>MTKZ01021643.1_pt1 | contig 12680 bp, 8 predicted proteins | sample 1042781 | NCBI WGS metagenome assembly MTKZ01 (sample SAMN06212207, study PRJNA360539) | anaerobic digester metagenome | biome: Wastewater treatment plant; material: sludge; isolation source: anaerobic digester fed with sludge from wastewater treatment plant | place: Denmark: WWTP Viborg ...
CCCATATCCCGGGTTACCTCCCGCCAGACTTTCAAGGCATCATTCACAATGCCCGGGGACGGAGACCCCACCTTGGTCGGATAGCCGGTGTAACCGGGATGGCCTTTACAGTCGTACTGGACAAAATCCGGCTGCACTTTTTCAAGCATCTCCCAGATGTGTTCATAAGTCGTCTCGCGGCCCAGTTCCGTATCTCCGGCATTGGGGTGCAGGTCATAATGGAGCCCGAAAAAAGCATCCTCGTGCCAATTTACCCCAGTTTCAGCGCCTGTATTCCTGACTGTTGTAATGGTCCATAAAAACAAGGTCATGCAGCATAACGTTACAGAGAGCGCAGGGAATTCTTTCATGAGGAAAAATCCATTCCTTGTATTGGTCGTTTTGGGTCCAGTTTCAAGGCATTCCTTTAACCACAAGAAAGTATGCCATGTTCACCAGCATTTTTCCAATATCGGTGAAAACTTTTTTCATTAAGAATGAATCTGGCAAAATACAGTAGTTGCGGCCCGCAGGGTCCGCAGGATTTCAGACGGACATGGAACTTGTGACAAGGAAACTCTTTTGCAAATACTAAAAAATCTGTTTCACCAGTACTATGTAAGTCTGTTGGATTTGCCCTATGGACTTTTCAAGGCATTTCTGGGGGAGGATAATATTCATTGGGGCACAGAACCGGCGTTTAAAATTACGATTACCCTGATGGTGTTTTTTGTCATCCTGTACCTGGTGCGTCTGGTCCATGCCGGTATTCGCAGCGTGGTCCTCGCGCGTAAGATGAACAAAGAAATGCTGGGACACGATGTGCGTGAGCCTTATACCGCCCGCGACACTTCTTTCGTGGAAGAACTGGATATGGCGCAGCATCCTCTTCATACGCTCGCACAGATCAAGAAAGAAAAACGATACGGCCGTATGGGAGAATTGTATGCCCGTCTTAACCAGCCGGCGGAATCCGCCCGGTGGTTCATGAAGGACGGCCAGTATCAGCGCGCGGCAGAGGAATTGGCCAAAGCGGGAAAAACGCTCAAGGCCGCAAGGATGTTATATCGGCTGGGCGAATATCAGACAGCAGCCCGTTTTTTCGCCAGTATTGAAAAGCATAAACAAGCGGCGGAGGCCCTGCTCAAAGGTGGCGATCTTCCCGGGGCCGCATCCGCCTGCGCCGAGGCTGGCTTAAGCGTTAAGGCCGCCGAACTTTTTCGGGAATATTTTTTGACTTCCCAGGATGCACCCAAGGCTCAGGAAGGGGCGGCGGATCTATGTTACCGATGGTTGCAAAAAAACGAATTCACAGGTAATTTAACCCTTGAACAGCGTAATGAATTGTGTATTCTAACCGGAAAGCGTTTTCTCGCTTCGGGCCGAGCGGCGCTTGCCGCGACGTTGTTTCAGGAGGGCGGCGACACCAAAACGGCGTCGGAAATATACAAGCGCCTTGACCGGATGCAGAAAGAGGGACTGCCCAGAAGTTGATTCGGAAAATTTAATGAAGCCTTGTTAAACTCCCCGAGGATGTCCCGGCGCAGAAGGCTTTTCTTTGAGGGGGGGGCATGCACACCGTGCCTCTTCATCATTTTGCAGATGCGGTAACAGGGATACATGTTCCTCAAGGACATCCACGACGGCGTCCTGTTGATCGGGAGTCAATTCGGGATACATCGGTAAAGCGAGCACTTCTTCGCAAGCCTGTTCCGCCGTAACGCACCGGTGCTCAGCACGGACAAACGCTGACAGGCAGGGTTGCTTGTAGAGCGGCGCCGGATAAAATACCCCGCAACCGATGCCCCGTTCACCGAGCTTTCTGCGCAGCGTATCGCGTTGCGGCACCCGGATGACATACTGATGATAAACATGATAGGCGCCTTCCGATTCTACGGGCAGTTTTATGCCCGGCACTTGGCCGAGGCGGAGGTCATAGTAGTGTGCCCGTTCCCGCCGGGCTTCGTTCCATTCGGGCAAGTGTCTGAGTTTAACATGCAGTATCGCGGCCTGCAAGGTGTGTAGATGACTGTTGAACCCCAAAACCGAATGATGATAGGGCGCATCGGAACCATGACTTCTCAGCAATCGAATGCGTTCCGCAATCTCATCGTTATTGGTTAAAATCGCACCGCCTTCCCCCGCCGCGCCCAAATTCTTGGTAGGATAGAAACTCAGCGTTGCCGCATCGCTCCATGCGCCCACGGACCGGCCCTGGTATGTTGCCCCCAGTGCCTGGGCGGCGTCTTCAATCAGCAACAGGCTATGCCGTTTCGCCACTTCAATAAGCGCATCCATGCGGGCACATTGACCAAAGATATGAACCGGAAGAATAGCACGCGTACGCGGGGTGATGCGTGCCTCTGCCGCAGCAGCATCGAGGTTCAGCGTATCCGGCTCGATGTCGGCAAATGCTGGAATGCAGCCGGCATGCACAATGGCGCTCGCTGTCGCGAAAAAGGTGAATGGAGATGTAATGATCTCATCTCCCGGTGTCAGCGGCAGCGCTTTTAAGGCCAGGAAAAGTGCGTCTGTGCCCGAGGAGACACCCAGGGCATGCCGGACCCCGGCAAATGACGCCAATGCTGCCTCAAAAGTTTCGAGCAAAGGGCCTCCGCGAAATTGTTGCGCGGACAAAACTTGAGCCACAGCGGTGTCGATTTCGCTTTTTATGGTCGCATATTGAGCGCACAAATCCAGCATGGGAACTTTCATAACGTTAATCATTCACTCCTGTCAGGGCGTATGCCGTAAGAAAATTCGCTTTCCACTCCTATAATTATACTTGCCTTATTATCTTGAGCAAAAAGACCGTATCGAAAGCGTCCGCATCCATTACCGGCTCCAGGCCGTCTTTACAGGGTGCGGCCGGTCACCGTATCAGCATCACATCCCCGTAGGAATAGAAACGAAATTTCTCCGAAATAGCGCGTTCATAGGCCTGCATGACCAGTTCATAGCCTCCAAAGGCGCAAACCAGCGCCAGCAGGCTGGAACGGGGCAGATGGAAATTGGTCTGGAGCAGGTCCACACCGGCGAAGGTGTGGGGAGGATAAAGATACAGGGAGGTTGATCCGGCACCGGCCTGAAAACCGCCGGTGGAGCACCGGGTTTCCAGCACGCGCGCACAGGTGGTGCCTACGGCGACAATCCTGCCGCCGGCCGACCTCGTTTTGTTCAAGATATCCGCGGTCGATTCCGGCAACACAAATTCCTCGGCATCCACAACATGGTCTTCAAGATTGACCGTTGTGACGGGCTTGAACGTGCCGTAGCCCACATGAAGCGTCAAATAAGCGATTTGAATGCCGGCATCTTCAAGGTTATCGAGCAAAGAAGCGCTCACATGCAACCCTGCTGTCGGCGCGGCTACAGCGCCTGGATACCGCGCATAGAGCGTCTGGTAACGTTCGGCATCTTTTTCTGAAGGGGTATTTCTTTTAATATATGGAGGAAGGGGTATATCGCCGGTTTGCTCCAGGTGCTCCACTATATCAACATGATTAAAGCAGACCTTTCGCTTTCCTTCATCCAGTACCTCCCCCACCCAGGCATTCACCCCGCTGGAAAAGAAGACCCGGGTTCCCGGTTTGACTTTGGCGGACGGGCGCACCAGGGCAGACCAGCATCCCGGTTCCATCTCACTTAGTAAAAAGACTTCAACCGCGCCCCCGCTCGCCTTTCGCCCATGAAGACGTGCTCGGATAACGCGGGTATCATTCAAAACCAAACAGTCGCCACGCTTAAGGTAATGCGGCAAGTTGTGGTAAATGTCCTGATGTATGGCTCCGGAGACCCGGTCCACCACCATAAGTCTGGACTGGTCACGCTGCTCGCATGGATATTGTGCGATTTGAGATTCCGGCAGATTGAAATTAAGTTTTTCCGTTAGCATCCGCGCAAGCGTACCTTATTTAAATCAATGTTAATCCACCGGCTTTGCCGGTGAGAATTCGTCAGGTTTTGCCGTTCCATCGTTTCTCTTTGCTTATGAACATGTCGGCTCTTTTTGCTGTTTACAACATCCTTGCCTGTACTGTCATGCCGGTTTTTTCGCGCCTATACGGTACTTCCTTTGAAACGCATCCACGCGTGCGAAAAAACCGGAATGACGTAGGCTTGGTCGTGACAAGATGGACAACAAGTCTTTAAGACGGAATCGATAGTTGTTTTCATGAGGCTCCTTTTAGGAGCTTTCCTCATACCGCCGGCTCTGCCGGTGGTTGTTGACTCCCAACAATGCCACAAAGTCTATTACAAATACGCTGTTGAATAAAACATGCCGCAGGGATTATTTTTCAAAGTTCCTGTATTTGAAAATACTATGATGTATCCCTGATTTGAACTAGTATGGCAAATTGTCATTGCGAGCGAACCACCCCCGACACGTCGGCGTTTATTTTTAAAGAAACATGGTCATGATTTTCGAGTATGAGAGGAATACGATTGCGTATCAGATGACTATTATTCACAGTCATTGCGAGCAAATCACCCCGACGTGGCGGGGTTTGTTTTAGAAGAAACGTGGTCATGATTTTGGAATACGAAAGGAATACGATTGCGTGTCGCGAAGTTCTACTTTGCAACCATGGTCGAGCGCCGGAATGCATCGGCTTAAACGATGTGAAAAGGGAAATAGAATTTCAAGAGAGATTGCGTTCCCAAATGAAATTTGGGAACGAGAGGAATAGCAATTCGCAACCTTTTTCATGTAAACACGTTAATTATTGTAGGCAGGGTGAAGCGGAACATTATCAACTACCGGCAAGTCTTCTCTGAACTGAATACAGGAAAAGGTGCCGGAGTGTTCACACGTGCAGAGCGTAACTCACCTCCATGTTTTGTTGCGTCAAAAGGCGGGTTTCGTTTAGATAGCTTTCAATCAACGCTCTATCTGCATTCATTTGGCCGGTTTACGGTTTCAGTACAATCTCTTATGCCCGCTCCACCCGGCCCGCAAAAGTGTTTCACCTTTCAAATAACACCTACATGCCGGGGGGAGGCGCTCGCCATGACGACCAAATAAACTTAGGGAATCGTAATCGTATTTGCGATACTATTTGCCAAGGGGATTTATCGAGGGAATACGTTGTTTTTTCTTGAACACCGAAAACATTGTTTGACTGAACACCAACCCACAGGGTACCCAATACAAGGCATCTTCAGGTAATACAGAAACCCACTGTTGTGCCTGCGTAAATGAAACTTGTTACTTCATCTGTGGCTATAGCCGCTGAGTTCTGGATTCCCCAAAACATAGGCCCGGAACAGGTACCCGTCAACCTTGTGCTCTGGTTTATCGTCGTAGTTATGATATTATACGGGTGTGGCGAAGCAAACGCCGAAGTTCAGGAATAGGCATTGTGACACGGACCTCCACCCCAAAAACAAAGAATGTAGTTCAGACAACTTCGCAGGTGGAGGAACCCAAACGCTATAAAGTCATTCTGCTCAATGATGATTACACGACGATGGATTTTGTAGTTTATATACTGGAAAAGATATTTTTAAAGCGTCGCGCCGAGGCAGTAGGAATTATGCTGAAAGTGCATCGTCAGGGCGCAGGAATCGCAGGCATTTATGTTCAAGAAATCGCAGAGGCCAAGTGCGCGCTTGTTCATGAAATTGCCGGCGCCCATGGATACCCGTTACATTGTATAATGGAAGTAGAATAGGCGGAGGCCTGTTTCCTCTGATGTTACGTTCGGGACGGAGAAGAATACAATTATGATGACCCCGGAAGCCGAGGTGGTATTTGAGCATGCCGTTGATGAAGCCCAACGGCGGCGTAATACCTATCTCTGCGTGGAACATGTTCTGTATGCCCTTACCAAGGAGTTATCCGGAGCGGAAATTATCAACGCGTGTGGCGGCGATATTGGTGGCTTGCAGGAGCAGCTGGACCTTTTCTTCCAGCAGGAGTTGGAAAGTTATCCTGAAGGGGCTACCGTGCCGTTGCAGAAAACGCCCGGGCTGGAACGTATGCTGCGAAGCGCTTTCATGCATACGGAGGCGTCTGGTAAGCAGTTGGTGGACACCGGCGATATGCTCGCAGCCATTCTGGAATCGGAAGATTCCCATGCCGCCTACTTTTTACTTCGCCAGGGCGTTTCGCGCGTTGACGTGTTGCGTTACATATCTCACGGGTTGTCCAAATCCGCCACGCCCCAGGGCTTTCCCATGGCGCGGGGCTCCTCTTCGTCCGCCTCGGATGATGATTCCATCGACGACGAGGATTGTCTGGACGATGATGATGATGAGCCCTTCGGCGATGTGGAGGACGACCTGGAGGATGAATCGTCTGAAAAAGGCGGGAAGCGCCCGGCAAAAAGCGCTCTCGAGACCTTTGCCATATCCCTTACGCGCCGCGCCGCCGATGGAACGATTGACCCGCTTATCGGTCGTGAAAATGAACTGCGCCGCACTATCCGGGTCCTCTGCCGGCGGAAGAAAAACAATCCGGTTTTCGTCGGGGAGGCCGGCACAGGCAAGACCGCCATGGCGGAAGGTCTTGCGGCGCTTTTATATGCCGCGTCCCGGGGCGAAGCCCGGCAGCGTATCCCCGGGTTCTTGCGTCGGGCGGAAGTCTTCTCATTGGACGTGTCCGGAATGCTTGCAGGGGCCAAATTCCGGGGTGATTTCGAACAACGCATCAAGGCTGTTATCAACGAAGTGCTGCAGCGGGGCAATGTCATCCTCTTTATCGATGAAATCCATATGTTGGTGGGCGCCGGTTCCACATCCGAGTCCAGTATAGATGCCTCCACCATACTCAAGCCCGCATTGGCGTCAGGACAGCTGCGCTGTATCGGCTCCACCACGTATGAAGACTATAAAAACCATTTTGAAAAAGACCACGGCCTGTCACGCCGGTTTCAGAAGATAGACCTGAAGGAACCGACGGTGGAAGAAACCTACAAGATATTGAAGGGGCTCCGGGCCCGCTATGAAGAACACCATCGCATCCATTTTACGGACGGGGCGCTGCACGCTGCCGCTGAACTGTCGGCACGGCATATCAATGACCGGTTTCTGCCGGACAAGGCGATAGACCTCATAGACGAGGCTGCCGCGGGCGTCCGTATCGAGGGCGTTCCCGGTCGAAAGACGGTACGGTCTTCGGACATTGAAACGGTGGTTGCTGAATTCGCGGGAATTCCAGCGCGAAGTATCAGCAGTTCGGACAAGGAACGCCTCGCGCGCCTGGCAGACGAGTTACAGGAGAGTATATATGGCCAGGAGCAGGCCATTGATCTCTTAACCCGGGCCATTAAACGGTCAAGGGCCGGTCTCGGCGTGCCGCGGAAACCGGTAGGGTCCTTTTTGTTTACGGGTCCCACAGGCGTCGGAAAAACGGAAGTGGCGCGCCAGCTCGCGTTGGTCCTGGGCAACCATTTCTCCCGCTATGACATGAGCGAATACATGGAAAAACATGCCGTATCCCGGTTGATTGGCGCGCCGCCCGGTTATGTCGGATACGACCAGGGGGGATTGCTGGTGGACGATATACGCCGAAACCCCTATACCGTCCTCCTGCTTGACGAAATCGAAAAGGCCCACCCGGACATGTTCAATATCCTGCTGCAGGTGATGGACAACGCCTGTCTGACCGATAACATGGGGCGCAAGGCGGACTTCCGCAATGTGGTATTGGTAATGACCTCCAACGCGGGAGCGCGTGAAATGGCGGCATCGAGCATTGGTTTCACCACATCGCAAGATGACAGTCAGCGAAAAAGCATGAAGGCGATTGAGAAAGCCCTTTCCCCGGAATTCCGCAACCGCCTTGACGCCATTATTACTTTCAACCCGCTGCCGACGGAAGTGATGTACAAAATTGTGGACAAGTTTATCCGTCAATTGAACGGGCAGCTTGGCGAGCGCAATGTAAGCATGACTCTTACGGAACCGGCCCGAGGCCGCCTTGTCGAGCTGGGATTTGATCCCAAGTTCGGCGCGCGGCCTCTCGCCCGCGTGATTGCCCAGGAAATAGAAACACCGCTCGCCGATGAAATCTTATTCGGCAACCTCGAAAAAGGCGGGAAGGTAGTCGTTGATGTGATTCCGGATTCGCGCGCGTTCCGTTTTCTTTTTCAGTGAAACCGGGCGAAGGCGCTATGCATGAGTAAAACTCTTTCTTACACGACGGCGGGCGGTGTGGTGATAAACGCCAGAGGCGAGATACTGGCGCTTTCACGGACCGTCATGCGGGACGGCGGGCCTGTTCATGAACTGCGTTTGCCGAAAGGCCATATCGACCCCGGTGAAACCGCGGAACAAGCAGCGCTGCGGGAGGTGGGCGAAGAATCCGGGTACTGGGACGTGGAAATCGTGGCTGATCTCGGCCTGGCCCACAGCAGTTTTTTTCGTGACGGCACTCAATATGAACGGGACGAGCGCTACTTTCTGATGCGGCTCACGGACGGCAAGCGTCGAAACACCATGCCCGTAAATGAAGAAGAGGCCCTTTTTGAGCCGAACTGGCTTTTGCCGGAAGTCGCCGCCGGCAAGATTAGCTTTCCAACCGAACGTGACTTCGCAGCGCGTGCATTCCTGATGGTCGGTGCGCGGCGTTTCGCATCCGGTGAACCGGAGTTGCGCCGGGAACCCTGATTTTGCACCACTTCTCAGATAAACGGTATACTAAACGCCGGATGCGACAAGTCGGCATCCTGAGGCGCCCCAAAGTTCATTAATAAGCCGCGTGCGGCATCTGCGCGTTTTCCGGGCGCCGAATCCGGGGAACTCCATTCGGGTTCCTCTGATATCCTGAAATCCGGCCGCACGAAAAATCAAGGAGAATCTTCATGGCCAAACTCGCCCTGTGTGGAGGTAAAGCGCTGGTCGGAAAAAACGCCAAGTGGTCCAAATGGCCCATCAGCGATGCCTCTGATGTCGAACGCATCGCAAAAGTAACCCGTGCAAACCGTTGGTCGTATGATGGCCCCACGGAATGGGAGTTTGCGGAAAAATTCACGGCTTACCAGGGCGCCAAATACGGGCTCTGCTGCGCCAACGGCACTGTGGGCATACAACTGGCTCTGGAGGCCCTGGGCATCGGCGCCTATGACGAGGTTATCGTGCCGTGCATGACGTGGCAGGCGACCGCGGCTGCCTGCGTGGATGTTAACGCGATTCCCGTTTTGGCCGATATTGAACCCGATACCTGGAACCTTGACCTGGACGCGGTGGAAGCGGCCATCACACCGAAAACGCGGGCAATTATTGTGGTGCACCTGTACGGTTGCATGACCGACATGGACCGCCTGCGGAAACTATGCCGGAAACATAATCTGTTTTTAGTCGAGGACTGCGCTCATCAACATGGTTCTTTCTGGAAAGGCAAGGGGGTGGGTTCCCTCGGCGATGTCAGTTCGTGGAGTTTTCAGGAGTCCAAGGTGCTTTCTTCTGGAGAAGGCGGATTCAATATGTGCAAAACAAAGGACTTGTTTTACCGGTTGTACAGCCTGCGCAACTGCGGCCGCCCCTATGCCGCCGATCCTCCCGTTTTCGGGCTGAAGAAACCCGCCGACATGGCCGCTACCACGCTCCAGTCGGGTAATTACCGCTTGACGGAATGGCAGGCAGCACTGTTGCTTGGCGGTTTGAAACGCCTGGACGCGCAGGTCAAACTTCGTGATGCCAACGCCATTAAACTGAGCGCCCTGCTCGGCGAGATTCCGGGTATCCTGCCCATGCGGCGCCGTGCTGAAATCACGCAGCAGAGCTATTTCAACTACGCGTTCAGGCTGGACACGAAGGCGCTGGGAGTCAATAACCGTCAGTTCTGCCTTGCGCTGAACGCGGAATTGAACCTGTCTGAAGTGTTTGAACCGCCCTATGAGCCCTTGAACAAATGCGGGCTGTACAAACCTCTTACCAAAGTGCGCCATCATCTGAACAGCGCTTACCGGAAGGCGATAGATCCCGCGCGGTTCCGGACGCCCGTGGGAACTGACGCCCATGAAAACGGTGGTGTTGTCGCCCATCACCAGATTCTGCTGAACGGCGGCAAAGAAATCGAGTTGATAAGCGCGGCCATAAAGAAGATCGTGGATAATATAGATGAACTTCGCGCCATCAAACCGGGCGCCATCAAGAAATACCAGGCGCTGTCGCATTAGCATCAATATCGCCCTGAAACACGGTCCGGACTTCATGCGCGGAAGGCTGGGCCGTTTTTATTTACAGCGGCCATAGGCGAAGGAATGCACGCCATGCAGAAAGCGGTTGTTCTGGTCAGCGGAGGAATAGACTCCACCGTCCTCCTTTTCTCCCTGCGGCAGCGGGAGTATGCCCTTCATGCCCTGGCTTTTCACTACGGGCAGCGGCACCGGCGGGAACTTGCGTGTGCTCAGCGCCAGTGCGAAACGGCTGGTGTGCAAGAGTTCAGGTGTGTATCCATGCCGTTCCTGGGCGAATTGCTCCGGGAGGGGACTTCACTCTTGGAGGCGGGTGGGCCCGTTCCCGACCTCGACGATATTCCAAGGGCATTGCGCGACCAGCCGCCCACCTATGTTCCCCACCGCAATATGCTTTTCCTGTCCATCGCCGCCGCCTATGCGGAATCCATCGGTGCCGACCGGGTGTTTTACGGTGCTCAGGTCCAGGACGAATACGGGTATTGGGATTGTACCCCCGCCTTTTTGGAACGCATAAACTCTTTACTTTCGCTGAACCGGCGTCGGCCGGTAACGGTTGAAGCCCCCTTGCTTCGCAATTCCAAGGCGGATAACGTCAAACTCGGCCTGTCCCTGGGCGTGGATTTCGGCATGACCTGGAGTTGCTACCGGGGCGAAACACTGGCGTGTGGACGGTGCCCCACCTGTGTGGAGCGGCTGAACGCCTTTAAACAGGCCGGCATGCCGGACCCCCTGCCCTACCCATGAAACGAGGCGCCATGCGAATATGGCGCCCCGCCGTCAGTTTGTTCTGTTTCTAAAAAGGAGCAACCATATAGCCGTCTTCGGAACGGTCGGATACATAGTAATAACGGGATTCACTGTTATAGAGCTGGATGACCCGAAGCAGTTCGGGAAGTTCAATAAGCCAGTCACTATCATAATCAGCGTGGTGATTCCAGCCTTCCGGTTGCGCTCCCGGTCCGGGCGCATAACCGCCTACAGTGCTCTCATTCCAGTGATACCCCTGCCCGTTATAGAGTTGTATCACACGAAGCAATTCCCCAAGGGTGATGCGCCAGTCCTGGTCCGTATCGGCACTATGGGTGTACTCCTCCGGCAACAGGGCCGCCAGCACGGTTGGAATAATGCCCTCCCCTCTCGGTTCATCGGCATCATTCAGGTAGCCGGTTTGTCCCAGGATGGTATGAATGCCGGTCGCATTTCCGGATGGCGTTACTTCGTAGGTGATTTCAATCGGGAAATTGACCGGATTCGCCCACTCGTAATGCAGCGCCTGCGAGTTTTCAATTTGCTTCATTGAAACCTGCGCGTCAGCCTTGTCCGACGGCACTACGGTCCACTCCCCGGGAAACACTTCCGTCAGGCTGAGTTGTTTCAACAACTGCGCCCCTTGTTTGATTAGTCGTACCCGCACGGTAAATGATTCTCCCGCGCTGAAGAAACGGTTGCCGTTCAACGAGGTGACATCACGTATTATCTGGACAAGGGTGTCCGGGTCGGGTTCAGGGAAAGAGTCGCGCCATGCCGTAATCTCATCCCAACTTACCCCGCCATTGCCATCGGTATCCAGCAATTCGAACACCTGAGACGGCAACATCACGTATGCCTTGATTTCATCAGAGGACACTGCGCCATCTTCATTGGTGTCCAGCAGAACAAACATGCGGCGCAGCGCGACCACCAGGTGACGCGATATGCACCGTTCACCCAGGTAGGGCGGCCAATCCCAGAGATGACCGGAACTTTCACCTTCGCCTTCATCCTCTATAGGAGGTTCCCCTTCCAGCACGGGTTCCCCTTCCGCAGGGAATTCTCCCTCCATTGTCGGTTCACCTTCCGCTGGCGGTTCGCCTTCCACCGGGGGCTCTTCTCCTTCTCCAGGAAACAGGGAAGTACATGCAATCATGCGCACTGTCAAAATAGCCTCGTTGGAGGCGGGAATGGAGCCTGTTACGTAGACTTGGGTCACTACGGGCAATACGATGGCGTCCGGCGCCGGACGATTCACATAAAGGGTGATGGAAACCTGCTCGGGATACGATTCGGCAATGGAGATAACAGGTTCAGCGACAGAAAAACCGGAGGTGGTGAACTGGAACATGCCCGAAAACTGCCAGGACGGGTCTGTCAACTCATGTTTAACTATTTCTCCCTTGTAGGTGTAGGGACCTTCCATGTAGTACCCGAAGCGGCCGGAAAGCGGCGACAGGGGGATTGGGAATTCTTCGCACTCCCCTTCAAAGGGCGGGAATTCCCCTTCCATCGGATACTCACCCTCTTCGGGCAGCTCGCCTTCGGCGGGAGGCAACAGAAAGGCCAGGTCCTCGCAATCCACCACCCCGTTCGCATTGACATCCAGGTAATCAAATTCGCGGCGGTATATATAGTCCGAGATCTCTGCATAGTGAATCAGCCGGTCACCGTTGGCGTCTATCGCTGGCACGATATCATCACCGACGATCAGAATCCCGGCGATGGATAGAATCTCGTCTTGTGTGAGCAGGCCATCAGAATCGCTGTCCACCATATCGAACCAGGATGACGGAAAGGAAGGAT
>MTKZ01022464.1_pt1 | contig 12676 bp, 8 predicted proteins | sample 1042781 | NCBI WGS metagenome assembly MTKZ01 (sample SAMN06212207, study PRJNA360539) | anaerobic digester metagenome | biome: Wastewater treatment plant; material: sludge; isolation source: anaerobic digester fed with sludge from wastewater treatment plant | place: Denmark: WWTP Viborg ...
TCATTATCAAACCCGGTCGAGGTCAGGAAGTCTGAAGTTAGGCGACAACCTTTCACCTGATGCCTTTTGTTTTGCTTACCATGACCTGCACATGGGAGTGGCCAACGAGCCTGATAGTCTATTTCTTATAATACCTGTTCCGTCGATAAAGATTCACCTATTTTATCGGAACGGGGTCAAATCACCTGTTTTGAGGTGGTTTAATTTGAATTCGGTCCTGGATTTAATACAAGATACAGGAGCGTGTATACTTCAATTTCCCCCCCCAAAAAACATGGAGGAAGCATGAATATATTCATCATGGGAGGCGGACGTGTTGGCTCCCATATCGCACAAATGCTGAGCGAAGAAGAATATGACATTACCGTAATCGAGAAAAATCCGGACGACCAGGAACGACTGGATCTGTCGCTCAACGCCCGCGTAGTGCTCGGTNNGTTGTTAATGCAATCGCTGGACGTAGGTGAGGCGGACCTCTTTATTGCCTGTACCGGAAACGATGAGTCCAACCTTATCGCCGCAGCAGCCGCAAAAGGCTTAGGGGCGCGCCAAGTCCTGGCCAGGGTTGAAAAAAACAGTTTTGTTGAAGAAAGTGTTTTATTTGAAGGTTTTCTAAATATAGACTATATGCTCAGTCCAGACGCGCTGGTAGCCCAGGAAATCGTCAATTATATTATTTATCCGGGCGTGCTTGCCGCGGAAGATTTTGCACAGAACAGAATCCAGCTTCGTCAGGTACAAGTCAGCGACAAAGCTTCCGCAGCAAATCATCCGCTGAGTGATACGCTTCCTCCGGGCGGCGGCGTACTTGTGGGCGTTTTGGAACGTGACAACGTAATCACCATTCCCCATGGGAGCGATCACGTTTTGCCGGGCGATAAAGTCACCTTGATTGGCAGGCGTGAATCCATGCAGAAGGCCATCCAAACATTCCAGGGGAAGGAGCCCCGAATGCAACATATCGCCATCATGGGCGGAGGCGGTATTGGAAGGTGGATTGCCCACTCTCTTGAGGGGAAAGTCGAATCCGTGAAACTGTTTGAAGTAGACCTTGCAAAAGCGGAGCAAATCGCCCTTGGTTTTCGCAAAGGCAATATTCACGTCATCCACCGGGACGCCACGTCAAAGTCGGACCTGGAACAGGAACATATTAACGACTTTGACCTCTTTGTGGCGACTACGGAAGACGATGAACGCAACATGATCGCTGGGGTGCTCGCTCGAACGGTCGGCGCTAAAATAAGCGCTGTGGTTATGCACCATCCCGATTTCGCACCACTGGCGGAAAAACTCGGTATCCATATGACAGTCACCCCCCGGGACGTTCTGTCCAACAGCATTCTGAAAATATTACGGCAGCAATCCATATCCACCTCGTCGATTTTGAGGGAAGGCGATGCGGAAGTGCTTGAAATCACACTGGGAAAGACTTCACAAGCCCTGGGTAAAAAAATAAAAGATCTGCGCCACCTGCTTCCCCGGGGCCTTATTATCACAACCATCATCCGGGGCGACCAGGCCTTCGTTCCGGGTGGCGAGGACATGCTGGAATCCGGGGACAATATCGTTATTATTGCCATGGCAAATGCGATTATGGAAGCCCAACGCCTGTTCCAAGGACAATAGCGTCATGCAATGAACTTCCGTGAGTTCATAAAGAATATGGGATTATTCAGCGCAGCGGCTTCGCCCATGTTTTTTCCGCCCCTGCTATGCGCCCTTTTCTATCAAGAAGTGGCGATGGTGCTGGTTTTCTTTCTGAGCGCGGCCCTAATGGCCGGTACCGGCGGGATCCTTTTTTCCGTGGGAAAAGACTCCAAAAGGCGGCTGCAACAGCGGGAAACGTTGGGATTGGTCGGTGCCGGCTGGCTTCTGGTAGCCTTATATGGCGCCATCCCTTACGTAATCTCCGGGGAGTTTTCCTTTATCGACGCTTATTTCGAATCCATGTCCGGGTTCAGTACGACCGGGGCCTCGGTTTTGGCCGATATCGAGGCGCTTCCCAAAAGTCTCCTGTTCTGGCGCAGTTTCACTCACTGGCTGGGGGGGCTGGGTATTATTTTGCTGCTCATCATCGTTCTTCCCTTTTTGGGCGCCGGCGGCAAATTACTGTACCGTTCTGAAATGCCCGGGCTTGAAAAGAGCAGTTACAAGCCTCGCGTGAAAAACTCCGCGATTTTTCTTTTCAAAATTTATATGGGCTTGACGCTTATTATGACCTTGTCGCTTTTCCTGGCCGGCATGGACCTCTTTGACTCCCTTTGCCATACGTTTGGGACACTGGCCACAGGGGGATTTTCAACCCGCAACGCAAGTGTCGCGTATTATGACAGCCCGTTGATTGAGTGTATTATCAGTCTTTTTATGATCATTGCCGGGACGAGTTTCAGCCTGATCTACTGCTTTTCCGTGGGTGAGTTCCGCACCATTTATAAAAATGGGGAATGGCGTCTCTATCTCTTGATTCTTGCCGCATCTGTGGTGCTGATTACCTGGAATGTGTCTTCCTCGAACCAAAGCATTCCCGGACTCATTGGCCAAGAAGAGGCCGGTACGGATATGGGTTTTACCGGACTTGTTCGTTTGACCGCATTCCAAACGATCTCCACGATGACCTGCACAGGATTCTGCGTCACTGATTTTAATCAATGGCCCGACTTTTCCCGAATGTTGTTGCTGATGCTCATGATAATCGGAGGATGTTCGGGTTCTACTTCGGGTGGGCTGAAGGTCGTTCGTGTGCTCCTTCTTGCCAAAATGGCCCATTGGCACCTGGTACAGACATTTCGTCCCAAGGATATCCGCGGCTTTCATGTCGATAATTTGGTGGTTGATAAAGGACTTCAAAACAGCATCCTTGCCTATTTCACCCTGTATTCTTTGGTTTTTGGAATGGCTGTATTGGCATTAACCGCCTCTGATATGCCTTTGATTACCAGTATCAGCGCCGTGGCCACCTGTTTTAATGGCGTCGGCCCGGGTCTCGAACAAATCGGGGCTGTCGGTAATTATGGGTCCCTATCTGCTTTTGGCAAAGTAATTCTTTCACTTGTTATGGCGATGGGACGTCTTGAACTGTACGCGGTATGCGTTTTGTTTTTGCCTTCCTTCTGGCAAAAACATTAAGAAAGAAATGGCATACTATGCCGTGAAGTGCATAAAGCACGCAGAGGCTCAGGTTTTCATACCGCCTCTCTCCCTGTGTTATTATGCCTCTTTAGAACGGTAGAAAGGGAGTCTATTGTTGTCTCTTGCAGTAAAAAGCACACGGTCCGCACACTATGGCTTCTTCACGATATCCATCTTTAGAAAGCAAGACGAAATAAACGCAGGTATTAAGAGGGGAATATTCAAGTTATGAATCGTCTTTCTTTCATGAAAAATCTGGGGCTGGCCAGCCTTGCCCTTTCCCTCATGTTTTTGCCTTCCATGGCATGCGCCCTGGTCTATTGGGAACTCCATATGCTGGTCGTTTTCCTTATGAGCCTCGTTGCCGCGCTATTCCTGGGAGGACTTCTTTATTTGGCGGGTATCAAAGCCGATGGGCATCTCTATCATCGCGAAACGCTGGCGCTGGTTGGTGTCGGGTGGCTGTTAACGGCGTTTTACGGAGCACTTCCCTACCTGCTTTCGTGCCATATGTCCTTTGTGGATGCCTATTTCGAATCCATGTCGGGATTCACCACTACAGGGGCTACTGTACTTGCCCATGTGGAGGTCCTGCCCAAAAGCCTGCTGTTCTGGAGGAGCTTTACCCACTGGCTCGGAGGCCTGGGAATAATATTGCTGCTGATTGTGGTACTTCCCTTCCTCGGCGCCGGCGGCAAGCTCCTTTACCGTTCTGAAATACCCGGCCTGGATAAAAGCAGCCTGCGTCCCAGAATCAAAGACTCCGCCATTATTCTATTGAAAATTTACTTGATTCTTACTGTTGCGCAAACCATTCTGCTCCTGGTCGCCGGCATGAATGTGTTTGATGCCCTGTGTCATACCTTCGGAAGTCTGGCTACGGGAGGATTTTCCACCCATACCAAGAGCATCGCCGCTTTTAACAGCCCGCTCATAGAAGCGATAATCACCATTTTCATGATGATCGCCGGCACCAGTTTCAGTCTGTTATTTTGTCTTGGAAAAGGAGACTATAAGAAGGTCCTTGGAAACGTTGAATTTCGCTTTTACGTATTCATTATCGCGGTTTCCTCGCTACTAATCTTTATTAACCTCCACACTGCGGACGGTCCACTTCCGAATTTGATCGGGGCTTCCGCTGAACCACCGCCGGACATCTGGGATCATATGCGCGCTTCCATTTTTCAAACGGTATCCGTCATGACGACCACTGGATTCGCGACCGTGGACTTTAATATGTGGCCTGAATTCTCAAGGGCGCTTCTTGTCATTCTCATGTTTATAGGCGGTTGTTCGGGTTCCACGGGTGGCGGAATAAAAGTGGTACGGATATTCCTGCTGTTCAATCTCGCCTATAAGCATTTTATACATACCTTCAACCCCAAAAATATCCATATAGTAAGGGTGGACAATCTTGTTCTTCCCAAAGAACATGTAAATGCCCTTTTGACGTATTTTGCCATCTATGTTTTGTCTGTAGCCGCGTCAACGCTGTACCTGGCCTGGCTGAATATGCCGTTGGTAACCTCATTCACCGCCGTTGCCGCATGCCTCAATAACGTTGGTCCCGGCCTTGAACTGGTGGGAGCGACAGGACACTACGGACTCGTGCCTGCCTCAGGTAAACTGCTTCTTTCATTCCTGATGGCCATGGGGCGCCTTGAACTCTATGCCATCTGCGTGTTGTTTATTCCATCCTTCTGGAAGCGATATTAAAGTTGAGGAATCTTTCTTGTCTTTGAACGTCGAAAGCGCTCCCCCACTAGATGCAATATGCCCCTATTTCACAAGATTCCCCCTCTCCTTTCCCATGACATACCTGCGAGATGCCGTTCCCGGGGAATACCTTTTTGACCCCTTCTGCGGCTGTGGCACTTCACTACTTGCAGCACGCCTGAAAGGTTTGTCCTGCGCCGGCATAGAAACCAACCCCGTTGCCGTCGCTATTGCGCGCGCAAAGGCCGCTCTGGCCACCCCTGAAGCCGTAATGGCCCGGGCGGCGGCGTTGCTTGCGACCTCAGACGCCCGGGAAAAGTTACCGGAAGACCCTTTCTGGCAACACTGCTTTTCACCGGAAGTGCTGCATGCCGTCTGCAGGTTCCGCACCCACTTTTCAAAAACGATCACACCGGGAACCGACCGGGTACTTTGTGCGCTGCTGCTCGGCGTACTGCACGGACCCAATGACTCCATACCTGGTTTATCCAACAAGATGCCGGCCTCGTATGCGCCCTCGCAAGAAGCCTTGCTGGCGTATTGGACAACCAATCGTCTTTCGCCCCCGGAAATAAATGTGTTGGAAGTCCTTGAAAAACGCGCGAATTATCTGCTATCCACACCGTTGAACAAAGTAAACAGCCGTGTAATTCACGGCGATAGCAGGAAACAGGCGCCTTATCGGTCGCTCAGCGGAGTTGACCGGGTTATCACCTCCCCCCCCTATTTCGGGCTGAACAGTTTTCTCCATGATCAATGGCTTAGAAACTGGTTTCTGGGAAATTCCAAAGGTACGGAATGCCTGTTGGATCAAACCGATACGGAAACGTATGCCCGCGACCTTGCCCGCGTTTGGCGGCAGTGCGCTTCAGTCTGCCGCCCGGGGGCAACCCTCGTCATACGCTTTGGCGGCGTGCCCGGGGTACAAGGGGTTGTTCCCCGCACCTTGCTGGAAGATTCCCTCGCCCTGGCGGATTCCGGATGGAAGACACTGCGCTGCAAGCCCGTCTTCCGGAAAACAAATGCGCCTCCTGCGCTTCCTTTTCGCCCGCCCGCGGCGCGTCCCGCCAATGAGTTTGAGTTGTACGGGCGCCTTGAAACATGAACACCCCGCCACGGTTCCTGTTCAGAACACCGGGCCGAATATCCACCTGCAGGTCCATTCATGACTGGCACCCCAAGGGGCTTGCATACACTCCCATGCCGACCAGGCGGAGACCAGAAACAGAACCGTGAAAAGCGCCCATTGATACTTTTTCCGCATGACAGCCAATTGAGGTACGGACAGAAAAAGCAGTACAGGCACCGCACCGATATGCCAGCGGAACCCATAGGCCGCGCCGCCGTAGTTGTTGGTTGCAAATACATAATACAGGGTTAAAAAGGTCCAGGCGGTCCCCATGGCCACTGCGAACATCCGCAGTCCGTTTTCCTTGTTTGCCAGCATCCTGACAAAACCAGGGACGGCAAATAGCAGCGGAGGAAACAACAGGAAGGTTCCGAACCTGCCGAAATTCATGTGGAATAAATACAGCCAACGGCTCTCATTGAGGCCGTCCACACCAATAGGATTGCGCCAATAGGAATTTCGGAAATTATACATGGCCTCCCGCGTCTGCACGGGAAGGGGGCTGCCTGTAATGGACCACATCAGGGAGAAATGAAGAAGAAGCAGCGGTGCAGCGCCCAAGGTCGCCCACAGCAGAGACCGTCTTGGGTATTTCACAATCAGGAGCAAGCCCAATGTGGCGGGGAATATGGTCATAGGTATGTCGGTGACGAAAATGAAGGCGCTCAGCAATCCGAAGGCGGCGAAACGCCAGGGCGCCGGTTTCAGTTTGTTACTGTAAAGACCGAGCCCGAAATACAAGGCGCCACACAAGGCGGCCGCCGACGGCGTGTGGTTGTTGATTTGACAGGCGTAGCCGGGTATGGGTGAGGCGAAGGCCAACAGAAGTAAAACCAGCGCCGCCCTTTTATGGTCGGGCATGAAAAGACGCAGCAGCAAGAGAAAGAATAGTACCCCGATGGCATAGGGGATTTGTATCAGCGTGACAATCATAACGCGCAAGATTCGACGCAGATCATCCCGGTCGGTCAGCTGCCAGCCCTTAAAAGTGTTCAGGGCGGCATATTCCGCCGCCATCATGAGCGGTAGTATGGGAGGCTTGCTGGAGAGTATTCTGCCGTTGGCGGCTTGTACCTTATCGACAGTCAACACCTCGAAGGGATTCGGGGACGCCTCCGTCGGCCTGTCAATATACCAGGTTCCGTCATGAACTAATGCATACACGGTTGCAAGACGGCTGTTCGCGGTTTCTCCGACCACAATTCCCGGACTCACTACCAGGACGGGCGCCATTGCCAGACAAAATGCCGCCCCCAGCCACAGCAGTCCGCGCACAGGAGAGACCTCATTCCCGGGTTCCGGTACGCTCCCGTCACAACGTTGACCTCTGTTCAAAGAAATGTCCCCCGCGCTTGCGTTATTTTTCACCGCGTATGCGCTCCCAAAAACGGCCTATCCATCCGGGCCGTTCCGCATCGGGATTCACGCGAACCGTCTTTTGGTGATGGGACACCCACGCACCGTCAACCATTTCCTCGGTAGTCTGGGCGTTGAAAACCGTGCCCGTTTGTTGCCAGCGCCCGTTGTGCCATTCAAAATAGAGAACTTCCTCGCCTGTATCGCGCAAAAAATTGGTATCGGAAGCCGCCTGGTTATGCTTGCGGTACATCTGGGTGGAATACCGGATTTTATTCACTTTTACTTCCGCAAAAAGAGGATTCGTCCGGGAGTCATTTTCCCGGAACTCCACCTGAAATCCATCCGGGCCGTCAGGGTATACGGCATATTCGCGGAAGTAATAGGGGCGCCGGTATATGACGAGGATGCTACCGGAATCCTCATGCTGCTGCTCACTCGAAATTTTCTCCCGCATCAGTTGATTCAGGCGTTCTTTCGCCTCCGCTTCCGTCGCATTATACGTTTCGTCCCGAAGGCCGGTTTCCCTGGGACTATTCTTGTCTTTTGCGCAACCCAAGGTAACCATCAGAACGATAAGGGCCATCCATACAAAACTTACTCTTACTTTCATGGTGTTTCTTTCATGCTTCTTTGCCGACTTAATGTTACACAAATCAACATATAGAATATGCACCTGCTCCCGTCATGGTTCGAATTGTTCCATCCATGCGCCGTGCCCGACACCGCCATCCATGAAGACAGATACACAGTGTGCAGATTGCGCACCTCTCATTCCACTGTAACTCCTGCACCGTAAAAACCGGCGTTCCCCGCGTTTCTGACACCGCCGCTCCTACAGGGTTTTCGACCCGCACCGCGAGACACGCCCAAGGTCTTCCCTCTGGAGAGCATACCGGGTTATTCAACGGCTCACGGTTCCCAACTGGATTCAAGAAGCCTGAATCCGCGTATCAAACCGTTCATTATTTTAACATAAAGCAATTTTATTTTTGAATTTTTCCAACAACCTGTTCACCGACTTGTAATTCAGCTCCACATCTGTGATATAACACAAGGCATTGACAAATGGTAAAACGCTGATACAATATACAGTGTAACGCGCCGCGCAGGAGAATGTGTTTGTGGTTTTAGTCCCCCCAAAAAGTGCTGGTTCACTGCCGGAGGTGATTGTCTATACTGACGGTGGATGTGAGCCGAACCCCGGCACGGGAGGGTGGGCTGCCGTTCTTATTTTCGGCAGCCACCAGAAAGAACTCTCCGGCAGCGAAGCGCACAGTACCAATAACCGTATGGAAATTACGGCGGCCATTAAGGCGCTCCAGACGCTGAACCGCCGTTGCAGAGTCCGTCTTCATTCAGATTCCAAATACTTGATTACAGGTATCACGACCTGGATTCACCAGTGGAAACGCAAAAACTGGATGCGCGGAACAAAGCCCGTCTTGAACGCGGATCTCTGGCGTTGCCTGGATGAACTCAACCAGAGCCATGAAGTGGCGTGGGTATGGGTCCAGGGACACGCAGGCAACCTGTATAATGAGCGCTGCGACTATCTGGCGCAATGTGCCATCGCGGCCCGGCAAACACAGATTTCCAGCAGCCATGAAAACCATTCGAACTAAACATACCGGCACTGATGCCGTCAAAGCGGTGGCGTTTCGTGCGGAAATACATCGCTGGCTGGTCTTTTATGCACTCCCGGTTCTCATCGGTCTGGGTGGAATCATCTATTCACAGCAGATTCTGAATCCCTTCTGGCGGACAGCGGCCTTAGTCCTGTTTCTGACGCTTCCCGTGGCCACCGGCGGCAATATGCTGTCGCGGTATCACACAACGGCATCTGAACGCATTGCAATGCTTGCCTGCTTTCTAATCCTGTTGGTGGTAGCGTCTTACAGCCTCCCGGGCATTCCGGGCGGATCGCCTCAACTCCGGCAACCCGATCCCTTTGTAATCAACTTGTCACGAGCCTTGGGAATATTGAGCCTGAGCCTGGGTTTGTTTGTGGTGCTTGTCTCTATCATAAGGACAGACTCCGGGGCGGAAGAGATTGCCAACCGGTTCAAGTTTCTTGCCGAACACATTTCGGAGGGGCTCATTTTAAGTCAATCCGACGGTACTATCCTGCTGGTAAATCAACAGGTTTTAGACATGTTTGGGATGACCCGCGAGACGGTAATCGGTCGTGATGTGCGACAAATCGCTTCTTCTTTCGGTTTGAATCTTGTGGTCCGCCACCTTGAAGACCGCGCGGAGGGCATCAGTTCGGAATATGAAATCGTCTGGGAGAAGGAGGATATCTTTAAGGTGCTGTTGATAAGCGGCATGCCTATCGTCAGCAAACGGGGCAGACATCTCTTCACGCTGGCAACAGTCCGCGACATCACGGAGCAACGCCGCACAACCTTGCGTTTCAAGGAACATACCAACGACTTGCGGGAACAGATTGAACAACAATCCCGGAAAATGATGCGTTCTGAGAAATGGCTGCGCCATCTGCTCTTTTCCATGAACGAAGGCTTTCTTACGGTAGATTCACAGTACCGCATCCAGATGGTGAACAACCAGGCGGCCGCCCTGTTGAGATCGAATGAATCCCGGCTGACGGGAAGGAACATTTTCGATTATGTGACCAAGGTGGGTCATTCGCGTCTTCTGAACCTGTTCATGCTCGCCATGGGCGAAACCTCCGACAAGGGACTGCGCCACGAACTGGAATTCATGGACGGGGAGGGCAACCCGGTACCTGTTCTCATCGGCGTGGTTTACCTGAATGATCCTGAAACTGAAAATGCCGTTTATTCGATTACACTGACGCCCATAGCGGATTTGCAACGTATGCAGCAACAGCTGCTCTTCCATACCCGCGAGTTGGAACGGGCCAACGAAGAACTGCGGTCGCACGACCGTGCGAAAGACGGTTTCCTGTCCAACGTCACCCATGAATTGCGCACCCCACTGACTACGATACGAGGCTACATCGAAATGTTTCTCGATAACAGCATGGGAGACTTGACAGATGATCAGCGTTACGCTTTGACGGTCATGGATCGCAATTCCAAACATCTGTTAAACAGCATCAATGAGATGATTGAATTCAGCCGCATGCAGATTCGCGGCATCCAGGCGGTCGTGAATGTATATGATGCTGCGGCCCTGGTGCGCGAAGCCGCAGCCGCGTTTCTTCCCTCGGCATCTGAAAAAAGGGTCGAGATTCTAACTCAACTGCCCGATGGTCCTTTATTCGGCTGGGGAGACCGTGAAAAATTACACCAGGTGCTTGGAATCCTCTTGAACAACGCCATCAAGTTCACGGAACAAGGAGGTACCATAACCCTGTCGGTTCACAGCAAGAACGACGCCTCCATTCTTTTTACCGTTTCGGATACCGGTATCGGCATTGATCCGGTTCACCATGAAAAAATATTTGAGCGCTTTTTCCAGGTGGACAAGAGCAAAGCCAGGAAATATGAAGGGTCGGGCATCGGCCTCGCTATTGCGCGAACCATTATAGAGGCTCATGAAGGCTCCATCTCCATACAGAGTGAAGTCGAACGCGGTTCCACCTTCACAATCACACTTCCGGGAAGCCTGTTTTCCGGAGAAGTTGACCCGGACCTCGCCGCAGGCATGGAAACATTACACGTGCTTATTATCGAGGAAAATGAAGAACGTCGCAGCGCCTTACGTTCATTCGCTCCCCTTGACCGCGCACGTGTCTCCTTTTGTTCTAATGGATACGAAATCGGCCGGTTGCCGCAACTTGCCCCCCCGGACCTTATACTTATCAACGACGCTCCCGCCGATGTCGCCGGAGAAACCTCTCTTCGCTTCCTGCGGCAGCATATGCTCACTCTGGAAGCGCCGGTCATTGTGTTCACAAACGAACGTCATGACGTTCTGCAGCGGCTCTTTTCCCAGGAAACTCATGTACGGTTCATTCTCAAGCCTTTCAAAGCAAATACACTCGTGCGAAAAATGAAGGTCAGCCTCCAAGGCAGTGTGGATACCGCAGCCGATACCATTGAGGATCTTATGCCGCCTCCCGAGAAAACTCCCCTCGCCCTTGTTCTGGATACGGATCCGGGATTCCTTGAATGGGTGGAGCAGGCACTCAAACATCAGGATATCGACGCGCGGTGCGTGGATTCGCCGAAACTCCTTTTTGATTCTTTTTCACTGCTACGGCCACCCAATGCCATTTTTATTGACGGGGATATGTCGGCGCGTCAATTGGAGGACGTGCTCCTTTCACTGCGCTCCCACGCCTCCACCGCAGACAAGCCCCTCTATCTGTTTACGAGCATTGCGGCAGCACAAGAAAAAATGCATGCTCATGGGGTCTCGGGTATTTTGCATAAGCCCTTTCCAATAAGCGATATGACCGAGCGGATCCTATCCAAGGACCGAAGCCCGGTGGAATCTTCCGGATTATTCCGGCCGGGCCACAACAGTTAGAATTTGTTTTTATCTTTATGATGAATGATAGACATGGAGTACTATCCCGATGGTGAAACGTTTTCTGATGATATCAGGTGTTCTTCTATGCGCCGTCATTTCTGCGGCACGGGCTGCCGCCCAAGTCCCCGTGAGTTACATCTGTGTGGAAGCGGAAACCCGCACCATTCTGATTGAGTCGAATGCGGATATCAAACGGCCTCCCGCAAGCATGTTGAAAATGATGCAAATGCTTCTTGTTGAAGAAGGTGTTCAAGCCGGAAAATGGAATTACAACCAACAGATTACGGCAACCAAGCATTCACAGAACATGGGTGGCACCCAGGTTTATCTGAAGGAAGGGGAATCCTTCTCCCTTGAACAGCTGATGAAGGCGATATGCGTTCATTCCGCCAATGATGCTTCCGTTGCCGTTGCCGAAGGCCTCTGGGGCAGCGTGGACAATTGCCTGGTCGCCATGAACCAGCGGGCCGCGGAACTCGGCATGCTAAACACCCACTTCTACAGCGTTCATGGCCTTCCTCCTGCCGATGGCGTTTCCTTTGACCAGACTACAGCGAGAGAAATGGCGATTCTCGCCCTGAAACTTTTAAAATACCCGAAAATTCTTACCTGGACCAGCATGCGGGAATATGCGTTGCGGCCAACCGATAAACCGAAGGAAAGCACCAACAAATTGCTGAAAGAACTGCCGGAATGCGACGGATTAAAAACCGGGTATATCCGTGCCGCGGGCTTTTGCCTGACGGCCACGGCGCAACGCAATGGCATCAGACTGGTTGCGGTGGTCATGGGCAGCGATAAAACGGGAAGGTTCACCCATACCAAAAGCCTTTTGGAACAAGGCTTTCAAATGGTCACCCGCGTACAACCGGTTCAAGCCCG
>MTKZ01030043.1_pt1 | contig 12673 bp, 8 predicted proteins | sample 1042781 | NCBI WGS metagenome assembly MTKZ01 (sample SAMN06212207, study PRJNA360539) | anaerobic digester metagenome | biome: Wastewater treatment plant; material: sludge; isolation source: anaerobic digester fed with sludge from wastewater treatment plant | place: Denmark: WWTP Viborg ...
CGCCTCCATGGCCGAGACCCTGCGGGGCGGGCTCTCCCTTGCGCACTGCGGGTTCGGGTTCTGGAGCCATGACATCTCCGGCTTTGAGCAGACGGCTCCCGCGCATGTATACAAGCGCTGGGCGGCCTTCGGGCTGCTGGGCACGCACAGCCGCCTGCACGGCTCCGGCTCCTACCGGGTGCCCTGGCTGTTTGATGAGGAATCCGTTGAGGTTTTGAGGCATTTCACCAAACTGAAGTGCCGCCTGATGCCCTATCTTTATGCCTCGGCGGTACAGGCGCATGAGAAGGGCGTCCCGGTGATGCGCCCGATGATGCTGGAATTCCCGGAGGACCTGACCGCCCAGATGCTGGACCGCCAGTACATGCTGGGAGACAGCCTGCTGGTCGCGCCGGTATTCTCCAGGACCGGCGAGGTGGATTATTACCTTCCCGCAGGGGAGTGGACATGTTTTTGGGACGATCAGCAAACCCCCGGCGGCTCCTGGCGTCATGAGACGCACGGCTTCATGAGCCTACCGCTCATGGTCCGGCCCGGCAGCGTTATTCCGCTTGGCGGCTGTGACAGCCGGCCTGACTACGACTACCCCGACGGCCTCAGCCTGCACGTCTACTCCCTGAAGGATGGGGAAACGGCGGAAGTGACGGTCCCCGACCTGAGGGGGGATCCGGCGGCGCAGTTCCATTTCCGTCGCGAGGGCGCAGCCCTGATGGTCAGGACTGATTCCGCCAAACCCTGTGAAGTCGTCCTGCACGGGATGCCGGGCGTGGGTCCTGTACTGAAGCGGTGCGGATCGCTTTCTGATATGGTATAATCAAAAAGACGCGCGCCGTGACGGCGCGCTGGAGAAACAATATACAAAATGCAAAGGATAGGTGACAGTGANNCAACAAGGCGCGCGCCGTGACGGCGTGCTGGAGAAGCAATATTTAAATGCAAAGGATAGGTGACAGTGATGAAACTCAGCGGCAGGAACTATGCTTTCTGGTTCTGCGTCGGCTCCCAGGACCTGTACGGCGAGGAGTGCCTTCGCAACGTGGCGGAACACGCGCAGATCATCGTCAGGGAACTGAACGCTTCAGGCGCTTTGCCATATCCGCTGGTGCTCAAGCCCGTGCTCATCAGCGCCGGGACGATCCATCAGACGTTTGTTCAGGCCAATGAGGATCCGGCCTGCGCCGGCGTCATCACCTGGATGCATACCTTTTCACCCGCGAAGTCATGGATCGCGGGGCTGCAGGCCAATAAAAAGCCGCTGCTGCACCTGCATACCCAGTTCAATGAAGAAATCCCCTACGACACGATCGACATGGACTTCATGAACGAGAACCAGTCCGCCCACGGCGGGCGTGAGTTCGGGCACGTCGTCACGCGCATGGGCCTTTTCCGCAAGGTGGTGGCCGGGCACTGGACCCATCAGGCTGTGAGGGAGCGGATCGCCTCCTGGATGCGCACGGCGGTGGGCATCGTCGAAAGCCGGAACATCCGGGTGATGCGCGTCGCGGACAACATGCGCAACGTGGCGGTCACCGAGGGCGACAAGGTCGAGGCCCAGATAAAATTCGGCTGGCAGGTGGACGCCTGGCCGGTGACCGAGCTGGCTGACGCGGTCGCCGCGGTCTCCGGGGCTGATACTGACGCACTGGTGGAGGAATACTACAGCCGCTATGAGATCATCCTGGACGGGCGCGATCCCAGGGAGTTCAGGGAGCACGTCGCCGCGCAGGCGCAGATCGAGCTGGGCTTTGAACGTTTCCTCAAAGAAAAGGATTATCATGCCATCGTCACCCATTTTGACGACCTGGGAACGCTCAAGCAGCTGCCGGGCCTGGCGATCCAGCGCCTGATGGAGAAGGGATACGGCTTCGGCGCTGAGGGCGACTGGAAAACGGCGGCGATGGTCCGCCTGATGAAACTGATGGCCGCGGACGTCCCCAATGCCAAGGGCACCTCGATGCTGGAGGATTATACCTATAACCTTGTGCCCGGCAAGGAGGGCATCCTGCAGGCGCACATGCTGGAGATCTGCCCGAGCCTTGCCGCTGAAAAACCCGCCATCCGCTGCAAACCCCTGAGCATGGGCCGCAGGGAGGACCCGGCGCGCCTGGTGTTCACATCCAAAACAGGGCCGGGCGTGGCGGTGTCCCTGATCGACCTGGGCACACGCTTCCGCCTGATCATCGCCGAAGTGGACTGCAAGGCGAATGAAAAACCCATGCCCCAGCTGCCCGTCGCGACGGTGTTCTGGACCCCGAAGCCGGATTTCACCACGGGCGTGGAGGCCTGGATCCTATCCGGCGGCGCGCACCATACCGCGTTCTCCTATGACCTGACGAGCGGGCAGATGAGCGACTGGGCGGAACACATGGGCATCGAAGCGCTGGTCATCGGCAAGGACACCACCCTGCGCGGGCTGAAGCAGGAGATGATGCTGGGCCAGGCGTTCTTCCGCTGAGGAGCAGACGGCTGCCAGAAAGGACCATGACATGGATAGGAACGAATCAGCCCGGGCGGCGATCCTTGACGGGAAAGCCGTGCTTGGGATCGAACTGGGCTCCACCCGCATCAAGGCGGTCTTGACGGGACCGGATCACTCGCCGCTGGCTGTGGGCAGCCACCGATGGGATAACCAGCTCATCGACGGCATCTGGACCTATGACCTTCAGGAGGCCACGGACGGCCTTCAAAAGGCTTATGCCGCGATGGCCGCCGACGCGGAAGCGAAATACGGCGTACGGGTCAGCACGCTTGCCGGCATCGGCATCAGCGCGATGATGCACGGATACCTGCCCTTTGACGGGGAGGGCAGGCTGCTGGCGCCTTTCAGGACCTGGCGCAACACCATGACCGGGGAGGCGGCGGAGCGGCTGAGCGGGCTGTTCAACTTCAGCATCCCCCAGCGCTGGAGCATCGCGCACCTATACCAGGCCATCCTGAGTCGCGAAGCGCACGTGCCGGAGATCCGCTTTCTGACCACGCTGGCTGGCTTCGTGCATTGGCAGCTGACAGGGGAAAAGGTGCTGGGCATCGGCGACGCCTCCGGCATGTTCCCCATCGGTGAAAACGGCGGCTATGATGAAACCATGCTCGGGCAGTTCAAACAATTGGTCCAGGACGAACACCTGCCCTGGTCCCTTGGGGGGATCCTGCCCGATATCAAATATGCCGGTGAAGCGGCCGGCCGGCTGAGCCAAAAGGGCGCGACACTGCTTGACCCCAGCGGCCGGCTCCGTGCCGGCATCCCGCTGTGCCCGCCGGAGGGCGACGCCGGCACGGGGATGGTCGCCACCAACGCGGTCGCGCCCCGCACCGGCAACGTGTCCGCCGGCACCTCCATCTTCGCGATGATCGTTCTGGAGAAAGGACTGTCCAGGGTCCATCCGGAAATCGACATCGTCACCACCCCCGAGGGCAGCCCGGTCGCCATGGTGCACTGCAACAACTGCACCACGGACCTCAATGCCTGGATCGGGCTGCTGGATGATTTTGTGAAGGAAGCCGGGCTTAAGGCGGATCAGGACAAGCTGTACAAGGTGTTCTTTGACGCTGCGCTCAAGGGAGACAGGGACGCAGGCGGGCTGACCAGCTGCGGTTATTATTCCGGCGAGCACATCACCGGCTTTGAGGAAGGGCGCCCGCTGCTGGTGCACCCGCCGGAGAGCAGGTTCACCTTCGCCAATCTGGCGCGCAGCATCCTCTTCTCCGCTCTTGCGACGCTGAAACTTGGCATAAAGACGCTGGAGGAGGAGAAGGTCCGCATCGACCGCATCCTGGGGCACGGCGGGCTGTATAAGGAAGGAGAGGCAGGGCAGCGCCTCACAGCCGCGGCGCTGCGCACCCCGGTGACCGTCATGGATACCGCGAGTGAGGGCGGCGCGTGGGGCATCGCGCTGCTGGCGGCCTATATGGCGGATCATCAGGACGGAGAGACCCTCAGGGACTGGCTGGACCGGCGCGTCTTCCGTCAGATGGGCGGCTCACGGCTTGCGCCCGATCCTCAGGACGTCGAGGGTTTTGAAACCTACATGGCGCGCTTTACGGCGGGCCTCATGGTCGAGCGCGCGGCGGTAACACATCTCTGACGCTCAATAAGGAGAGGAACATGCTGACAGCATTGAAGGAAGCCGTGCTTCAGGCGAACCTTGAACTTCCGCGGCAAGGCCTGGTCAAGTACACCTGGGGCAATGTCAGCGCCAGGGATGAGGAGACGGGCTTTGTGGTCATCAAGCCCAGCGGCATCCCATATGAGGCGATGCGGGCGGAGGACATGGTCGTGTGCGACCTGTCGGGCAAGGTGGTGGAAGGGCGCTGGCGCCCGTCGTCCGATACCCCCACTCACCTGATCCTGTACAAGACCTTCCCTGAGATCGGCGGGATCGTCCACACGCACTCACCCGAAGCGACTGCCTGGGCGCAGGCGGGGATGGACATCCCGCTGTACGGTACCACCCATGCCGACCATTTCGCGGGCCCCGTGCCCTGCGCCAGGCCGCTGACGGATGAGGAGATCGCCGGTGAGTATGAGCTGAATACAGGGCTGGTGATGATCCAGACCATCAGGGAGCGGGGCATCAACGTGCTGCACGTTCCCGCCATGCTCTGTTTCTCCCACGGCGCATTCGCCTGGGGCAGGGACTCGGCGCAGGCCGTCACGAACGCGGGCGTACTGGAGGAGGTGGCGAAGATCGCGCTGAAAACACGCCTCATTCATCCGGGCGTCCAGCCTGCTGCGGACGCCATCCGGGACAAGCATTTTCTGCGCAAGCATGGCGTAAACGCCTACTACGGCCAGGAAGCGGCGAAATAGCAAGGCAGCCTCCAGGAAGCAAAGCTTCGGGATCATTGCAACTTTATTCTGGTAAGCTGAATCGGGATTTTTGATCAGCGATCCATTCTGGTCAGCGGAAGTTTACGTATACTTCGTTGACCAGTCTGTCTTCATCATGATATTTCGCCGCACTCCAGACGACTTTTCCGTTCTTCTTGGGATAGCTGAGCAGTTTTGCCAGTGCGTTTCCGGCTTCCTTCAGTTTGTTCGCCTGGATGGTCATGTTCTGCGTATCCTTGCTGTCCATGGTCTCAGCCGCAAGGATGAACGTGTCCCGGGTCCTGTCATAGGCGAGGTTGAAAGCCTCAAGCGCTTTCCTGAACGCGTCGGTATCCGGCGCTTTGTCCGGGTTCTCGTCCATGAATTTCCTGATGTCGTCGGACGCTGAAAGGTGCCTGATCGCCCTGAAACCCGACGTATAGAGCCACTTCGCGTAGGAATAGCTGACATACTTCAATTCGGGCACATCCACGCCGTACACCTGCCGGATGACCTCTCTGCGGTTCTCCTGATCTGTAAAGGTGAACTTCCAGTTTCCAAAGGCATTCCGGTAAGCGCCGCTGATCACGTGTAAATGAAAAACCCCGTCTGTGCCGCTTGATTTGAGACCTCCTGACAGGGTCAGCATCAGCTGCATCAAACTGGGCAGATCCTTCAGGTCCATGTCCGTGAAGAAGCCCTGACGGATGATCTCGTTGCTGGTATAGCTCTTTGTCAGCGAAAGCAGGATCGACGGGTTTACCATGAGCTTTGTCATGATCGCGGTCAGCAGCGCGCGCTGGCGCCCGGTCCTCGCCAAATCGCTGCCGGGATTTACAGTGGCATTCTTTCGGGCCTGGAAGTAGTCCACGATGCCCTGTCCATCCAGGTGCTGCATGCCCTTCCGGTAGATCTTTCGACCCTCGCCGGCATAGCTCATCTCAACATTGAAGTCGATGCCGCCAATCACGTTACCGATTTCTGCCATGGCTTCCATGTTGACCGCAAGGTAGTGGTCTATCCGGATACCGCCCAGCAGCCAGCTGACCGTATCGCGCACGGCTTCAAAACCTTCTGCGGACATCGTCGGCCTGCTTGCCCTTTTGCTTCCCACGTTGATCGCTCCGTTGATCTTGTACACTCCCCGGGTCCCCGGCACGTAGGCTATTGTGTCCCTGGGAATGGAGATCAGGTCGATCCTGTTTGCCTTAGGGTTGACCGCCATCACGATCATTGCGTCTGTATGGTTATCTTCCACAAGGTAACCGGTATCCTTCTCATCGCTGTCCATGCCTATCAGCAGAAAATTGATGATCCCTTCAGAGGGCTCAAGGGCAAGGGACGTACGGCCCGCTTCCCTGTTGATCAGAGGGTTGTCGGTCAGCGGCGCACTTTGAGCGGATGTCTCCGCGCAGACATATAAAGGGAATGCCATGAAAAGCAGTATAAGAAGGGAAACCAATTTCCTCATCACAGCCAGTTGCTCCCGTTAATCTGATTTTTGTATACAGCGGTACGGGAGTCATCATATCATTCAGCCTTGACAATCTCAAGCATAATCGACACAGACATTCCTCCAGGACCGCGGCGGCCGCGCTGCGCGGGTCATTGAGTACAGCGCCTGCCTGTGATAAGATATATCACAGCCAAAGATGCAATATTTCTAACGGTTTACACATTTTTCTAACTCTCTTATCGGAACAAGGGCTGGGGCAGACCAGAGGCCGCTGTCGGCATCAACGGGACCATTCAAGGCTGCTGATGGCTGCACCACGGCCAAAAGCCATTGACCTGGAAAAAGCAGGCGGCAGTATGCAGAACCGCCCGGAGGAGGATCAATGCTGAAGCATTTGGGCAGCATCAAGGTCAAACTGATGATCCTGATGCTCTCTGTCGTGGTTTTATTGATCATTGTCATGGGATTGCTCCAGCAGATCTCCGTCTCAAGGGTCTTTCAGGAGATGGACACCCAGCGGCAGGCGTTGGTGGAGGATAACATCCTCAAGCTGATGAAGGCGACGGACAGCGCGTACCGGATGCTGGAGAGGCCGATCGAGAAGGAGTCCGAGATCATCCTCGGCAGGATGATCGACGCGTACCTCCTCAGCGGGCTGCCCGGCATTGACCTCTATGATTTCTACGATGCGGACAGCGGAATTGATCTGTATATCATTGATGGAACCAACACGGTCATCGACGCGACATACAAGACCGATATCGGGCTGAATTTAGGCCAGTTCGAGGGCGTTGGCGAGTTCCTTCAGGGCATCAGGGAGCAGGGGAAGTTCTTCAGTGACAGGCTTTCACTCTCCAGCGTTGAGGACATTGTCACCAAATACTGTTATCAGCCCACACCCGATGGCCTGTACATCTTCGAAACAGGTTACCAGATCAGGAACGACCAGGCGATCCCGGACGCATTGAACTTCGGCAGCTTTGGGGACATCATCTCCAAAAACCAGGGTTTTGTCCTCAGCGCGTCACTTTTCAGCAAGTACGGCACCACCTTCAACGAAGACGCGGCTGAAGTCAAGTACATTGATCCGGAATACAAGCTGTATTATGAGGAATCGCTTTCCACGCGCCTTCCTGTCACCTTTGAGGGGACCTACAGGGGACAGGCTGCACTGATCAAGTACCTGCCGTTCAGCTTTGAGAACGCAGGCGAACTCCATGAACATACGGTCATAGAGATCATCTACTCGCGCGCGGACCTGGAGGCGACGAAGAACCGGATCACGCTGCAGATGCTTGTGATCGGGCTGCTGGGTTCCGCCGCGGTCGTATTTTTTGCCGCGGTCATGTCCAACAGGCTGCTGTCACCCCTGAAGACGCTGCATGAGGGGATCGAGAGGGTCTCCAAGGGCGATTTCGATTCCAGGATCGTGATTCGCTCGAATGACGAGTTTTCCTACATCGCGGATCACTTCAACGGGATGACGGAAAAAATCAGGCAATCCATCGAGGACCAGCAGCGCAGGGAGGAGGAGATCCGGGGCCTCTACCAGAAGGAAACGACCCTGAACAGGGACATTCTGCAGGTGATGGAAGCCAACAAGCAGAACTACTTTGAGACCATCAGGGCCCTGGCGAACGCGGAGGAGGAAAAGGACCCCTACACCAGGGGGCACTGTGAGCGGGTGATGGATCATGCCCTGGGCATAGGGAAAGCGCTCGGTCTGCCTGAGGAGAGCCTGAACGCCCTCAGGTACGGCGCGATCCTCCACGACATCGGAAAGATCGGGGTGCCCGAACAGGTCCTCAACAAGGAAACGCCGCTGGACAAGGAGGAATTCGCGCTCATCCGGCAGCATCCCTCCATGGGATTGAGGATTCTGGGTGACCTCACCTTTATGAAGGACAGCATCCGGATCGTGCATGAGCATCATGAGCGGTATGACGGCCATGGCTATCCGTCAGGGCTGCGGGATCAGGAGATCGACCTGCTGGCCAGGATCGTCTGTGTCGCGGATTCTTTTGACGCAATGACCTCAAAGAGACCGTACCGGAAGACCGCGATGACCCAAAAGGAAGCCGTTCAGGAGCTTCGGGATAAAGCCGGCACGCAGTTTGACCCGGAAATCGTGGAAGTGTTCGTGTCCCTGCTGGAGCAGGGAGCGCTTCGCCGGGAAGCGGACATCGGGTAACGGACTCTTCAAACGGAGCGGAAAGCGATCTGACCGTGCAGGATCCCGTTGTTCCGGGTGAAGCCATCTACGGCGTACATGCGGCGAAATCGGTGTTCGCCTTTCGGAGGATCGATGGTCCGCCGGCTTTCAGCCGGCGCTGGACCTCGTCCTTAAGCCATCCCTGGCGGTCTGACCCGTGACGTGCTTGATGCGCGAATCGGGAATGACAGTCCTGATTTCAGTGCCAGTAAATTGGAATTCGCTGCCGATTTCCCAAAGGGTTTGTCGGGGACCGCATACTTCTGATTCTCAATGGATGCGGCAGCGGTGATCTATACATCCGTAAAGACTTGACCAAAGCCGAGGCGCTGCACCCGGCTCGGGAAGGAAGAAGAGGCACACCTTCGCCTGAGCGGTGCGCCAGCGATATTCACGCTGATCATCGCGAAGGAAGAGGATGACCTCTATGCCCTCAGGATCTTCTCCATGGCTTTGCCATTGGCCAATTCATCCACCAGTTTGTCCAGCCAGCGGATCTTCTGCATCAACGGCTCCTGGATCTCCTCCACACGCACGCCGCAGATGACGCCTTTGATGAGCCCCGCGTTGGGATTTATCCGGGGAGCCTGTGCAAAGAATGTCTCCAGATCGGCTTGAATATCGATCTGTTTCTTCAATCCTTCACGGTCATAGCCGGTCAGCCACTGGATGACCTGATCCAGGTCTTCCCTGGTACGTCCCTTGCGCTCCACTTTCTGAACATACAGCGGGTATACGCTGGCAAAAGTGATGCGGGCAACTCGCTGGATGCTTGTTTTCATGGTTTGACTCCCTCCCCGTCAGGTATCCGATCATCAGTGAATAGCAAACGTCAGGCGGTTTGGCGATTTTACTTCGGGGATGATCCAGTCTCCGGATACAGATCGCTTATCAGCCGCACGCTTTCCCGGAGAGCTTCTTTGAGCACCTCCAGGCTGATATCCTCCAGCTTTTTGACATAGACGCAGCTTTTGGATGCCCTGTGTTTGCCCAGCCTGGCGAGGATGCCGTCCAGCGCGCCTCCGTACAGGAAGAGATAGAAAGTGACGGCCGCCTTGCGCGGGGAAAAGGCCGCGCGCGCTGCCTCGCCCTCATGGCCGCTTGCGTATCTGTAATGATAGCGCCCGAACCCTATGATATCAGGGCCCCACACCACAGGCTGCCAGCCGGTCACTTCCTCATGCAGGGCCACCAGCGTCCGCGCCTCCCGCCGTTGTTTCTCCGTTGGCAGGCTGGCGATATAGTCCTCCACAGCCTGCGCCGTGGGCATGGTCTTCTGCCCGTACGCCACCGATTCCTCCTTGCCGACGGCTGGAATATACCCCTGCCGGCCATCAGGCAACGCAGAGCAAGATCCGATACGGCAACACTCCGGATGTGCCATGGCATATCACATGTGATACGGCGATTTTAACATGAGCGCGGGAAGACGAAGGAGAATTGGTTTGCCAGCCGGTGATGATTGATCAGGCGATCAATTTCCGGAACCGGTCGCAGTAATACTGCACCAGGCTGAACTCCGCGTCCGGGGCGATGCGGTGATCGGGGCAGGGGATATATCCCCCAAGGGCGACCAACGGTTTCAGCCGCTCGATTTCCATATCGACCGCCCGGCGGTCCTGCGCGAAAACGCGCTTGTCCATTCCGCCGACGCCGCGCAGGGAAGGGCCGTACCGCTCCCGCCAGGGACCGATCGAGGCGTTCCAGGTGCCCACTTCGATGGGGAACATCGTATTCACGCCGTTCTCCAGCCAAATCGGGAGCAGAAGGTCGATGAAGCCGTCGCAGTCCACCGAAACGATGTCGATCCCGAAGCTCTGGAACAGCTCCGTCATGCGTTTGTAGTGCGGACCGACCAGGCTTCTGAACGCCGCGGGGTTGACGAGCGGGCCTGTCTTGAAACAGATGTCTTCCCAAAAGTGCGCGTAATCAAAAGCCACCCCATACTTCAACACCTCCCCGGCGACCTGATGGCACAACTGACCGACGGTGTCGATGATCTCGCGGTACAGGTCCTCATCATCGACCGCCAGATAGCTGATGCCCTCGACGCCGAGCATGTTGCGGATGTTCCCGTACAGGCTCCCGGCCGACAGCGCCAGCGGGATCTCCCTGCTTTCGTTCTGCCCTCTCAGGCGGCGCATTTCTTCCTGATCGATGCGCCGGCCGCAGTAGCGCAGTTTCGGCAGGTACAGTTCCTCCCAGGCCTCCCGCCCCGTCATTGAGGTGCCGATCTCCGAGGGGATGCTGACGATGCCGTCATGGACGCGCACGATGAGGCCTTCGCTGTCACGGATGATCCTGGATCCGTCAGGACAGGTTTCAAGCACTTTTTCCTCGAAACGGGGGAAGAGATAATGCTCTCCGCCCGCGCAGGAGACCCAGTTGAAATCGAACCCCAGGCGATCCATGACCTGCCGGTCTTCCGGAGAGCCGTCGCCCCGAAGCCTGTAGCCCTCAGCCTGCTCCTGTGTGACGTGCCCCTGCGCCGCCCACTTGTCCAGCGTTTCATGCCAGTACCCGAAGCTGACGACGGGCATCCTGTCATACGGAGCATAATGCAGAACGGCGTTGACCCGCTGGCGGTGGTTCATGTCATGCACCTCGTTTCATCATCCGGAACGAATGCTAACCAAATCCGCCCGCTTCGTCAATAAGCACGGACCGGGCGGCAATGGCTCGGCCCAAAGCTTCTCCAAAATCTCGTCAGGCCTTCTGATCAGCCCTCATCCCTTTGCTTATCCGCGAATGATTTGGATGACAGGCTTGATGAACAGCCGCCGTTCATGGCGCAGCCGGAACATCCGCCGGCGCAGCCCTGTCCTGAAGGTTTCCTTAGACGAATGAATGTCCGGGCTGCCAAAACCACGATCAGTCCGATCGTGACCCAATCAATGACCTGCATGACGCTGCCCTTTCCTTTTGTTTGTTACAGTTTAGACAACCAGCCTGCCGAGCAGGGCGACGGCCCAGGCGACCAGCCATACCAGCACGCATTGCGCGATGACGGCCAGCAGCGTCTGCGCCCCCGAGCCGAGTTCCTTGCGCATCGCCGCGATGCTCGCGACGCAGGGGGTATAGAGAAGCACGAACACCAGGTAGCTGGCGGCGCTCAGCGGCGTTAACAGCTGCCCCAGCATCAGGGGCAGATCGGCGGAGGTTCCCTGCATCAGCACGCCGAGGCTGCTGACCACAGCTTCCTTGGCCGTCAATCCGCTGATCAGGGCGGTGGTCAGGCGCCAGTCCGAAAAGCCAAGCGGATAAAACAGGGGTGCCAGCAGTTTTCCCAGGTGGGAGAGCAGGCTGGCTTCAGCGACTGTGACCGGGTTCAGCCGGGCATCAAAGCTCTGCAGGAACCAGACCGCGAGGGTCGCGAGGAATATGACCGTAAAGGCGCGCTGAACAAAATCCTTCGCCTTGTCCCACAGCAGGATGGCGACCGACTTCACCGAAGGAAAACGGTAATTGGGAAGTTCCATGATGAAGGGCACCGGGTTGCCGCGAAAGACCGTCCGGCTGCCGAGCCAGGACGTCAACGCGCCCAGCACGAACCCGAACACGTACAGCACAAGCATCACCAGCGCACTGTTGCCCCTGAAGAAAGCGGCAGCGAACAGGGCGTAGATCGGTACCTTTGCCGTGCAGCTCATGAACGGCGTCAGCAGGATGGTCATCTTTCGATCCCGAACGCCTGCCAGGGTGCGGGTGGCGAGGATGGCCGGCACTGTGCACCCGAAGCCCAGGAGCATGGGCACGATGCTTCTTCCGCTCAGCCCGATCCTCCGCAGCGCCCTGTCCATCACAAAGGCGATGCGCGCCATGTATCCCGTATCCTCCAGGACGGAAAGAAAGAAGAAAAGTACGACGATCAGGGGGAGAAAGCTAAGCACGCTTCCCACGCCCGCGAAAACGCCGTCGATGATCAATGAATGGACGACAGGGTTCATCCGGAAGTCCGTCAGGACTCCGTCCGTCCAGGCGGTTGCTCCGTCGATCCCCAAGGCCAGCAGGTCAGAAAAAAAGGCGCCGACCACGTTGAAGGTGAGGTAGAAAACCGCCAGCATGACCAGCAGAAAGATCGGGATCGCGGTGTACCTGCCCGTCAGGATCCGGTCGATCCTTTCACTTCGCAGGCGTTCGCGGTTTCGCTCACTGTGCTTGACCGTCAGACGGCATAAGCCGCCGATGAAATCATAGC
>MTKZ01011770.1_pt1 | contig 12671 bp, 13 predicted proteins | sample 1042781 | NCBI WGS metagenome assembly MTKZ01 (sample SAMN06212207, study PRJNA360539) | anaerobic digester metagenome | biome: Wastewater treatment plant; material: sludge; isolation source: anaerobic digester fed with sludge from wastewater treatment plant | place: Denmark: WWTP Viborg ...
GCCGTCACGTCCGCTCAGGTCACGGACTCCTAGCCAGCAGGGCTCACGCGGCAGGCGAGGGGCGCGGCCCCCGCGCCGACTGCCTCACTCCGGTCGCTTCTTGGGGTGGGGCTTTTCGCGCGCTTGCGGGATGCGGGATGCGCTCTCGCGCCCGTCGAAGATTGGTAGAATAGACTATGAAAGTTCTGGTTGTTAACAGCGGATCCTCGTCTCTGAAGTACCAGTTGTTCGAGACGTCCGGCGATGGCGTTCTGGCACGGGGACTTGCCGAGCGCATCGGAGATCCGAACGGCGGCGGGCGGCTGAAGCAGCAGTCTGAAGGGAAGCAGGAGTTCGTGCAGGAACAGCCGATCCCGGACCACATCCGGGCGACGGACATCGCCTTCCACGCTCTGTGCGACCCGGAGTTCGGCGCTCTGGGCAGCATAGAGGAGATTGACGCCGTGGGGCACCGCGTGGTGCACGGCGGAGAGCGCTTCACCGGCTCGGTGCTCATAGACGGCGAGGTCGTCGCGGCAATCGAGGAGATGAGCCTTCTTGCCCCGCTGCACAACCCGCCCAACCTCATGGGCATCCGGGCGTGCCTTTCGCGAATGCCGGACGTGCCTCAGGTGGCCGTGTTCGACACCGCCTTCCACTCGACGATGCCCGAGACTGCCTATATGTACGCTCTGCCGTACGATATGTACCGCGAGCTTGGAGTGCGGCGCTACGGGTTCCACGGCACGTCGCACAAATTCGTGGCGGCCAGAGCGCGCCGGTTCCTGGACGAGCGCGGCATGGCCAGCAGCCGCGTGGTCACCTGCCATCTGGGCAACGGATGCAGCATGGCGGCCGTGCTGGACGGCAGGTGCGTGGACACGTCCATGGGCATGACCCCCGCCGAGGGGCTTGTGATGGGCACGCGCAGCGGAGACATTGACCCCGCCATTCTGCCGTTCCTGGCGAAGAAGTACGACTGGTCGCCGGACGATCTCGAGAACCTGATCAACAAGAAGGGTGGTCTGCTCGGGCTGTCGGGCGAGTCGAACGATATGCGCGATGTCGAGAGCAGGGCCGAAGCGGGCGACCACAGGGCTGCTCTGGCGCTGGATGTCTTCTGCTATCGGGTGCGGAAGTACATTGGCGCTTATGCTGCCGCGATGGGTGGTCTGGACTGCGTGGTGTTCACGGGCGGAATCGGCGAGAACAGCCCGTGCGTCCGGTCTATGTGCTGTGGAGGAATGCAGTTCCTCGGGCTCGAGCTTGACGCCGCGGCGAACAAGTCGCGCGGGGGTGAGCGTGACATCAGCGCGGACGGGAGCAGCGCGCGGGTGCTCGTGATTCCGACCAACGAAGAACTGATGATAGCCCGGGAGACCGAGGAGATCGCGGCCGAAATGCTTGCGCGCCGCTGATTGGCGCAAGGACAGGGTGTCGCTGTGAAGCTTGACCTGAACGAAATAGCGCATTCCGTGGGAATGCTGTATACTTACGAGGTTGACGACGACGAGTCCGAACTTGCCGCTGAAGACCTGCGTTTTCAGGGGCCGGTGCGCGGCCGTATCCAGTTTACCAATACGGGGATGCTGCTTCTTGCCCGGGGCAAGCTGGATGTGACGGTTGACCTCGAGTGTGTGCGCTGCCTGGGGCATTTTCCGTTCCGGCAGGCTATCACCATCGAAGAGCATTTCCCTCTGCACCCGGGCGCTCTTGCCGGGGACGAGGAACCAGACGGCGAGACCGCCACGGTCGATAGCGACCTCGATGTGGCGGATGACCTGTACAGGGACGGGATTCTGGACCTGACGGAACTCATCCGCCAGAACGTACTGGTTTCTGTTCCCCTGGCCCCGCTGTGCAGCGAAGACTGTGCCGGTCTGTGCTCGCGCTGCGGCAGCAACCTGAACGAAGGCCCGTGCGAGTGTTCCGGCGCGCCAGACGGCAGCGAGGAGCCTCCGACTATCGGGGAGGCGCTGCGGGACTGGCCGCCGCGTGACTAACCTGGAGAAGTACATTGCCATTACCGAAACGACGACACTCGGCGACGCGCCGTGACAAGCGGCGGACGCATTACAAGATCGCCGCGCCCACTCTCACAACCTGCCCGAGCTGCGGTGAGCCGGTTGAGCCTCACACCGCCTGCAAGGCTTGCGGGCAGTACCGCAAGCGGCTGGTGATTCCCGAGGCGAAGCGAGACAAAGCAAAGGAATAGATGCCCCGAGAGGCTGCGGGTTTGTCTGGTTCGGGCCAGATGAGGGTGACGGAAGACCGGGTGACCGTCGCCGTGGATGTTATGGGTGGCGATCACGCTCCCAGAGAGATACTGCTGGGTGCGCTGGAAGGCGCCTCCAGGCACAATGCGCGCGTCCTGGCTGTCGGTGACCGGCAGGTCATTGAGCGCTATCTGCGCAAAATGAAAGGCGCGGAGCGCCTTCAGATTATTGACGCCCCCGAGCAGATTCAGATGGGCGAGAACCCCGCCTCCGCGATCCGGCGCAAGCCCAACTCCTCCCTTGTTGTAGCGGCGCAGCTTGTGCGCGATGGCAAGGCCGACGCCATGCTCTCGGCCGGAAACACGGGCGCGTGCATGGCTGTCGCGGCCCTCATTCTGGGCCGCGCGCCGGGGATTGACCGTCCGGGCATCGCGACGGTACTGCCGACGGCCAGAGGCCAGTCGGTGCTGCTGGACGTGGGCGCCAACGTGGATTCCACCGTCGAGAACCTTGTGCAGTTTGCTGTCATGGGCAGCATTTACAGCCGCGACGTGCTCGGCGTCAAGAACCCCCGCGTCGGGCTGCTCTCCATCGGCGAGGAGCCGACGAAGGGGAACGAACTCACGAAAGCTGCGCACAAGGCGCTGCTTCAGTCCGGGCTCGATTTTGTCGGGAATGTCGAGGGAGGGCCCCTGTTCGCGGGCGCGGCGGACGTGGTGGTGTGCGACGGATTTGTGGGGAATGTGGCGCTCAAGGTCGCGGAAGGCGTCGTGGAACTCCTCCTGCAGGTGGCCAGAGCCAGGCTCTGGAGCCACCCCTGGTATCGCCTGATGCTCCTCGGGATGGCGCCCGGCCTGCGGAAGGTGCACAGACAGCTCGATCGCCAGGAGGTCGGAGGAGCCCCACTGCTTGGCGTCAATGGCATCTGCATCGTGTGCCACGGCAACAGCAAGGCGAAGTCCATCATCAGTGCGCTCGGGCTTGCCGCGCGCGCGCATGAGAAGGATATGCTGGGGCATATCAGAAAGTGTCTGGAAGTGCCGGCGGATATCCCGGCCTAGGTCAGAATTGGGCGCGATTCGCGCTGCCGCCCGGCGTCTGCTTCGAAAGGAATGACGGTCTTTTGAAATCTGCTGGCATCATCGGTCTTGGCAAGGCGCTCCCGGAGCGCGTGCTCACAAACGCCGAGATCGAGACAATGGTGGAGACCAGTGATGAGTGGATATTCGAGCGCACCGGCATTCGGAAGCGGCGGGTAGCGGGCGAGAACGAGACTTCCGCGAGTCTCGGGACTGCCGCCGCCGCGGAGGCCCTGCGGATGGCCGGTGTGGACCCGGCGGACGTTGACCTCATCATCTGCGGCACCACAAGCCCCGACACGCTCTTCCCTTCCACCGCCTGCCACATTCAGCAGAGGCTGGGCTGCGTCAACGCCGCGGCTTTCGACCTCGCCGCGGCGTGTGCGGGGTTCGTATATGCGCTGGCGGTGGGCTCGGAACTCGTCGCAAGCGGGGCTCATAAGATGGCCCTCATCATCGGGGCGGATGTCCTGACGAAGTTCACCGACTGGACCGACAGGGGCACCTGCGTGCTGTTCGGCGACGGCGCCGGCGCGGCGGTCGTGGCGCCTGTGGAGGACGGCAGGGGCGTGCTGTCCTACGATCTGGGCGCGGACGGTACGGGCACGGGCCTGCTGGTTATACCCGGCGGCGGCGGCCTTCACCCGGCTTCGCATCAGACCGTTGATGACCGCCTGCACTACATAAAGATGGAGGGCCGCGAGGTCTTCAAGTTTGCCGTCAAGATAATGGGGGAATCGTCCGAACGCTCCCTGGCCAAATGCGGCCTGTCGCCTCACGATGTGGATTGCTTTGTGCCGCATCAGGCGAACACGCGCATCATTGACTCCGCCACGCGCAGGCTGGGCATCGCTCCCGAGCGTGTGTTTACGAACGTCGCCGACTACGGCAACACGTCGGCCGCGTCTGTGCCCATCGCCCTCTACGAAGCGTTCCTGATGGGCAGAATCCGTGAAGGCGATCTTGTTGTGGTTGTCGGCTTTGGGGCAGGCCTGACGTGGGCCTCCTGCGTGCTGAGGTGGACGATGTCCGCCGTGCCCGAGGGGGATGGCAAAGAGCTTGCGGGCGCGGCCCGCGTGGACAAGTAGAAGTTTGAAGTTCAGCAGAATCGCATTTCTCTTCCCCGGACAGGGGTCCCAGAAGGCCGGAATGGGCCGCAGCCTGTACGACAACTCGCCTGCCGCGCGCATGGTGTGGGATGAGGCGGACAGCACGCTGGCCGCGCCGGTCAGTTCACTCGCTTTCGAGGGCCCGGACGATTTGCTGCGTCAGACCCGAAACGCGCAGACCGCGCTCTTCGTCTCAGAGGTGGCGGCATTCAGGGCCCTTCAGGACCGGGGCGTCCGTCCGGCGTACTGCGCGGGGCACAGCATCGGGGAGTACGCGGCCCTCGTCGCCGCGGGCGCGCTTTCGTTGGAGCAGGGGCTGAAGCTCGTGCAGGTGAGGGCGTCCGCAATGGAGCGCGCGGCCGCCGAAAGGCCGGGGACTATGGCGGCCGTCATCGGGCTCGCAGCGGAGCTGCTGAAGAGCATTCTCGAAGAGGCGTCATCGGCGGGGGCCGTTCACATCGCGAACTTCAACTCGCCGGAGCAGGTCGTCATCTCGGGGGAGGCGGCGGCTGTCGAGCTTGCAGGACGGCTCGCGTCGGAGGCCGGCGCGAAGCGAGTGCTGCCGCTGGCTGTGAGCGGCGGCTTTCACAGCCCGCTTATGCAGGCCGCGGCTGCTGAACTGGCGGATGTTCTGGCTGGGGCGGTAATATCCGGCCCGGTTGTCCCGGTGGTTCTGAATGTTACAGCCGATTTCGCGCGCGGGGCCGAAGACATCCGCGAGTGCCTGGCCCGTCAGGTCGTGAGCCAGGTGCGCTGGCACGAGAGCATAATCCGGCTTGTCGAGTCCGGCTGTGACGCGGCTGTGGAGGTTGGCCCGGGCAGGGTGCTCACGGGGCTGCTGAAGAGAATGGACGGCGCGCCCGCCGCCAGCAACGTTGAGACCGCCGATGATCTCGAATCCGCGGTCTGCGATCTGGCCGGGTGAAGCGCCAGCAATTTGTGAACGAACGCACAGGAGAATGATTTGAGCCTGGAAGGTAAGACAGCATTCATCACGGGGGCCGGCCGCGCCGGCAAGGGAATCGGGCGATCCATAGCTCTTGCTCTTGCCGCTGAGGGCGCCAACATCGCCATCGCCGACTATGTCGCCGAAGCCGCGGAGTCCGTGGCGGAGGAGGCGCGCAAGGCCGGAGTTCGCGCGCTTGCCGTGCAGGGGAGCGTCGCCGACTCGGCGGACGTCGCGCGGATGGTGGCCGAGGTGCAGCAGGAGTTCGGCGCGATAGATATCCTCGTGAACAACGCGGGCATCACGCGCGACAACCTGCTTATCCGAATATCCGATGACGACTGGCGTGCGGTGCTCGAGACGAATCTCACGGGTGCGTTTCTGTGCACGCGCGAGGTTGCGAAGTTGATGATTCGCCAGCGCTCCGGGCGCATTGTGAATATGGCGAGTGTGATGGGTGTGGTGGGAAATGCCGGGCAGGCCAACTATTCGGCTTCCAAAGCGGGCATGATTGCTCTGACAAAGACCACCGCGAAGGAACTCGGGCGGCGCGGGATTAACGTTAACGCTGTCGCTCCGGGATTCATCCAGACGGTGATGACAGAGGAGATGCCCGAGGATGCGAAAGAGAAGGTCAGCGGACAGATTCCTCTGGATCGTCTCGGGACGCCGGAGGATGTGGCGAGGGTGGTGGTGTTTCTGGTTAGCGATCTCTCAGGGTATGTGACCGGCCAGGTGATTCACGTGGACGGCGGACTGGTAATGTGACGAGGAGGACTGTAAATGTCAACGTTTGATCGTGTTAAGAAGGTTGTTGTCGACAGGCTCAAGGTTTCGGAGGATCAGGTCAATATGGACGCTTCCTTCGAGCACGACCTGAAGGCGGACTCGCTCGACATGGTGGAGCTCGTGATGGGCCTCGAGGAGGAGTTTGAGATTCAGATTCCGGACGAGGACGCCGAGAAGGTCACCACTGTCAAGCAGGCGGTTGATTACATAGACCAGAACGGGGAGGGCTGAACAGCCGCCGCGCGGGCATGGCGCGGCTCTTTTGATATGAGCAGCAACCCAAGACGTAGAGTAGTCGTCACCGGCCTGGGGCCGGTCACCCCCGTCGGAATCGGCATCGAGCCTTTCTGGGACTCGCTGGTCAACGGGAAGTCGGGCATCGGGCCGGTCAGACAGTTCGATGCCTCAAAGCACTCCAGCCGTATCGCGGCCGAGGTGTCCGGCTTCGAACCGCTCGACTGGATGGAGCCCAAAGAGGTGGACCGCAACGACCCGTTTGTGCGGTTCGCGGTGGCAGCCGCCACGCTGGCCATGCGGGACTCGGGGCTCGAGATCACCGATGACAACGCCGCGCGCGTCGGGGTTCTCATTGGCTCGGGCATCGGTGGAACCCTGACCTGGGAGCAGCAGAACGCCGTGCTGGTCGAGCGGGGGCCGAGCCGTGTGAGCCCGTTCTTCGTGCCCATGCTGATCGTGGATATGGCAAGCGGCCAGGTCTCCATCAAGACCGGCGCGCGCGGCCCCAACTCCACGGTCGTGACTGCGTGCGCTACCGGGAGCCATGCTATCGGTGACGCGGCGGAGATCATCAGGCGGGGCGCGGCCGACGCGATGATTGCCGGAGGGGCCGAGGCGGCTGTGCGGCCGCTGGCGATGGCTGGCTTCGGCAACATGAAGGCGCTGTCCACGCGCAACGACGATTACGAGCACGCCAGCAGGCCGTTCGACAAAGAGCGCGATGGCTTCGTTATCGGCGAAGGCGCGGGGGTTGTGGTGCTCGAGGCGCTGGAGCATGCCGAGGCGCGCGGCGCGCGCATCTACGGCGAGGTTGCAGGCTACGGAATGTCGGGCGATGCCTACCACATAACCCAGCCTGCCCCTGATGGACGGGGGATGATCGCTTGCATGCAGGCGGCCATCGCTGATGCGGGCGTCGAGCTTGACGCCGTGGACTACATCAACGCCCACGGGACCTCGACGGGCCCGAACGACAGGGCCGAGACCGCCTCCATCAAGACCGTGTTTGGCGAGGAGAGGGCGCGCCGCACGGCGGTAAGCTCCACCAAGTCAATGACGGGCCATCTGCTCGGCGCGGCGGGCGCGGTTGAGGCCATTGCGACCCTTCTGGCAGTTCAGCGTGGGGTCGTGCCTCCCACCATCAACTACGCAGTTCCGGACCCGGACTGCGATCTGGACTATGTGCCCAACACAGCGCGGGAGATGGGCGTGAACGTCGCGATGTCGAACTCGTTCGGATTCGGCGGCCACAACGCCTGCCTCGTCTTCAGAAAGGTCTAGCGGCGCAAGGCAATCTGCGGAGAGACACAAACATGAGCTTCCTATCTGAACGCGGCCTGAGGGCCGCTCCTTCGCCAACGCTTGCCATCACTGCCAAAGCAAACGCGCTGAAGGCTCAGGGCGTCAACGTGATGAGCTTCGCCGCCGGCGAGCCGGATTTCGACACGCCGGAGCACATCAAGAAGGCGGCGAAGGATGCGCTGGATGCGGGCCTCACGAAGTACACGCCGTCCACGGGCACGCCGGAACTGAAGAAGGCTATCGTCGAGAAGTTCGAGCGCGACAACGGGCTCAGCTACGACGTGAAGCAGATTGCCGTTTCGTGCGGGGCGAAGCACTCCATCTACAACGCGATGCAGGCGGTGCTGAACCCGGGCGACGAGGTGATCATCCCGGCGCCGTACTGGGTCTCATACCCTGAGCAGGCGCTGCTCGCCGAGGGAAAGCCGGTCATCGTTCCGACCGACGAGTCAACGGGCTTTCGTATGAGCGCCGCGCAGTTCCGGGACGCCTGCAATCCGCGCACGAAGATGCTCGTTCTGAACAGCCCGTCCAACCCGACGGGCGGAGTGTACGAGCGAGCCGATCTGGAAGCCATTGCTGCCGTTGCCGTGGAGCGAAACGTCCTCGTCCTGTCGGATGAGATTTACGAGAAGATCATCTATGGGACGCAGCACGTCAGCATCGCCAGCCTGGGCGATGAGATCAAGGCGCTCACCATCACTGTAAACGGGTTCTCGAAGGCGTACTCAATGACGGGCTGGCGGCTTGGATACCTGGCCGCCGATGCCGCCATTGTTGCTGCTATCGGGAAGATTCAGGACCAGAGCACGTCCAACCCTGTCAGCTTCGCCCAGAAGGGCGCGGTGCAGGCGCTCACGGGGCCGCAGGATGACGTAGCGAAGATGCGGCTGGAGTTCGAGCGCCGCCGCAATCGCATTGTCGAGATGCTCAGTGCTATACCCGGGTTCGAGTGCCTCACCCCAGGGGGCGCGTTCTATGTGTTTCCCCGCGTCTCGGGCCTCATCAGGGGCTCTGGAGGGCGCTTCAAGGACTCCGACTCTTTTGCCGAATTCCTGCTCGACGAAGCGAAGGTCGCCGTGATCCCCGGCTCGGGGTTCGGGGCGCCGGAGAACATTCGCCTCAGCTATGCCACGTCCATGGCGAACATCGAAGAGGGTGTCTCGCGCATTCACGAAGCGGTGAGTTCGCTCGGCGGGTAGAGGGTGGGGGGAAGGTTGACTTTACACGGCTGATTTCGACCAGCTTGCCAGTTTGCAGGAACGCCTCGGAGTGCGGCTCAGCAATCCGGAGTTGCTTGTTCTGGCTCTTACGCACCGCTCGTATCTCGGCGAAACAACGGTGCACGAGAGCAACGAGCGGCTGGAGTTTCTGGGGGACTCGGTCATCGGACTCGTCGTCGCGGAGCATCTGTTCACAGCCCGGGAGGACTGGACCGAAGGCGACCTGTCGCGCGCGAAGGCCGTGGCGGTCAGCCAGCCGACCCTGGCCGATGCCGCGCGCGGGCTGGAGCTTCAGGACGTCATGCGTCTCTCGACGGGAGAGCGGCAGTCCGGCGGGTTCAACCGCTCGTCCATCCTGTCCGATATGTTCGAAGCGCTGGTCGGCGTCATACACGTGGATCAGGGCTTTCAGGAAGCGCGCAGTTTCGTGCTGAGAACGCTGGCGGGCGTTCTGGACTCCCTCACTTCGGGGGAGCACGCCCAGGACCACAAGTCGCTTCTGCAGCAACTTGTGCAGAGCCGCAGCCGCACGACACCGCACTACACCGTGCTCGAAGAGACCGGCGCTGACCACGACAAGACGTTCACCATCCAGGTTCTGGTGGAAGGACGCGTACTGGGGCGGGGCGTCGGAAAGAGCAAGAAACAGGCCGAGCAGATGGCGGCGCACGAAGCGCTGCACGCGCTCGGTTCCAGCTTTGCCGGGCCTGAGACCGGCCCCGAGGAGCCTGATGATGATCCTTCCGTCTGACGTTCTTGTCGGTGTCTTTGGAGGCACTGGCCTGTACTCACTCCTCGAGACCCACGCCGAGTACGAAGTCGAGACGCCGTTCGGCGCCCCGAGCGGCAGGGTGGCTGTGGGTGAGATCTCCGGGCGCAAGGTGGCGTTTCTGCCCCGCCACGGGACGGACCACAGCATTCCGCCCCATCGCATACCCTATCTCGCAAACGTTTTTGCTTTCCGGGAGCTTGGTGTGCGCAGGATCATCGCGCCAACGGCGTGCGGCAGCCTGCGGCCGAATATTCACCCGGGCAGCTTCGTTGTGTCCGATCAGTTCGTGGACCGCACCCGGGGGCGTCGCGACACGTTCTACGATGGCCCGGAGGTGACGCACATCAGCGGAGGCGAGCCGTACTGCCCTCAGCTTCGCGAGCTTGCATCCGATTCCATCGCGGCCCTCGGCCTCCCCGTGCACAGGGAAGGCACCTGCGTGGTTGTTCAGGGCCCGCGCTTCAGCACGCGCGCCGAGAGCGAGTACTTCACGAAGTGCGGCTGGCACACGGTCAATATGACGCAGTATCCCGAGGTGGTCCTCGCGCGCGAACTCGAGATGTGCTACGTCAACATCGCGCTTGTGACCGACTACGACGCGGGCGTCATTGGCGAGCCTGGAACCGCGCCTGTCAGCGCCGAAGAGGTTGTGGCGGGTCTGAAGAAAGGCAACGAGAACGTGCGGCGGATCATCGAGCGGATGGTTTCGGCCATGCCGGAAGGTTTCACCTGCTCGTGCGGCGCCACACTATCGGTGAGCCGGCTTGGCTGACCCGCTGCGGACAGTGGACTGGCGCGAGGGCCGTCTGGTTCTGATAGACCAGACGAAGATCCCTCTCAGCCTCGAATACGTTGAGCTCACGTCGTCTTCTCAGGTCGTGAGCGCCATCAAGAGCATGGCCGTTCGCGGCGCGCCCGCCATCGGGGCGGCCGCGGCGTACGGGGTTGCGTTCGCCGCGCGCGAGTGTGCCGGAGACGCGGGGCGCTTCTCAGAACTGGTCTGCGCGCTCCGCGAAGCGCGGCCGACGGCCGTCAACCTGATGTGGGCGGTGGACAGGGTGGTCTCGCGCATTGCCCCCGCGGTGGAATCCGGCCGGACAGAGGACGCCTTTGCGCTTGCTGTCCGGGAGGCCGGCGCAATCTGCGAGGAAGACATCGCCGCCAACACGCGAATCGGCGAGGCCGGGGCGGCTCTCATCCCGCACGGCGCGCGCGTGCTGACGCACTGCAACGCCGGCGAGCTGGCCACGGTCAGCGGAGGAACCGCCCTCGCCGTGATACTCCACGCCCACCGTCAGGGCCGCAACATATCGGTGTTCGCCGATGAAACGCGCCCGCGCTTTCAGGGATTGCGGCTCACGGCATGGGAACTGGGGCGTGCCGGCGTGCCTGTGACGGTCATTCCCGACAGCGCGGCCGCGTGGCTTATGGGTCGTGGGCGGGTGGACGTGGTCGTCGTCGGGGCCGACCGCATCGCCGCCAACGGCGATATCGCCAACAAGATCGGCACGTACTCCGTGGCGGTCAACGCAAGGGCGCACGGAATCCCGTTCTATGTCGCCGCGCCGGTGTCCACCGTAGACCTGAGCTGCCCGGACGGATCGCACATTCCCATTGAAGAGCGCGACGCCTCCGAGGTTCTGGGGCCCGCGGGGCTGGCCGCGCCGCCGGACGGCGTGACCGTGATGAACCCGGCGTTCGATGTGACCCCGGCGCATCTGATTGCGGCGATCATTACCGACCGCGGCGTGCTCAGTCCCGATTACTCAACATCGATCCCGGCGCGCTGCGCCGACGAAGGACAAACGACTTGAACCTTGAAAAACCGCTGCAGGCGGCTCAACTTATCCGCAGCATTCCAGACTTTCCGCAGCCGGGTATCCTGTTCCGCGACATCACCCCGGTGCTGGCCGACCCGGAAGCCTTTCGCGAGGTCGTCAGCCGCATGTGCGACGCCGCCCGCGAGTTCGCACCGGACAAGCTGCTCGGAATCGAGTCACGCGGCTTCCTTATGGGCAGCCCGGTGGCGCTGGAGATGGGCCTCGGCTTCGTGCTGGCGCGCAAGCCCGGCAAGCTCCCCGGCGCGACGGTCCGCTGCGAGTACAAGCTCGAGTACGGCACGAATTGCCTCGAATTGCACCGCGACGCCGTCAGCCCGGGCGAACGGGTCGTGATTGTGGACGATCTGCTGGCAACGGGCGGCACGGCGCGGGCGGCTGGCGACATGGTCGAGCAGCTCGGCGGCGTGGTTGCCGGGTACATCTTCTTCATCGAGCTGACTGCCCTCAATGGCCGGGCCGCGCTGGAAGGCCGCAGCGTCCGCAGTCTCGTCAAGTACTAGCAGACCCAAAACCGGACAGCGCCACCCCAGCATTATCTGCGGCCGGCCGCTGGTAATCCGGGCGCCAGTTCTGGAATAATAGGGTTACGGTACGACGAGTCTTGGAACTGCAGAGCAAAGAATACTGCTGCATGGTGCTCGGCATCACGGCCGAAGCGTCCATGGCGGACATCAAGCGGGCCTTCCGGCGCAAGGTGCGGGAGTGCCACCCCGATGTCCTCGCGGAAGATGACCCGGGCGATGAGCGGGTGAAGGAGGTCGTGAAGGCCTACCGCGCGCTGATGAGCGGCGAGGCTCTCAGCCGGTCCGAATGGATCGCCGCGGCTTTCAAGGCGAGCGGGCACGTGGACAGCGCGCCCGTTATGCAGACTGAGCTTCCTGTCTTCAGCCTGAAGCCGTCCATCATATTCGCGATCACTGCCGGCGTTGCCGCGCTCGCTGCCGTCCTGTTTCCGCTTCTCAACGCCATCCTCTTCGCCGATCCCATCTTCGATCTCGACATGCCTTTTTCGCTGACCGGCGAGCATGTGGCGTATCTGAGTCTGTTTCTGTCCGCGAACCTGGTGGGCGCGGGCACAGCCGCCGCCGCCAGCACTCCGGTGCGGAAGTGGCCCTGGCTGCGATGGGCAGTGCTGGGGGGACTCGTGTTCGCGGCGGTCATTGTTCTCGCCGGGTTGG
>MTKZ01000126.1_pt3 | contig 12662 bp, 10 predicted proteins | sample 1042781 | NCBI WGS metagenome assembly MTKZ01 (sample SAMN06212207, study PRJNA360539) | anaerobic digester metagenome | biome: Wastewater treatment plant; material: sludge; isolation source: anaerobic digester fed with sludge from wastewater treatment plant | place: Denmark: WWTP Viborg ...
GACAACCTCAACGAGACCCAGGTCACCTCGATCGCTGTGGGTGACACGGTTACAGTTCGCCTGGATGCGCTGCCTGAGCTCGACCTCAGCGGCGTGGTCACCGCCATCAACTCCCGTTATGAAGAAAAACGTGGCGATATCACCTACACAGTCACCATTAGGGTAAATGAAGTTGATCCTGCCATGCGTTGGGGGATGACAGCCGCTCTTTACTTCCAGCCATAAACCTGAGAGGACAAGCATTATGGGAAAAATCTTTTCGTTAGCAGGTTACCTGGCGGTCAAAGAAGTGTGGCGCAACCGCGGCCGCTTCCTGCTGGTAAGCCTGGTCATCGCCCTGATCACCCTGCTGGTGCTCTTTATCGCCGCGCTGGGTGAAGGGTTGGGCAATGGCAATCGCGAGTACATCTCCAAGCTGGATGGCGAGCTGCTTGTTTACCAGGCTAAATCTGAAAATCTGATCAACGCCAGCCGGCTTGGCCGGGACCGCCTGGCTTCCATCCGCCGGGTGGAAGGCGTGGCGGATGCCGGGATGCTGGGAACCTCCAATGCCAACCTTGTATTGCCGGAAGAACCCTTAAAAGTGGCCATTCTGGGGGTAAACCCCGGGCATGTGGGGGAACCGCGCGTGGTGGAGGGACAACAGTTGAGCACCGACCTGGCGGACGAAGTGATCATTGACAGTAACACGGCTTACCGCACAAAACTGGGGGTCGGTCAGAATCTGACCATCCGTACAACCCAGGGCACAAAGGATGAGTTCTTCACTCTTCAGATCGTGGGCATCACCGATGGCCAGCAGTACTCCCTGCAGCCGTCAGTATTCCTACCCTTCAATACCTGGGACCGCGTGCGTCCGAAATCTGAAGCCGAGGTCAACCTTTCCAACCCCATCGCCAACGTGGTGATCGTCAAACTGGCAGACCCTGAACAGGTGGAGGTCGTGCAGCAGCGCATCGGCGCGCAGGTGAACAATGTGGAAGCCGCCACGCTCAAACAGGCCATCCAGGCCCTGCCGGGGTATACAGCTCAGCAGAGCACCCTCAACACCCAGGGTGGGTTTACCCTTTTCATTGGCATCCTGGTCATTGGCGGTTTCTTCCAGATCCAGATCCTTCAAAAAGTAGCCCAGATTGGTGTGCTAAAGGCGATCGGCGCCTCTAACCCGGTTGTGGCGTGGGCATCGGTCATCCAGATCATTGTGGTGACCATCATCGGCGTGGCCATCGGCGGCTTATTGACCTTCGCTTTCTCGCTCTTCTTCCCACCCACGGTCCCCATCGTATTCAACGGTACAACCTCAGCCCTGGCGCTCATCGCCCTGCTGCTGATCGGTCCGCTGGGCGGGCTGGTCTCCATCCGTTATGCCACGCGCATCGAACCATTGAAAGCATTGGGGTTATCCTCATGACCACGAACAACCATAACGCACTCGAAACGAAACTGGTCACCAAGACCTATAAGACGGATTTCGGCACCATCCACGCCGTGGATGAGGTCAATATCAACGTGGCCGCCGGGGAGTTTGTCGCGCTGGTAGGCCCAAGCGGCTCCGGTAAGACCACGATGCTTTCCATGCTGGCAGCCCTGCTGCAACCCTCCTCCGGGCAGATACTGCTGGATGGTGTCGATCTGGCGTCCATGGGAGAGGTGGAGCGGGTAGCCTTGCGGCGCGAAAAGATCGGCTTTACTTTTCAGGCGAACAACCTCGTGCCATACCTCAGCGCTGTTGAGAATGTGGAATTGATGCTACGCCTCAACAACCGGCTGGACAAGGCCGGAAAACTGCGCTCACGCGAGCTGTTGGCGCGCCTGGGGCTTGGCGAACGGTTGCACAACCTGCCGGGTCAGATGTCCGGCGGGCAGCAGCAACGCGTGGCGATCGCGCGCGCCCTCATTCACAACCCCAGCCTGGTGCTGGCGGATGAACCCACTGCCAGCCTGGATACTGAACGCGCCTACCAGGTGGTCGAGACCTTTGCAGGGCTCATCCATGAACAGAAACGCGCGGGCATCATGGTGACCCATGATCTGCGCATGTGTGAATACGTAGACCGCGTGTTGATGATGCAGGACGGAAAACTGGTCAGGATCTTCTCAACCCGTGACGAGATCCTGAACCTGGCCCACGGCGGCCGGGATCAAGCCTGAGGCAAATCCCTTGAACATCTGGTGGATCAGGCGCGACCTGCGTTTACAGGATAACCCTGCCTTGACCGGTGCGCTGGAAAACCGGCGGGGTGTGCTGCCGGTATTTATTCTGGATGAGCAATTGCTTGCCAGACCGGCTGAAAAAAGGCATGCTTTCCTGTTCTCCGGGTTGCGCGCTCTGGATGCCGACCTGCGCAAACTGGGATCTGGACTGGTGGTGCGCAGCGGCGACCCGGCGGAAGTACTCCCTCAACTGGCAGCCGAAACCGGGGCAGAAACAGTATACGCTGAAGAAGATTACAGCCCGTATGCCGTGCAGCGCGACAAAACCGTGGCTGGTAGAGTAAACCTGAAGCTGATGCATGGGCTGGGTGTGCACCCGCCCGCCCTGGTCACCAAGGCGGATGGCAGCCCCTACACAGTGTTCACACCCTTCAGCAAGGCGTGGAAAGCTTTGCCATTTTTGGGCTACACGCGTCCCGCGCCATCGAGCCTGCCGCCTCTGCCTGCCATACAAAGCCAGGATATCCCCGCGAGCCAGGCACCCGGGCACTTCCCGCCTGGTGAAAAGGAAGCCTTGCGCCGGCTGGATACCTTTCTGGCTGGACCGGTTCAGGATTACGCCGATGCGCGCAACCGTATGGATTTAGACGGTACCTCATCCCTTTCCCCGTACTTGCGCTTTGGCATGCTTTCAGCCCGTACAGCCGTGAGCACTGCCATGCAAACCGCCCGCGACTCTAACGATCCATTGGTGCGTAAAGGCTGCGAAGTTTGGATCAATGAGCTCATCTGGCGCGAGTTCTACCAGGCGATCCTGTACCACTTCCCGTACGTCCTTAAGACCGCGTTCAACACGGGGTTACGCAACATACCCTGGCGCAACGCGCCAGCTGACCTACTGGGCTGGCAGCAGGGTCTCACCGGTTACCCGGTGGTGGATGCCGCGATGCGCCAGCTGCGTGCCACGGGCTGGATGCATAATCGCGCCCGTATGATCACCGCTTCGTTCCTTGTTAAGGATCTGTTGATCAACTGGCAGGAGGGTGAACGCTGGTTCATGCAGCAACTGGTCGATGGCGACCCGGCTGCCAACAACGGCGGCTGGCAATGGACGGCCGGCACCGGAACCGATGCCGCGCCCTACTTCAGGATCTTCAACCCCGTATTACAGGGCAGGAAGTTCGACCCGCTCGGTGTGTACGTGCGCCGCTGGGTGCCCGAACTCGCACGTGTGTCTGACCAATATATCCATTCACCCTGGGGGATGAGCCAGTTGGAACAGACCGCTGTGAACGTTGTCATTGGAAGGGATTACCCGCAGCCGATCGTGGACCACGCCAGCGCGAGAGATCGCGCATTGAAGGCTTACAAGGGTGGATGAGCATTAATCTGTTATTCCAAAACAAATTCAAGGAATCCGGTCTATACCAAATCTACACCCCGCTGCGCGGGGTTTTTCATAGAATCTCATTACCCGCATAAATACTTGCCGGGTTAATCAATAAGTTGGAGAATCTTATGAAAAAACTGATCTTATTTTTTGGTACATTATTGATCATCATCAGCCTGGCGGCATGTTCATCACTTACCGCTGCCCCGGTTGAATCTACAACGACAACCACCGTAGAAAACGCTGAGCCGACCACAACCACCACTACCAGTGAAAACACCTTGGAGGAAGCCACACAGCCCGCCCAGGTCATCCTGGCGGATACCCACGAGCTGGCTGAGGATTACACCTGGGATACGGCTGAGGAGATAACCATCACCCTGGATGGCACCACCGTCAACTCAGATGGAAAAGGGGTGGAAGTAACCGGCAGCACGGTCACGATCAGCCGAGCCGGCACCTATCGGTTGAGCGGCAGCCTTGAAGATGGACAGGTGATCGTGGACACCCAGGAAGATGAGATCGTGAGATTGATCCTGGATGGGGTGAAGATCACCAGTGCCACCAGCGCTCCGATCTTTATCGCCAATGCAGAAAAGGTGATCATCATCCTGGCGGATAACAGTCAAAACAGCCTCACCGACGCCTCAACCTACACAAACATCGATGTTGAGGAAAATGAACCCGATGCTGCCCTGTTCAGCAAGGCGAATCTGACCATCTACGGCGGCGGGGAATTGACCGTGAACGCCAATTACAAGGATGGCATTACCAGCAAGGATGGTTTGCTCATCGCCGGGGCTACGCTCACGGTCAACGCGATAGATGACGGCATCCGTGGCAAGGATTACCTGGTCATTAAGGACGGGAACATTGTCGTTACCGCGTTCGGGGATGGGTTGAAATCCGATGAAGAGGATGATACCTCCCTCGGGTACATCCAGATCGAAGATGGGAACTTCGAGATCACCTCCGGTGGAGACGCCATCGCCGCCCAAACCAATGTAATGATCAACAATGGTGCGTTTAAACTTGCCTCAGGTGGAGGAAACAACGAGGTTGTCGATGCAACCTTATCTGCCAAGGGAATCAAGGGACTGGTCAGTGTTGTGATCAATGAGGGCATCTTCACCATCAACGCCGCAGACGATGGTGTTCATTCCAATGGCGACATCATCCTCAACGGCGGAACAATGTCCATCACGACCGGTGACGATGGTATGCACGCGGACACCAGTCTGACCATAAATGGCGGGGAGATCACGATCGAAGATAGCTACGAAGGCATCGAAAGCGCATTGATCACGGTTAACGCCGGTAACCTTCACATCAACTCCAGTGACGACGGTATAAACGTGTCGTCAGGTGTGGACGGATCTGGTATTCCCAATGGATTCTTATCACCGGGACAGGGTCAGCCGCCGCAACCCGGAGCGAGACCCGAGGGCGGGTTTGGACAGGACACGTTCACCACTACAGGAAATGACGCGCTCCACATCAACGGCGGTTACATCTATGTAAACGCCGCTGGTGACGGGATCGATGTGAATGGTGCCGTGGAGATGACCGATGGAGTCGTACTGGTGATGGGTCCTGTCGAGAATATGAACGGCGCGCTGGATTACATGAGCACCTTCAACATTTCAGGCGGAATCCTCGTTGCAGCAGGAAGCGCTGGAATGTCGATGGGATTGAGTGAAACCTCCACCCAGAATTCGCTGCTGCTCAACTTTGACCAGGTGTTTTCCGCTGTCACCTCCATCCATATTGAAGAGGTAAATGGCGACCCGATCCTGACCTTCATCCCGGAGAAGGAATATCAATCCATTGTCTTTTCATCTCCTCAACTGGAAAGCGGGGTCGAATACACCATGTCAGTGGGCGGTAAAACGACTGGCGAGATCGAGGATGGACTGGCCAATCCAACGGATTACTCCGCTGGCAGCCAGTACACCAGCTTCACCGTCAAGTCCATCCTCACCACCATAGGCGACACATATGGTCACGGTCCGGGCGGAGGCCCGCGTCCATGACTTAATGTTGGCGGGAAGTCTGAGAGCTTCCCGCCAATTTTTTAAATTATTAACTATACAAATAATAAACCACCCACCCAGGCCTTGCGGTTATTATGAGAACAACAAAGCAAGACACGCGAATGGAGTTGAAATGAGCAACCTGAACATACAATTGACTTTCAATCAATCGCAAGCAAACGGCGGAGATATGTGGGTTGATCATCACCTGAATGATGCACAACCGCCATCGTTCACAAACATTAAAGAGATTCTGAAACCATACCAGTCCATCACCCTCGCGGAGATGGATGCTGTAAAGCTGTTGAATCGGGTGGATTACAAGTACGTGATGCCGATCTACACACTGCAAAACACCCTGGCAGCCTTGTCCGGTGAGTATCGTGTCCTGGTCGTTAATGGAACACCTTTCAATCATTATCGCACCCTTTACTTTGATACCCCTGACTTTGCCTTTTTCAACATGCATGTCAATGGTCAGGCTGAGCGTTATAAGGTGCGCTCGAGGGAGTATCTCGATTCTCATCTCACTTACTTTGAGGTGAAACACCGAACACGTAAAGACCGCACAATAAAAAAACGCCTGCCCACGCAGCAGGCACTGCAGTGCGTAACAATCGCTGCCAGCGAGTGGCTTGACCAGGTCATGCCGTACGAGAACGAAGAACTGGAACCCAAGATATGGAACACCTTCACGCGCATCACACTGGTAAACGTGGAACGCTGTGAGAGATTGACCATTGACCTTGATATTGCCTTTTACAATGAAAATCGTCTCTCCTTGTTGGAGGGAATTGCGGTCGCGGAGATCAAAATGGATGACCACGATCATTTTTCACCGTTCAAACGGCTGATGCGTGATCAGCACATCCCATACACCGGTTTTAGTAAATACTGTATGGGAACTTCATTGCTATACGACCGTGTAAAAAAGAATGCATTAAAGCAGCGCACATTATTGATCAAAAAGATCTCCAAAGGAGCAAATCATGTCTGATTTTTCGAATTTATTGTTGAGTTTTTCGTTCAACCTTGTTATCGCAATCATCCTTGTACGATTTATTTACTATCCTTCCACACACAGCAAGCGTTATGTACTCACCTTTCTGGCATTCAATAGCGTGATTTTTTTTGTTTTGTATTTTATGAACAGCATTGGGATCAGTCTTGGCGTGGGATTCGGCCTTTTCGCCATTTTCACCATTCTGCGCTACCGGACCGACCCGTTGCCAGTGCGGGAAATGACCTACCTGTTCATCATCGTAGCGCTACCTGTGATGAACACTGCCAGCGCGGATGGTGCCAGCTGGCCACAATTGATCACAGCCAACCTGTCGATCCTTGCACTCATGTTCATCCTGGAAAGGGGTTGGGGGTTTAAATACGACGCCACAAAACGCATTATTTACGAAAAGATTGAACTGGTTCGTCCTGACCGCATGGAAGAATTGCTGGCTGACTTAAAAGACCGCACCGGATTGGATATCAAACGGGTCAGTGTTGGAAAGATCAATTTTCTAAAAGATACCGCGGAATTGACACTCTACTACGATGGAGGTTCGACGGAAAGCTGGAATGGACACGATCAACCTGTAATAATCACCTACAACAGCGCTGATCTGGATGACTGAACAGGAAGGGGTCAATTGTATTGGTTTCACAGGATGCTGCCATCATTTTCTCTCCTCCTTTTACACGGAAGCAGGATGGGGTGGACTCCCATCCTGCTTCAAGCGCACAGAAACCATCACGGAATGGATATAATGGGATCATGACAAGAAAAATACTTGTGGTGGATGACACCCGCAACGTGTTAACAATGATCAACGATTTTCTGATCAGCCAGGATTATGAAGTGTACACAGCGATGGATGGCAGAGAAGCTCTGGACGTCTATCGCTCTGTAAATCCGGACCTGATCCTGCTGGACATTATGATGCCCAATATGGATGGTTACCAGTTTATCACGCAGCTGCGCAAGGAATCAGACACGCCTGTCATCATGATCACGGCCAAACAACAGGAAGCGGAGATCATCAAGGGTTTTGACCTTGGGGCTGATGATTACATCACCAAACCATTCCGGTTGCGCGAACTACTTGTGAGGATGCGCGCGGTACTGCGACGAGCAGCCCCCCTTGACGAAGATCGGCCAGGTCTGACCATCGGGGATATAGAACTTGATTTCAACCGCCATTTGGTCACCAAACATGGCGTTCCCATCGAACTCACCCCCCTCGAGTTTCACGTCCTTGAAATGTTGATGCGCTCGGCCGGAAAGGTCATCAAACGGACCGACCTTTGCATTGGGTTGATGGAAAACGGCTACACAGGCTCTGAAGCCACATTAAAGATCCACATCCGAAACCTGCGTTTAAAGCTTAATGATGACCCGGAGCAACCGAAATACATTGAAACCGTTTTTGGGATCGGCTATCGTTTCATGGGGGAGGCCGCGTGAAGCGTTCTCTAAAAGCCAAGTTCATTCTCTCCTTTCTGGCGGTGGCACTGATCACGGTCACCGTGGTTTCAGTGCTGATCCGATTAACTTCGGGTCAATCGCTCATGAACCTGGTGGTGGAACAACAGACGGCAGACCTCAAGATCGCAGCCCAGGGGTACTACAGCGCTTATTCCACGATGGATGGTTTTTTTGAGTACTACCTCATCAATGACGCTGTTTTTAACCGGCCAATGATGGGTGACATGCATGACATGCGCGGATTGAATGGCATGGTCGATGGAGATCTAAAAGCGCTAATCCCCTTCGCCGGGTACAACATCGGTGAGGATGTTCCGCGTGACCTGCTGAAACAGGCGGTTGAGGTAGAGGTAGACGGAAAAACCGTCGCCTGGATCCTGCCGGATAACAAGTATCAATTTGCGTTGAACGCAGAAGAGCAGTTATTCCTGCGGCGCACCAACCTGGCCATCGGGCTGGCTGCCCTTGCTGGTGTGGTGGCCGCGGTGATCATGGGGTATTTACTCGCCGGCAGGCTGATCAGGCCGATCCGTCTCCTTTCAACCGCTTCCAAACGGCTGGCCGCGGGAGATCTGCAACAACAAGTGCCAGTGACCTCGCATGACGAACTGGGTCAATTGACTGAAACCTTTAATATGATGAGCGCTGAGCTTTTCGAAGCAGACCAGAAGCGAAAACGCCTCACCGCGGATATCACGCACGACCTGAGCACTCCGCTGCAGATCATTTCCGGTTATATCGAGATGCTGGAAAGCGGCGATGTATCACTCACCCCGGAACGGATCGAGGTGATCAAAGCAGAGATCGAGCATTTACGCCGCCTGGTGGGTGACATGACCACACTTACGCAGGCAGAATCAGGCGCACTGGAATTACTGCTCCAGCCCACTGACCCCTCCTCAATTCTGGAACATGTGGCGCGAATTTATCAACCGATCGTTGAACAAAAAGGGATCAACCTGAAGCTGGATATAAAACAAGGACTCCCATTCATTAAAGTGGATGAAGGACGCCTCATCCAGGTACTGAAGAACCTGGTGGACAACGCTCTCCGTTACACGTCAGCGGGCGGGACGATCCGCTTGAGTGCAGCAACCGGTGAGGTGGTAAGCCTCATCGTACAGGATAGCGGTGAGGGAATTGACCACCAGGATCTGCCGTACGTGTTTGACCGCTTCTATCGCGCTGATAAGAACCGTTCCGGTGCCAGCGGCAAGATGGGTCTCGGGCTGGCCATTTGCAAGGCGCTGGTGTATGCCCAGGGTGGATCGATCGCGGTGGATTCAGCCGGAAAAGGTCAGGGAACCACATTTGTGATCAATTTTCCTCCCGTATAACGACTTTTTCCTGTATCATACAAGGTGAGAAGCACGCGACTGGAAGAATTCTTAATCCGGATTTGCGAATCTTTGCAGATAGAGGTTTCCATATGAAGATCGAACGCATCCATTTTGCCGGTTGGGAGGATTGTGTCCAACTCACCCACGGGGACATGAACCTTATCGTAACCACCGCTGTCGGCCCGCGCATCATCTACTGCGCATTGAAAGACAAAGGGAATCTGTTTTACGTGAATTATGACCAGGCAGGTTCCAGCGGAGGGGAGGAATGGAAGACCTACGGCGGTCACCGCTTTTGGTGCGCGCCGGAAGACCTGGATTTCACTTACGCTCCTGACAATGCCCCAGTTCAAGTGATCGAAAGCGGCCACGGCGTGCGTTTAACCGCGCCGGTTGAAAAAAGCGGCGTCATGAAAACGATCGAGATCTCACCTGTAGCAGGGCAGAACCGGGTCAGGCTGGAGCACATAGTGCAGAATATGGGCCGCCAGACGCTGCGCCTGGCACCCTGGGCGTTGAGCGTGATGTGTACGGGTGGAGTTGCCGTTATTCCGCACAACCTGGAGCGGCCGCATGATTTGCTGCCCACGCATTCACTAAGCCTGTGGGGGTACACCGATCCGGGCGATCCGCGCTGGCAGTGGGGCAAACGTTACATTTTACTCCGCCAGGATCCCGCTGCCACTAACGCCCAAAAAACCGGTTTACAGAACCCTTATGGCTGGGCAGGATACGCTGTTCGGGATCAGTTCTTCATGAAGCGCTTCGCGTGGGATCCAACTGTGCTTTACCCTGATTTCAACTGCAATTTTGAAGTCTACACCAATCCGGATATCCTGGAACTGGAAAGCCTGGCTCCCCTGGTGGAGTTGCCGCCCGGAAAAACGGCGACGCATTGGGAGGAGTGGACCGTTTATGATGGGATCCCGGCACCACAGTCCGAGGAGGACGTGGATCGGACCATCCTTCCCCTGGTATAAAAATCCGATAGAAAAAGACACCCGATCAGGGTGTCTTTTGATTTCAGTACTTGACCTCGATCACCTTTTGCAGGTCAACACCGAGGCGGCCTGTCTTAATAAGCAACAGACCGCTGTCAGTGTAAAACCAGCCGCTCTCTTGTGTTTCCCAGTCTGCCTGGCTGGCTGCCCGCTGCAGGGTTTCGCCATTGAGAGTGATCTTTTCCGGTTGGGCGGGTTTTTCCACCAGGAGCTGTAAGTGAGTATCGCGCTCCGTTAACGCACCTTCATAGTCGCCGGCAGCGGCTTCCACCGTCACAATAACCTTTTTCCCGTCCTGCTGTTGAGAGATCTTGGTCGTGCGCACCGCGCCGCCCTGGTAGGCGATGCTTGTTCCATCATCTTCATATAACGTGAAGGTCGATGGCTCCTGGCTGGCCACGATCCTCAATACGAGCTCATCCCGGGGCGTCCCATCTTTGCGTAATCCCATGATGTTCATCGTTTGATCATCCACATGCATCAAAGGTATGATCGACCCGGCGCGCTGGAATAGAGGCGACTGATAAAGGTCTTCTCGAATCAGCGGGTATTTCTTGAACCATTCGCCTTTGCTGCTGTACCACTCGAAGGTGTGGAAATCCACCCATTCCCCGGCGGGCAGGTAAACATCCATGAATTCCTGGAATAATGTGGCTGAAAAACCTGCCAGCAGATCAGGCCCGATCATCTTTTGCGCGCCGAGCTCCCTTACGTTCTCATCCTGCTGGTAGTAATACACCAATGGGGCAAATAATGGCTCTCCGTACAGGTAAGCGCGGTGTGCCAACGAGTAATAGTACGGGCTCAAGGCGTAGCGCAAACGCACATTAGCCAGGTTGCTGTCCATGTCCCCGATGCGATCGGGGGCGGTTTCCTGGCAGTTGCACAGGTTGTTGGTGTGCGGCCGCATGGGTACATCCAGCAGGGAGCCTGCCGCCAGCCACGGTGTATAAATGTTGTCGAGCCCGCCCACCACGTTGCCGCGGTAAAATCCGCCAATATCTGAACCAAAGTAATCCATGCCCGAAAGTGACATCTGCCCCTGTACCTGTAAGTGCGCTGCCACACTTTCCAGGTTGGAGCCGATATCCCCGGACCACATGCTCACCCCAAACCGCTGGCTGCCGGGTGAACCGGAGCGCGAAAGGATGAACGGCCGCTGCGTGACGCCATTGCGCTGATAACCGTCAAAAATACTTTTACTCCAGAAAAAGTTGTACAGGTTATGTATGTCAAACTGGTTGTGTTGCGTGGTGTACGCGTCCGGGATCCCGTGATACCAGGAGACCGCGTCGAACAATTCCGGCTCGCCCAGGTCGGTCCAGTGAGCGATCACCCCCATATCCACTAGGGGCTGCCTCTTCTCATCGTGCCAGTACACAGCGGCGTCCGGGTTGGTCCAATCCAGCATGCCGCCGATCCCCCACCAGGGGTTTGATTCCAGGTACACCGGATCACCACCCTCTTTATCTGTCACGAGGTAGCCCTTTTCAGCCAGCGCGGCGTGTTCAGGCAATCCAGCGCTGATGTAAGGCTCTTCAATGGTCATGATCCCCACACCCTCCGAGGCATACCTGGCGATGCGCCCGGCTGGATCCGGGAAGTTATCCGTGTCCCAGTTCAATCCGCCCATGGCGCTGTCCTCCGAATCCGAGGTAATGCCGCCAAACCAGAGCAGATCCAGCACCATGCCATCCACGGGGAAGTTGTTCGCGCGCAGGCTTGCCAGTTTATCCTCCAGTTCCGCCCAGTTGTCGTAACCATATTCAGACACCCATAATCCGAACATCTTTTTGGGTGGCACCGGCGGAGTACCGGTCAATGCCATGTAACTTTGGCGTAGTTCCGGCAGATCAGCGCCGGTGATCAGGTAGAAACGCACCGCGTCGCCCGCCACATTGATATCCCACGGTTCTTTGCGGAAGTTCCAGGTCTGCGTGGCCTGATTATCGAGGAAGAGCGCGTAGTTGCGGGCTCCAGCGCCCAGGAAGTAGGCGATCGAGAACTGCGCGTTGCCTACCATGCCGCCGCTGAACGGCACCATGGCGTTGCCCTGATCCACACCTGGCACGCGCACCCTGCCAAACCAATTGCCGTCGGTCTTTCCCGGTTCGATGAACTGCTCTCCCAAACCGTAAATATCCGTGATATCCGGAGACGTGATCGCGAGGTGTTTACGGTAGCCCTCCATATCCGCGGGGCAGATGGAGGCAAATTGCCACTCCGGTTCCTGCCTTGTATCCACCCCGAACAAGCACAGGT
>MTKZ01014677.1_pt1 | contig 12662 bp, 13 predicted proteins | sample 1042781 | NCBI WGS metagenome assembly MTKZ01 (sample SAMN06212207, study PRJNA360539) | anaerobic digester metagenome | biome: Wastewater treatment plant; material: sludge; isolation source: anaerobic digester fed with sludge from wastewater treatment plant | place: Denmark: WWTP Viborg ...
TCACTTCAAAAACTTTTTAAATGTATATGTTGTTATATTCATTGGTGATATCAATGGTATTTTGTACAAGTTGTGGTTCTCAAAATCCCGATGGCAGTAAATTCTGTACGGGATGTGGTGCAAAATTTGGTAATGAAAGTACAACAAATCCAGGATCTCCTGTTACTGGGGGCCAGGGATATGATTTTGAAATTAAAGATAAACCTGTGTTTAGTATTTTAAATGTTAATCTTAAGAGCGGGCAATCTATTGTAGCCGAAGCAGGGGCAATGGTAAGCATGTCTCCAAATGTAAGCCTTAAAACTGAAATGAAAGGGGGGTTAGGGGGGGCTTTAAAAAGAGGTGTCTTGGGAGGAGAATCTATATTTATGAACACATTCACAAGTAATGGCCCTGGAAGTATAAGCTTTGCCCCAGGATATCCAGGAGATATAACCCATATAAAAATGAAAGGAGAAACATGGTTTCTAGAAAGAGGGGCCTATATGTGTTCTTCACCTGAAGTAGTCATCGATACTAAATTTCAAGGACTTAAGGGACTAGTTTCCCACGAAGGTTTATTCTTCCTAAAGGCTGATGGTGTTGGGGATTTATTTATAACTAACTATGGCTCTATTATCAAAAAAGAACTAAAAGGCGAATCATTTAAAGTGGACACTGGTCACCTTGTTGCTTTTTCAAGTGGCATTACATATAATATTGAAAAAGTAGGTGGATGGAAATCTACACTATTAAGCGGAGAAGGATTAATAGCAAATGTTTCTGGCACTGGAACACTATACATACAGACAAGATGTGCCCAAGCACTTGCACAATGGCTTGTACCATTTATGCCATCAGGTGGTGCAGGAGGGAGTGGGTTTAAGATAGGATAGAGTTATAGTTAATAATTTTTATTCTTTTTTTTCTATTAAGTCAATTTTTATGGGCTTCTTTACTGCAAATCCTGCTTCTGCTTCACATGCTTTTAATATTGCGCATGGAACTGGACAGACAGCATGCAAAATATCTGCATTTTGGTAAACCGGATTAATTGGTATCTTCTTGAACACGACATCTTTATCTAATGTTTCAATATCTTCTGCAAATTTTTCAATTAATTTACATTTGGTGTCTATTTCAACTTTAAATCCGAGTCCCTTCCTTTTCACTTTTACTTTACTAATAAATCCACAAGCACCTGAATCAACCGTTGCTTCAATCATTTCAATCACATGTTTTAAATATACTATCAATATTATGATCATCAACTATGACATATTTATAGCCTTGTTCTGTCAAAAATATTTGTCTGTTAGAAGAATATTCCTGATCTCTTGTATCTTTTGTAACTATTGAATAAAATTTTGCAGATGAACCGTCTTTTTTAGGTCTGAGTATCCTACCCAGTCTCTGTGCCTCTTCTTGTCTAGATCCAAAGGTACCAGAAACTTGTATTGCCACATTTGCATCAGGTAAATCAATAGCAAAGTTAGCTACTTTAGATACAACTAAAATATTTATTTTACCTTTTCTAAAATCAGAATAAATTCTTTCTCTATCCTTATTTGGGATTTTTCCAGTTATTAANNGAAATTCTGCAATTTTTTCAAGCTGTTCTATATACATACCAATTATTAAAATTCTGTCATTTTTGTGGTGTTCAATTATTTTCTTAACTATGTCGTATTTAAACGGATTTTCAGCAGCTATTCTATATTTATTTCTGTCATCTGAAGTCGCATATACTATTCTTGATTTTTCAGGCATATGGGCTCTAATTTCATAGCATATTGCTTCTGCTATCCATCCTTGTTGCTCAAGATTTTTCCAAGGCATATCAAATTTTTTAGGTCCAATAAGGCTAAAGACGTCTTTTTCTCTTCCATCTTCTCTTACAAGAGTTGCCGTTAATCCAAGTCTTCTCTTTGATTGTATATGTGCCGTTACTTGAAATACTGGTGCAGGAAGTAAGTGAACTTCGTCATAAATTATTAGTCCCCAGTTCTTCTTATCAAAAATGTTGAAGTGAGTAAACTCTTCATCTTTTTTGCTTCTATATGTTAGAATCTGATATGTAGTTACAGTAATTTCTCTTATTTCTTTTACCTCTCCAGAATACTCCCCTATTTTATCAGGGGTTATATCTGTTTTATCCAAAATCTCATCTATCCACTGTCTAACAGCAATGACGTTTGGACATGTAATTAGGGTATTAGTCTTAACTTTTGACATAACTCCCATACCAATTACGGTTTTTCCTGCGCCACATGGGAGGACGATTGTTCCACTACCTCCTTCTACCCCGCCCCCTTTATAGAAAACATTTACTGCATCTTCTTGGTATTTCCTAAGCTGAAAATATGTACCACTTTTAGTAGTTTTTAAGAGATTAATCTCTAAATAATCTCCTTCTTCATACCCTGCAAGATCAAGTGCAGGCCATCCAATTTTAATTAAATCTTGATTTAAAAATCCTCTACTGTTAATATCTACCTTAATAGTGTGAATATCAATTGAATCTAAAATATATCGTTTAATACGCTCGTCATTTTGAATTTCTTTAATTAAAATGTCATCTTGTGAAAAAAGAACTAGATCTCCATTTACCTTCTTTAATGATAATCTCCCAAATCTAGACATTATATCTTTAATATCAGTAATAACATTTGAGGGGATGTCATATCTAGAATATTTAAAGAGGATATTAACGACTTCTTCACTAGTCAATCCTGCGGCTGCAGCGTTCCAAAGTGAAAGATCCGAAAGCCTATACGTGTGGATATGCTCTGGGCTTTTCTCGAGTTCTGAAAATCTTGAGATGTCATCTCTTGCATCTTCGTACAATGGATTTGCAACTTCAAGGAACATTGATCTGTCTCCTTGTACAATTAAAGGTTTAGGTGCTTCCATTAAAAATCACCATAATTATAATATTTAATTTAATATAGTTTTTATAAAACTCTTCAGTTAGCATTTAAAGGTTTTGGGTGCAATAATTTATTTTGTTGTGAGATAAACGAGTACTAACAAAGCTAATGTTGTGAATAGGTCTGGGAGTATTATAAATGGCCCAAGACCACTTGATCTAAATCCGCACACAGCTTGTAATATGGGGCTTGAAGTTAAAATGTTAATGAGAAATGCAAAAGAGAATATAGTTAAGCCTAATGAAAATGGAGATTTAGTTTTTCTATATATTTTTGCATAAAGAACGAATACAGCTAAGATTAATCCAATATTTATTAGAGAAAGAGCATATTTGAGTTGAAATATATATCCTCTTTCCCAAACACCACAAACGGGATATTCACAAACTCCACTTTGAATTAATTTATTTGGAGTTAATCTTATGCCAGATAATCCTAAATATTTACTTACCTCTAAACTCATTAGTATCTAACCCCATATTTTTACAAATCTCATTAAAGTTATTGATATTTCTATCAAGTAACTCTGAAGGAAAATAAGTCTTTCCATATTTGTCACCAATTGCAGATAAAAGACCATTTTTTTCCAATATGTTTAAATGATGCTGGACAGTTTTATATTCTATACCTGTTGCTAATGATATCCTGTTAGCATTTGAAGGATTTGAGATTACATATTTTAGTATTAAAGCCCTATTGACTCCGCCTCTCGAGCCTGCTATAAGCCAAAGGAGTATTTTTTTATCTCTATCCATTTAACTCTAGTATGCTCATTTTTTTTTATTTTATATGTTTATTCTTCTAGGATTATTTACTGAATCTCAAATAAAATATTAAAAAACATATTAAAAAGATTTGCCAAAATTAATACCAAGTTTTTCCCAAATTGTAATTAAAATGAAATGTGAATTAATTTATTAAAGCTTTGGATTAAAATAGTTCCAACTTTGCCCAAGATCTAACAATTGATTTGATTTGTATTCTATTTTTGATATGCGATTAGTTATCTATATAATTAAAAAATTAAACTAGTGGGGCTATTGAGTTTCCATCAAAGATTATTAGAATTTTTGCCTTTTTTAGCCAATCTTAGTCAATAGACTCTTAAAATGAATTGTAGTATACTATAAAAATTTCTTCTAATACTTTATCTTCAAGATTAGTCACTGCCTATATATCCCACATAAATCCAATTTAGCAATTTTTGCAGCTTTGTGATAATCTAACATTAGTTCTTTTCTGTAGCTTTTATGACTTCATCAGGCGTATCGTTATTTTTTAATATGCCATAGAAAGTTCTATCTCCAATTCCATCTCTATAGCTTGAAGCTAGTGTAAAAATATTCCTTCTTTAGAGTAAATTTATTATTTTCTATTGCTTTTTGTTACTTATAACCTAATATCCATAGATATGGAGCTACAGATATTAGTATGCCAGCTTTTCCTGTAACAGAAACACAAAATAGACTGTCTACAACTTCAGCTGACTCNNCTATATTGAATTTTAATTATATTGCTGACTTATGCGCCATATATATTTCCTTCATTAATCAGAAAAATTATACTTTTGTGCTTCATTAAAAATCTTTCAAAGGTATGCGATTTGTTGGATTTTCAATTACTTTCTTTAAGACATTTCTTTTCTGAGCCCTTATTTCTTTTGGCTCAACGATAGCAAGAAGAATATTGTTTGATACTTCTATCAAAACAATTCGTTCATATATGGAATATCAATTTTCATAAAGCCATTCTTAGAAATATCCAACTCCATCGATAGTAAGAGATATGAATTTGTAGTCTATACCTATATCTTTTAGAAGTGAGAGTAACGCCATATGTTCTTTTCCAGTTCCTGAAATTAAATTAACATAAATTTCGTCACCAATATCTTTTGGGAGTCTATCTCTTATTGCATTTTTTATATTTTCAATTGGCATAGAAGGATTTACTACTATCCAATCTACGTCTTTAGTTGGATTAAATTTCTCGCGGCCAAACTCATTAGTAACAATAATTATTTTATCCCAGTCTTCAGATACCAATCTTCCAACGTGCCCCCATGTTCCTTTACCTGTAGATATTAAAGCGATGAGAGTTTTCATTAAATCCATCTCCTAATTACTTCAGACAATATTTTGACTCCCATGTTAATCTCTTCATCTTTTGGGAAAGAGAAATTCAATCTCATTGTATTCCTTCCTAGATTTTCTTCTATATAGAAAGCACTTCCAATAACATAGGCGACATTTGAATTAATTGCATCTGTAAACATTTCTTTTGTATCCATGTATTCGGGGAGAATTATCCAATTGAACATTCCTCCCTGGGGTCGTGTCCATTTACATTCTTTTGGCATGTATTCCTCCAATGAGGATAACATTACATCTCTTTTGATTTTATAGAAATTTAATATTTTTACTAGATGTTTTTCTAAGTAATTATGGCAATATACTGCAGCTATCCTCTGACCAAAAGTATTGGTATGTAAATCAACTGCTTGTTTTGCAATTACCATTTTTTTCATCAATTCTCCATTTCCTACAGCCCAAGCTATCCTAAATCCGGGTGCGAGTATTTTAGAGAAAGTACCTAAGTAGATGACTCGTCCGTCTGTATCGTACGATTTTATAGCTTTGAGATGCTCTCCTTCATATCTAAGCTCTCCATATGGATTGTCTTCAATTACGACAAGATCATAGTTATTAGCTATCCTAATTATTTCTTTTCTTCTTTTTTCACTAGTAGTGATCCCAGTAGGATTATGGAAGTTAGGAACTAAGTAAAGTATTTTGGGTTTCTTTCCATCTTCCCTTAAAGTTTCAATAGTTTCAACTAATAAGTCTGTTCTTATACCTTGATCATCAGAGGGGATATCTACAAAATCACATAGATATGATCTAAATGCACTTAAAGCTCCAAGATAACTTGGTGCTTCTACTAAAACTACGTCTCCGGGATTGATCAATATTTTGGATATTAGATCTAATCCTTGTTGGGATCCGTGAGTAATTAGAATATCATCTTGCGTACATATGATCCCATATTTACACATCATCTCTGCAATATATTGTCTTAATTCTGGATCACCTTCTGTAAGCCCATACTGTAAACCATTGTTATTTGAGTTTAAAACATCGTTCGTAATTTTTTTAATCTCTTCCAAAGGAAATGTTTGAGGATTTGGAAGACCACCTGCAAGAGAGATTATCCCAGGTTTTTGGGTAAGCTTAAGAATTTCCCTAATCTCTGATGCCTTTACTCTCTTTGCAGTTTCTGAAAATATTAAATCATCCATATAACTCAACATAAAGAAAACTTTATTATAATTTAAATAACTTTCTTTTATTTATCGATTCTTTAAAGATACCTTCTGTGAGTCCTTTTAGTAATCCTAAGATTATAGGCCCGTAGAGTAAACCTAATGCCCCAAACATGTATGCCCCACCCAAGAAACTCACCAAAACTATGAAAGGGTGTAACTGTGCTTTATTTCCACCAAGTTTTGGGAAAATATAAAAATTATATAATATGAAAAGGAATACTACCCCATAAATTAAAACAGCCAAGCCTTGAATTATTTCGCCAATTAGTAAATAATAAAATCCAACTGGAAGGAATATTGTCCATGGACCAACGACAGGCAATAATGCAGCTAATCCTGTTAATAGACCTAAAAGGAATGAATATGGTACCCCAATTACTAAAAATCCAATTGTAGCAAGAAGAGAAATAATCATTGCACTCATTACATTTGCATAAATTAGACCGTTAATAACGATCTTAGTAGGACCTAGTATCTCAATCATTTCTTTCCGGTAAGTATCTGGAATAATTTTCTCGAAATACTCTTCCACTTTTTCTTTTTCACTTAGGAAGTAAAAGAGAGAAAGGAATAATACCACTACATTCATCAATGTAAGAGGTAATTCCCCCATAATACTAGAGAAAAAATCAGAAATGTTAATTATCTGAGGAAACGTTTCAGAAATTATTCCGTAAAAAGGGCTAGCTTTGACATCTAATCCCAAGAAATCAAATATCGTAGTGATATTTTCCTTTTTTAAGATTTGTGTGACATAATTAAGTTGCTCAATAGCTTTGTAGAAACCATATAGTATAGTAACGAGAAATGGGGCAGATATAAAAAGAGTCGTAAGTGCAGCCGATAAGCCTCTCCTTTTTAGCTTACTATAAATATAGTTGTAAACGGGAAAAAATGCGTAGGAGAATATTAATCCACCTAATATGCCAGAGATAATTGGGTAGACAAGGTATATCCCAAGCATTAATACAATGACGACAAATATTAATTTAAGTATGGTAACTCTATCCATAATTATTCTACTTGATTTCTTTTTTAAAACTTAGCCATTTAAGAAACTTTATTAGATTTTTTATCTTTGATCATTTTAAGCCTATATTTATTTTCTCGTTCTAGTTCTTCTAATCTAAAGTCAATAAATTTCTTTTGTGATTCTAATCTAGGTATAATCTTTGACTCTAGTGCATTAACTCTTCTTTTTGTAATTTCAATCTCATTTAATAGTTTTTTAAGAGTTGATTCTGCTTCAGCAGCTTTTATTATATATTTGAGAACTTTCTCATATTCTTCTACGGTTTCATCAATCTTTGAAGAAGTAGATAAAATACTATATCCTCTTTCAGATATCCCTGTTCTAAATGACACGTTAGACACTTGGGGAACTTTAACGCCCATGATATTTTTACTATCTAATTGAAATTTAGGATTACCTTTTTTTATTAACGCACATGAAGATACAGCTAGATTACCTTCAAAGGTAATTGTCATTCCAAGATATTTTTTTGCTACATCATAGCTCTCTTCAAGAGTTTCCTGGGCTTCTTTTGCATCTTTCACAAAATCAAAAAGATTAAATATTAAACCATCCCGTTTTTTCTTCAAAATACCATATCCTGCCTTAGAAAGTTTAATCTTTCTTCGAAGTTTTATTAACTCAGATCTAGTAGGCTTTAGTTGGGGCATCCTTAAATCTCCTAATATATTTTCCAATTAGTTCATCACTTATTCTAAGCAGTTTTTCCTCTGGAAGTTTGGATAATATTTCCCATCCGATATCTAATGTAGTTTGTATTCTTCTATTTTCATTAGATTTTTGTGCTATAAATTTCTTTTCAAAATCGTCAGCAAAGTCCAAAAACAATTTATCTGATTTTGAGAGCGATTCTTTGCCCACAATTGAAACAATTCCCCTTAAATCTTTCCCTTCTGCATATGCAGCATATAGTTGATCTGACACAGATTTATGATCCTCTCTTGTCCTATCTTTTCCAATACCCTTACCCATCAGTCTTGAGAGGGATGGGAGCACATCAATTGGAGGGTATATCCCTTTTCTTTGGAGGTCCCTAGACACAATAATTTGGCCTTCTGTGATATAACCTGATAAATCTGGTATGGGATGAGTGATATCGTCACCAGGCATTGTTAGAATTGGAACTTGAGTAACTGAGCCACTTTTACCATCAATTCTACCTGCCCTTTCATAAATTGAAGCAAGATCTGTATACATATACCCTGGGTAGCCCCTCCTTCCTGGAACTTCTTCTCGTGCAGATCCTATCTCTCTCAAAGCTTCACAATAATTTGTCATATCAGTCATTATTACTAATACGTGCATGCCATAATTAAACGCAAAAAATTCGGCTGTTGTTAGTGCAATTCTGGGCACAATTATTCTTTCAATTGATGGATCAGAAGCAAGATTTAAAAAAACTATGCCTTTTTCTAAAGCACCTGTTTTTTCGAAGTCACTGATAAAATACTTTGCTTCTTCTTCAGTTATTCCCATTGCAACAAAAATAACTGCAAAACTTTCTGTGCAATCCAAAACTGTAGCTTGTCTCGCTATCTGTAATGCAAGTTCATTATGAGGTAATCCTGAGCCAGAAAATATTGGTAATTTCTGCCCTCTTATTAGAGAATTCATTCCATCTATGGCAGAAACTCCAGTCTGAATGAATTCGTGTGGTGGGGCTCTTTTATAAGGATTAATTGGAAGTCCATTAATATCCAATCTAGCTTCAGGTATTACTTTTGGACCCCCATCTAGGGGATTCCCTGAGCCTGAAAATACTCTACCAAGCATATCATATGAAACAGAAAATTTTAACACATCACCATAAAATTTTACATATGCATTTTTATCTATATTTCTAGTTCCCTCAAAAATTTGAACAACAACTTTATTTTCAGATGTTTCCAAGACTTGGCCTCTTTTACTACTCCCATCAGAAAGAGTAATTTTAACATATTCTCCATACCCTACATTTTTAGCGCGTTCCAAGAAAATTAAAGGTCCTTTTACAGAAGTAATTGTTTTATATTCTTTCAAAAAATCACTGCTCCCCTAGAAGTGCTTTGAATTCTTTAGACATTGTTTCATTTATCAAACCTATTTTACTCTCAAAATCTTTTCTATATCGCACTTTAGATATTTCTGTTCTAGATTCAAGTTTTAGTAGTTTGTCAATTTCAACTCCATTTTCAATTGCATTGTTACCTAACCGAGAAAATCTAATAATTGCATTTAAAAGTGAAAATTGTCTCTTTAAAGATTGAAATTCATCGACTTCATGATAAGAGTCTTGTTGTAAAAATATCTCTCGTAACATTCTAGCGACATCTAATAAGAACTGTTGGTCTGGGGGGAGTGCATCTGCACCTACTAGCTGCACAATTTCTTGTAATTCGGCTTCTTTTTGTAATATTCTCATTGCTTCCGCTCTTGTTCTATCCCAATCAATAGAAATTTTACTTTCAAACCATTCTTTTAGAGAGTCATAGTAAAGTGAATAGGAGTCAAGCCAATTTATTGAGGGAAAATGTCTTTTTTGAGAAAGATTTGAGTCTAAGGCCCAAAATGTTTTAGTAATCCTAAGCGTATTTTGAACTACTGGTTCTGAGAAATCTCCTCCTGGAGGGGAAACTGCACCTATGACGGTTACTGACCCTATCTTTCCTCCCAATGTGACAACTATACCTGCCCTCTCATAGAAACTAGATAGTCTTGAAGATAAATATGCAGGGTAACCTTCTTCACCTGGCATCTCCTCCAATCTTGAAGAAATTTCTCTCATAGCTTCTGCCCACCTAGATGTTGAGTCTGCCATAAGTGCAACATCATATCCCATATCCCGATAATATTCGGCAATTGTAATTCCTGTATAAATTGAAGCTTCTCTTGCTGCAACTGGCATATTTGAAGTATTAGCAATGAGGACAGNNAGGACAGTTCTATCCATAAGAGGCCCACCTGTTACAGGATCTACTAATTTAGGAAACTCTGTGAGAACATCAATCATTTCGTGTCCCCTTTCTCCACACCCAATATAAACAACTACCTTGGTATCGCTCCATTTGGCTAATTGTTGTTGTGTTACTGTTTTACCGCTACCAAATGGTCCTGGAATCGCTGCTGTTCCGCCTTTTGCTAGAGGAAAAAAAACATCTATAATTCTCTTACCCGTAACTAAAGGAGCATTTGGAATCATTTTATCTTTGAAAGGTCTTGGAACTTTAACGGGCCATCTTTGATACATCTTAATTACTGCACCGTTATCTAGCTTACATAATATATCTTCAACAGTATATTCTCCTTGTCCAACTATATCAATAATTTCCCCTTGAATATTCGGAGGCGACATTATGAAATGTTTTGTATGTTCATTTTCATTTACATACCCCACTATTTCACCAAAATTAATTTTGTTTCCTTTTTTCTTCAGTGGAAAGAATTCCCATTTCTTTTTTCTGTCAATTCCTGGGGCTTCAGCTCCTCTTTTAATATATTCCCCCATTTGTTCAAAAAGTTTAGGTAGTGGTCTTTGAACTCCATCATATATCGAACCGAGTAATCCTGGCCCTAAATCTATAGATAATGGCATACCCGTTGTAGTTACCTCGTCCCCAGGTTTTAATAATGAAGTATCCTCATATACTTGAATAATTGTTTTATCATGATCAATTTCTATTACTTCTCCAAATAATCCTTCGTTGCCTACTCGAACTAGTTCATTCATCTTAGCATCAATATTTGTTGCTGCGATTACTGGTCCAGAGACCCTATAAATTATGCCTTTGTTTTCCAAATTAATTACCCCATAGGTCAACTCCAATTACATGTTTAATTTTGTCTCTTAAAATATCACTCAATTTTAATCCTAAAACAATCACTGTTGGTTTCACAGATGTATCAACTCTTAATTTAGCTTTATTTGAAAGAGTATTGTAATATTCGGGTTGAATTATTATTATTCCTACTTCTTTATCTTTGAACATATCACTAAGATATTCTTCAAATTGGTGATCATTAATAATTTTTTTATTTTTTTTAATTCCTAATACTTTGAATCCCATGACAAATTCTTCGTCTCCAATTACTCCAAATTCCATTAAACCACCAAACTATCTTCAATTATATTTTTTTCTAGATTAGAAGTTTTACCCCTGGATATTTTTCGTAGATTTTCAACTTCTATTTTTTTGGAGAGGATATAGTGTAGAATCGGCATTATGTTGAAAGGATCGCCAATAAAGTGTTCTTTTGCACATTTCATTAGATATTTTTCTAAATATTCCTCTAAATAAAACAAAGTAGTTTCATGCCAATGTTTTTCTATTATTGGGCCATACGGAGTTTTTTTCATTTCCTTTAAAAAGTCTGCATCAGTTAATCTTAGAAGAGAAGGTATCTCATCAATAGAAAAAAATAGGCCCCCCTCTATCATATTTTTTTGTTCTTCTTCTATTCCAAATCCATATCTTCTCATTCTTAAGATATTTTTTATGTTTGTAATATCAATTTCAGTTCTTACAAATTCAATAAAAATAGATTTTTTTTCATTATTAAACTTTTCAAGAATATTTTTGTAATAAGTTTTGAAGAGTTCTGACTCCAAATCAGCTATTTCATCATTTTCATCCATAAATTCATATTTTTCTATTTTTTTTAATTTTTTGATTATCTCACTATATGTAGGTATTTTAACAAGGGATTGAATAAAACTAAAGGATAATTCTCCTATTGGAATAAGTGTTTTTTCAATTTCATATTCAGGGGAGTTAGAATACTTGCCTCTCAAAATAGATATGATGTTGTGAATATCCCATCTACTAAATATTGCAAAAGCATACTTTGAAGCTTTTTTACCGCTTATTTTAATTAATTTATTGTAAGTATTTCCTAAATTAAAATTAATCGAATGTTCTATTAATTCTATACCCTTATAGTTTCTTGATAAAAATTCAATTTCATATTTGTAGTTTCCTTCTCCTAAAAATCTGGCTATCTGCGAAACTTCCATATTTAAGAGTTTGAGATAGGTATCTTTTTTATATAACTTGCTTTCCATAGCCCTTACTCTAGTATTAAGATAGCTATAATTTGTTTCTTCAAAATAGTGATTAGAGAAGGCTGCATTTGAATCCATATTCTACCTCGCTAAAGGAAATATCTCTAATTTCTTTTAGATTGTTTTCAAATACATAGCTGAGTATTGTTTCAAAGGTAAAGTCTTCTTTAATTTTTCCTGCAGCGTCTTCAGTTAAAATCCCGCTTATGATATTAACGTTGCCTTTGTATCTTTCCCCTACTTGCTTCCGAATATAGTCTTCATCTTTTTTATTTGAAAAGATATACTCAAGCTCTACTGAAGAAAGTAATTTCTTTAAGATAGTCTCTCTTTGATTTGGATCAATATTTCCAAGTCTAT
>MTKZ01009919.1_pt2 | contig 12660 bp, 9 predicted proteins | sample 1042781 | NCBI WGS metagenome assembly MTKZ01 (sample SAMN06212207, study PRJNA360539) | anaerobic digester metagenome | biome: Wastewater treatment plant; material: sludge; isolation source: anaerobic digester fed with sludge from wastewater treatment plant | place: Denmark: WWTP Viborg ...
GAGAAGCCGGCGTTGCGGTCACCCGTCCACTGCATGGGTGTGCGGACGCCGTTACGGTCTCCGAGGAAGATGTTGTCGCCCATGCCGATCTCATCGCCGTAGTAGATCGTGGGGGTTCCGGGGAGCGAGAAGAGCAGCCCGTTCAACAGCTCGATCCGGCGACGATTGTTGTTGACCAGCGGAGCAAGGCGACGGCGAATACCGAGATTGATTCGTGCCTGAGGGTCCTGGGCATAGGCACGATACATGTAGTCGCGTTCCTCGTCGGTGACCATCTCGAGGGTCAGCTCATCGTGGTTGCGCAGAAACATCGCCCACTGGCACGTCGCGGGGATCGGCGGAGTCTGATCGAGGATGTCGATAATCGGATAGCGATCCTCCATGCGCAGCGCCATGTAGAGCCGCGGCATTACGGGGAAGTTGAACGCCATGTGGCACTCGTCGCCATCCCCGAAGTACTCGACCGTATCCTCTGGCCACTGGTTGGCCTCCGCCAACAGCATCCGGTCGCGGTAGTTCATGTCGACAAACGCGCGAACCTTCTTGAGGAACTGGTGCGTTTCGGGCAGATTCTCGCAATCCGTCCCCTCGCGTTCGTAAAGGTAGGGGATGGCGTCGAGGCGGACGCCATCTACCCCGGCATCCAGCCAGAAGCTCATGGCCTTGAACAGCGCGTCGTGGACCCTGGGGTTATCGAAGTTGAGATCGGGCTGGCTTGAATAGAAGCGGTGCCAGTAATAGGCGCCGGCAACACGATCCCAGGTCCAGTTGGAAACCTCGAAGTCCTTGAAGATGATTCGGGCGTCCGCATATTCGCTGCCGGTGTCGCTCCAGACGTAGAAGTCGCGCGCGGGCGTGCCGGGCTTCGCCGCGCGGGCGCGCTGGAACCAGGCATGCTGATCGGATGTGTGATTGAAGACGAGCTCGGTGATGACGCGAAGACCGCGCGCATGGGCCTCGCGGACGAACGCGCGGGCATCACGGAGCGTGCCGTAGATCGGATTCACATCGGTGTAGTCGGCGATGTCGTACCCATCGTCTCGAAGTGGAGAGGGGTAGAACGGCAGAATCCAGATCGCGGTGACACCAAGATCCTGGAGATAATCGAGCTTCTCGATCAGCCCGGGAAAGTCGCCGATGCCATCCCCATCGGAGTCGCGAAACGCCCGTACATGGGCCTGATAGATGATGGCGTCCTTGTACCAGAGCGGGTTTTCCTCAGGATACTGCTCGACGTGCCGCGTTCGCTTCACTGCCATACCGCAGGAACGATCCTTTCGTCTGCGCGTCGAGCGACGCTGCCGGCCTATCTGAAGTAGTCAAAGTCCTGCTCGGTGCGGACGTGCCGGCGCACATGAAAGATGTGCGCCGGCATCGTCTGAGGATCGAGCTGAACGAAATTGCGGTAGCCGCTCCACAAGTACTGGCCGCCGCCAAGCAGATCGTGAACCTGAAAGGCCTCGTGTGGGTCGATTCCGAGCTCGTGGATCTGGAGATCCACCCAGCCGGACTGAGTGTAATGCGGGTCCAGGTTGACGACGGTGAGGATCGTGTCGCCAGAGGCATCGTCGCGCTTGGTGTAGGCGATGAGCTGGTCGTTGTCAGTCGGGTGGAACTGGATCGTGTCGTTGCGCTGCAGTGCCGGATGTGCCTGACGGATCTGATTGACTGCCGTGATTACCGATCGAAGGCTGTCGGGTTGCTCCAGGTCCCAGTGCCGGATCTCGTACTTCTCGGAATCGAGGTATTCCTCGCGACCAGGCGCTAACGGGAGATGCTCCTGCAGCTCGAAGGCCGGCCCGTAGATCCCGTAGCTCGAGGACAACGTCGCCGCGAGGACAAGCCGAGCGATGAACATCGGCCGGCCGCCGAATTGCAGGTGCTCGGGCAGGATATCGGGCGTGTTCGGCCAGAAGTTCGGCCGGAAGTACTCCTGAAGCTCGGTCGTGGTCAGCTCGGTGAGATACTCCCGCAGCTCCTCGCCGGTGTTGCGCCAGGTGAAGTAGGTGTAGGACTGAGTGAAGCCGACCTTCGCCAACCGCGCCATCACCTTCGGCCGGGTGAACGCCTCGGAGAGGAAGATCGCCTCTGGATACTCGCCCTTGATCGTGCCAATCAGATGCTCCCAGAAGGCGAACGGCTTGGTATGGGGGTTGTCGACCCGGAAGACGCGAACCCCGTGCTTGCACCAGTGACGGACGATATCGGTGAGCTCGTCCCAGAGCGGTTCCCAGTCGTCCGATGCAAAATCGAACGGATAGATGTCCTGATATTTCTTCGGTGGGTTTTCGGCGTACTGGATCGTGCCATCCGGTCGGGCTCGGAACCAATCCGGGTTACTGGTCACGTAGGGGTGGTCGGGCGAAGCCTGAAAGGCAATGTCGAGCGCCAGCGATATCCCGCGATCTCTGGCCGCAGCGGCGAGGTGGCGGACATCCTGGAGCGTGCCAAGCTCGGGGTTGACAGCCTTATGGCCCCCTTTGGGGCCACCAATCGCCCACGGGCTGCCGGGGTCATCGGCGGCTGGCTCAGTGGCGTTGTTACGACCTTTGCGGAACTGCAGGCCGATCGGGTGGATCGGCGGCAAGTAGAGGACATCGAAGCCAAGCTCGGAGACGTAGGGCAGCAATTGTTCGACATCACGCAACGTGCCGTGTCGGCCGGTCTCGGGTGAGGTCGAGCGCGGAAAGAGCTCATACCAGGCGCTGAATCGTGCCTGTAGCGGATCGACCCGAACAGGCAGTGCCCGCTCGTAGGACACGGCATGATCTCGCGGTGAGTAGCGCCACATCAGCTCGCCGAGCTCGGGCGCGAGCGCGGCATCGAGCGCGCCGGCTGCGTTCTTGTCGAGCTGCTTCGCGATCCGGCGTAGCGCCGCGGCGTCCGTGCGTCGCGCGCGGGTCGCCGCCGCCCTGATGAGCTCCGCGCCGATCCGCAGGTCGACCGCCACATCCTGACCGGCGCTAACGCGCTTCTCGAGGTCGTGCTCCCACGTGCGGAACCGATCTACCCAGGCGACGATCGTGTATTCGTAGACGCCGAGGTCGGTTACTGGAAACGAGGCACGCCAGCGATCGTTTACCAGCGACTCCATCTCGACCTCGACCCAGCTCGCTTCGCCACCTCGTCGATAGCAGAGGACAGCGGTCACTTCATCGTGGCCATCGGCGTAGATATCCGCCTCAACAACGACCTGTTCACCGGTGACGCGCTTGATCGCGAACCGGCCACAGTCGATCTCCGGCGACACACCCTCGATCACCACCCGGCAACGCCCGTCGGCCATGCTTCCCTCCCGATCGCGCGGATGGATTGCTCCGCGTCCTGAGTATGCCCATTTCCACGGCAGACCGCGCACGCGGCGTGCCGACGGTCGGCGCCCGGCCTTCTGGCGTGGCAGAGATCAGCCGAAGCGCAGGTCGCAACTGAGGCGATGCAGCGGGGGGACCCGGGTAATCAGGAAGGGGATGGAGGCCCGATGGGATGTATCGAGCCTCCGAATGACAGACCTCGTGTTACTCGCCGTGCATGCCTTTGACGACACGTTCGGGAGTGAAGGGGATCTCCGTAAAGCGCGCGCCCCGAGCGGCGTTCGATAGCGCGTTAGCAATGGTCGCCGGTCCGGGAATGATCGGCGGTTCGCCGATCCCCTTCGCGCCATAAGGGCCGGAGCGCGCCGGGATCTCGAGAATGATGGTCTCGATCGGCGGGATCTGGATTGAAGACGGGACGGCATAGTCCATCAGCGTCGACGAGATGAGCTGCCCATCCTCGTCGTACTCGATGCCCTCGTAGAGGGCAAACCCGATTGCCTGGGCGGTGCCGCCGATCATCTGGCCCTCGACCATTGCCGGGTTCAGCGCCCGCCCGACATCCTGGACAGTCAGGTAGCGATCGATGGAGACCTTGCCGGTGTCCGGGTCAATCGACACCTGAGCAACCTGGCCGGAGAATCCGGGGGCGCGGTCGAGTTGGGCCGACTTGCCGATGCCATAGACCGGCTCGTACTTGCTACCGAAGGTCATGCTCTTCTGCGCGATCGAGGCGACCGACATCTCCTTGTCCGGCGCGCCCTTGACTCGAACCTTGCCTTCGACCATCTCCAGATCATCCGTTGACGCTTCCAGCTCGCTACCAGCGATCTCGAGAATCTGGCGACGAGCTTCAGCGGCCGCGCGGATGACCGCCGGCCCGAGTGTATAGGTCACCTTCGAGCCACCACTCATGCCGGCGTAGGGAGCGGAGCCCGTATCGGCAGACTCGATCCGCACCTTCTCGATGCCGATGCCGAAGGTCTCGGCGGCGAGCATTGCCATGACGGTGTTCGTGCCGGTGATATCGCTCGAGCCGAGCTGAACGACGAGCGAGCCGTCGGTGTTCACGCGGATGTTCGCCGCGCAGGGCTCGACCCCACCCGGCCAGCCACCGATAGCGACGCCAACGCCGGTGTTCGGTCCGGTCGGCCGATCTCGCCAGGCGGGATGTTCGCGAATCGTCTCGAGGATCTCCTTGATCCCGATCCGCGGCCATGGCACGCCGTTTGGCTGGAGATCGCCTTCGACCGAACAGTTACGCAGCCGGAACTCGAGTGGGTCCCAGCCCAGCTTCGTCGCCAGCTCGTCGACCGCCTGCTCGATCGCGAAGGTCGCCTGCGGAGCGCCGGGCGCCCGATAGGCGCCATTGCCCGGCTTGTTGGTGAGAACCTCATAGCCAACGAGCTCGAGCGAGCCAATCCGGTAATAGCCGCCGAGGGTCATCGTGGCAATCGTCACCGGGGTGCCAGGGTAGCAGCCCGAGTCGAACACCATCCGCGCCCGGAGGGCGGTGATAGCGCCGTCCTTCGTACCGCCAATCGTGATGTCGGTGACCGAGCCGGGGGCCGGGTTCGCCATCGACAGCTCTTCGGAACGGGTCATCGTGATCTTGACCGGCGCTTGCCGGCGCAGCGCCAACCAGCCGGCCAGCGGCTCGAGCATGACGACCTTGCCGCCAAACCCACCGCCGACCTCCATGCCGACGACTTTTACCTGATTCTGCGGGAGTCCGAGGACTTCAGCCGTCGTGTCGCGCGTGTAGAACTGGCCCTGGGTCGAGGTGTAGATCGTCAGGTTGCCGAGCGGATCCGGCACGGCGACGGTGGCGTGTGGCTCCATGTAGGACTGATGAACCCAGTGGGTGACATAACGGCGCTCGACGACGACATCGGCGCTCGCCAGCGCGACGTCCACATCACCACGCAAGAACCGCGCGGCGTTCGTAATGTTGTCCGGCATCCGCGAGATGTCGAGGGCATCGCCGCCAGAGACGGTCGCGTGCATCTGCATCTCGGCGCCATCGCCAACCGCGCTCTTGCTCCGGATCACCGGCGCGCCATGCTCCATCGCCAGCAATGGGTCGACAGCGGCGTCAAGCGGCGTGTAGTCGACTTCCACCAGCTCGGCGCCCTCCGCGGCGGCAACCTCCGTCGTCGCCAGGACGATGGCGAGGGGTTGTCCGTAGTAGAGCGCCTTATCACGGGCGAGCAGATGGTGGTTGCGATCGGCCGGCTCGGCCCCTTCCGGGTGGACATCGCGGCCCGTGTAGACGGCGACGACACCGGGGACGGCGAGCGCCGCGGTCGTGTCGATCTCGCCAATCTCCGCATGCGGATAAATACTCGTCACCAGACGCCCATGGAGCATCCCGTGCAACTGGAGGTCGTCGACGTAGCGAGTAGCGCCGGTGACCTTCTTGTCCCCTTCGATGCGCTTCTGTGGTTTCCCAATGATGACGGGATCTGCTGTCGCAGTCATGGTCCTCCGCGCTCCTTGTGCCGAAATATGGCGACGCCCCGTGCCGCAGCAACCATACGTCGAAACGCCGGGTGGCAGCGCGACATCTTCACGTCAACTGGGCTCCGTCGTCAAGTGGCGATCCGGCACACGATCGATGGTTACCGGGTCAATCCGGCTCAACGTGATTGAGATCATAGACGACTTCGCCGGCGAACCGATGCGGCGCGCCGTCGCTGAGGTGACGCAAGTTGAGGCGGATCGAGCCATCGAGCTCGCTGAGCGCATCGTGCAGCTGCGCAGCCGTTTCGAACACGGTGACCGCGACAACCTCTTGCTCGTCGGTGCGGACGAGCGTGTAGGAGTGGAAGCCACCCTGTTGCTGCAGGAACTCGCCGATCTCGCGCGCCATCGTGTCACTCGATGACGCGCCCGCGTCGTTCAGCTTCCAGATCCCAATGTGAGCATGCATAGCGCCTTCTCCTCTCGACGTCGCTCGGACTTCCACGAACACGACGTTTTCGGAGTGGTCAGCGCAAGGAACGCGCCCATAGTTCACGCCGCCGAGGTAGCGTGATTGCCCGAACGGCGAGCGACACCCGGATTCCTCTCAATGCGCCGAGGATCGCTGGCTATGTGCGGCGAGAGTGCCGGCATCGGGGGTTGCGAATCGACGAGCGAGGCCAGCGACCGGGTCTCCGTGCACCGACACATCATCGAGCGCGATCGGGCCGAGGCCGGCCGCGCGGAGATAGGCAAGGTAGCGGGATTCGACTGGGTCGACGCCGATGAGCGCACACCCCACGACATCGACGGCGAGCGCGTTCCAGCCCGCAGCAACGAGGCCCTGCTCGACGCGCTCACCGTCGATCGGATCGCCCATCTGAAGGCCAGCCAACCCATCGATGATCGCGAGATCGATCGGCCGGGCGCGACAGATGTCGTAGACAACCTCAGGCACGCCGGCCCGATGGAACGCGCGACGCGGCCGGCCGTAGAAGCGAGTCGGCGGGACGCCGAACATATTCTTGGCGTTCAGTGTGTACAAGCCATCGGTATGCGTCTTGACCGGTGTGATCGACACGAACAGGTCGGCATCGAGGACGACCTCGGGGATCTCCAGTGTCGCGTAACGTAGCCAGTTCGGGACATCCACCGATCGGGTTGGCGCGAGATTGAGGTCCAGCAGCTCGACGCCGAGCTCAGCAACCAGCCGGTTGTATCCGGCGGCCAAGAAGCAGCGGTCAGCATCGATCATTCCGGGGCCGTCGGCGACGACGACCCGCTCGACATCCGGCGCGCGTTCGCGCAGCAGTTTCACGAATGCTTCGACAACGGCGACATCGGTGACAACGCCACTGCCCGACTCGCGCGGCGCAGTGAGGTTGGGCTTGATTGTCACCAACCGGCCGGCGCGTCTGGCCAGCGCGGGTTCGCTGGCGGCCTCCAGCAGATCAAGTACACGTCGCAATGCCGAGTCGACGTCAGACGCAACACCTGCCAGCGCGACGTGATGTGCGGTCATCCATTGTCTCCCAGCAGCGCCATGATCTTGACCAGAACATCAACCAGACGCACGATACCGAGTAAGTTCGACCGGGGCAGACGACAACCCGGACGATGAGCGAGAGGATACCCCCAATGAGCGAGCTACTGGCAACAGGCGCGCCAGCGCCCGACTTTACACTCCCAGCCGACGATGGCCAGAAGGTGACGCTGTCGGAGATGCGTGGCCACAAGGTGGTGCTGGCCTTCTACCCCGCGGACTTCAGCCCCGGCTGCCAGAACCAGATGGAGGCGTACACAAAGGACGCCGCCGAGTTCGGGGCGCACGGAGGGACTGTCTTCGGCATCTCGGTAGACAACACCTGGAGCCACAGGGCGTGGAAACAGAGCCGGGGAATCACCATCCCGCTGCTGTCGGACTTCCATCCCAAGGGCACGGTGGCGATGGCCTATGGCGTCTACAACGAGGAGCGCGGCACCGCGAAGCGGGTGACGTTCGTCATCGACGAACAAGGAATCATCCGTGACGTACAGACGGCTGAGATGGGTTCGTTTCAGAGTGTTGGCGCGCTGTGCAGCGCGCTCGACCTCGCGTAGCAGGCCGGCAGAGATGGAGGAAAGCCATGGCGCACATCCGACTTCCCGACAGTGAATATGCTGCCCGTCGCAAGAAGATCCTCGAGACGATCGGCGAACGGGGGATGACGGGGCTGGTCCTGTTCAATCCCAACAAGGTTGGCTACTTCAGCCGGTTCAGCTTCATTCAGACTGAGCGGCCGATGGCCTACGTCCTGACCGCCAACCGTTCGGAGCTGCTGATCCCCATGCTGGAGCGCGAGCACGCCGCCGAGTACGCGATCGCCGACTCGATCGTGCCATACCCGGAGTACCCTGGCGAACGGCATCCGCTCGAATTCCTCAAGGACATCCTGATCGACATGGGACTCGGCAACGCGGGGATCGGCGTCGACTCCGACGGCTACGGGCAGGTCTACGGATATCGCGGGCCGAAGGTCAGTGATCTGCTGCCGGACGCGACCATCACGAGCGTCAACGACGATATCGAATACATGCAAATGATCAACACCGAGGCGGAGCTCAACCTCATCCGCGAGAGCTGCAAGTGGGGCAATCTCGCGCACCAGTACCTCCAGGATTTCTCCGAGGTCGGCGTCGGCGAGACCGATATCTCGCTTCGCGCGTCCCTCAGGGCGAGCCTGGAGATGATGCAGGAGCTCGGTTCGGAGTACCGCCCGATGACAATGGGACTGCCGGCCAGCGCCGGGTTCCGCGGCCAGGTCGGCAAGGATTCCGCGCTGCCGCATGCCATCTCAAGCAACGTCAAGCTGCAGGAGGGCGACATTCTGGTGACCGGCGCTGGCGCGGCGGTCTGGGGCTACGGCAGCGAGCTCGAGCGGACGATGGTCATGGGCGAGCCGAACAAGGAGCAGGAGAAGTACTTCAACCACATGTTCGCGCTCCAGACGCTGGCGATGGACGCGATCAAGCCTGGCGTCTCCTGCTCCGCGGTGGACCACGAGGTCATGCGCTATTTCCGAGAGCACGACTTGCTCGATACCTGGCGGCACCACACCGGCCACGCCAAGTCGCAGCTCATCCACGAAGCGCCGTTCCTCGACGTCGGCGATGACCGGATCATCGAGATCGGGATGGTCTTCACTGTCGAGCCGGGCGTCTACGTGCCGGGGCTCGGCGGCTTCCGCCACTCAGACACAGTCGCTGTCACAGAGACCGGCATCGAAATGCTGACGTTCTATCCGCGTGACCTGGAGAGCCTGACGATCAAGGTCTGACCTGTCTCTGGTGTCGCCGTCTGCACAGGGGGCGACACCAGACGAACCAGCGGAGGAAGAGAACCATCGTGACCGATATCGAGAGGGATGCCCGAGCACTGATCGATGCGTTCGACGGCGATGCCGCATTCTTCGCGCAGAACTTGCTGACAGGCGAGGAGGTCGGATTTCGTGCCGACTCGGTGATGCCAACCGCCTCGACGATCAAGCTGCTGGTGCTGGCCGAAGTCATCCGTCAAGCTGAGGCCGGGCAGTTTGCGCTGGATGACCCACTACCGATGATCTCCGAGGATCAGTCGGGTGGGTCGGGCATTCTGAAAGACCTTTCGCCGGCCACGCTCCTGACGATCCGCGACCACGCAACCCTGATGATCGCGCTCTCGGACAACACCTCGACGATGGCGCTCGTCCGGCTGGCCGGTCGAGCGCGAATCGAGCAGGCCGGCCAGGAATGGGGCATGACCGCGACCACGTTGCCGATCGACCGCGCGCCCGACGGCGACGCGCGCGACTACGCGGCCAGCACGCCTCGAGACATCGTTCACCTGTTGCAGCTGATCGCGACCGATGCGCTCGTCTCACCGGCCGCATCCGCGACCGTCCGCGACATCCTTGTCACCCAGCAGTATCACGACCAGATCGGTCGTTACCTGCCCTACAACCAGTATCAGCGGGTCGGAGCGGCACACGAGGGGCCGATCGTCGTGCGATCGAAGAGCGGTTTCATGACGGACTCGAACGGCGCGGTGCGAGTGGACGCCGGAATCATCGAGATCTCCGGCGTCCAGCGATATGTTCTCTGTCTGATGACCGAGCATCACCCGGACATGGGGTTCGGGCCAGAGCACCCGGGCGCGATCCTGAATGGACGCATCTCGCGACTGATCTTCGACGCCTGGGGTGGAACGATGGATGTGCCCTAGTCGGTCACATCCAGGCGGAAAGCGAGCCGCAGGAGGACGTAGCCGGCCGTGCCCGCAATCAGAGACGCAACAAGAATGGCGGCCTTGGCAGCCGCCAGGTCACTATTGTTGAGAAACGCCAGTTCGGCAACAAAGAGCGACATTGTGAAACCGATGCCAGCAATCCAGCTGACAGCATAAATCTGTCGAAACGTGACCCCATCCGGGAGTGACGCAAAGCCGAAGCGTGTCATCCCTAACACAGTCAGGGTGACGCCGATCTGCTTCCCAATGACGAGACCGAGGATGATTCCAAGAGCAATCGGGCTCGTCAGAGTGTGACCGAGTTCCGCTCCAAGGGCGATGCCACTATTCGCTAGCGCGAACAGTGGCACGATCAGAAACGCGACCCACGGATGTAGCGCGTGTTCCAGCCGTTGCATCGGCGACTGGACCAGGTCCGCGGTCGTCTCCATCTCGTAGAGTGCTGCCTGGTGATCCTTGTTGGTTAAGATGTGCGCGCCGGGCGCAGCAGCCGCTTCGAAGTCAGCGAGCAGCGCACGGCCACGACCGAGAAACTCCCCCGTGTTGATCCGCGTCCGCGCGGGGATCGCCAGCGCCATCAGCACACCGGCAATCGTCGCGTGGACGCCGGATTTCACGAATGCCAGCCAGACGATGACGCCGACAATGAGATAGGCTATCGGCCGAATGACGTGCAGCCAGTTAAGCACGAACGCAAGGCCGAGAATCACCAGTCCGCCGATAAGATAATCCCAAGCTACTGCCTCGGTATAGGCGACTGCGATGACAAGCACTGCGATCAGATCATCGACAATGGCAAGCGCGGTCACGAAGACTTTCAAGCCGATCGGGACACGACTACCGAGTACAGCGAGGACACCGAGCGCAAAGGCGATATCTGTCGCCATTGGCACACCCCAGCCACGGGAGGCATCCGTGCCAATATTGAATGCGAGATATATTGCGGCAGGGACTATTGCGCCTCCGGCTGCCGCGACGATCGGAAATGCTGCCTGCTGTGGCGACGCGAGCTCGCCGACGAGGATCTCACGCTTGATCTCGAGTCCGACAACGAAGAAGAAGACGACCATCAGGCCGTCATTGATCCAGTGGGTTAGCGTCTTTTCCAATCCATAGCCACCAACCTGGATCGATAGCTTCGTCGCCCAGAGATCGGCATATGAATCACGCCACGGGGAGTTCGCCCAAATCAGCGCGACGACGGTAGCAACAAAAAGCAGAATTCCGCCTGCCGCAGCCGTGCCGGTAAAGGCGCGAAATGGGGCAAGGACGCGATCGATACGCGGCGTGGCCGACGCGGTCACGTCGAATTGGCGAGCGACATCGCGCATCGAACGAGCGTCCCTTCCGTTGGTCGACGTGGTTAACCGGGAGGATCGGGGCGTGACCCACCGCGAGGATCAACCGCACAGAGCGTCGGTCTGGCGAACAGAGAAATCCTAGCGCGGCAGCGACTTGCCAGTCAACCAGAGCAACTACTCGACTACTCAGCAGCCGCCTGGGCGTATACCTTGATCGGCGCGGTCGTTCCGTCGCTGGCAGTGAACACGCCGGCGAACTCGATCACCGGCTGCAAGACAAGGTCTTTGCCGGCGTCGGTCAGGATCGCGCCGAGGTGGACCGACTCGGCGCGGAACTCGCCGCCGCCGGCCGACAACCCGCCGTCGCGCCAGTATCCGTCGCCGTGGGTCACCATCTGCCAGGCGTCAGTAACACTGCGCAGGTCGACCGACTCTTCGTAGTCGATCGTCAACCAGTAACCATATGCTTCAGCGACTGTGCCGTCTCGTTGCAACATCACCGTGACTCCGAGCGGATAGCCGAGGTCGGGAACGGGCACGCCGGCAAGCGGAAAAGCGACTTGCCAGAGACCATCGCGTTCCGCAACGGACGACTCGCCCAACGCCGAGACGGGATAACCGATGTCCGCGAGCCAACTGCGCGCGCTATCGCCGAGCATGGTCGGCGATAACACGCCTCCGCCCGGCGCGGTATTGCTGGAGAGCTGAAAGACACCTGCGGCAGGACGCCAGTAGAGCACGCTGGCGCCAGGAACGCCGGCAAGTACCTCGACGCGGCCGGACAGATCCGTTGCGCGAACATCGTCGGCCGGGATGCCGGCCTTTCGGGCGACCTCGCGACAGAACGTGACCGGATCCTCGGAAGGCGGTGAGAGATGGTAGACGATGGCGGACGCCGCCAACGCGGTTGCCGTCGCGTTCATCACATAGGTGACGCCGCCGGTTGGACCCGGCCCGCCTCCCTCGGAAGCTGGCGCTGGCCCCTGCTCGACCGTCGTCGCGTTCACGCCAGGCAGAATCGCCAGAAATGCGGTCGCGCGTTCAGGCGCGGACGGTCGAGTTGGCTGCGGGGTTGTCTCACTTCCCCCCGGCACAGGTGTCTCTGTCGATGAGAAGACTGCAATCGTCGCCGTCTCCGCGTCAGCGGTCTGGTTGGCGGCAACGACAGGGCCAGTCTCGGTCGCGCCCCCGGCTGGTTGTTGGGTCAGAGCAGATGCCGTTTCCACCGACTTCACGCCAATGGCGACAGACGGTGACTCCTGGCGATCCGGCCAGAACGCCACCATGCCGGCGACAAGCGCAAGGACGAGGATCGCCGCGA
>MTKZ01128765.1_pt2 | contig 12659 bp, 13 predicted proteins | sample 1042781 | NCBI WGS metagenome assembly MTKZ01 (sample SAMN06212207, study PRJNA360539) | anaerobic digester metagenome | biome: Wastewater treatment plant; material: sludge; isolation source: anaerobic digester fed with sludge from wastewater treatment plant | place: Denmark: WWTP Viborg ...
GCGAGCCTGTCTCGATTTACGAAGCGGCAATGGCCTACCAGAACGAAGGCACGCCGCTGGTCGTCATTGCCGGCCAGGAATACGGCACTGGCAGCTCCCGCGATTGGGCGGCCAAGGGGACGGCTTTGCTGGGAGTGAAAGCTGTGATTGCGCAGAGCTTCGAGCGGATCCATCGCTCGAATCTGGTTGGCATGGGAGTCCTGCCGCTGCAATTCAAGGAGGGGACGAACGCGCAGACGCTGAAGCTGGACGGAACGGAGACCTTCGACATCTCCGGCCTGGCCCACGGCCTCAAACCCCAGCAGGAGCTAAGTGTGTCCGTGAGGCGAGCCAATGGCTCGGTGGAGGCAGTACCGGTGATCTGCCGGATTGACACCCCAATCGAGCTTGAATACTACCGGCACGGAGGGATTCTGCCTTGCATCCTGCGGCAGTTGGCCGGCACCCGGAGCAGCACGCCCGCATAACCGGTCAAGGTGTGTCGGGGCGGCCCGAGGTGAGGCACGGCGGGCAAAGCCGTCATCAGAATCACCGTGCGCGCGGCTGCAAACCCTGCTGAACAACGTTTGCCGCCCCGTCTGTGACCGCGCCCTGCCCGCCCGGTCCGTCACCTGGCTGTCGGCGCGGTCCGGTAAAGGTCGTCGGCTGTCGGGACGGCGCTGTCCTCCCACAGCCGGTTTGGGCCGGCGGAGCGAACCATGACTTCATTGTCGGAGAAAAGGAACCGCATCGGGGTGCCCCAGGGATCGAGTATTTCGCCTTTCTCGTTCATGTCGCTCTTGCGCACAGCAAGGATCAGCACTCTCTTATCCGTCTGACCAAGCAAGGCTTTGGAGATGGAGACATTGTTGCCCGTCGGGTAACTACCGACGAATTCCCGATATTGCTGGAGTCCCAGAATCAGGCTGTCCGCATCCGCGTTGAACTTGGCCGTTTTTGCCTCGGGGGACCTGAGTGCCCAAGCTGTAGCCACCCACAGGACACACCCGACGCCCAGCACCACAAAAGTAATCGCAAGGGCCTTTCTCATCACATCGAATCTCAGTCTATTGCTTCAGTTGCCTGAGTCGGTGTACAGCAGGTGGAGTGCCGGTACTGGCGCGGACAATGAGTTCGGCGGGCAGACGCCTGGATTCGGGACGACGACCGAGGATGAGTTCCTGCATGGCACTCACCGCCGCGAGGCCCAATCGGAACTTAGGCTGGCGGGTCGTCGTAAGAGGCACGCGAAAATGCTCTCCGAGCAGGATGTTCCCGAAGCCAGCAACGGACATGTCCTGGGGGATTTTGAGGCCGTGGTGGAGAAGGGTTTCAGCGCAACCCACCGCCACGACGTCGTTCACCGCCTGCACAGCGGTGGCATCGCAGCGTTCGTCAATCATCTGCTGGGCCGTGGCGGCCCCTTCCTCGATTGTGCGGCCGGCCTGAAAGACAAGCTTGTCGTCCTCCTCGATGGAGGCTTCACGCAGCGCCTGGCGATAACCCTCTAGGCGCTCCTGCGTCCAGGGAGTGGCAGGAGGCCCGGCGAGGAATGCGATGCGCCGGTGCCCCAGCTTGAGCAGATGTTGAGTGACGGAGTAACTGGCAAGGAGGTCGTCGGTCTCGACATTGACAAACTGGCGGCAGAAGGGCGCGGAGTGGCCAAGCACAACCGTGGGCACGCGGCGGGCCAGCAACTCCTGGTAGATGCGCGCCTCGGTGGCCAGGCGATAAACCGGAGCAACGAACAAGCCGTCCACACGCCGGGACAGAAACTGCCGAATGCGGGCCTCCTCGCGCTCCGGAGTGTTGAGGGTGTGGGCAAACAGAATATCATACCCCAATTCGTGGGTCTTCTCCTCAATGGCGAGGACGATACGGGAGTAAACCGGATTGGTCATGGAAGAAATGACCAGGCCAAACAGTTTGGTCCTGCGGGTCCGCAAGGTCCGGGCCGCGGAGTCAGGCACATAGCCCATTTGCTGAGCCAGCAGCTTGATGCGCGTCTTGGTCGCCGGCGAAAGGTCCGGCGCATCCCGCAGAGCCTTGGAGACGGTGTTGACCGCCACGCCCGCCTGCTGGGCGATGTCTCTAAGCCGTGTCAAAGACTCGCTCCCCGCCAATGAAGTTTGCAGCGCAAGGTTTCACAGAATGAACTCCCGGCCAGATGCATCAAGCGCACAGTCCGCCGACTTCGGCGAATAGTTATCCGATCCCCGGCATCGAGTTCGGTGACAACCTCCCCATCCGAGCTCAAGATAGTCGCAGGCTTTGGGCTAATGACTTTGACATCAATTCTCGCCGTTAAAGGCAGAATTAATGAGCGATTGGACAATGTATGCGGGCAGATCGGGGTGAGGGCGAACACGTCCGCAGTGGGAAAGACAACGGCCCCACCCGCAGCAAGTGAATAGGCTGTGGAACCGGTGGGGGAACTGACAATGAGGCCATCGCAGCGATAGCGCGTGAGCGGAGCGCCATCCACGCTGACGTCGAGCTCGATCAGGCGGGAGGCAACGCCACGGCCAATGACGATATCATTGAGGGCGGTTCGATCGCACCATTGCCCGTCGCAGCGGCCGGAGGCTTGGATCAGGGCTCGCGATTCAAAGGTGAACTTGCCCTCCCAAATGCACCTGAGGGCATGGGAGAGACGCACAGACGAAACGGCGGTCAGAAACCCCAGGCCTCCCACGTTGACCCCCAAAATGGGAGTGCGCGAGCCGGCAATCTCACGCGCGGCCCGCAGCATGGTGCCATCGCCGCCAAATACCATCAGCAAATCCACCTGGCGCGCCAGGGCCGCGGGGGGGAGGCAAACGACCGCCCCCAGGCGGGCGCTCCGCGCCGTCGCAGCGTCGGTGCAAACCTGCCGGCCGGCAGCCGCGATCAGGCGAGCCGCCCGTCTCACCGTGGCGCCGCTGGCAACCTTCTTCGTATTACCAACCAGGCCGACGCGTTTGATCCTGTCACCCAGGGTTTTCAAGTGTTCACAATCAGCACCAGGAATTCCTTGTTGCCAGCCGGGCCCACAATTGGCGATTCGGTGACGCCATGCCATCGCAAGCCAGCACGGGCAGCCACAAACTCCTGCAGCTCGCGCAATATGCGTTCGTGGATTGCCGAATCGCGGATCACTCCGGCCCCCCGGTCTGCCTCAGCCTTGCCGGCCTCGAACTGCGGCTTGATTAACGCCACTATCTGGCCGCCCGAACCGAGCAGTGTTGCCGCAGCCGGGAGAACCTTCCGCAGGGAAATGAAGGAGCAATCGATCGCGACGAGGTGGGCGCGCTCAAAAGGCGGCGGGAATTTCGGCGGTGTAAGGTCGCGGGCGTTCGTCCTCTCCATCAGCACCACACGGGGGTCGTGGCGCAGCTTCCAGGCGATCTGTCCCTGGCCAACATCAACAGCGTAAACCCTGGCCGCGCCTCGCTGCAAGAGGCAGTCGGTAAAACCGCCGGTCGAAGCGCCCAGGTCAACAGCCACTTTGCCGGACACATCCAGTTGAAAGTGATTCAGAGCGTGTTCGAGCTTGAAGCCGCCGCGGCTGACAAATTTCTCCGGCGCGAGGAGGATGAGCTTGTCTGCCGATTGGACTGAATCGCTGGGTTTGCGGCCAGGACGATCGTTAATCTTAACCTGGCCCGCCATGATCGCGCGTTTGGCTTTCTCCCGGCTTTGGCAGAAGCCACGTTCGACCAGTGCTTGATCCAAGCGAACCATGCATCAAGTATGCTATGGTCAACTCCCTGTTTGCGAGAATAATTCGACGCCTCCTGGCGAACGGCGTTGATGAGTCACGCCTGCAATGGCGCCATCACCCCGGCAACAGGATCTCCCCACCGCCCTGTCAGAGCCGGGACTGTGGAGGCCTACCCCACGAGTTCCTGCCTGTCCGCTTCAGAATAGGCTTGCCTCTGCGCTTCACGCAGGCTGTGCAGAAAAAGAGAGTTATCCGCCACGGCCTTCTCGATGAGCTGCTTGAGCAGAAACAACTCAGAACTGTTGATGACCGCATGAACGCTCTGTTGAAACGCCTGCAGCGGGGTAAATGTCTGAAAGGAGCCGCCCAGGAGGATGATCGTGGTGTGACGCCGCTGGCCCATTGGCATGTTCTGCAGGGCCTGCAGGGTCACATTCTCGCTTAAGTCATTGGCCGCGAACAACTCCTCAAGAATGACGACCTGGTAGCGCACCTGGGAATAGCGAATCAGGAAATCAGTATGGGTTGCCGCTGTGTGGACCTTGTAGCCCAGTTCAGTCAAGGCCGCCTTTGCGGCTTCGAGCCATTCAGGAGTTGAGAAAGCCACCAGGGCGGGCTTGTCCGACGCGCTGACGAAGTCAAAGTTGTTTTGCATCAGATATCGCTACTTGAGCTTGAGTGTTGTCGCGAGAGGAGGGCCGCTTGGCTTGATGGTGTCTTGAATCGCCCTCATGCGCAGCGAATTCACTCTGTGGGTTGATTCGCCGCGGCTCTTCTTGATGTTGTCAATCCCCCGCGTAACCGGGCCGCGCTTGGTGCAGTAGAGCAGCGCGGTTTCTTCCGTGACCTTGCCCTGCTGGTAGGCTTCGAGCGCGGAATGGTCAAAAGTGCGCCAGCCGAAGGGTTGGCTGGCCTCAGTGATTTCGTAGAAGGTCTTCCCCTCGGTTTCGCCAAGCCGGATCGTCTCCTGGGTGCGCAGATTGGACCCCATGATCTCCAGCAGTGCGAAGCGGCCGCCGCCAACCTTGGGCACCAACCGCTGGCTGACGACCCAGCGCAGCGTGTCGGCCAGACGGGCGCGAAGCTGCTCCTGTTCCTCAGTCTCGAACATGCCCAGAATGCGGTTAATAGTCTGGCCCGCATCAACGGTGTGGAGAGTGCTGAGCACAAGGTGGCCTGTCTCGGCGGCGCTTAGAGCGATCTTGATCGTCTCGCGATCCCGCATTTCCCCGACAAGAATCACCTTCGGGGCCTGCCGCAGAGCGGCGCGCAGGCCGTGAGAGAAGGTGTCGAAGTCGCTGCCCAACTCGCGCTGATTGAAAGTAGCCACATCATGGGGGTGAACGAATTCAATCGGGTCTTCAAGCGTGATGATGTGGATAGGCCGGGTATGACTGATCTCGTTGAGGATCGCAGCCAGCGTGGTGGACTTGCCCGAACCTGTGGCGCCGGTGACCAGCACGAGACCGGTCTTTTCACGCGGAATCTCCCTGATGATGGGCGGAAAGTTGAGCCACTCAAGGGTGGGAATAATTGTGTTCAGCTTGCGCAGAACAACCGAATAGTTGCCTCGCTGGGAAAAGATGCTGATGCGGAAACGCGCCTTGTCGGTAAGGGTGTAGGCGGTGTCGCATGAGCCGCGCCGGAGCAAATCCCCAAGGTGCCACTGATTGTCCCCCATGATATTGAGGGCAACCGTCTCCGTTTGGAAGGGGGTAAGCTTGTGAATTGGCGGGTCGCATGCCACGGATTTCAATTCACCGAACGATTCGACTTGCAGCGGTTTGTCAACGGTGAAAAGCAAGTCGGACACCTCCGGCTGGGAATCCAGCATGGTGGACAGGATGTAGTCGAGCTCGGGGCGGCGCATAAATGATCAGATATCGTCATCCTCCGGAGGGTGAGGCAGGAACGGGCGGAACTTCCGCTTGTCTATGGCCTTGTCATAGGCTTCTTCTGGCGCGATGCGCTTCATTCGGAGGTGATCCATGATCGCATCGTCCAGAGGCTGGTTGCCTAGCTTCTTACCCACCTGAATCATGCCGGGGATTTGGTGGGTCTTGCCTTCGCGCACAAGGTTGGCAATGGCTGTGGTAAAGACGAGGATTTCAAGCGACGCCACGCGCCCCTTCTTGTCAATCCGCTTGAACAGGTTCTGGGCAACGATGCCCTTCAGGGCTTCTGAAAGAGTAGCGCGAATCTTGTTCTGCTGCTCGGCCGGAAAGACGTCTATCATGCGGTCCACGGTCTTGGCCGCACTGGGCGTATGAAGAGTACCCAGCACTAAATGGCCGGTGCTGGCGGCCACCAATGCCAACTCGATGGTCTCCAAGTCGCGCAATTCGCCAACGAGAATGATATCCGGGTCCTCGCGCAGGGCGCCGCGGAGGGCGGAGGCGAAAGACTTGGTGTGGACGCCCACCTCGCGGTGATTGACCAGGCAGTTCTTGCTCTCATGAACGAATTCGATCGGGTCTTCGACGGTAATGATATGGTCGCGCCGGTTCTTGTTGGCATAATCAACCATCGCCGCCAGTGTTGTGGATTTGCCGGAGCCGGTCGGGCCGGTAACCACAATCAGGCCGCGGTGGAGCATGCAGAACTTCTTCAGCACGCTCGGCAGTGGCGCGTCGAATTTCTCAAAGTCGTCGAAGGAAAGCACTTTGGTTGGGATCTGGCGAAAGGCCGCGCCGATGCCATACTTCTGGCTGTAGAAATTGGCACGGAAGCGGGAGATGTGCGGTATCTCATACCCGAAGTCAACATCACCGGTCTCCTCAAAGACTTTGATCTTGTACTCGGGCGCAATCTCGTAGAGCATCTTCTTCAGCTCGTCACTCTCGAGTGGCGGATGGTCCACACGATGCAGTTCGCCGTTAACACGCAGCATGGGGGNNGCCTTTTGCTCGAACATCAGGTTAAAGAATGCATCGATTTTCGCCATAAACGTCCGTATAGTTTGCGCTCCTAACAGCTAAATCCGCACCAAGTCCAAAGAATTGAGCAAAGCCTGCGAAAGAATTGCGGAAGAGATAGACGAGCAGGGCGCCATCACGTTCAGGCGCTTCATGGAACTGGCCCTGTATTGTCCTAATTGTGGATACTACGATACAGAAGAGGACATCATCGGGAGGCGCGGCGATTACTACACAAGTGTGAGTGCAGGGAGCCTGTTTGGTGAGTTGCTCGGGTGGCAATTTGCTAACTGGGTTGAGCAGAGCGGGCTGGGACCTCCCTGCCCCGAAGGACCGAACCAGGCAATTAGGATAGTTGAGGCGGGCGCGCACTCCGGGAGGCTCTGCCGCGACATTCTGAGCTGGATGCGCGATTATCGTCCGGCTCTGTTCGAGCGGCTCCATTACTGGATCGTCGAACACTCGAACCGGCGGCGAGACTGGCAAAAGCAGAACCTGGCTGCGTTCAGCCATAAGGTCCGTTGGGCGACACAGCTCGGCGAACTAGAGTGCCCAGTGGCGTCTGAACCGCGGGCTCCGCATGCCCCAGAGGCCCGGGAGATCATCTTCTCCAACGAATTGCTCGATGCAATGCCCGTACACCGGCTGGGCTGGGATGCGAAGAAGCGATCCTGGTTCGAATGGGGAGTCGCAATCGAAGCCGGACGTTTCGTCTGGACCCGAGTAGCGGACAAAGCGCAGGCCGGGGATTACTCGAGATCGAAGGAGCCGGCCGCCTTTCCCCGGCGCTGGCTGCCTTCTGATGGCGACCTGTTGGCAATGCTGCCGGACGGCTTCAGCATCGAAGTATGCCCGGCCGCAGAGAAGTGGTGGCGCGAGGCAGCGAATATCCTGACGCGCGGCAAATTGGTGGCGATTGACTATGGTCTGACAGCGGATGAATTGATCATGCCGGAGCGCAAGGAAGGCACGCTGAGAGCTTATTTCCACCATCGCATGAGCAGCGACGTGCTGGCGTGCCCTGGGGAGCAGGATATTACAGCACATGTAAATTTTGTGGCCATTCAAGCGGTTGGGGAATCAGCCAGCTTGAGAACGGATGGTCTGCTGACCCAGGCACAATTCCTCACCCGCATAGCGGGGCAGACCTGGCAGAATGAGGGTTGCTTTGGGAAATGGACCGCGGAACGCATACGCCAATTTCAAACCCTGACGCATCCAGAGCACCTGGGACGGTCTTTTCGGGTGCTGGTGCAGTCGCGGGATTAGCCGTCACCGGAAGCAGAACCCATTGAATCAGCGTCCTGCCCCGGTTCCTCAGGGCGGTGAGACCGGCAACCCACCAGCGGGAGGCGTCTGCAACTCGTAATTCAGAATCGAGAGAGAGTAGATTGCCGCTGTTTCAACCCGCAGGACAAGCGGGCCGAGCGTTATCGGCAAAGCGCCTCCGGCCTTGATGGCTTCCGTCTCGGCGGGTGCAAAATCTCCCTCGGGTCCGATCCAGACACACACTGACTTCGGCATGCGACGGTGCGCCGCCTCGAAGGCCTTGAAGTATTCCCGCGCCGGGCGGCTGCCGCTGACCAGCGAGGCAATCAGTGGCAGCTCAAAGGTCTCCTTCACCGCCAGAAACTTGCCCGGGGGCAACGGCGGTTCAACCCTCGGCAGCCAGGGGGCGCCACATTGTTTAATAGCTTCCTGGGCAATCAACTGCCACTTGCCGGTCTTCTGGGCGGCGACTTTGTCATCGAATTGGACAACGACCCGCTCGGTAAGCAACGGCACGATCCGCGACACTCCCAGTTCGGTCGCCTTTTGGATAATCGCCTCCATGAGCTTCCCCTTCGGCACGGCCTGCAACAAAGTAATACGACTGGCCGGCTCGGGATGGCAACGTCTTTCAACAACGGCCAGGGTGGCTTGGTCGCGGCGGGATTCCTCCACTTCGCACCGGAACTCGCGGCCCGCCCCATCCAGCACAATGACTTCCTCCCCGCGACGGACACGCAGAACGCACCGCGCGTGGTAGGCCTCCGCCCCGGTCAGACTCACGCTCGTGTCGTGGCATTGTTCCGGTGGCGCATAAAAGCGGTGCATGGAAAATCGGACAGCGGTTGATGGTGGTGTTGGACTCCTTGCAGCAGAAAACCGCGCTAAACGTCATCAAGCGGCAAGGGCGCCACCCAATACCTTGTCATACTGTCGCGGCATCGGCTTCATTGGAACATTCGCTTGGCCCGATCGAAGAACCCCTGGCTGATGGGGCTTTCCTTGCCACTGCAGAGGTCGGCGAATTCCTGCAGCTTCGCCCTCTGCGCCGCCGACAAATGACTTGGCACCTCGACCGCTATACGCACATGCAAATCGCCGTGGCCATAACCCTGCACATTCTTCACCCCCTTGCCGCCGAGACGAAACATCGCGCCGGGCTGGGTGCCGGCTGGAATCTTGATCGTGGCCGGCCCGTTCAAAGTTGGAACCGCAACCTCCGTTCCCAGCGCCGCCTGGACGAAGCTCACTGGCACTTCGCACAGCAGGTCGTCGCCGTCCCGTTGAAAGATGGCATGGGGCTGGACATGGACCACGACGTAAAGATCGCCCGGCGGGCCCCCGCGGAAGCCAGCCTCGCCGTTGCCGACCGAGCGCAGGCGCGAGCCCGTGTCCACGCCGGCGGGAACGCGCAGCTTGATCTTGGATGGCAAATCGCGCCGGCCCTCGCCGCGACAGGGCCGGCAAGGCTTATCGAGCACCCGCCCTGCCCCCTGGCAGCGCGAACAGGTCTGGGCGATGTTGAATATGCCGCGCGAATTGACGACCTGACCACGCCCCTCGCAACCCGGGCACATCCTGATTCGGGAGCCGGGCTCCGCGCCCGAGCCGCGACAAGCCTCGCAGACATGAGGCTTGTTGATCGTGATTTCCTTCTCGCACCCGCGAGCCGCCTCCTCGAAAGTGATTTCCATGTCATACCGCAGGTCGTTGCCTCGCTGCGGCCGAGTCGGGTCAAGCCTGCCCCCGCCAAAGAGATCCTCGAATATCCCCCCGCCGCCGAACACGTCGCGGAAGATCTCAAAGGGGTCGTGAAAACCGCCGCCGTAGGCGCCCGCCCGGCGGTCAAAAGCCGCATGGCCATGCTGGTCGTAAAGGGCGCGCTTTTGTGAATCGCTCAGGATCTCGTAGGCCTCGCCGAGTTCCTTGAATTTCTCCTCTGCCGCTTTATCCCCCGGGTTCTTGTCCGGATGATATTTCAGCGCGAGCCGACGGTAGGCCTTCTTGATCTCGTCAGCGTCCGCGGTCCGTTCGATGCCGAGAACCTCGTAACAATCGCGTTTAGCCATGACTCAGGCAGCGGGTTGCTTGGCCACGATCACAGTGGCAGGGCGCAGCAGCCGGCCGCGGAGCCGATAGCCTTTGCGGAGCTGTTGCACCACGTGTTCATGGGGCACTTCCGGCGTCTCTTGCTGCGAAATGGCCTCATGCACATGCGGATCGAACTGCTTGCCCGCCGCGTCCACTTCCTCCAGCCCGGCTTCAGCCAGCACACCCTTAAGCTGCCGGCTGACCATATTCACACCCTCGTGGAGCGCCTGGTTCGCCTCGGGCGTAGCGGATTGTGCAGCCGTTACGGCCAGGTCGAGGTTATCCAGCACCGGCAGCAGCTTCGTGAGCAGCCCTTCGTTGGCAAACTTGATCGCCTCCTGCTTCTCGCGGGCGACGCGCTTCTTGAAGTTCTCGAAATCCGCCGCAGTGCGCAACAGGCGCTCCCAGTGCTCGTCCGCCTTGGCCGCGCGCCCTTTGAGTTCAGCGAGCTGCTCCGCAGTCACTGTGGATGGCTCGAGGGGCACCAAGGGCTCCGCTGCCGCCGGCTCGTCGGCCGCAGGCGGCGGACTGGCCTCATTCGGCGGCGTTTCAGGGCGCGCATTGGTTCGTTTCATAAAGCTCGGCTTTGCGATCCACGATTTCAATGCTGGGAGGATAAACGATCACACCCATATCGGCAACCTGGATGTGCCCGCGTCATTCCCTCCCGGCACAGATCCCCGCAGACGGTTACTTCAGATGCGGCGCAACCGCCTCGCGCCAGATCGCATAGCCATTCGCGTTCATGTGCAGCCGGTCGGCAACAAAAATGTCAGGCTTGGGCAAGCCGTCCGCACCAAGCATCAGCGGGAACACATTGATGAACGCGCAGCGATGGCGCGCGCAATAGTCCCCAACAAGCGAGTTAAGCTGCCGCACCTTCTCCACCTGTGCCCATCGTGCGGGGTTGGGAGCTACGGAAATAAAGGCGACCTTGGCCCGAGGCGAGTCCCTGCGGATCTTCTTCACCAGCGCCACGAAGTCCCCGAAGACTAGCTCCGGCGCTTTGCCCGCGTTAATGTCGTTCCCGCCAGCATAGATCACGACTTGCCGCGGATGATAGGAAGTGATGAGTTGCTCCGCGTAGTTGACCGAGTCTGCAAGTTGCGAGCCGCCGAAACCCCGGTTGACAACAGGTCGCCCTGGAAAATCCTGGGGCAGCGTCTTCCAGAGGCGGATGCTGGAGCTGCCCACGAAGACAATGCAACCCGCGGGCGGACGATTCGTCGCGTCCATGGCCTGAAAGGCCACGATGTTCTTCTGCCAGCGGCTGGAATCATGGGTCGCAAGTGTGTTCGGCGGCGGCGTCTGACAACCCGCAAATAAAAGACCCGCGAGGAGATAACCCGCGAACGGGAACCTGGACAATTTCAACGATTTAAGTCTGCGTTTCATGTCTCTATCAGAAGACCAATCTGACACCAAAACTGCCACCAGGCAAGCAACGATAGCCCAGCATTGACAGCCCCAAACATCCTGACCCGTTGGAAACGACGTGAGTCTAATTCCCCCCTCGCCATACCCTCTCCTTCGGTGGTAGTTCCTTGGTAGCACCTCCGTTCTTCCTCCGTCCTTCCTCCGTCCTTCCTCCGTCCCTCCTCCGTATCTGAAGCGGAGGAAGGACGGAGGAAGGACGGAGGAAGGACGGAGGAGGAACGGAGGAGGAACGGTGGTAACTGCCTGCAACTGCAGCAATAGCAGCTATTTGCCATGCCAAGGACTCTTGGCGGGGCGGATTTAACGCGGGTTGCTTCTGCAGCCACCCAGCGCGCCCTTACGAAAGAACACTCGATATACCTGAAGAAAACAGCCCGATGTTGGCATCCGGAAGATTCCTCACAGCGGCAGAATCCGTGCAACGGGTCACGAGTTCTGAGGCCCAACAGCAGAGGAACCAACCCCCGTTAAATTGGCCATCCCTACGGGGCGCAAGCCTATAGCAGATTTGTCGTTCACCCTCAGTCTTGCGCTGAATCGGGCGCATCACGTAGCATCCGGCACCTGATATGACAACCACATCCGGGGCCGCTCTTATTTCAACCCTCATGCTGGCCGGCAGTTTGTCGGCCCAAACCGCCGAGNNTCCGCCGATTCGGCGGCGTTGGCTGCGCCGCTGGTCCCAGCCACGCGCACCAACCCCACCAACTGGCTCGCCCGCCACGAGGGTTTCGTCGCCCAGGCCAGGAGCGGCGGCATTGATTTGCTCTTCGTGGGGGACTCCATCACGGATGGCTGGCGCAAGAAGGGCTCCAATGTCTGGCAGAAATACTACGCGCCGCGCCGCGCCGCGAATTTCGGCATTGGCGGCGACCGCACTCAGCACGTGCTCTGGCGCCTGCGCAACGGCGAACTGAGCGGCATCCAGCCCAAGGCAGCCGTGGTGATGATCGGCACCAACAACAGCAAGGACGATCAGCCCGAGGCCATCGCCGCGGCCATCAAGCTGATTGTGCGGGAGATTCGCACCCAGTGCCCGAAGACCAAGGTGCTGCTGCTGGCCGTGTTTCCGCGCAACCGGCCCTCCGACACGCGCGAGCAGTTGGCTACCAACCGCAAGGTCAACAAGATCATTGCCAAGTTCGGTCACGGCAGGAAGGTTCGATTCCTCGACCTCAACAAGGTCTTTCTCGGTCCCGACGGCAAAGTCCCGGCCGAGATCATGCCCGACTTCCTGCACCCGAACGAGTATGGCTATCAACTCT
>MTKZ01001452.1_pt1 | contig 12655 bp, 7 predicted proteins | sample 1042781 | NCBI WGS metagenome assembly MTKZ01 (sample SAMN06212207, study PRJNA360539) | anaerobic digester metagenome | biome: Wastewater treatment plant; material: sludge; isolation source: anaerobic digester fed with sludge from wastewater treatment plant | place: Denmark: WWTP Viborg ...
TGCCGCAGGCCTCATTGGGCCGGCGAGGGGTGTTGATCCATACATCCACGCCGGGCTGCAGGTGCTGGGCCAGGTCGATGTCGTAGTCGGATAAAAAGACCGCCCGATCAGATACATCCGGTCTGGCGGCAAAGGCAGCCATCTTCCGGACCATCTCCTTGCCCTCCTCGTCGGCGGGATGGGCCTTGGCCGCCATGACCAGCTGCACCGGGCGCTTCTCGTTCTTAAGAATGGCCGCCAGGCGTTCAGGATCGGACAAAAGAAGGTCGGTGCGCTTGTAGGCCGTGGCCCGCCGGGCGAAGCCAATGGTCAGGATATTAGCATTGAGTACATGCTTTGCCGCCTTAAGCTCCTCCTCTCCTGCTCCCCTTTCCACCTCCTGCCGGAAATGGCGGCGGCGGACGTACTCCACCAAATCCCGGCGGGCCTCGGCTCGGAAGCACCATAGCTCCTCATCGCTCTTCTTTGCCAGGCTGTCCTTAAAGTAGTCAATCCCCTCCGGGCCGCAGCCGCCGGGGCAGGCCTCGCTCCACAGCCGCTGGGCTGCCGGCGAGTCCCAGGTGGGGATATGAATCCCGTTGGTCACATAATCCACAGGCACCTCCCGCTCCGGCCAGCGGGGATATCGGGACTGAAATATCCTCCGGCTGACCCTGCCATGCAGCCGGGATACGCCATTGGCATGGCTGCAGCCGCTCATAGCCAGGTGGGCCATATTGAATGAAGCCGCCCCAGCCGGGCTGTCTGGCTCTCTCCCCAGGCCCAGCTTCATCAGATCATCAATGGAGTGGCCCAGAAGTTCGGCATAAAAATGAGCATACTTTCCCACCAGGGATCTGTCGAATTTATCGAATCCCGCCTCCACCGGGGTATGGGTGGTGAAGACATTGCCTGCCCGGCTGGCCCAGAGGGCAGTCCTGGCCGAGCAGCCGATCTTCTTCATGAGGCTGTGAGCCCGGGCCAAAACCACAAAGGCGGCATGCCCCTCATTGAGATGGCAGATCTCCGGCTCGATCCCCAACTTTTCCAGCACATTCCAGCCCCCTATTCCCAGAACAATCTCCTGGATCAGCCGCCGCTCCTGGCCCGGCGAATAGAGGTTGGCAGTGATAGCCCTATCCCAGGGACGGTTCATGGGATCATTGGAGTCCAGCAGATAGAGGTTCACCCGGCAGACATTGGCCTGCCACACCCGCAAGATGAGTGAGCGACCGGGCAGCTCGATCCTCACCCGGAGCCTGGATCCGTCCTTATCTCTGGCCGGGACGATGGGCATGGTCTCGGGATCATTATAGGGAAAGGCCTCCAGCTGGGAGCCGTCCTGGCTCAGGATCTGGCGGAAGTATCCCTGCTGGTAGAGTAGCCCAATTCCGGTTAGGGGAACTCTCATGTCGCTGGCGGTCTTGAGATAATCGCCTGCCAATATTCCCAAGCCGCCGGAGTAGATAGGCAGCGCCTCGGAGAGGCCGAACTCCATGCTGAAATAGGCTATGGATGAGGGATCGTCCCCGCCCGGAGGCAATGGCCTCTCCAGGAGCCGGCACCTCTTCTCCTGCCAGGAGGCGATCTCCTTCCTGAGGGTCTCGTCTGCCGCTGCCTCCTCCAGCCTGGCCCGGGAGACATTCTGCAGTATGAGATAGGGATTCTTGGTCTTCTCCCAGGCCTCGGCATCCAGCATCTCCCAGATTCTGTCTGTGGTCTGGCGGACAGTCCAGCGCAGATCCAGGGCCAACTCGGCCAGCCCCTCCAGGCCGGGAGGCAAACTGAGGTCGGAATGAAGTTTCATATCCTTCTATTCTGTCCCCTGAAGAGATCAATATTTCGTGATATAGGGGCGAAGACGGAACTGCCTTAATCTGGCGGCCTCTTTCAAGAGCGCGGAAATTGCATGGCCTTAAATAGAAATGAAAGTGATATTACCATTCTTATAGCAGGTGTGGGCCATGAGAGATCCTTGTCTGATGCTTTTGCTGGCGGCATTGGCTGCTTTGGGCCTTTGTCCCGGCCTGGCTCTCTCCAATGAATCAACGGATGGGAGAGAGTGGATGGTTTATAGTGAGGACAATGTTGCCTTTCAGCTGGTGGAAGATGAGGTGGAGCTATGGGCATCCTCAGCCTCCGATTCTGAAAGGCTGGCCATAATCGACTCATCGGGAGAGGAGAGCCGAACCTCTCTGGAGATGCCCTCCGGAAGCTGGGCCCGAATGCGGCTTACTCCGAAAGGGAGCGGCGATCTAAAGCTATTCTGCATCTATCCCACGGGCACGGTTGCTGCAGTCCTCAACTCCTCGGTGAAAGAAGGCAGGTCCTATACCACCTGGATAGAGGCGGGGCTGAAGGGTGACTACGAGCTATGGTTCGTTGTCAATGGAGAGAAAAGCAATTCAGTGAAGATCCGGGTGCTTGAAGCAGAGTCCACAGAGGAGGGCGCTCCCATGGCCGGTTCAGGCATTTTGTCCAAGGCTCTGGGGGGCGGGCCCGCCTTATCCTACAGCGCTGCACCCGCCGCAGCTGCTGCGGGACCCAGCATCGGCCTATCTGCCGGGGGAGCCAAGGACATCTCCAGCTTCCGGGAGAACATCAATCAGAGCTATCTGCCCCTGCCCAGCGACCTGACCTATGAGGGCCTCTTCTACGACTACTACTTTGAGACCGGAGCCACCCAGGAGTGCAATAAGCTCTTCTGTCCCTCCTACAGCTATGCCCTCTCTAAAGATCCCTTCTCCGGAGAGCGGCAGTATTACCTCTCCTTAGGCCTGAACTCCGGAATCAAGGATTTAGAGAGAAAGAAGCTGAACCTGATGGTGGTTCTGGACTATTCCGGCTCCATGGGCAGCCCCTTTGACCGGTATTACTATGACCGCTTCGGAAACATGGTGGAGGTGGATCCTTCAGGAAAGGAGAGCAGCAAGACCAAGATGCAGATAGCTGATGAATCCGTGGTGGCTCTTCTCGATCACCTGGGCCAAGACGACCGCTTGGGCATGGTCATCTTCAGCGATGAGGCCTTTCTGCTCGATCCCCTCACAGATATGGCGAACAAGAATCCCGACCGATTAAAAAGCAGCATCCTGGGAATCAAAGAGACAGATGGAACCAACATGGAGGCGGGAATGCAGGCTGGCGCAGCCCAATTCGACCGGCTCCTTCCGCCAGGCGGATCGGAATATGAGAACAGGATTATCTTCCTGACCGATGCCATGCCCAATCTGGGGGAGACGGGAGACCTGGCGCTGTATCGGATGCTGCAGGAGAATGCAGAGAGGGGAATCTACACCACATTCATCGGCATTGGAGTGGACTTCAACTCGGAGCTGGTTGAGAGCATAACCAAGATCAAGGGAGCCAACTATTACTCCGTCCACTCTGCTCAGGAGTTCAGGCAGCGCATGGATGAGGAGTTCGACTTCATGGTCACACCTCTGGTCTTCGACCTGCGCCTCCGCCTGGATGCGCCGGGCTACCAGATTGAGAAGGTCTACGGCTCTCCCGAGGCAGACCTGGCCACAGGGGATTTGATGAAGGTCAATACCCTCTTTCCCTCCCGGGCGGAAGAGGGGGCCGTGAGAGGCGGCGTGATCCTGGTCAAGCTGCGCAAATTATCAGATCAGGGGGCCATCAAACTCTCCGCCAGCTATGAGGACAGGGATGGAAGGCGCGACAGCGACGATGCCGAGGTTATAATGGAAGAAAGCGCCTCCGACTTATATCAGAACAATGGAGTGCGCAAGGCCATTCTTCTCACCCGTTACGCCGATCTGCTCAAGAACTGGATGATCGATGAGAGGACGGCGGGGAAAGGCGAGAAGATTTTGCCTTCCGTCACCCTGGCCGGCGGAATAGTCGTCCCTGTGGAGCTGGGGGAGTGGGAGAGGCAGTCCCTGCCTTTGACCGTATCCGATCCCTATCCCCAGCTGTTCGGACAGTTCAGAGATTACTTCCAGAGCGAGGCGCAGGCCATTGGCGATGGGACTCTGAGCCAGGAGGAAGAGATCTTGAAAGAGCTGGAGAGGCCAGGCGGTGCGGATAGAGGGAGGTGAACTGCCACGGCCCGAGGAAGAACCGTGGGCTCTAAGTCCCCCGATTCAATTTTCTAGGGCCTAATCTTTAATCAGAACATCTTGCAGCGGCCTTCGGCTGGAATGCGCGCCCTCGGAAATGGCATAACCCAGGCGGAAGGTCTGTTGCACCACCCTCTTCTCCGATTCGGCGGGAACCATTGCGTCCAATCTCTCCCTGGTCTCAGGAACCTCCAGGGGCTGGCTCATGGGATGGAGAGCGATGCCGCGGGCAGTGGCAGCCAGCCAGAGCCTCTCCAGCACCTGGCCTGCCTTGACCGATGAGAGGCTATCGTTTTCAGCGGTGCAGATGAATCCAATGCATTGGGTGCTATTGAGCAGGTCTGAATCCTTCCGAATCTGTTCCGGCCCCACATCCATAAAAACCACTGCCAGCTGAGCCAGCTTGGCCTCCACTCCCGTGGGCCCCATGACACCCTGGCCAAGCCAGCTTCCCAGCTCGCTCTTGTAGTTGATATCGGAATATAAAATACCGTCTGCATCCGCCACCAGCTCCCGAAAAGCCTCAATTGTATCCGAATCCTGGCTCAAAAAGACATCCACATCGGGATGGGAGCGGTATCTGTAGAGATCAGCTGCCTCGGAATCTGAGATAGCCTTCATCTGATAGGGATTGCGATTGGTGCGGCGTGAGGTTATGGCCTCAAACAAAGCTGGATTAGAGGTATTCCCGGTGCCATGCTTTAGAGAGATATCCGCCACCAGATCTTTCTCGCCCGGGAAATAGGAGATGGTGCAGTTGTAGCCGAATCTCTCCGCCGCTATGATCAAATTTTCCAGGGCAGCTCCCAGGCTGAGGTACATCTCCCTTTTTCCAGGATCGGCCACGGAAAGCCACCGGGATTGATCGGCAAACACCTGCACCCGATCCTCTGAGACATTGAACCTCCAGGGCTGGCTGTTGTGGCTGGATGGGGCCAGGATGGCGTAATTGAGAAGGAAGGTCAGCCTATCTTGAGAGCTGGAATTATTCTGGGGAAAGTCGCTCTCTTCGATGTTCCAGACCTCCAGAGAGGAATCTGGCTGCATAATAATCCCGGACAGCACCATCCCCAAAAAAAGGAATATGCTTAACAAGACGACTTTTGTGGTTGACACGCTCATATTCTGCCCTCGTAGGCCTCAGAGAGCTTATATTAGTATGGGAAATAAATCCTGCGGAAGGCTGAAAGGGCTTGCAGCTTTTATAGCTCAATCTTTTTATACTTCAAGAGGCTTAACTAGGATGGGAAGTAGCAAGAAGGCAGAGGCCATCGGCGGCCGGAGATGAAATGCGATAATGAGGTTCATTTATAGAATGAAGAGAATCTTAAAAAACCTCCAGAGTTTCATGGAGACATGATATGTTGATGTCCATAGGCAAGGGAGAGGTGGGAACCATAGTCGGTGAGACCAATCCCCTGGCCTTCAAATTTCTGATAAACAGAGAGGTTGGTCGGGGCACCTACATCAAGGTCAAGGCTGATGGCGGCAGGGACTGGATACTGGCCCAGGTGGAGGACATAAAGCGTTCCAACTCCGCCTACAGCGTAAACCAGCTCTCCGATGCCGCCAGGAATTATGATTCCCGAGAGATGATGATAGCTGAGGCCAGGGTCATCGGCGTGGTCAATAGCGGCAAGCTGCATCTTCCCACCAGCCCCGCTCGCCCGGGGGATCCGGTGTTTTTGGCTGACGAGAAGCTGATCAAGGCCACTCTCGGCCTGGCCAAGGGTGATATGTACATCGGCATGCTGCGCGGATATGATATACCTGTGGAGCTGGATGCCAACACCCTGGTGCAGAAGCATTGCAGCGTCCTGGCCAAGACCGGTTCGGGAAAATCCTATACCGCCGCTGTGATCCTGGAAGAGCTCCTGGAGAGAAAAGTATCCCTGCTCATAATCGATCCTCATGGTGAATATGCCTCTATGAAAGAGGCCAATCGAGTAGGTGACTTCTCCCGCTACAAAGTCAAGCCTCGGGGCTATGCCGTCACTGTCTATACCCCGGGAGAGACGGCCATGAATCCCAGGGCGGACCGGCCATTCCGATTCAATGGGCTCAACCTCTCCGCCCGGGAGGTGGCCAAGATGATTCCTCACGAGGGCAGCAGCAGCGGCCAGCTGGGCCTGTTATACGAGGCCATCAGTGCCCTGAGATCGGAAACCGATGTCTACACCCTGGAGGATATCATCGAGCAGGTGGTGCGCAGCAACTCCAAGTCCAAATGGAACCTGGTGGGCCAGCTGGAGTCGCTGCTGGAGCTGGGGCTTTTCTCCGGAACAGAGACACCAGTTGCCGAGCTGCTCCGGCCGGGGAGGGCGGCGGTGATAGATATGACCGGCATACTGCCGGAGCTGCAATCCATGATCGTCTCCCGTCTTCTGACAGATATCTTTGAGGCCAGAAAGAGGCGACTGATATCTCCGGGAATGGTGGTGATAGAGGAAGCGCACAACTATATTCCGGAGCGGGGAACGGGAAATGCTGCTTCCACCAATATAGTGCGCACCATAGCCGCCGAAGGCAGGAAGTTCGGACTGGGACTGATGGTCATCAGCCAGAGACCGGCCCGGGTGGACAAGAATGTCATATCTCAATGCAACACCCAGATCATCATGAGAGTGACCAATCCCAATGATCTCAAGGCCCTCTCCAAGGGGCTGGAAGGAATGACCTCTGAACTTGAGGAGGAGATCAAGAGACTTCCGCCGGGAGTGGCCATGCTGGTCAGCAACGAGATCGAGCGGCCCATCACCGTCAATGTCCGGCCCAGGAAGTCCAGGCACGGCGGCGTCTCCACCCAGATAGTAGTCAAAGAGGAGACAGTAGAGGCCGCCTCTCTGAAGCCGCGCCAGGATAGAGCATCTCTTCCTGCTGCTGCCCTCGAGCCCCGGCCCGGCGGGGAAAAGAAGGCAGGCCGGCTGCTGCAGAAGGTCTTCGGGCCTAGAAGGGCCTGAAGCTGTTTTTCTTATTTTTCAAGAAATGCGTTTTGGATCCATATTCTCCCGGAGAAATCCCTGGGATATTCTCTAAGATGGCTTTACTCCAGAGCCAAAGCAGGGCGCTAAGATCTTGGGAGGGCTTATCTACCAGTAAAAGCAAATGCAATTGACAGCAGTCTGATGGATTTGAGGCGATTATGTCCGGGAACAGCTTTGGCCGCATCTTTAGAATCACCACCTGGGGAGAGTCGCATGGCAGAGCCGTGGGAGTGGTGGTGGACGGCTGCCCGGCCGGCCTGGCTCTTTCAGAAGAAGACATCCAGAAGGAGCTGGACCGGAGAAGGCCGGGGCAGAGCAGAGCATCCACCTCCCGGCGGGAAGAAGATCGGGTGGAGATCTTATCCGGTATTTTTCAAGGCAGGACCACAGGCACGCCCATATCCCTGCTGGTCTGGAACAGGGATGCCGACTCCTCCGCCTATGACCTGCTCCAGAACCGACCCCGGCCGGGGCATGCCGACTATAGCTATCAGATGAAATACGGCATTCGGGACCACCGGGGTGGAGGACGGGCCTCAGCCCGGGAGACCGTGGGCCGAGTGGCGGCAGGGGCAGTGGCCAGGAAATTGCTGGAAGAGGTGAATATCGAGATCGCCGCCTATGTCACCGAGCTTGGCGGAGTCAGGGCGGATATTCCCTCTCTGGATTTGAGCCGCCTGGCATCTCTGGCTGAGGCAAATGCAGTCCGCTGCCCCGATCCTGCTGCTGCAGAGAGAATGCTGGAGAGGCTGGAGGCAGTGAGAAAAGAGGGCGACAGCCTGGGGGGCATGGTGGAGATAGTGGCCCGCGGAGTTCCGACCGGCCTGGGCGAGCCGGTATTCGACAAGCTGGATGCAGATCTGGCCCGGGCCCTCATGAGCATCGGAGCAGTGAAGGCGGTGGAGATCGGGGCAGGGAAGGAGTGCGCCGGGCTTAAGGGCAGCGAGATGAACGATCCCCTGCTCTGGAAGGATGGCCAGGTGGCGTTTGAGGATAATCGGGCCGGGGGGATATTGGGGGGCATATCCACAGGCGAGCCCATCCTCTGCCGCATCGCAGTCAAGCCCACCCCCTCCATAGGCTTGAGACAGAAAACAGTGGACCTGGCGCGGGGAGAAGCGGCGGAGATAGAGATCAAGGGAAGGCACGATCCGGCCATACCTCCCAGAATAGTGCCCGTGGCCGAGGCCATGGTGGCTCTGGTTTTAGCCGATCATTTGCTGCGGCAGAGGTCGGCCACTTTAAGGAAAGAAGGGTAGGGCATGAAACCAGCAAAAGATACGGAGTGGAAGAGATGACCATAAGGCTGCGCATTGCCACATTCAATCTTATGACCCTGGACGACCGGCGAGACCTAAGGCCAAGCCTGGAGGAGCGCATACCGATTCTCCAGCCACAATTGGTGCGCCTGGATGCAGATATCTTATGCCTGCAGGAGGTTTACGGCCAGTACGAAAGGGGCAAGAAGATCCGCCTATCCGCTCTGAACCGGCTGCTGGAAGGCACTCCCTATGAGGGATATAAGAGGGCCACAACCATAGATCCGGCGACGAGAGAGGTCTCCGAGCGCCACAACCTGATCATCCTCAGCCGCTATGATATCCTGGAGCACGATCAGTATCTGCATGAGTATGCGCCAGCGCCCTGCTACAAGAAGGTAACCGCAGTGCCCGAGGAGAGCCAGGCCACGGCCATAACCTGGCAGAGGCCCATTCTGCATGCCAGAGTGGGGCTTCCCAATGGCATGGTGGTTGATGTGATCAATCTGCACCTGAAGAGCCGCCGGCCCACCAATATCCAGGGACACAGGCTCCCGGACAAGAGCTGGAAGACGGCCTCGGGCTGGGCGGAAGGGGTCTTCATATCCAGCATGAAGCGCATCGGCCAGGCTTTGGAGACACGCATTCTCATCGGCAAGCTCTTCGAAAAAGATCCCTATTCCTTGATTGCAGTATGCGGGGATTTCAATGAAGAGCTGGATGAGGTATCCATAGAAGCCATTCGAGGTGATGTGGAGAACACCGGCAATATGAACCTGGCCATGAGGGTCCTGGTGCCCACAGAGAGAAATGTCCCTGAGCCGGCGCGCTACTCCTTTCTGCACAACGGCAAGGGCAAGATGCTGGATCACATACTGGTTTCCAGAACCATGCTGGCCTACTTCCGGGGCACCGAGGTGCACAATGAGCTACTGCACGACACTTCCATGGTCTTTCCGGAAAGGATCTTTTATCCCGAATCGGACCACGCTCCGGTCATAGCCCACTTCGAGCTGCCGGAAAAAAGGATCAAGCGGTCGCCTCAGGATGAAGAGGAAGAAGCAGGAATGAAGGCGTTTCATGATAGGGCTATGCAAGAGCCTATAAGGCAGGCCTGATGAGAATAGGCATTGCCTCAGCAGCCCAATCCAAATTCACTGCAGGTTTTTAGGAAAGGATTATGTTTATTGCCGCTTTATGGATTGCTACTTCATGCGAAAATTATTTGTAATATCAATGATTATAAATTAATTAATTCAGATTCCAGGCTTAGAATTTAAGCCATGCTTCTAGGAGGAATATTGGTGAATTTTAAAGAGATCTCCGTAGGAGAGAAGATCACTGACAGCCTTTCCAAAAGAGAGAGCAAGGGCTATGTGGTCAGGGTCGAGGCCAATCGCAAGCTGACCATTGATCTGCGCGGACCGGCCGGCCAGGACTTCGATCTCTATATCAAGTACAATGAAGAGGCATCAACTGCCAAATGGGACTATAAGCGAGTGACGACCAAGGCCGATGAGAGCATCACCATCGATCCCACCAGCCCAGGCGCTTACTATATTCTGGTTTATGCTTACAGAGGCACCGGCCAGTTCAGTTTATCCACCGAAGTTCCTATTGAAGATGTGGAGATAGTCCCCAGCCAGCAGATGAAAGGAACTTTGACTGCCAGCAATGAAGCACTTTACTACCTCATAAGGAGCAAAGAGGGGCAGAAGATCACTCTGGACTTAAACGGCCCCCTAAATGCCGACTTCGATCTTTATGTCAGCTATGGCCAGAGGCCCACCAATATCAATTACGACTACAGAAGCTACAGCGGGGGCTCCAAAGAGAACATAACCATCGATAAGGCCAGGAAAGGCAGCTATTTCATCATGGTGTACTCCTACCGGGGCAGCGGCGATTTTACCTTGGCCGCTTTGCCTTTAGAGGAGCCGAAGACGATAGAGCTGATCATTACCAGCAAGGAAAAGCTCAAGACGAAATACGGCGAGGCCCAGTTCAGTCAGATAGAGGCAAAAATCGCCGATTACATAAACGCCCTTGAGACGGCTAGCATATCCGCCAAGCTGGCCTATATCGATGATGCCGCCTCTCTATCCCCCTATGGGTTGAGCCCGGCGGCTTCCGATAGCCCGGACCAGATCAAGGAGCTTATCGGCCTGTTGGAGGGAAAGCTCAATCCAGGGCATTTCCTGATTTTGGGAGGACACTCCATCATCCCCTTTTTCAGCCTGACCAATCCGGCAGGCTTCGACGGAGACCGCATGGTCTACTCAGACAGCCCCTATGCCTCCCGGGACAGCGACTACCTCATTCCGGAGAGGGCCTTGGGCAGGCTTCCCGATGCCAAGGAGAGCGAGCTGCCTTTCTTCTTGTCGCTCCTCTCTGCTGCCGCATCCAGGGTCAGAAGGGCGGATAAGGTCTCCTTCGGCATGACTGCCAATGTCTGGACCGATGCCTCGCAGGCGGTTTATGTTCCCATAAAGAATCCCGGAGAGAGTCTGGAATTGTCTCCCCCTGTAAAGCACGGGGATCTGCCGGCTGCAAAGCTGAATAAGAAAGGCTATTTCTATTTCAATCTGCACGGAGGCGAGGATACCGCCAACTGGTACGGCCAGGAGGGCAGCTCCTATCCCGTGGCCTTCACTCCGGAGAATATAAAGGACGCCGATGTGAGAAATGCAGTGGTCTGCTGCGAGGCCTGCTATGGAGCAAATATCGTGGACAAAGGAGTCGATGAAGCCATCTCCCTTCAGTTCTTGGCTAAAGATGCCGCCTGCTTCATGGGCTCGACCAAGATAGCCTATGGCCCCACCGAGCCGCCCAGCACTGAGGCCGACCTATTGGTACTGAAGTTCTTTGAGCGGATCAAGGAAGGCCTGACCTTCGGAGATGCCTTCATGAAAGCCAAGCAGGACTTTGCCCGGGAATGCCTTGCCGCCCGATCCAGGCTGGATATGACCGAGAAGAAGACCCTTATCGAATTTGTGTTGTTTGCAGATCCGTCATCGAAGATGGAGGAAGCATAATGCCCCTTACAGATAAAGAACTGAAGAAGATGGTCAAAGGATATATGGAAGAGAATTCCCCCGAGCTGGCGGATGAGGAGCCGGTCATCAGCGAGGAGAGCTACGAGATACCGGAGGGCGTAGCGAGAAAACTGGGCGTGAGCTTGCCCAAGAGCGCCAAGACGGTCAAGGTTCTGACCTACAAGAAGATGGTTACCGCAGAGGACGGGGCCAAACTGCCCATAGTCACCCGTGTCACTGTGGACCAGGACGGCAATATAATCAAGACCACCGGCAATTAAAGTGGAAGGAGGAGGCGGACCTGGCGCAGGCGCGCTGGAATAGGCATCTGGCCCACCTGCCCGGCCCCTAGAAGCTCACCTCCACTTCCACCAGCTTTGCCCCCTGCCTCTGGGCTTCCTCCACCGCGGCCAGGTCCTTCATCAGGAAGATGCGCCATTCTGGGGTCTCCATCATGGCCACGGAGTTCTTCAGCATCGGTCCTATTTACAGTACCTGGGTAGGTTGACTAACATCACCTCTGAACTCTTCCACTAGCTCAGATCCCCAGGGCCACGCGGGAGTGGGAGTGCTGTGGCTCGGTCTACAGGCATCGGAGCAGGAGCTCAATGCCCCGGTCAGATTGGCCGAGGTCCACGTAACAGAGGCCCAGGTTATGGAGGATGTCCGTCCTTGGGATCTTCTATTAGCGCCTATGGATAATATCAGAAACCGCCAAATCGTATAAAGCACGAGCAATTCTTTCTGCACACTCTGCCTTTACATAACAGCTTGTCCTGACCGCACCTATGAGACATCGATTTTTCTTGGGCGTTTTTTCAAGTAAGGCTACTATCAGATTAACTGTTTCTAGAGTCGCTTCGTGTGGGACCGTCAGCAAATCAAGAATTACATTAGCGTACTTATTGGATGGCTTCCATCGAATAGCCACGAAGGGTTTTCGGGTTGCGCGGCAATATTGCCTATACTTCTCATAAGCTTTATTCTCTCTTAGCGTCTCAATAACGAAGTTTTGAGATACAGCATCTTTCAAATATTTAGTATGATTCAAAATTTATCGCCTTTTATTTAAAACCGATATTCGATAACAATACGAACGATTCGCTTAATATATCTAGAATAGTCTTCGCTAGTTTGCGAACCGCAAATTCATTTCGGTTTGATTTTAAAATCACATTTATAGCACGCCCCCAGTTTCTAAGAATATTAGTTAATATATATAAAGCTTTTGGGGGGTTGATGATGCCATTCAAAGCGAGTATTCCTATAAACCAGCCTAAAGATATATTATAGTAAAGTTTATATACTATTAACAC
>MTKZ01068149.1_pt1 | contig 12655 bp, 16 predicted proteins | sample 1042781 | NCBI WGS metagenome assembly MTKZ01 (sample SAMN06212207, study PRJNA360539) | anaerobic digester metagenome | biome: Wastewater treatment plant; material: sludge; isolation source: anaerobic digester fed with sludge from wastewater treatment plant | place: Denmark: WWTP Viborg ...
GATAACCAGGCAGCTTAACATGGTATACGGAGTCCAAAGTTGCGAACTCGATTTGACAGTACCGCATGCGAAATTCTATGATATATAAAGGAATTTAGCTTTTATAGCTTCCTGTTCCACTTCGCTGATAAGCAAAAATTCCCTGTCGCAACCCGGTTTGACTGCCTATCCGTGCTAAGCCAAAATGCTCATTGGAAATAGTTTGACAATGACGTTTTTCCAGCGTTTGCTTGGCATTCGGATTTACTTCGTTAATGTCGTATTGATGTGTTGATTAGCATCTGTTGCCCCATCATTTCCGCATGCTGGGAGTCACTTGTTCTCGGAGTACCGCACAGCCTTCGGGTACACTATGTTATGCAGGATTCTTAATCTTATTACATACATTAATTCTTACTGACTTCAGGTCGTAACGGAAGGAGAAAGAGGACATGGACACAGGGATGAAAGCTCCGGAATTCTCGTTGCCCGACAAGAATGGCGAAATGGTTCAACTGTCTGATTTTCTTGGCAGGAAGATCGTGCTGTATTTCTATCCAAAGGACAATACTCCCGGCTGCACCCGTCAGGCCTGTGCCTTTGCACAGAATTATAATGAAATCAAGGCGCATGATGCAGTTGTCATTGGGATCAGCAAGGATTCTGTGCCTTCTCATCTGGCATTCGCCCAGAAATTCGGTCTGCCCTTCATTTTACTTTCTGACCCGGATTTGCAGGCAATTCAGGCTTACGGCGTATGGAAAGAGAAGAAGCTTTACGGTAAAATCGTCATGGGCATTGCGCGAACAACATTCATCATCGACGAAACCGGAGTCATCCGGAAGGTCATTCCAAACGCAAATCCGGACACCAATGCTTCTGAGGTTCTAGAGCATCTCAAAGGGGCGCGATAACCTGCAAGGCTCTATTCTCGATATTCCAGCCGGAACTATAGCGAAGATGATGCGGAAAGGCGAGGATGAAGGTTGTTTATCTTGTTCTGAGGGGGTACAGATAGGTTGACCAAGCATCGATCGCCTCATCATTTCTTCATAATGTGAACCATTTTTACTAAATGCCGCACATCATGTCTCTGCACTGCGTCTTCGCCGCAGAAGACATTGCTGTGTTTGGCTTACTCCTTCTGCGCAGCCTCAAAGGTTTCCTCAGCGATACTTTTTACCGCATCTGCCTGATGAGGTATGCCGTGATGACCGCGATGAACAGAAAGCCCCATCCAAACAAACCAATGAACAGAAAAATCAGGTTAGGAGATACAATTGTTATCGAGGCAGCAAAACAGCAGGTTGCCGAAAGCGAACACAGCCAAGCCAGAACGTCTGCCCCCTTTCCCTGCCGGAAGAAAATCCGTGCCAGGAAGACCATGGATAAAGGAAAAAACGTCGTCCAGGCAACGAGTTCAATGGTCCGGCTGACAGAAACGGATGCATAGAAGTTGAAGATGCTGTCATTCGAATAAAGCGTGTCAAAGGAAATGGCGGCTAAGCCGATTCCCCGTCCGATCAGGATCGGCACTGTAAAGAGTGCAGCAAAAATCAAAACAAGCCGGCCGTTCTCATTGTCGCCTTCAACACTGTTAACTGAATCCGCAAAGAATAAATAAGCGAATGCGGACAGAACCACGGTGATATGCAGCGCATATTGCATCACCTTGCTGCTGGCTAGATCGACGGCAAAAACAAATGCGGAGGCAACAAGGCCAAGATATAGAATGCCTAGCGCAAGAAGAACCGCTGTCCTGACAATTGTTTCTTTGTTTTTCCCTGACGGAATGACCATTCGTTTTCCTTTCATTCTGCGCCTCTGATTCGGTTGGGGTGGGTAGATGTAATAACTGTTCTGATGGTCCGGATCCAGTTATTGAACGCAGGGGGATGTTCTGAGCCCAAGTCCTTGCACCAGTTGGTGGGCAAGTATACAGAGTAAATCGATAGAGGCATTGCCTCCTGGGTTTGGCCATATAGTAACACAGGCCAGCAAGGCACTCAAGGGACGCAGCAGCGCGTTCACAGATAGTGGATTACCTATATTTTCAGAAAACATTCAACCTTGACCGAATCTCCAAGAAGAAGGTACGCAACCGCGGCGAGCTCCCGCAATAGGTGGTTGAGGATTGTATTCCGGCCATCATTGACCGGACGACCTGGCAGCTGGTTCAGCTGGAGGTCAAGCGGCGGCAGGAACGCACGCGCATCATCCCGAGCCCGGAGTATCCGTTTCGGGGAAGAATCGTGTGCGGCACTTGCGGCCGGAGCATTATACAGCAGTCGCTTCGCGTAAATGGCGAAGCCTATCGTATCATATGGCGATGTACCAGCCGTATATCAAGATGCAAGACAGATACTGATAACTGCGCCGTTGACAGCAGGGTTCGGTTTGGCAGGCCGGAGCAGGTGTTCACCCAGGCCTGGAATCTGATGGTCAGCAAGAAGCTGATGCATCAGGCCTCGCTGAAGCAGCGAGCAGTTACGAACGAAGATGCCCTGGTGAGGTATCGTGCCGGGGAATTGTCCCGGCTGCTCGACGAGGTTGGGCGAATCGAAGCGTTCGGCATTCTGCTCTCGCTGAAGGTGCTTGATCGGATGGAACTGCAGCCGAATGGAAACTTTCAGCGGTATTCCTGGCCGGGGTAAGGATCACGCTGTGATCATGATGATATATTCACTAACCTTTTAGGCAGCGTAACCCGAATATACGGCAGTAATGAAGCTGGCCGTTGAGAATAAATTGCACAAGCAATGAAATACAATGGATATGTATATGTTTTTCTTCTTCCATGCGACCAATGCAGCCGGGATAAATGCCGATATCCTAAATAGGTTATTGAATGCAAGCCAAAAATGATGTAATGAAAATAGTATAGTGATTATAAGCGGTGCAAAATTGCCATATCTGCTTATTATTGAAGTAAGGTATCCTCTAAAAAACAGTTCTTCAATAACTGGCGCAATGATAACATTGAGAATAGAGTAAGCAACACAGGTCACTAGTAAAATACCCTTTGAATACCGTTGATAAATATCAATACTATGCCAATCGAAATACGCAGGTATACGCTGTGAAAACATATTTGAAACCGGATCAAATAATAGTTTTTCTAATGGTGCTATCGTTACAGACATGATTCCTGCAAAAGCAAACAAGATGGTTCCATATAAAAGTATTTTCGACTTACTCATTCTGGTATGATTAATAAATGCACTCCTTAAAGAGTAGCCACCGTGCTCTTTTTACTTGCATTCAAAACAACACCTATTTCAAATGGGAATATAGTGCATGCAGCACAAATATAAAACAGCAAAAGCGAGGGAATTGCATTAGTCAAACTTCCTGTAATAAAATAAACCAGAGTCATTATTGAAGACGGGATAAAAATCATGCACAGTATCTTCTGCAAACTCATTTCTTTTTGCACATTTCTTTTTACATTGGTAGTCATGAAATGCTTCCTTGCTTTATTTTCGATATTGAATCGCATTGCTCCAAAGCAGATAAATTGCAGGAAGAAGGTTGAGGATAAACTCAGTGATGAATCCAACCAGCAGCCATGTATGAAGAGAAGAAGGCCAGGGAATCACAAGGGTGATGATGATTCTGCAAAACCAAGTAAAAACCAGGAAGATATAGAAAATGTATATCTCCCCTGAGCCGGCAAACAAGTTCTTTTTCAAGAACAACAGAATGGCACTCAATCCAAAGAGAAGCAAAGAGATAAAAAAGTTCACATAATCGATGGCTGCGAAAATCTCTTTGGGGGCGTCCGGGATATAGCTATACCAGCAAAACGCGTATGGAGCGAAGAAATGGAGGAATCCAATGAGCGCACTGATAATCAATCCGGCTGTATATGTGATGCTGACCAACACTTTCATATGTATCCCCTCGCAATCGGTTGTGTCACCAATGGTTATGCCTTAACTTGATATGCTATCAAATGAGTTGTGTTCCAGGAAAACCACCTGCGGCGCCTGAGAAGAAGCGCCGCAGGGCATGAATCGAAACGAGCGTTTGTTTATGCCGGCATGGCAGCGGGACGCAAGATACCCACCTTGGGTTCCCTGATACCCCGAATCAGCAGCCAGGCCGTGAATGAGATCTCCGCGAGCGCGCCGACGCACATGAGACCGGTCTCAAGGTCCGCGTTGGGGGACAGGAAGTGGATCAGGACCGCCAGGAGGCCGGTGATGGTTTCGGTGACAAACAGGACGCCAAAGACCTTGGGGAGGAAGCGGGAGCGGTACACCAGGAGGCCCAGCGGCAGCACCCACAAGGCAAAGAAGATGTGGGCGATAAAGTACCCGTGGTCATTCAGGTCGAGCAGCAGCATCGCCTGTGCCTGCAGCTGTTCAGGGTTGAAGGCGCTCAGGTACGACGCGCCGCTGAGCACCTGAAGTGCCGCGAATTCACACAGCAGGGCCAGCATGCCGATGGCGGTTCCCATCAGGCCAAAGATAACGGTCAGGGTGGACAGGGGCTTGCTGACTGTGCTAAACAGCCTGTAGAAAACCAGGGGCGTCAGCAGATAGCACACCATCATGACCAGATCGCTGACAAATCCGATGCGAAACATGGTGCCGTTGGCGGTGATGTTCGCAGCCGTCGCTGAGGCGTTGCCCGCGACGATGAGGTTGTCCCGGACACCAAACTGAGCGTACATCCCGAATACGATCATCATAAGCCACAAGAGTCCTGCCAGCTTGGCGGTTTTTTTGTTAGGTTCCATGAGTGATTTCTCCTTTTTCTTGCGCGCCGGTCAAGACGCGCTGCGTTTTAGTGGGCAACTGCGGGGCAGATATCCCATGATATAGACCAATTGTTCATTCCTGCGCGATAATCACACTCCCTTTCTTGTGTCCTTGTCCGACATACCTGAGGGCATCCGAGATCTGCTCAAATGGGTAGATCCGGTCAACGACCGATTTCAGCTCTCCTGACCGGAGAAGCTTGCAGATCATTTGCAGCGCCATAAGCTTTACTTCGCGCTTTGCCAGCCCTGTGGCCGCGAACAGGGCCCTTTTCCCACCGACTATGCGGGTCAACAGCATGGCCGATAAAATGCCGGGCGAAGGGATGGTGGTGAGATAGACGCCGTTTGGCTTGAGTATCCTTTTACACTTCAGGAAGCTGCTCTTTGCGGCGACGTCAAAGACAATGTCGAAGGTTTGCCCGATTTGCGTAAAATCCTCTCTGTTGTAGTCGATGACCCTGTCTGCGCCCAGGGAGCTGACAAGCTCCGTGTTCCCCGCGCTACAGACGGTTGTCACACTGCACTGCAGATGCTTGGCAAGCTGCACCGCGTAGGTGCCCACCGAACCGGAGGCGCCGTTGATCAGGACGCTTTGCCCTTTCTCAGCTTTTGCCTTGTTCATCAGAAAGTGCAGCGCGGTCAGCGCACCGTCGCAGATGCCCGCGGCCTCGCTAAAATCCATATTCTCCGGCATCGACGCCAGCACGGCGTCTTCCTTCAGGCAGATGTATTCCGCCCAGGCTCCAAAGCCTGTCCCCGCGGACCCAAAGACTCGGTCACCAACCTTATAGTGGCTGACCTTTTTGCCTGTTGCCTCAACGATTCCGGCGAACTCGACGCCGGGGATCATATCAGGCTGGTCCGAAAATCTTCGAAACGGACGCGAGAGCCGGATTAGCCCCATACCACCTACATCCGATGCCGTGACTGTGGCAGCTTGCACTTTGATCAGCAGCTCATGGTCCCCCACCTCGGGCTTTTTCACCTGCCTGAGCGTCAGCCCGTCCGGCGACCCTTTGCCCGTGTATACGATTGCCTTCATTTACAGCCTCTCCTTTGCTTGCATCATGTCTTGTTAGCCTGAGGTCCATCTGATTCCGGGATGCCGTTGACCGAGATCAGTTCCATGCCCAGGTCGCTGATCCTGCGCAGGACGCCCTGCAGCGCTGCCTGGTCAATGAGTTGGCCGCGCACAATGGTTTCGTGGTCGGTACGCCTGATGACGGTCATTTCCTCAAACCAACCATCACCGATGCATCCGCGGATGACAATTTCGTACAGCACGTGCCATCACCTCTTCCATCTGGCTGCCAGCAGGAGGATCACAACGTTGCCAATGATCTCCGCGGCCGAGAAGAAGATGTAGTGCATCGTGTTATCCGACCCGACAAAGAAAGAAGCCGCCTGGTACAGGATCATGAGGACCGCGGCCCCGATGTTGAGCATTCGGTTTGCCTTGTGGGGCAGGACCGCTGACAGTACCGCCATCAGGATGGGGATCTCCATGGAAATTCCCGCCAGCAGCAGGAAACCCTGTGTCAAGGGGATGCCCCCTATGTTGCCTTCAAGCAGTCCCTTCAGGACTGACTGTTCCATGTTGGTGAACAGGTCGCACCAGATGTAGTTGAGTGACAGGAAGATCCACAGTTTTGACAGAAGCATTGGGAGCCTGTCCCCTTTGTTTGCGCCTTGTGCCTGGATCCCGGTTTCCATGAAAATGCCCTCCTCGCTCTCGCACTTGTTTGTCACAAGCATACGCAGGGTGAAGAGGGCTGTGCACATCCTAAAGTAGGGTGCCGCGGAGATAAAAAGTAGGGTTTAATGGTCGCTGGAAGTAGGGTCACCTGAAGTTGCGCCGGATCGTCATCCGCTCATTTATCGTTTGCCGGCTTGCCGCGCAATGTTTCCGGCTACATACCAGGCGGTGATCATGGCGGTCGGCACGCCCNNGGCGGTCGGCACGCCCCCGGGGTTATGGACGGTATGCCCGACGGGATAAAGCCGCTTCATTGGCAGGTCTTTGGCAAAGTCGAAACGCGGGGCATCCTTGGGATCCCAATTCCATCCCGCAGTGCTGCCTCGCCAATTGGCCGTATACCGCTCGCAGGTCAGCGGAGTGGCGGCATCCATAACGGCGATGTGGGCGCGCAGCCCGGGCAGGAATTCCTCCGCCTGCTTGATGAGCAGATCAGTATATGCGGCCTTCTTTGCCTGATAGGCCTGACGACTGCCCTTCAGGTCTTCCCAGTCTTCATAGGGGCTCAGGCAGGCAATCAGCAGGGCATGTTTGCCTTCCGGCGCGGTTGAGGGATCATCTTTGCTCAAACAAATGAGCTTGATATACTGCCCATCGGCACAGGTAAAGCCCACATGGCTCTCCTTGAAGCGTTCAAGTGCGGATGAAAAAGCCGGGCTGCCGTTCAGGCCCAGGTATACTGTGAACATGGCCTCCGAAGGCCGGGCTTTCTCAAGCTTGCCGATCATCGACGCAGGCAGATTGCTACGCCCAATAAAATGAAAGCAGGTCTGGTAAAGATCCGCGGCGGATACCACCCAATCGGCGGGGATGAAGCTATCATCTTGCAGTTCTACGCCTGTTACCAGCCCATTCTCCAATCTGAGCTGCCTTACGCGTGTCCCCGGATGAATCTCGCCGCCATGCTCCCGGATATAACCAGCGATCAAATCGGCAAATGCCTGCATGCCGCCTGCCGGAATCCAGGTGTCATGATAATAGGACGCCCACATGCCAAGCGTGTTCCTGCCCGACATCACGGGGTAACCCAGACGATCCAGCAGTTGCCGCAAGGTGCCGTTTTTGAAAAGATGGTTATGCAGGCTCCGGTTGGTATTCCTCCCCGCAACCCACAGCGTCCAAAGAAAGAAGGGATGCTTCAGGATCACCCGAAGCGTTGTTTTGACCACATCGCGGCCAAACATCATCCCGCCTTTCAAAGAATCGTGGAACGCGCTCCCGCCGATTTCAACCCAGCGGAAGTATCGCCGCAAGGCGGCTTTCTCATCCGGAAAACAGCATTCCAGTTCTCGCCGGGTCTGTGCAGGGCTTTGCAGCGGGATATCGTACACACCCCAGCTGATCTGGTGGCCTGCGCGGATAAAACGCAGTTTCTCTGCCAAACCAAGTTCAGCCAGAATTGGGAAAATGATTCCGTTTGACCCAAAGGAGGCGGGTCCCGCGGGAAAGGTGAAACCTTTGCGGGCAAAGGACGACGCATAGCCGCCCGGCTGGGTGTGCTGCTCAAAAACCTGTACGGGGAATACGGCCCGTGTCAGATAAGCAGCAGCCGTCAGTCCCGCCATTCCGCCGCCGATGATCACAACTGTCCTGTCAGGCAATCGGAACACCTCTCTTCTCAATATTCTGGCGACCGGCAAGCAGGATGGCGCCAAAGAGTACGAACACGATACCGGCAAGGGCCAATGGCAAGGCCTGCGCGGTTGCGGGGCGAAGGGCAAACACAGCGAAATAAGCGGCGATCGGAAGGATCTGGGAAGGGACGTATTGTATTGGGATCAGCCTTGACGCTTGGCCAAATTTGAACGCGCGCTGCGTCTCCGCAATGCCCAGCATGCTGCCGGCAAAAACGATGCCTGATGCAAGGGCGGTGAACAGGAGATTGGGGAATGAAAACCGCCCGGCGCTCCACCGCGCAATTAAGGCCATCAACAAACCCAGCCACAGGTTGGATTGTGACAGCAGCAACCCTGCGTTCAGCGTTCGCAAGATTCCCCGCAGGCGCGCATTTTCCTTTTGCGTCATGTGGCACAGGAGTGACAGCGCGGCAACAAACAGCGTGAAGGCGCCCAGGCGAACAAGGAAGGCCGGTTCGTAAAGGTCAACCAGCTGCATATCGACCGACATCCGGCTGAGCCCAAATGAAATGACGGCAGCAATCACAAGCGATATTCCGGCGGCATCAGCCATCCCAATCCGCTCCCCTGCCAGCCGGACTGCGCCAATGGCCAGCACGATCAGTCCGACTGCCATCAGCCCTGGTATGATAGCCGGCCCTATCTTTGCCTGGGCCAGCATGTTCAGCGGCATGCCAACGAAAAACTGCAGCGCAAAACCGCTCAGCCACAGCGGGCTGCGGACCAGCCGGCGCATGAGGCCTGCCCTGCCGGGGGTCTTCATGACAGCCAGTTTCTGGATCAGGATACCCAGGTTGAAGGCGATACCTGCGGTGATGGCCGCGGCAATGCCGATCCAATAGGAAACGTTCACGGACGCATACTCCCGTCCGCCACTTCTATGATCACTTTCCCCGTCACATGGCCTTCGCTCTGGTATCGTACCGCTTCGGCTGTCCTGGCAAGCGGGTACTTCCTGTCTATCACGGGCTTTATCTTGCCCTCATCAACCAGCCTGATGACAAACGCCAGATCTTCAGCATTGGGTTTTGCGTTCAGGGAGCGTACTTTTCTGCTGCCCAGCGACAGGATTCCTCCAAACACCATGGCTTTGATCACTTGTTTAAGCGAGCCTCCGATCATCACGCAGATGCCGCCTTTTGACAGCAAGCGCTTGTAGGAGGAAAGGGAATGGTATCCGTTGACGGCCAGGACAAGGTCGTACTGCTTGCCGCTTTTAGTGATGTCGCTGTCAAGGTAGTTGATGACGTGATCCGCGCCAAGGGACCGGATCACCTGCACGTTTTTCTCCCCGCATACGGCGGTGACCTCCGCGCCAAAGTGTTTGGCAAGCTGCACCGCAAAGGTGCCTACTCCGCCTCCTGCACCATAGATCAGCACCTTTTCCCCGGGTTGGATCTCACCCAGGCTGCGAAGCCCCTGCAGGGCGGTAACAGCCGACAATGGAACCGCTGCAGCCATATCAAAAGAAATGGCAGCCGGTTTAAGAACCAGTGGGGTTTCGGATACTGCGACATACTCGGCAAAGCCCCCCATGCCGCAGTGTGAAATATCTCCAAGTACCAAATCACCGGCTGCAAAGCGACGGACACTCTTTCCGACTTCCTCGACCTGCCCTGCGATAACGCAGCCGAATATTTTCCGCTTGGGAATAATCCCAATTTTCATGGAGCGGATGTCAGCCGCATTGACTGCAGCGGCATAAATCTTAACAAGCACCTCGTTATCGCCCGGCTGGGGTTTTTGCACTTCACGATATACAAGAACATCGGGAGAATTGCCTTTATCGTATACAATGGCTTTCATGATGTCAGTTTCCTTTCACTTCGCAGTCGAAGACTTCATTGATGTTGACGCCAAAGGCGTCTGCTATGCGGAACGCAAGCTCCAGCGAGGGAGAATACTTGCCCGCTTCGATGGCGATGATGGTCTGCCTGGAGGCGCCGGCCTTCTCGGCCAGCTGCTGCTGCGTCATTTCATCCGCGAAGAACCGCAGCCTCCTGATGTTATTGCTGATCACGTATTGCTTGGCCATTTTATTTTCCTTCTTTCTATGATTCCCGCTATCACTTTTCAGCCGTTTTTGATCCCGCGTCTGTAGTAGAACAGCTGGGCAAAGGCTTCTATCAGCGAACCAGCGTAGAAAGAGGCAAACAGGATGTTGAGCATCACAGCGGCTGGGTAGTTCATCACCTGGGAGACCAGCGCCGCGATAAACCCGAAACCGCCTATGGCATAACCGATCCTCATGGATTTGAGCGATATCAGCTTGACCATTTCGTCTTCCACCATGTCGAGTTTGAGTGATTTTTCGATTTCCTTGTCGTCAACCTTGCCGCTTTTCACCTGTTCCCCAATGGCCTTGGCAATGGCAAGCAGGATGTGGAATACGATCTGGATGACGATCATCGCGGCGATTCCGATGCCGATAAACACCAGGATCGTCGTCGCCCAGAATCTCATGTCGTCAAGTGCTGCCGCGCCTGACTGAACCTTGCCGGCTACATAGATGACGTATGCCGCCATCAGCAGAACCCCTGTCACCATGGAAACGATTGTGCTCTTCACCTTGTAAGACATACCATACACACTCCTTTTACAAATTGTCTGCTCGACAGTGCATATAGTACTTCGAACAAATCAATTTGTCAAGTATATTTTACATCAATTTTGAAAATATTTTTTAGCGTAACTCCTGTTGCCGAATCTCTGCGCCGCTGATCGTGACAGAATAGCTGGAAGATGCTGAATTGCATTACCCTGAAAGCTTGTCCTATGTCAGCGCCAATTCCACGCATTCCAGATTGTGACCACATTGAACACCATGTTGACTGCCAGCAGGAATTTGTCATATAACGATGCGTAGGTGGGCAGGCCGACCAGGTTGAACAGGAAAAAGAAGGCGGCCACGATGATATTCGCCCAGCGGCTCACAGGCTGGGGCAATACCAATGTCAGGAAAACCATCAGGATGGGTATCAGCATCAGAACCGCAATCCCCAGCCAAACATACTGGCCGAAATTCCTGTCTGCCATCGATTTTGCCGTGTCGCCGCTGCAGATGCGCAAGACATCGCCATAGAGATAGATTAGAACGACGACCACCCAGGCAGAAGAAAGTAAGTATTTGGTATTCATTGTTCGAATACTCCTTTTTGAACGATTTGGATAGTTTATTTAATCTGGACTTGAATGGGATTGTGGTTGCCATCCGGTAACCTTGGGTTCAAATAGCCGGAAATGTTGTCAATGGCATTCCTCCTTTCCAATGTGCTTAAAGCCATCTACGATGTGATGTCTGACTGATCCGTCTCACCTGGTTTGACAGGACTGACTGAGACCAGAGGTATACCCAAATCGCGAACTTTCTTAAGCAAGCCATGCAAGGCTGCCTGGTCAACCACCGGACCGGTTAAAAGTGTGTCGCCATTATCTTCCAGTGTGATGGTCAGGTCTTCAAACCACTGGGTCCAGCGCTCATCCAGATGTCCCTTAAGGCGGATTTCATAGCACTGATGCCGGTTATGGTTTCCTTCGAATGTTTGTTTGCCACTCATCACGTGTCTCGCTTTTCTCCTTTCTTCGTTTTCAATCATATAGATACCGTCTGATGTGGTGAGGCGTCATCACCATATGATGTGATTGTTGGTGAAAACAAAAAGACCCGGCAGATGGCTTGAGGACACCTGCCGGGGTTAGGGCTTTGGTTTTAGGTCAGTCAGAACAAATCAAGTTCCTCGGCCCGGCAGACAGCCGCCCGGCGATTATTGACCCCCAGTTTATTGTAAATGTTTTTGGTGTGGGTGCGAAAGGTGTTGAGTGAGACGAACGATCGGCGGGCAATTTCAGGGCCGCTTGATTGGGTGCGGAGCAGCCTGAGCATTTCCAGTTCGCGTTTGCTCAATGGCTCTGTCATGTTGGGTTTTTGATGGTTGATTGCTGCCTTTGGCGCAGTCGGCGGCTGTGTAAAGGCAGCCAGGAGTTTATTCACATAGTTGCTCAGCGGATGGTCTCGATTGTGCGATAGTTTTCTTATCAGCATTCGTATCGGTTCGCCTTCATCAGTAAATATCCTGATGTAGTCTTCCGGTTCGGCCAGGGACAGGGCGCGTTTGAGTGCGGAGAGAGCCTGGGGAAAATTGTTCTGCGCCTTGTGAGCCAGTACCTGCACCAGCAGGATATCCAGCGCGCTGCCCCGGCGATTTNNCCAGCAGGCGTGCGAGCAGGTCATTGACCGGCGGGTTGGCGATTTCCATCCGGGCCAGGGTGAGATGCTCGAACTCATGCAAATAGCTGACTTCATCTGCCAACGACAGCCCGCGTTGTACCGCCCACTCCCGGGCTTTGTCGGGCCGCCCCTGTTTAAGATAGATGCGCGCTTTTTGGGCTTCAATGGGGCGCAGATCAGGCAAAGAGCTCCGGATATAGGCCCGTTTGGCCTCGTCGAGCATGGTCAGCGCTGTTTCCGGATCGCCTGCGGCTTCTTTCAGTTGGGCTTGGGCCATATTCCAACGG
>MTKZ01004549.1_pt4 | contig 12654 bp, 8 predicted proteins | sample 1042781 | NCBI WGS metagenome assembly MTKZ01 (sample SAMN06212207, study PRJNA360539) | anaerobic digester metagenome | biome: Wastewater treatment plant; material: sludge; isolation source: anaerobic digester fed with sludge from wastewater treatment plant | place: Denmark: WWTP Viborg ...
AGATTCAAGATTCAGGATTCTGCCCTTTTCCGTAAGTCGAGGGCCGCATGATACCGTGCCGCATTCCTTTCGTGTTCGGCATTGGTGCGGGCAAAGTTATGATACCCCGAAAAGTCCTCCCGGGCACAGAAATAGTAAAAGTTGTGGCGTTCGTAATTGAGCACGGCATCGATGGATTGGATTTCCGGAAAGGTGATCGGTCCGGGTGGCAGGCCGGCATTCAGATAGGTATTGTAGGGGGAATCGATTTCCAGGTGCCGGTTAAGGATCCTCCGGAGGGTGATGTCTCCGGCGGCAAACTTCACCGTGGGATCGGCCTGCAGCGGCATCCCCTTCCGCAGCCTGTTGATGTAAACCCCGGCAATCCGTGGTTTTTCACTCTGTTTGTTGCTCTCTTCCTGAACAATCGCCGCCAGGGTCGCCACCTCTGCGGGAGTCATGTTAAGATTCCGGGCTTTCTCCTGCCGCTCTGCATTCCAGAAAGCCTCATGCTCCCGTTTCATCCGGTCACCAAACTCTTCCGCGGAAGTGGTCCAGTAAAATTCATAGGTGTTGGGAATGAACATCGCCGGAAAGGTCTCCATGGTGAAGCCATACGATTCCGCAACTGCAGGGGTAAAAAGTCCCAGCACGGAGAGGGAATCGGCTTCGAGATAACGGCTTACCACCCCAGCAAGCTGTTCAGGGGTCCTGATGTTGTTGAAAACCAATTGCACCGGCTCCTGCAACCCGGCCCGCAGTATGTTGACTGCCGTGTTGGTGCTCATCCCGGGGTTAAAATGATACCGCCCGGGCTTGATATAGTCGGTGCACTCCTTCCGCTTCGCCACCCAGCGGAATGCCTTCATGCTGCGCATCACGCCATTCTTCTCCAGCGTGTCCACCACATTGTCGAAACTCTCCTTTTCGCGAATGTAGAGATAATAATCCTTCTGCACATTGGGTTTGAAAACATAGCCGTAAAGCTGCCACGCCCGCAATCCCGTCAAAGCTGCCAGAATGACACCTATCAGGATGAATCTCTTTCCCAGCCGCGGGAAAAGCATCGGTTTGAATTTCATCTGAGGCATAACCGTATGTTAAATTCCCATGGTTTCAACCATAGGAGTGATGAAAGATAAAGCCCCAAAGATACAAATTTCATGCCTCCCCGAAAGGGATCCCCGCAGCTGCCGTAAAACTGTCCTTTCCGCTGTCCAAATCGAAAAACCGGTCCCCCGCCTTCACCCTGCAGCCGGAAGATGAACAAACGCACTTTTTTTGTAATTTCGCCGCTGAAAAATTTAAACTGCATATCATGTTACAGGTCCGACTTTCCGGCGACATCTGGTTTATGGGTTTCAACGACCGGCGAACCCATCTTTTTGAAAATATTTGGCCCATTCCCCACGGAATCAGCTACAATTCCTACCTCATCATCGATGAAAAAATCGCCCTCATCGACACCGTCGAACGGCAGTTCATCGACGACTATCTCGACCATATCGCGTCGCTGATCGGCGACCGCCAGGTGGATTACCTGGTTATCAACCACATGGAGCCGGACCATTCCGGAGCTCTGAAGGCGCTGATCACCAAATATCCCGGCGTGACCCTGGTGGGGAACAAAAAGACCTTCCAACTGGTGGAAAGCTATTACCTCAAGCCGGAAAAGGTGGTAGAAGTTTACGATGACGACACCCTGGAACTGGGCCGCAACAAGCTGCAGTTCCGTACCATCCCGATGGTCCACTGGCCCGAGACAATGGTGAGCTACGAGGTGAACAGCGGGATCCTCTTCGCCGGCGATGCCTTCGGAAGTTACGGCACCCTCGACGGCGGAATCTTCGACGATGAAATCAACCTCGACTTTTACGAGGTGGAGGTGATGCGCTACTTCACCAACATCGTGGGAAAATATTGCGCCCACACCCAGCGGGCCATCAAAAAACTGGCTGACCTGGAGATCAGGATGATTGCGGCCACCCACGGTCCGGTATGGCGCACCGACCTCAACTGGGTCCTCAGCCGTTACAACAAGTGGAGTTCCTACGATATGGAGAACGGCGTGGTCATCGTTTATGGCTCCATGTACGGTAACACCCAGAAGATGGCCGAGGTGGTGGCCCGCAGGCTGGCCGAAAGGGGCATTAAAAACATCAGGGTCTACGACGCCTCTAAAACCCACGCCTCTTACATCATCAACGACATTTTTAAATACCGGGGGTTTATAGTAGGAAGCTGCGCTTACAACAACGCCATCTTCCCCAATGTAGGCACACTGCTCACGACCATCGAGCACATGGGCGTGAAAAACCACCTCCTGGGAATTTTCGGTAATTATTCCTGGAATGGCGGGGGCGTCAAGAGCCTGGCGGAATTTGCCGAAAAGATGAAGTGGGAACAGGTGTATGCCCCTGTCGAGGAGAAAGGTGCCCTGAAAGTCGACACCAGGGAGGAACTCCTTCGCCTCGCTGACGCCATGGCCGACAAACTCGCAAGTAATTAGCCGATGCCACCCCTCCTTAAAAAAGGAGGGACATTTTTACAGCAGTTGTGAAAAATCCAGATGGCCGTCTGATGCGGTGGCGTCGATGAGGCGTTTGCCTTCGCATACCAGGGTGCGCGCTTTGTGTTTGCTGATCAGCGTGTAGTCATGGGTGGCCATAAGTACCGTCTTGCCGGCACGGTTCAACTCCTGCAACAACCCCAGGATATGCTCCGAGGTTTCCGGGTCCAGGTTGCCGGTGGGCTCATCGGCCAGAATTACCGGAGGATCGTTGAGCATGGCCCGGGCAATCACCACCCGCTGCTGCTCTCCCCCCGACAGGCGGTGCGGCATCTTCATCATCTGCTTTTCCATACCCACCTGTTCGAGAACATGACTGACCCTGTCGATGATCTGCTTCTGCTGCTTCCACCCAGTGGCCTTCAGCACAAATTCGAGGTTGGCCATCACACTCCGGTCGTTCAGCAGCCTGAAATCCTGAAAAATAACCCCCAGCTTGCGCCGCAACATCGGAAAATCACGGGGCCTGAGGGGATTGAGATTGTAACCCGCCACATTGCCGGTACCGGTTACCAAAGGAATTTCCCCGTTCAACGTCTTGATAAGGCTCGACTTGCCCGTCCCTACCCTGCCGATGATATAGACAAACTCCCCTTCTTCGACATGCATCTCCACACTCCCCAAAATCAACTCCTCACGCTGGAAAATATCGGCATCCTTTAATTCAATGATCGTATTGGCGGCCATTTTACCCTTTTTTTGACGAAGGTAAAGCAAACTTTTTTACCATCCCCGATAATAAACGAAAGTAACTAACAGTTTTTTGTTGAGAAATAGCTTCCGCAGGCAGGCTTTACCCCGGCGGATTGTTCTATTTTCGACAAATTATGGCAGCCATCTCAGCTTTGCACGTTATTTGCTGTAACAGTCCAGTTAAAACTTACCGGAATGAAGAAATGTAAGCTACCTGCATTCATGGCCTTCCTATTGTTCCTGGCAATGGGAATTCAGGCTCAGGAAACCCATTATTACACTGAAATCCAGAAGGATATCGCCCTCGGAAAAGAGTTGTTTCACACCCACAAATACAACGCCTCTTACCGGCAGTTTGAAAAGATCTTTGAAAAAGCAGACCCCCGGTCCGAGATTGCTTCCGAAGCCTATTACTACATGGCCCTCTCGGCGCTCCGGTCCGAACATGTGACGGGCGACAAACTGCTCAACAATTTTATTAAAGAGTATGCCGACAGTCCGTACAGCAATTACGCAAAATTCTACCTCGGACAGTACCAGTTCGAGAAAAAAAGGCACCAACTGGCTGTACGCACCCTCGGCAGCGTGGAAAGGGACGGTCTTTCGCAGGATGACCAGGTGGAAATCGGCTATATGACCGGGATATCTTACATGATGATCGACGAGCTCGACCTGGCGCTCAACGAGTTTGTCATGATCAAGGACAAAAAGCACATCCTGGCCCGGCCGGCGCTCTACTACTATTCCCACATCAACTACCTGAAGGAGGATTATGACACCGCCCTGGAAGGATTCCGCCAGTTGGAGAACGATCCCAATTTCAACAAGGTGATCCCCATGTATGTGAGTCAGATCTATTACAAGAAAGGGCAGTATGACGATGTGATTGACTACATCGTCCCCATCATCAACGACGTGGAAGAGTCCTACAAGCCCGAACTCTCCAAGATCATCGGAGATTCTTACTTTCACATGCGCCGCTATTCCGACGCTCTTCAGTTCCTGGAATATTACCACGAAACCCCCGGGACGAAATCGCGCGAGGACAACTACATCCTGGGGTTCTCCCTGTATCATGGCGGAGAATATGACAAAGCAGTCCCCTTCCTGGAAAGGGCCTCCAAGGGAACCGACCTGATGGCCCAGAACAGCTACTACATCCTGGCCGACGCCTATGTGAAAACTGACCGGAAAGAGAAGGCGCGCATCGCGTTTGAGGCGGCTTCGGAAATGGATTTTGACGCAGCCATCAAGGAGGACGCCCTCTTCAACTACGCCAAGCTGACTTATGAACTTTCCTATTCACCATTCAATGAGACCATTAAGGCCTTTGACAAATACATCACCCTCTACCCCAATTCCGACCGCAACACCGCCGCTTATGAGTACCTCGTACAGGTGTACATGGTGACGAAAAACTACCGCGACGCCATCAGTTCCATCGAAAAGATCAAGGTCAGGAATCCCGAAATCAACCAGGCCTATCAGCGGGTGACCTATTACCGGGGACTGGAACTTTTCAGCAACGAGTCGTATGAGCAGGCCATTTCCTATTTCGACAAGTCGCTGCAGAACGCCATTGCCAATCCCGTCACTGGGGGGGCCCGTTTCTGGCGTGCCGAAGCGCTTTACCGCACCGGGGACTACAATGCAGCCATTACGGGCTATAACCAGTTTCTGGCAACACCGGGGGCTTCGTCCATCCCCGAGTACAATGAGGCTTTTTACAACCTGGGGTACTCCTATTTCAAGCTGGAGGATTACGGCAGAGCCCGGACCAATTTCAACAAATTCCTGACGGCCAGCCTTGGAAAGCGCACCAACAAGGTGGCTGACGTTTACAACCGGGTGGGCGATACCCATTTCGTGTCGCGGGAATATTCCGAAGCGGTCCGCAATTACCAACAGGCCTTTTCGATGAAGGTTTACGATGCCGACTACTCCCTGTACCAGATGGCCTATTGCAGCGGACTTCAGCGCAACGAGGCAGGAAAGATCAGCCAGCTCAGGAGCCTGGTCACCTCCTTCCCGCAGTCGCCCTATGTCGACGACGCCCATTACGAATTGGGGCGCTCCTATGAAAGGGAAGGAAAATTCAGCGATGCCAAAAGGGAATACCAGGCCATCATCGACAAATACCGGGAGAGCACCTATTATCCCAAAGCCCTGCTCCAGATGGGCCTCGTGAATTACAACCTCTCCGAGTACCAGAATGCGCTGAAATATTACAAGCAGGTGGCCGAGAATTACGGAGGTACCCAGGAAGCCCAGGCAGCCCTCATGGGGATCAAAAACTGCTATGTCGAGATGAACAACGTGGATGCTTACTTCGCCTATGCCAACACCCTGGGGTCGGGGAGCGTGGTGACCACCTCGGAACAGGATTCCCTGACCTACTACTCCGCCGAAAAGCAGTTCATGGCCAACGACCCGAACGCCATCGCCCAGTTGGAAAGGTACCTGAAGCAGTTCCCCGACGGAAGCTTCGTCCTGAACGCCCATTTCTACCTGGGGGAAGCCCTTTATGCCAAGGAGAGATATACCGAATCGCTCGACCACTATCTCTATGTGACGCGTCAGCCACTGAGTGCTTTCAGCGAACAAGCCCTGGCGCGGGCTTCCGAAATGCTCTTCAACGCAGGGAAGCTCACCGAAGCCCTCGAACTTTTCGACCGGCTGGAAACCGTTTCTAACAACCCCTGGAACAAAGTGCGGGCGCTGGCGGGGAAAATGCGCTGTAACTTCAGGATGGAGAAATTCCGTAACGCCATCGACGATGCCGCAAAACTCACGAAGGCCGAAAAGGTCACCCCCGAGCTGACCCGTGAAGCCTCCTACGTCAGCGCCAAATCATATTACATGCTGGGAAATTATGACCAGGCCTTGCCGGGGTTGCAGGAAGCTTCCGCGGAAACCAACACCGCCGGTGGCGCCGAAGCCAAATACCTCCTGGCCGATGTCTACTTCAAAAAACAAAACCTGGCAGCTTCCGAAAAGGAGATCATGGACTTCATCAACAAGGGAACCTCCCACCAGTTCTGGCTGGCAAAGAGTTTCATCCTGCTCTCCGACATCTATGTGGCACGGAAAGACGACTTCCAGGCCAAGCATACCCTGAAAAGCCTTCTGGAAAATTATCCCGTCAAAGACGACGGCATCATCGCCGAAACACAAAGAAAGCTTAACGAGGTCGAAGCCCGCGAAAAGAAGGAGACGGAGCCCGCGCAGGCCAATCCCATGCAAATCAAAATCAATTAAGAAAACCGAGGAATCATGACGATACGAGATTTTTCAACCGGAATGGCCCTGCTGGCCTTTCTCCTGGGAGCCCCGATATCAGCCACCCCACAGACCGACACCATTCACCGCGAGGTGGAAGTAGTCAAAGCCTATGCCCCCACGGCAATCGATGCGGAAAAAATCAACGAGATGCCGGTCATCAAAGACGAAGCTCAGCGAAAACCCGATTTCAGATACACCATAGACGGCAAACCGGTATTTTCCACGCTCTCGGTGAAAACCCTCCAAGCCGCCAACATCATCGGAAAACCGAAGGATGAACCCGGATTCGGACTGGTCAGGGCGGGTTTCGGGAATTATAACAAACCCTACGGAGAACTCTATTTCAACAACAAGAAGAGCAAGAACTCCATCTTCGGGTTGCACGCCAAACATCTGTCGTCGCACAGCAAGCTCACCCTGCTGAACGGCGACCGGGTACAGGCACCCTTTTCGGACAACGAGGCGGAAGTATTCCTCAAACACATGTTCCGGAAATCGACGCTCTCGATGAACCTGGGCGTGACCCACAACGGCTTCCGCTACTACGGATACCCCGGAACCGGGGAGGGCGACACCATTCCCTATATTCTGAAAAAGGAGAAACAGGAATATTCCCATCAGGGCGACAAGCAAGCCTTCACCCGCGGAGGAATCAACATCAACCTCCGAAATATCTATGCCACGAAAAGCGACCCTTCGGCGGGACTTGACTTTGACTATTACCGCTTCGGAACCAAAACGGGACAACGCGAGGATTTCGCCCGCTTCAATATGGATTTCAACCGTCCGCGGCAGGGCTTCTCCCTCCTTTTGAACGCCGGCATCGAATACTCGGGGGTCTCTTCGGTCTATTCCTCCTGGCCCGATATCACTCCCCTCCCCGGACTTCTGAACGTTTTGCCCGACGAAATCAGGCAACTCCTGGAGTATGATACCGATACAAGAAAGCAAACCTGGGTCTATTTCAAACCTGCGGTCTTCCTCGGAAATGAAACCATTAACCTCAAGCTGGGTTTTAAATCCTGGATCGTTCGCGGAAAAGTGGACGAGACCTCCTTTAAGATCGCCCCCGATGTGCGCTTTAACTTCTCCCCGGTGAAGGAGATCATCAACATGTTCGCAGGCGTCGACGGTGACTACCACCATAACCACTACTCTGCCGTCGCCTGCGAAAATCCTTTCGTCGACCCGAAACTGAGCGTGAAAAACCACCTCGAGAAATTCAGATTCTTCGGCGGCTTTGACGGACGACTCTCGTCAAAGACCAATTTTAAGATCCAGGTCGACCATTCCATCTTCAATGACCGTCCTTTTTACTACCTACAGGGATTCGACACTCCCGGCGCTTTTCCCGGGCCCGGTCCCGATTATGTTGACAACACCTTCAAGGTATTGTACGACAGCCTGAACATCACAAAGTTCAACGGAGAGATCACTTACATCGTCGGGGACAAAATCAACGTATTGCTGAGCGCCAACATCTACAAGTACAAGATGACCAGGGAAGCCAAAGCGTGGAACATGCCCTCCTTCGACGCCACAGTGACCCTGAATTACATGGTGAACGACCGCCTTAGCGTGGCCGCCGACATTTATGCCATCGGGAAACGGACCGGACTGGTCAAACAATATGATTTCTTTGACGGAATCTTTGTCGACATTAACGATCCGGAATCCCTTTTAAAACCAGCACTGAAGGAATATACCCTGGAGACCGCTTTCGACATCAACCTAAGGGGAAACTATGCCATCACCTCAAAACTGTCGGCTTTCGCGCAACTTAACAATTTCGGATTGCAGAAATATGAGCGCTGGCTGGGCTATCCAGTCCAAAGTTTCAACATGCTGGCGGGAATCAGTTATTCTTTCTAAAAACTGATTTTTGCCGGTATTAATTTATTAACAAAATGGCGTTTTAACCCGTGGAATCTCCCTTCCCACGGGTAATTTTGTTATATTTGCACGTTGGTTTGAAGAGAGAATTTCGACTTTTTAAGTTATTGATTAACAGATGTTTTCCAGAACCAATTTACACGACTGAAAAGGTCAATTGGTTTAACGGACCATTGGAAAACAGAAGAGACAAATCAGGAGAAAATTATGAGTGATAATGAAATGAACGGTCAGCTGAACGGGAACGGAAATACGGATGAGAATTACGGAGCTGACAGTATCCAGGTGCTTGAAGGTCTCGAGGCGGTACGGAAGCGTCCGGCCATGTATATCGGCGACGTGAACGACCGGGGATTGCATCACCTGGTTTACGAAGTGGTGGACAACTCGATTGATGAGGCGCTGGCAGGTTACTGCCAAAATATTGAAGTGACCATCCATCCCGACAACTCGGTCACGGTGAAAGATGACGGCCGGGGGATTCCCACGGAATTGCATACCAAGGAAAACCGGTCGGCACTCGAAGTAGCGCTGACGGTCCTCCATGCCGGAGGGAAATTTGACAAAGGCAGCTACAAGGTGTCGGGAGGGTTGCACGGGGTGGGCGTATCGTGTGTGAACGCCTTATCATCTTACATGAAGGCGGAAGTGCGCCGCGACGGAAAAGTTTGGGTGCAGGAGTACAACATCGGCAAACCGCTGTATCCCGTCAGAGAATGTGGCCTTAGCGACGAAACCGGCACCATCATCACCTTCAAACCCGACAACACCATTTTTCAGACTACGGAATACAAATATGAGATCCTGACGGTGAGGCTCCGGGAGCTGGCTTTCCTGAATGCAGGCATCAGCCTGAAGATCACCGACGAAAGGGTCATCAAAGAGAACGGGGAATTCAAAAGCGAGACTTTTTTCTCCTCCCAGGGACTGAAGGAGTTTGTGGAATATCTCGATGATTCGCGGGTTAAGCTGACGCCCGAGATCATCCATGTCTCCACCGAAAAGAACGGGATTCCGGTGGAAATCGCCCTTCAGTACAACAACTCCTATTCCGAGAATGTCCATTCGTACGTGAACAATATAAACACCATCGAAGGGGGCTCGCACCTAACGGGTTTCCGGAGGGGTTTAACGCGTACCATGAAGAGTTATGCCGACCAGTCGGGATTGCTTGCCAAGCTCAAGCTGGAGATCAACGGAGACGACTTCCGGGAAGGACTGACGGCCGTGATCTCGGTGAAGGTGCAGGAGCCGCAGTTCGAAGGCCAGACAAAGACCAAGCTGGGAAATTCGGAAGTGACGGCTTCCGTCGACCAGGCGGTCAGCGAGATGCTCACCAACTACCTGGAAGAGAATCCCCGTTCGGCGCGGATCATCATGGACAAGGTGATCCTGGCCGCCCAGGCCCGTCATGCCGCCCGCAAAGCACGTGAACTGGTCCAGCGCAAAAATTCCCTATCGGGAGGCGGCCTCCCCGGAAAACTCAGTGACTGCTCTGAACGCGATCCCGCACTATGTGAGCTCTTCATCGTGGAGGGCGATTCCGCAGGAGGAACCGCCAAACAGGGGCGCGACAGGCGTACCCAGGCCATCCTGCCCCTCCGGGGAAAGATCCTCAACGTCGAAAAAGCCATGCAGCACAAAATCTTCGAAAACGAAGAAATCAAAAATATCTTCACCGCCCTGGGAGTCTCCATCGGCACCGAAGACGACTCCAAAGGTCTCAACCTCGAAAAACTCCGTTATCACAAGGTCATCATCATGACTGACGCCGACGTCGACGGAAGCCATATCGACACGCTGATCATGACCTTTTTCTTCCGCTACATGCAGGAATTGATCCGCCGCGGCCACCTCTACCTGGCCACCCCGCCCCTTTACCTGGTTAAGAAGGGGAAAAAGGAGCAGTACGCATGGACAGAACAACAACGGATACAGCTGATCAAAGAGTGGGCCGAAGGAAATGAATCAAGCGTCAATGTCCAGCGTTACAAAGGTCTGGGAGAGATGAATGCTGAGCAGTTGTGGGAAACCACCATGAACCCAGATAAAAGAACCCTTCAGCAGGTGACCATTGAAAATGCTGCGGAAGCCGACCATATCTTCGCTATGCTGATGGGCGACGATGTCCCGCCACGCCGGAAATTCATCGAAGACCACGCCATCTACGCCAACATCGACGCGTAAAATGAATATTTGCGTATTTTGTTCCTCCAGCAATGCCATCTCCGAAACTTATTTTGAAGATGCACGTGCGCTGGGGAGGCTGATCGGAGAAAAAGGGCATTCCCTCATCAACGGAGGGGCCAACGTGGGGTTGATGGAAGCGCTGACCATTGCCGCCAGGGCTGCCGGAGCCCGTACCACCGGCATCATCCCCGAGATGATGCAGGGACGCGACCTGGTGTCCAACCATTCACACGAAGTGGAGATCACCGCCGGCATGATGGAAAGAAAAGCCCGCATGCGAGAACTGAGCGACGCATTTGTGGCTCTCCCGGGAGGCTTCGGAACCCTCGAAGAGATCCTCGAGGTGATCACCCTCAAACAACTCGATTACCACCGCAAACCTGTCGTCTTTGTCAATACCTGCAATTTTTACCGCCACCTCTTCCTGCAATTCGAAGAGGCCTTCGGCGGGAACTTCTCAAAACCGGAATACCGCCGGCTCTTCCACATCTGCGCAACACCCGCCGAAGCTGTCACATACATCGAAAACTACACCCCCGGCGAGGTGGTCAACAAGTGGTACAGGGTGCCGGAGAAATAATCTGAGGTTGAGGTTAAGCTTAATGACGCAGACCACCAGAGCCCTGAAAGGGCTCAACCGCAGTAATCCCCGGAAACCGAAGAATGTTGAGGCTGAAGTTAAGGTTAAGGTTGAGGTTATTGGCAAATTTCCTGTCCTTCTGATTCCAATTCCGCTTCGCCGGCTTTCTCAGGGTGCAGGATCTCTTCGGGTTGCAGCATCATCCGCGCGATCTCGGCAATGTCGGCAACGGGGATTTCCCGTTTTCCGGCGGCGAAGGTTTTCTTGCAGAGCGGACAGGAGGTGACGACATAATCGGGATTTCCCGCCATCAGCACCTGGTAGGCACTGTCGGTGACCAGGGTTCTTTGCCGGGGGGTGATGGCCAGGTTGGCCAGGCTTCCACCGCAGCAGAGGGCGTCCTCCCTTTCATGCGCGGCAGATACCAGCACACCGGTCCGCCGGATGATGCTCCGCGGCTGTTCGTAAATTCCCGAACCCCGGCCCAGGTCGCAAGGGTCGTGGTAGCTCATCCTGAGCGAGCTCTTCCGGAAGAGGGAGGGTCTCTCCGTCATCAGCCGGTTCAGAAAAACAGTATGGTGTTCCACCGGGATGGGAAGATCATATTCCTCGTTAAACACTTTGTAGCAGATGGGGCAGGTCACCAGCAGCAGGGAAGCTCCCGACCGGTTGATGAGCGCCGTGGTGCGGGCGATGATGCTCCGTGCCTGGTCAGCGAAACCCGCCTGCCTGGCCGGACGGCCGCAACATACCTCCTCCCGGTCGTCAAGCACCGAAAAACGGATCCCGGCACGGGTCAGTATCTCCCGCGTGGCATCAATAATGCCGGGAGTAAGGTGCGACATGCATCCTGCAAAATAGAGCACATCCACCTTTTCCCCGTTGGCAGATACAACGGGACGCATTTCTGCAGCCGGAGCGATGGCGTTCATCATCCTTTTCCTGCCGGCAATCCTGAGCTGGTCGATACCGATTTCGACCGGACAGGCCTGGCTGCAGCGGCCACAGAGGAAACAGTTTTCCAGAACCGGCCGTTCGGGCGTGCCATATCGTAAATCGCGCAGGAAATAGACCGCCTGGGAATGGGTGATCCCGGCATCGGCTGATAACTGGCATACGTTGGTGCAAATTCCGCAACGCGAGCATGCATTGATCTCAAAATCGGCATACGCGTTTTGCCGTTCAGGGGTGGCCAAATTCCAGTACTTCAGAAAGATCAGAACCACCTCGGTAAAGATATGCATATACCGCGAAAAGGGAAGGGCGAAGAAAAATCCCCCCAGCACGATGGAATAGGCCCACCAGGACGGAAGAAGGAGGTCTTCGAGGGGAAGGAATGAGGCCAACGCTCTTCCCGATCCGAGGGTAAAGAAACCTCCGCTCCCGGCAATTCCCGCCGTCACACTTTCAGCAAACCACCGCAGCGGAAAGATAAACCACAAAAAGGTGAGCGCAATCCGGTCGGGAA
>MTKZ01000569.1_pt1 | contig 12652 bp, 10 predicted proteins | sample 1042781 | NCBI WGS metagenome assembly MTKZ01 (sample SAMN06212207, study PRJNA360539) | anaerobic digester metagenome | biome: Wastewater treatment plant; material: sludge; isolation source: anaerobic digester fed with sludge from wastewater treatment plant | place: Denmark: WWTP Viborg ...
CGGGCTCACCCGTGGTTGCTTACAAGCGGCCTAGCCGCAATTCAGCGACCCGACTCCCCGGCGACTTTCGGCCTCGCTCACATCGGTAGGGGGCTTCCACCCGGTGACCCCCACTCTCTGGCGACGGCACGGCGGCATGAACCGCCACAGCCTACTCCTCCGGTTCAGCGTCTTTTGTATGACGTCATTATATCAGTCTCGCCAGTTGTGTCAACCCCCAGGAATTGACTTGCGCAAGCTCGCAATCACCGTCGTCAACTCAACACGTAGTGCTGAGGCGCCGGGCAATTGAGCGACTATCGCTTCGGCCTGGCGCAGACGCTGGCGCGCGTCAGGATAGTCGATCAGCCCTTGATTTACCTGTTGCCGCACAGGCAGCAGCAGATCGAGAACCTGGTCGAAGACTTCACTCGCGGATAGGGCCGCATCCTCGCGTCCAGCGCGCCTGGCTGCGGCCACCGCTGCACCTGCTTCCATGTCGGCCGGCATGATCAGCCATTTGGCTGCTTCGCCAGCCATCAGCCGGAAAGCTTCTTCGCCAAGCGAGGCGCGTCGCTCGAATACCGTGCTGCGGTCGACGCTGTTGCGCCCCAGGTTGGTGCGTTGCACAGCCAGCCGGAACGCGCCATCCGCTCCATCTAGCAGGGNNGTAGCCTCGCGCGGGAGGCAAGATCCAGCGCCACAAGACCTTGAGCCATGCCATGGGACCCAGGTCAAGGTCCGGCGTTGTCTTCACCGGCACCTCTTTGGCCTGCACGAGCCGGTTCCATGTGATGAGTTTATCAATCATGGCGAGCGGCACCACGCGTTCCGCGCCTTCGGCGTTGGCTCCAGCCGAATTGCCAAACTCACCGATCAGGAAGCCAGGCTGCACAGCCGGGCGGCCCAGGAGCGGGAGAACGCGAATGTACCAAAGCTCACGCAACGCAGCCAGGAGCCAGCGAACCAGCGCGGCTACCAGGTAGAGCAACACTACGGCTGCCAATGCTGCCAGCAGTGTTGCGCCTATATCCAGCAATTTCGAGCGCGTAGTCTCAACCAGGGTGGGGACGACGACTTCAGGCGCTGCAGTTGGCGCCGCGGTTGGCAGCGGCGCCATCATCGTTGCTATTTGAGCGGCCTTGCCAGCCAACGCATCCTGCAGCCCAGCCAGTGCTTCGGGGTTGCCGCGGTTGTCTGCCAGGATTTCAGCAAACAGGTCCGCAGCGCTCTCATAGTCCTTGCCGTCCAGAAAGGCCTGTGCCAGCACGATCTGCGCCTGCAGTTCGGTAAGGGTTGCGGTAGGGGTGGGCGTGAGTGTCGGGGTACGCGTCGGGGTCGGCGTGCCCGGCGTCTCTGCCGTTGCTTCAGGGGTTGCACCGGTTGCGGGAGTGGCATCGGCTGCCGGAGTNNGGCTGCCGGAGTAGTTGTTTGGGCCGCCGCTGGCATCGGCCAAGCGTTCCCCGCAGCGAAGGTCAGGCTCAATGCAAGGACCACCAACCATGCCAGCAGGCGCGTCCTTCGTCGACTCATGGCAACCTCCGGGGCGAAATGATGACGGTCGGTAGAGCAAACAGTGCGCTGCGATTATAGCACCCTTCCAGAGGGGTGGCAATTGGCGCGGCGCAAGCCAGATGCTATAATCGCCGGATCGGAGGGGGAGTTTCGGATGCCGGTTGTGAGATATGAGGTGACGTGTGAGGTCTTCGAAGTGATGGAGGCCTGCGTATGAGGGCGGGCGAGCGTGCTAACGGTCCGCAATTCGTCCTGGCATCCAAGTCTCCCCGTCGAAGGGAGCTTCTGGCTGCGCTCGGGCTCGATTTTACGGTGGATGCAGCGGATGTGGACGAGACGCCGCGGCCCGGGGAGTTGCCGGAGGTGTTGGTCTGCCGGCTCTGCCGCGCCAAGGCGGCGGCCGTGGCATACCGTCATCCGGATATGGTGGTGCTGGCGGCGGATACTCTGGTTGTCTTAGATGGTGTGCTGCTTGGCAAACCTGCCGATCCATTGGATGCAGTGGCGATGCTCTCAGCACTCCGCGATCGAGTTCACGTCGTCTATACTGCGGTCTGCGCGATTCACGATGCTGCGGTTGACACTCGCCTGTCGGCCACCAACGTCACGATGCGTTCCTATACCGATGCTGAAATAGAGAGCTACGTGGAGACAGGCGACCCCTTGGATAAGGCCGGTGCGTACGGCATCCAGGATCCGCAGTTTGCGCCGGTGGCTTCCTGGAAAGGATGCTACTCGGCGGTCATGGGGCTGCCGCTTGGATTGGCAGCGGAGCTGCTGGCTGGTGCAGGAGTCGCGGCGAGCACAGATGTTGCCCAGGCTTGCCGGGCTATCACGCGGGACCATTGTTGTCTATGATAGGGTCTTCTCATGCAAGATGATATTCTCGCCAGCCTGAACCCTGCTCAGCAGGAGGCGGTGACGGCTGTCAGGGGGCCGGTGTTAGTGCTGGCCGGCCCGGGCTCGGGGAAGACGCGCGTGCTGGCGCACCGAGTGGCCTATCTGCTGCGCGTCGCCGGCGCGCACCCACGCACCATCATGGCAGTGACCTTCACGAATAAGGCCGCAGGCGAGATGCGCGAGCGCGTCAATCGGCTGCTGGGAGAGGCTGTGCCGGTCAGTTCGGGCTGGAGGGGATTGACCATCGGAACCTTTCACGCCATCTGTGCGCGAATTCTGCGCGCCGAGGCGGGTCCGGCAGGCCTTAACCCCAACTACGTCATCTATGATGATGGTGAGCAGTTGAGTGCGATCCGGAGTGCGCTCAAAGATCTCAAAATCGATGAGAAGATGTATCGGCCCGAGGCCATGCGATCGGCTATCACCAAGGCGAAGAACGAGCTGATCAGGCCTGCGGAGTTCGAGGCAACCACCTACTTCGCCGAGATTGCCAAGCGGGCTTACACGCGCTACGAAGAAATCCTGAAGGCCAATGGGGCCTTGGACTTCGATGACTTGCTCTGCAGGACGACCTGGTTGTTCAAGGATCAGCCGGAGGTGCTGCGGCGCTATCAAGACCGTTATGAGTATCTGTTGGTAGATGAGTTTCAGGATACCAATTCGGCCCAGTATGAGATGGTGTGTGCACTGGCCGGCAGGTCGCACAATCTGTTTGCAGTGGGCGATGAAGATCAAAGCATCTACGGCTTTCGCGGTGCTGACTATCGCAACGTTCTGCGCTTTCGCGAGGATTTTCCGGAGGCCAAGGTGATCCTGCTGGAGCAGAATTATCGCTCCACGCAGAGCATACTCGATGCAGCCAACGCGGTGATTGCCAGAAACGTCAAGCGCACGCCTAAGCGCCTGCGGACCGATCGCGGCCAGGGTCCGCAGGTGATCATGCACGAGGCCTACGATGAGGCTGACGAGGCGCAGTTCGTCGTCAACACGATCCAGCGGCTGACCGGCTCGGGTGAAGCGACTCTGAACGATTGTGCGGTCATGTACCGCACGAACGCGCAATCCCGTTCCCTGGAAGATGCGTTCGTGGCGCGCGGCATCCCATACCGGCTGGTGGGAGGCACGCGGTTCTATCAGCGCAAAGAGATCAAGGATGCGCTGGCATACCTGCGGCTCGCCCACAACCCTTCAGACAATGTCAGCCTCATGCGCGTGATCAATGTGCCGCCGCGCGGCATCGGCGATAAGACCGTCTCGACCCTGGCCTCGTGGAGCACCGAGCTAGGCGTTTCCATGGCCGGCGGACTGGCGCTGGTGGCAGGCGATTTGGGTAGCCCGGTTCTGCAGGGCGTCTACTTGACAACCGACAGCGGCACGCCGCCGCAGCATCCTTTTGCGGCCGCGGCCCAGCGCTCCCTTATCGCATTTTACCGGATGCTGAAGGGATGGTTGAGCGCCAAGGATGGGTCGACTGTTGCCGCCTTGCTCGAACAGATCTCGGAGCAGTCCGGCTATGCAACCTGGCTGCGCGACGGCACTGAGGAGGGCGAGGAACGCTGGGAAAACCTGCAGGAGCTGCGCTCGGTTGCCGCGCATTACGATGATTTCCCGCCGGATCTGCGGCTGACAGCCTTTCTGGAGGAGGTCGCCCTTGTGTCAGATCAGGATGAGCTGGTGGAACAGGACGAGCGCGTCACGCTGTTGACCGTCCATACGGCCAAGGGACTGGAGTTCGAGGTCGTGTTCCTGGTGGGCCTAGAAGAGAACATCTTCCCGCACAGCCGCAGCATGGAAGACCCGGATCAGATGGAGGAAGAGCGCCGGCTGATGTATGTCGGCGTGACGCGGGCGAAGGATCGGCTGTATCTGATAAGGGCTTTCAGACGGATGCTATTCGGACGGAGCGAGATCAACGAGCCGTCGCGCTTCCTGCGCGATGTGGCCGCTGCGCAAGGCACGACCATGGGAATGGGCGGCGTTGTGCGCGGGGTTGGAAGCCGGCCGGACAGCTTTGGGGAAAGCAGGCGCACACACGGCTGGGATCGGGACGCGCGCGGCCACACCCTGGATGAAGCAGATGCCGAATCGTGGCATGCGCCAGTTCATCGCGCGCGACCCGGTGACCGAAGTTCTATCCTCCGATCGCAATCGGGTGATCGCAGTGCCGGGTCATCCTGGGCGCCCGGCAAATTGCCGGAGCAGCCGCCGCAAGCCGCCAGGCGTCCTGAGCGCGCAGGGCAATTTATGCCAGGGGATCGCGTGGACCATGGTTTGTTCGGCCAGGGGATCGTGCTCAAGTCAGAAGTCACTGCAGATGACGAGGAGGTGACTGTGGCATTCGCGGGCAAGGGCACCAAGACCCTGTTGGCCGGGTTTGCCAAGCTGCGGAANNNNGACGCTGGATATGGGCTTCACCCTGGTCAATCTTAATAGTGGGGTCGACCGCATGCTGCTGGCCTTGGGTCAGCGAATGCGGCCCGAACTGACGCTCGATGAGGTGCACGCAGCCCAACGGCAGTTTTGGGATTACTGGAACGCTGCCGATGCGGATCGGGTGTGGGAGCCTAGCCTGGCTGCCGATATTGCCGAGAGCCGGGAGATCGATGCCGGCATCCTTCATTTGCTTGGGATCGACGATCCGGCGATCATCGACGAGGCGACTGCGGAGAGCCGGCGGCGCTACGCCGACATCGCGACCTACACCATTTTTCCCGACGTCATCCCTGCGCTGGAGGCGCTGCGGACGTCTGTGCCCGTGCTGGGGGTCCTCTCAAATTGGGGCTGGCATTTGCCCGAGTTGTGCGCCTCGCTTGGCCTGGATCGATACGTCGACTTCATCGTGACTTCAGCGCGAGTGGGGGCTGCCAAGCCGAACGCCAGGATCTTCCATCATGCGCTTGAGATGTGCCGCTGCGACCCATCACGCGTCCTGCACGTTGGGGACAGCCTGGTGGCCGATGTGCGCGGCGCGGAGGCGGTGGGGATGACGGGCGTGCTCCTTGACCGAAGCGGGACGAGCAACGGGGTGGGATGCCTGGTTGTGAGGGAGTTGACCGAACTGCCTCGACTGATCCGTTGAACAGGAAGGTTTCGTGAAAGTGATCGGAAATCGGCGCATGCGCAGCCTGGTGATCACCCTGGTATTAGCTGGTCTGCTCTTGATCGGCCTGTTGGTGGCGCGTCCCAAGTTTCCGGCGCTGCTTCCCGCCCCGTCACCCTCGCCCGGTCTCGAAGGCCCGAACGCGCCGGCGCCGGGACGTGATCTGCCTATGACGCCGATGCCGTCCCCGACTGCGGCGCCCTGGCAGTGGGTGAGCCCGGGGATTGCCGGCATTCCGCCGATCACACTCACTGCTGGCATCGCCCAATACGTGTATTACGCCTGGTCTCCCTATTGCGACTATCCGGAAAGACGCGGCATTCCGATGATCTGGGGCAAGAAGGACTTTGCGAATCAGGCCAAAATGGCGTCCTTGTTCGACGGAGTATGCAATGATGGCCGGCCGCTGCTCTTCCTCAATGAACCCGCGAAGATTGAGCAGGCCGACATCAGCCCGATCGAAGCAGCCCATATGTTTTACACGATGACCCGCGGCATCGATTGGCCGTATCAGCGCTGGCGCGGTCCCATCTATGCTGGCAACAACCTGATTGAAGACCAGAGATGGGATGCTGAGTTCGTCGGGCAATTTGCCGCGCAACACAACGGGGGCAGCACAACGATTCGCGAGATCAGCGGATGGGGCATTCATCTCTACGGTAATTACGAGTACGGACCAGATGCCGGCAATCCCGAGGCAGTCTGGACGGCTGACATACCGCCGGCAGCTATTCCGGGCGTCGTAGACCGAAGCATGAAGCTGGTGGATCAGTACACGGCCGAGCGATCGGCGGAGAGCAATTCGACGTCGCTCCTTGTGACGGAGTTTGGATTGTTGCAGGCGTCGGCCTGGCACACGCCCCCAACGTACTTCTACACTACGACGGCTGCGTTCATGGGTGAATACGTCGCGCGATTTGATCACCTGCCCCAGGTGCAGGCGTGGTTCTGGTTCCTCAGCACCGGGCCATCCACGACATTCCTGGACGCAAACATGCTTGTGGACTCGAAGGGCGCCCTGACGCCCAACGGATTCGAGTGGCGAGAATTGGCGCTGCAACGACAGGTACAGCTGCAGCAACCCTGAGACTGGTGCCTCCCAACGCGGTCCTGCGCTGCGGGCGGATTGCCGGAGCTGGTCGCTCTGCCTGTGGTCCTTGATTGCGGTCGCTATTCAGCCAGGTATCGTAACACCAGCCACAACACCGCCTCGGCCGACAGCGCCTTGTTGCCGAGGCGGTCTGCATCCCACTGGTGACGCTCGCCCCATTCGGCGCCTTCAGCGGACAAGTGGATATAGACCAGCCCGACCGGCTTTCCAGGTGTCGCCCCCGTTGGTCCTGCAATACCGGTGACTGACGCGGCAATGTCCGCGCCGTAGAGCTGCCGGGCTCCCTGGGCCATCTCAGCCGCAGTCTCAGCGCTGACTGCGCCATGTGCGGCCAACGTGGCCGCCTGAACTTTCAGCAGCTTCTGTTTGGCGTCGTCGGAGTAAGTCACCGCACTCCCGAGGAAATAAGCAGAGCTGCCTGAGATATCGGTGATCAGGTCGCCAATCAAGCCGCCGGTGCACGACTCAGCGAATGCCAGGGTCAGTTTACGTTCAACCAACACTCTGTGGACTCTGAAAGCAAGCGGATGCGGCCGCCTGCCCACGCGTTTGTGTCCGCCGGGCTGATTCGTGTGATTGCTCATGCTTCGAGCTCCTTGTCATCATCGCCAGCCGGCTCGGGCAGATACAGCGTGAAGAACGTGCCTGCACCGGGATGGCTCTCTACCTCGAGTTGACCGCCGTGTGCCTCGGCCACCCATTTAGCAATAGCCAGTCCCAAGCCTGCTCCGCCAGACCGCGCCCGGCTGCGATCGGCCCGGTAGAAACGATCGAAGATATGTGGCAAGTCTTCCGGCGCAATGCCTGCGCCCGTATCTTCCACGCAGACCTGCACCCAACCGGCCTGGCGTTTGAGCGTCAGCGTCACATCACCACCGGCCGGTGTGTACTTGATAGCATTATCTACCAGGTTGAGCAGCAGCTGGCGCAGCCGATCTGCGTCGCCCAGGACGACCGCTTGATCTTCTGCGCCCAGCCGCACATGCACACCGGTGTTTTGGGCTATGAGCTGGCCCTGGCGGTATACATCGAGAATCAACGTATCCAGTTCTACCGGCTGAAGCCGCAGCTGGAGCCCTGCATCCGCTTGAGCGAGCAACAGGAGGTCATTGACCAGCCGGCGCATGCGGGCGGTCTCGTTGCCGATGGCGGCCAGGGACTCGTTGCGCATGGCCGCATCATCGGCTGCGCCGCGTCGCAGGAGATCCACGTTGCCCTGGATGCTGGTCAGCGGCGTGCGCAGCTCGTGGCTGACGTCTGCCACCAGGCGTTGCTGCGCATCGAATGAGGACTCGAGTCGCGCGAGCATGTCATTGATGGTTGCGGTCAGGCGGCCCACTTCGTCATTCGGCACCTCGGCCGCAATGCGCTGGCTGAGATCGCGCGTGCCAGTGATCTGCTGTGCGGTCTCGGTAATCGCCTTGATGGGCCGCAGGGCCGCGCGGGCCAGGATGCTGCCACCCACTGCCGCAAATAGCAGCGCGAGCACGCTGGCCAGCAGCAGAGCGCGCCGGACGACTGAGAGCGCATCATCAATCACCGACATGAGGCTGGCCACCTCTACCACGCCGACAAGCTGATTTCCGATGGGAATTGGGAGACTGGCGACCTGGAGGCGGATATCGTCGGCCTCCACAGTCATGAAACGGGGCTGGCCGGGTTCGAGATTCTCAAACATCACGGGGGCAATGGGCAGGCGCTGACCCTGCAAGTTCTCCGATAGCTGAACGGCTCGGCCATCGAGCTGGACGATCTGGACGTAATATTGCGAGCCGAACGCGTCAACAGACGGCAACCGTGCGCGGCCCGAGAGCATGACCGCCAGCGGATCGTTCTCTTGCTGGATGACCGCAATGACGTCTTCGGCCTGGCCCACAAGCCGCTCTTGCAGGTTGACGAGCAGAATCCTACCGACAAGCGAGTAGATCAGAATTCCGATAGAGAGCAGCGTCAGCGCCAGCAGGCCCGTGTACCACAGGGTCAGCCGGGTGCGAATCGACATGTTACTCTTCTCGCAGCGCATAGCCTACGCCGCGGACGGTCTGGATCAAGCGCGGTTCGCCGCCCTCCTCCAGTTTGGAGCGAAGATAGCGGATGTAGACTTCGATGATATTGGATTCGCCGCCGAAGTCGTAGCCCCAGATGCGATCGTAGAGGGTATCGCGCGTGATGACCTGCCGCGGGTGTTGCAGGAACAGGTGGAGCAATTCAAATTCGCGCGCCGTCAACTCGACGCGACGGCTGCCCCTATGCACCTCGTGGGTAACAGGATTCAGGCTCAGATCCGCGAAGCGCAGAGCTTCTTCCTGGGCCGTCGGTTGGCGACGGCGAAGCAGCGCACGCACGCGCGCAAGCAGCTCATCGAATGCGAACGGCTTGACGACGTAATCGTCGGCTCCTGCGTCCAACCCGCGTACACGATCGGGTACAGAGTCCTTTGCCGTGAGGATCAGGATTGGCACATCGCTCGCTGCGCGCAGTCTTTGGCACACAGTGAGGCCGTCCATCCCAGGCAACATAAGGTCGAGCAGTACGAGATCGGGCGCGCGGTCGCGCGCGGCCGCCAGCCCCTCCGCGCCATCGCCTGCGACTTTGACGGAGTAGCCCTCATAGATTAAACCGCGACGCAGCAGGTCTGCGATCTGCGGATCGTCTTCGATTACCAGGATGAGTTCTGCCATATAGCCTGAACTTGGTAAGAGTAATGACGGGTTGACAGCCAAGTTTCTGAGATGATTCTACACGTGCTCGCGTGTGGGTGCAAGCGTTGGTTCACATGGGGTTGCCCCAAGACAGCTGTAGGGATTATAATCTTCTGGTCTTCTGGTGGGAGGCAATACACCGCTTGCGCTTGCCTTTACGCAGCGGGGCGTAATCACAGAGGAGTCAGACAGACGTATGGACAATGCACAGATTATCGCTTCCTTTGAGGAACGCGTTCTGGGAAACGTTGAGAAAGTAATCATCGGCAAGCGCCGCGAGGTCGAGATGACCCTCATCGGCTTGCTCTGCGAGGGGCACTTGCTCATCGAGGATGTGCCTGGCGTTGGCAAGACAATGTTGGCCCGGTCGATCGCCAAATCCATCGGCTGCTCGTTCCGCCGCATTCAGTTCACCCCGGATATGCTGCCGAGCGATGTGACCGGCGTTTCAGTGTTTAACCAGAAGACGCGTGAATTCGAGTTCCGTCCGGGCCCCGTTATGGCGCAGATCGTCCTGGCGGATGAGATCAACCGGGCCACGCCGAAGACGCAGTCGGCCCTCCTTGAGGCCATGGAAGAGCGCCAGGTCACTGTCGACGGCGTCAGCTACCCGATGGAGCGCCCATTCCTGGTGTTGGCAACACAGAATCCCATCGAGTATGAAGGCACCTTTCCGCTCCCCGAAGCACAGATCGACCGCTTCATGATGCGCGTTAGCCTGGGCTATCCATCTTCGGCAGATGAGATGCGGGTATTGGAGTCGCAGCGCGAACGGCACCCGTTGCAGGATCTGGGCCAGGTCGTATCGGCGGAGGAGTTGATGGCAGCTCAGGCTGCGGTCAGGCAGATCTACGCGGATGACCTGATCAAGGAATACATCGTGGAGCTGGCCAACGCCACACGCCGGCACCCTGACATCTATCTGGGTGTCAGCCCACGCGGCAGCCTGGCACTGTTCCGCGGCGCGCGGGCCTATGCCGCCCTGCAGGATCGCACCTACGTCATCCCCGACGACGTCAAGGCGTTGCTGGAATCCACCTTTGCTCATCGCCTCATTATCAGTCCTTCGGCGCGCATCAAGAACGTCGAGGCTCGTGCCGTGGTCGAGCAGGTCGCTCAGTCTGTGCCTGTACCCGGCACGCGCATTCGCGCGCGCTAGAGGGAAGGGAGCTCCCTTTTGCGACGTTCCTGGGCGGTCTTCTTGCTGTGGTTGGTGACTGCGATCTTTGCGATCGCGTCCGGACGAGAACTGGCCTTCACCCTGTTTTATTTTGTGACCGGCGTAGTCTTGATTTCGCTGTTCTGGGCGTGGCTAAATCAGCGTGGGTTGACCCTGCGTCGCACGACGCGCAGCCATCGGTCGCAGGTCGGCAAATATTTCGAGGAGACGCTGGAACTTGCGAATCGCTCGCGCTGGCCGAAACTATGGGTAGAGGTGCACGACTTCTCTGACCTGCCGGGACACCAAGTAAGCCGGGTAGTCAATTCTCTTGGCCGCCACGCAACCTCGCGCTGGCAGGTGCGAACGCTCTCGCGGCGGCGAGGTCGATTTGTGTTGGGCCCCATTACCCTCAGCAGCGGCGATCCACTGGGCATCTTTCGTTTTACCCGCGAGGCACCGGAAACTGCGTCGGTGGTAGTGACGCCACCTACGGTGGACCTTCCCGGTTTCAGTCCACCTACGGGATACCTGCCGGGTGGCGAGTCAGTGCATCGGCGCACGCCGTATATCACGTCAAGTGTATCTGGGATCCGTGATTATGCGCCCGGCGACAGCCTCAACCGCATCCATTGGCCGTCCACTGCGCGCACGGGGCGGCTGATCTCTAAGGAATTTGAGCTAGACCCGCTTGCTGACGTCTGGATGTTTCTCGACATGTATGAGGATGCCCAGGCAGAGGCTCCCTGGAGTGAGGTTGACGATGACACGGTGATGCCGTGGCTCAGCCGCCGAGCCGAGCGCATGGAGTTGCCGCCCAGCACCGTTGAATACGGAGTCACGATTGCAGCATCCCTGGCCCAGCATTTCTTGCAGGCAGATCGTGAGGTCGGCTTCCTTAGCTACGCTGAAACACGCGAGGCGGTGCAGCCCGACCGTGGTGAGCGACAACTTACCCGTTTGCTCGAAATCCTCGCAGTTATCCGGGCAAGTGGAAGACTCCCCATTGCGGAGGCGCTGGCGATGGATGGCGCGGCCCTGGCGCGGCACACCACGTTGATCGTCATCACGCCATCCACTGACGAGCGCTGGGTTACAGTGCTGCGGGGATTGCGTGCACGAGGCGTGCACGGTATTGCTGTGCTGTTGGCAGGGCGAACGTTTGGCCCTGCGCCCGACTGGATGCCTGTCCTTGCCGATCTGCAGGCCAGCGGCCTGCCCGCCTATTTGGTAAAGAACGGCGACGACCTGGCGGAGGCGCTAGGGCGCCTGTCCAGTGGTGTTGGTCCGCGCAACGCGTTAGTGCGCTGAGAAAGAAGCCTTATGTTCATCGTATCCAAGAGGTTGCTCCTTGCATTTCTTCTGTTCTTCGTGATCCTTTCTGGCCCCTCGGTGGGATCAGCCGGCGCCGGTCGAACTACGCCAGTCGGCCAGCCGCCGGTCCCCGAACGTGCGTGGAATGCGCCGCATGTCGCCGGTGAGTTGCTGGTAAAGTTGGTCGATGGTGACAGCGCACAGCTAAAACGTGCTGGCTTTAGCGTGTTGCGCGAAATCCCCGAGCTCGAGCTGGCGGTCGTGCAGGTGAAGGCGGATCGCTTGTTGGCTCATGCTGCCGCTGATCTGGAGGGACTCGCCGGCGTGGAGTGGGCGGAGCCCAATTACACGTTGCAGCTTGACTTCATCCCCAATGATCCTCATTACGATACTGTCACACCCAAACAGACGACGTACCTGAACAAGATCGGCATCGAGGGTGCCTGGGATTTCACGCGGGGCCGGCCTGAGATCGTGATTGCTGTGCTCGATACCGGCGTGGACATGGCTCATGAGGACCTCGCCGGCGCGATTTGGACCAACTCTGCAGAAGCCTCTGGAGAGGAAGGTGTCGACGACGATGGCAATGGATTCGTCGATGACCTGCACGGTTGGGATTTCGCCGCCAATGACAACGTGCCGGATGACGACCACGGGCACGGCACCCATGTGGCGGGTATTGCGGCCGCCCGGATCGATAACGGCACAGGCATCGCCGGGCTTGCAGGTGAGACAACGATCATGCCGGTCGATGTGTTTGACTACGCCATCGGAGCGTACGAGGACTTGATTCGGGGGATCATTTACGCGACCGACAACGGCGCACATGTGATTAATATGAGCTTGGGCGCCAGCAGCTACAGCCTTGGCGA
>MTKZ01019585.1_pt1 | contig 12651 bp, 6 predicted proteins | sample 1042781 | NCBI WGS metagenome assembly MTKZ01 (sample SAMN06212207, study PRJNA360539) | anaerobic digester metagenome | biome: Wastewater treatment plant; material: sludge; isolation source: anaerobic digester fed with sludge from wastewater treatment plant | place: Denmark: WWTP Viborg ...
GTCCTTTCAGGTCATTCAGTTGATTCTTTTTGAACTCCATTTCCTGCTTCAACCCGGCAATTTTGCTTTGCTGTTTTGTAACATTCAGGTTGAACTCATTATACTGACGGTTCGCTTCGTTGTACTCTGTTTCTGTTAATTTAAATGCTTCATCCGCTTCTGTAAGTTTGGCTGCATTGGCCTGTAACTGCCCATTGAAATCATTTAATTGCTCCCTCACTCCTTCCACAGAACTTAATGTTTGCTGTGTTTGCAAATGCAGTTCTTCCAACCGGTGCTGGCTGCTCGTCTGCATTGAATGTATATTCTCCAGTTTATTGTGCAAAGAGAATACTTCATTGGTCAGTTGCTGAATTTCTTTTTCCGTATCCCGGATCGTGGTTTCTCTTAAATCTTCATTGAAAGCAATCACTTCATTATGGCGGGCCTGTATTTCAGAACGCAATGCTTCCACCACTACTGACTGAACGGATATTTCCTCTTGTAATTTTTCAAGATTCTTTACACGGCCAATCTTCTTTCCTTCAATCATTCCCACACTACCACCGGTAAGAGAGTATTTTCCTTTCACATACTTACCGTTCTTTTCAATTACTACAAAACCATTGCTGTTTTGCAAAGCATCTTCGCTGTCAGCGATAAATACATTTCCCAAAAGATGTTCAGCAAGTTTCCTGTATCTCTCTTCTACTTCTACCACACTCAATGCAGGAATTGCTCCTTCCAACCGATGTGTGGAGATTTCCGCCTGTTGCTCAGCAAATTTGTTTAGTAAGAAAAAGTTGGCCTTTCCTTTTTTATTTTCATCCAATAAATGCACTGCCTGTAATCCCTCTTGTAAATCATTTACCACATAATAACTAAGGTAAGGCTCAAGTACATTCTCCAATGCGGTTCTGTATTCTTCATTTACATATAATACATCAGAAAGAATAGGGGAATTATGGTTCCAGTTAGAATTGTTATGAAGAAATTTTACCGAATCCGGGTAGCCTTCCATTGAATCAATCATGCTTTTCAGCAAATCATGTTCATTCTTCTTAGCATCCAGCTTCCTGTTTTCTTCAGCGAGATTATTGCGAAGACCATCCAGAACGGCCTGTGTTTGTAAAATCTGATCTTTGGTGTTTTCCTGGTGATGCTGCAATTGTTCCAGGTCTACTTTCTTAATCTCAAGTTCTTTTTCTTTCAATCCCCTGTCATTATCTAGATGCTGGCGTTGATCTTCCCGCTGCTTTCTTTCTTCTTCTATCTGTGCAATGACCCGCTGCTGATTCGATACAGAGGTGTCCGCTACAGCTACTCTCTTCTCTGCATCAAACTGGTTGCGCTGTATCTGCTGATTTTCACTCCGGAGATTATCCAGGGCCTTGCGTTTTTCATCCAGCACATTTCTCTTGGCATCCACTTCATGACGAAGTTGTTCCAACTGTTCATTCAATCCAATCAATGCCTTTTCTTCCTCTTCCACCTGCATGATGGTAAACCCAATGCTTTCTTCAATGCCTTTCAGGTTGCCCTCAGCTTTTTGTAAAAAGTCTTTCAGACTGCTTTCTTTCTCCCGCAGATGTTCAAGACGTTGTGCTGAAAGATTTTTATCATTTTCCTTACTGCGAACAGTTTGCACTATATCATTAAAAGCATGCTGCATAGCCTGCAATTGCTTCTCTTTTTCAATAAAAGTTAATTTTTCCTGCTCCAGCCCCGCTTCATCATTTGCAATTTCAGCTTCCAGTTTTACCCGTTTATCAGTTTCAATATCTTGTTGCTCGTTCAGTTCTTTGTACGAAAGATTAAAACCCTCCAATGCGGCTTTTGCAAGCTCAATACTTACTTCACGATAATCTTTTTTAATCTCATGATATTTTTCTGCTTTCTTAGCCTGACTTTCCAGTGCCTTTAGCTGGTTATTGATTTCAAAAAGCAAATCTTCAATACGGGCAAGGTCCTGTTCGGTAGCATCTAATTTTTGTTTCGCCTCTTTCTTCCTTGTTTTGTAAATAGAAATGCCTGCTGCTTGTTCCAACATCCGACGACGGCTGTTATCCTTGTCTTTAATGAGATCATCTACCATTCCCAGTTCGATGATGGCGTAACTATCGGTACTGATACCTGTATCCATGAAAAGATTCTGGATATCCTTTAACCGGCACTGAACATCATTTAAGCGGTACTCACTTTCACCACTTTTATAAAATTTACGGGTGATGGTTACGGTACTGAATTCAGTGGGTAATAGATTTTTAGTATTCTCAAACGTCAGGCTTACCTCAGCGAGACCGCTTGCACTACGGGTCTTAGAACCATTGAACACCAGGCTATCCAGGTTCTCACTCCTCAGGTGGCTGATCTTCTGTTCGCCAATAACCCAGCGGATGCTGTCAACAATATTTGACTTGCCACAGCCATTGGGGCCTACTATACCAGTAATATTATCATCAAAACTCACTATAGTCTTGTCAGCAAAACTCTTGAAGCCCTTGATTTCTAAGCTTTTTAATCTCACGGTTTTCTTGTTTAAGTCAGCGGCGAATTTACATTAAACAAAGTGAAAACAAGGTTTGGCTATCAGGCAGTTATTCACAATGATGGGGGAAAAATGTGAGAAGAAAAACATCAATGTCAGCAAACCAGCATTGCATTCTCAGAAATTAATTAGCTGTTTCACCTTCCGGTTGATAAGAGCCATATTGAGGTATTTAATATTCAGAAATTCAAAGTCCCGGATCAATAATAAAGAAATGGCAGCCTCTTTTAAAGCAATAGCGTTATTGAAACAATTGATGGCTGTTTCCCGGGCACCAGCATGAGCATAGTCTAGCCCCATCCATAATTCAGAGATATGTTCACTCCTGCTTTTCATAGCCTGGTAATGATCGTCAACTTTTTTCACTAATAATGAGGTATCCCCATTTTTAATAAAATTTATCAATGCCAGATCACCCGACTTTTTTGCAGCCTCCTTTGCTGCATTCATATTATTGAATGTCCAGTAAAGCCGGGAGAGTTCTCCATAACGGCTTCTTTTCAGGCTGCTATCATTACCAGCTTTTTCAATCCTTACCTGTTGTAAAGCCACCGCCTCTTCCTCATTGTTCATATTTACTAATGCCATTACTTTATTCTTTAGCAGAAAATCCCACATGGGGTTTATTTCAATACCCATATCATACACTTTCAGAGCTTCTTCATTGTCCCCCTTTGCCTGCAAAAGAATGGCTAACCAGAGGTATACGTTAGACTGATTGGCGTTCAGGTTTATAGAACGCCGGTAAGTGATTTCTGCGGCATGCCAGTCAAAATTCTGAAAATACCAGTAACCCAACGAAGCCTGTGTTTCACCGGAGAATGAATCAAGACTGGTAGCAATATCAATATTTTTCTTAGCCTGCCATAGCATTTGAACAGGGTCTTCATAACCGCGGAAAGAAGAAAGCAAAAAAGAATCTGCAAGCCCGGAAAACGCAGCCGCAAATGAGGTATCCCGGGCAACAGCTTGTTGAAAATAATCACGGGCAATGAGCAGATCACTTTTATTCCTTTTCTCCATCAGCATTTTCCCCCTTAAATAAAGGTCATAAGCCTGAAGGTCGGAGGTTGGTATGTAATCCAGCTCTTGTTAGNNGGTCATAAGCCTGAAGGTCGGAGGTTGGTATGTAATCCAGCTCTTGTGTTTCTCTCTTTGAGAGAGTGGTATTGAGAACCGCAGCAATCGCCAACGCCACTTCCCGTTGAATGGAAAAAATATCGTTCATTGGTCTGTCATACGACTCTGCCCAGATGTGTTCATCCATAACGGCATTAATCAACTGGGCGGTGATCCGGACTTTATCTCCCTGTCGCTGTACACTGCCTTCCAATATTAGTGATACACCTAACTCTTTTCCTATTTCTTTCACAGACTTCGGGGTTTGCTTGTACTGCATTACTGAAGTGCGGGATATTACCTTATAAGCCCTGATCTTCGAAAGCTGGGTTATAATATCCTCGGTAAGCCCATCACTAAAATAATCCTGTTGCGGGTCGCTGCTTATATTGGCAAATGGCAAAACGGCAATACTATTAGCATTGGTAATAACTTCTGGAACCTCTTTATATGCGGTCGCTCCCAAAGCAGGACTATCAGCTGTCAGAAGCTGGTAAATGCGGATCGGTTCTTTTACATTTTTCAACTTCTCTTCCCGTATAAAAATCGATTCAAGTTCTTTTTTATTGACAATATTTCTGTATACAACTTCTGATATGTAAATACCCCCAGCTGGCGCCAATGCCTGTATCCGGGAAGCAATATTTACCACATCCCCGAATATATTGTTGCCATGTACCAGCACATCACCCATGTGGATACCAATACGTACAGGTATTACGGCATCTGCCTGCAAATCTTCCTGGAGTAATTTTGCAAATTCGGCAGCATCTGTTGAGCTATGAAAAAGAAGTAGCGACCCATCGCCATAATACTGGATGATTTTGCCATCCAGCTCACCCGCAATTAATTCCACCGTTTCCCTGAAACGATTTATTTTTTGTACAGCGGATTCTTCATTTTCCTGCATCATCGATGTATAACCGACAACATCAGCAAAAAGTATAGCAGCTAACTGATGACTATGCTCAGCCATGGGTTAAGGTTAAAAGTTGGAAGGCGAAGTTAATAAAAAACAATTTTTTTCTTCCCAGTGAAGATAACCACCCTATTATAATAAGTACAATAAAAGAATTTCAATAAATTAAGCTAAAAACTAAAGCCTTTGTTCCAATCCAGCGAATCATTCATAAAAGAGAATGACCTCTTCAAAAAGAGTTCTATATTAGCAACACTAACCGGCACTATATATGTTACTCTTAAAAAAACGATGGCTGCTATCTGCCATTTGTTACTTACTTTTTCAAACTGCCCATACACAGCCAGTTACTAACAGTGCAGATGAGCAGGATATTTTAAAAATATATGAAGCCCAGTTGAAACAGGGATATGCGACGAGGAGTATGTCANNGAGTATGTCAGATCCCGAAATTGAAAAATACATGGCCCGGGGCAATGCCGGAATTTCTTCCCTTGAAGATTTTGCGAAAGAACTTAATCGATTATTTCCTGCTACTATATCATCAAAAATCGCAGTGCTTTTTTTTGTATTTAATAAGGATACATTATTTCGTTTTTTTATTACCCCCGGAAAAGTACAAGAGCAAAAAGCAATCCCCATCAGTAAAGAAAAGCTTGAAAAATTAAACATAGACGTTTATAACTCATTAAATATTTATAACCTGGTTGCCAACAGAGCCCCTGTTGAAAGAGGACTAAAACCGGCACCCAAAAAATCAACACCGGGACTGAGTTTTGATAAAGCCATTAAAAACGCAACCGGTATACTTCTTCCTGATAGTTTTGATGCCAGGTATGAACACCTGATTGTGATTCCATCCTTTACGATTGGTGCATTTCCCTTTCAGCTCTTGCAGCCCTATAAAGACAGTTCCTATTTAATTGATAAATGCAGTTTCAGCATTGCCCCAAGTTTACTTGACCTGATAGCGATTCGAAAGCGATTAATTAAAAAAAATCCCGGTCTGGCCTATGCAGACTCGGTTTCGTTTTCTCTGGAAAGGCCGCTTTTTGTTTCTAACCCAAGCTATCCCACCAATTCCAAATATGATTTTCCTGATTTGCCCGGAGCTAAAAAAGAAATTGCCGGCAACCTGTCATATGCCAGAGATTATGTTTTACTGGAAGGTGCTGAGGCCACCAAGGCCAATGTACTCAGTAATATCAGAAACTGCGATGTTGCATACTTCGCAACACATGGCATCTCCAGCGAAGAAAATCCGAAGGATAATAACTTTCTCGTATTGGCGGGAAACAAAGATCCATTTTTTACCACACGAAATATTATGGCTTTGAGGGATAGTACTCACTCCGATGAAAACAGGTTTCCCCAGTTAGTTATTCTTTCTGCCTGCCAGACAGGCTTAGGAAAGTCGATGGAAGCAGGTATTACTGCAGGAATAGCAAGATCATTTCTTATTGCTGGAGCCAGCCAGGTTGTTATGAGTTTGTGGAATGTGGATGATGAGGCTACAGCGTATTTAATGAACCGGTTTGTTTATCATTTGCAAAACGAAAATCTGTTTTGTCCATCTGAACCATTACGGTTGGCGGAGTTGGATACAAGAAAAAAATTCAAGAATCCAGCCCAATGGGCAAGTTTTTCTGTCTTCGGCGTCAATTATTAATTCACCCCAAGTGGATCGAATAAAAAATCACTTATACAATACTTAACTTTCGTTTATTAATTTTACTTATTCCAGAAAATTTTATCGCATGGCACACCACGACAAAAGAAAAACAATTGCCCGTGACATCAGCTGGCTTTCTTTTAATGCAAGAGTTTTACAGGAAGCCGCAGATTCTACTGTTCCACTGCGTGAACGTATCAGGTTTCTCGGCATTTTCTCCAATAATATGGATGAATNNAATAATATGGATGAATTCTTTCGGGTACGGGTAGCTACACTCCGGAGAATGATACAGCTGGGCAATAAGGCCAATATGCACCTGGAGAACAACCCTCAGCAAATTATTGATGAAATACAGATGACGGTGCTTAACCAGCAGGGAGAGTTTAACAGGATATGGGAAGAAGTAATGACCCAGTTAAAAGAACAAAAAATATTCATCCGTACAGAAAAAGAATTGAACCCGGAGCAACAGAATTTTGTTCGTAATTATTTTGAGGAAGAAGTAAGTTCGGATGTAATTCCATTGATGATTGAAAACATTCCTGAATTTCCAGTACTGAGAGACAAATCGATTTACCTGGCTGTAGTGATGTGGAAAAAGGAAAGTGCTTTAAAAAGAAAATATGCCCTGATCGAAATACCAAGCCGGTCACTGGGACGGTTTACTATATTGCCTTCACCAAAGTCAGACGAAAGCCATATCATACTTTTAGAAGACGTAATTCGATTTAATTTACCAGATATTTTTTCTTACTTCGGGTACGACCAGTATCAATCACATATTTTTAAAGTAACCCGGGATGCGGAAATTGATATTGATGAGGATGTCTCCACCAACATCATACAAAAGATTGAAAAAGGAATTAAAAACCGCCGCAAAGGGAAACCAGTCCGCTTTGTGTATGACCGGGAAATGGATCCGGGATTACTGGAATACCTGGTAAGAAGACTAAACTTATCAAAAAGAGATAACCTGATACCCGGCGGCAGGATTCATAACTTCCGCCACTTTATGGACTTTCCGGAACAGGTGTTTAAAGAAAAACGTCATCGGAAAAAACCATTTGATCACCCCTTACTAACTGTTCGTCGTGTTACAGATGTAATACTGGAAAAAGATGTAATGCTGCATTTCCCCTATCATTCTTTTCTTCCCCTGATTGATTTAATCCGTGAAGCGTCATTCGACCCTGATGTTACCACCATCAAAATAACTTGCTACAGACTGGCACAAAATTCCAAAATTATTAATGCGCTGATCAATGCGGTCCGAAATGGAAAAGAAGTTGTAGTCATGCTGGAACTACGGGCAAGGTTTGAGGAGGAAGCGAATATTGAATGGAAAAACAGGCTTGAAGACGAGGGAGCTAAAGTACTGGTGGAAATACCGAATATGAAAGTGCACTCAAAAATTTGTGTCATCAAAAAAAGAACAAAGGATAATAATTTCCTGATGTATGGATTTGTAAGTACTGGCAACCTGAATGAANNGAACTTCAAAAGTCTATGCCGACCACTGCCTACTCACTTCCAACCAAAAGATAATGGCAGACGTAAGCCGTATTTTTAATTTTCTTGAACAACCAAAAACCGGTATGAATTTCTTACGGGATTGCAAAGTCGTAATACCAAGTCCGGGGTTTGTAAAAAAAGAGATGATCAAACTGATTGATGAAGAAATAAGACAGGCAAGAAAAAAGAAAGCAGCAGCCATTACATTAAAAATGAATTCGCTGAGTGATGAAGAGATGATTCAAAAGTTGTATGATGCAGCAAAAGCCGGCGTACAGATCAAGTTAATCATCCGTGGTGTCTTCTGTATGTTTTCGGAAAACAAAAAATATGAAAAGCCAGTACGGGCTATCAGCATTGTAGACGAATACCTCGAACATGCAAGGGTGTGGGTATTTCATAACAGGGGCAAAGAGAAAGTTTATATATCTTCGGCTGACTGGATGGTTCGAAATCTTGAACACCGTGTAGAAGCTACCTGTCCCATCTGGAATCAACAACTTAAACAGGAACTGAAAGACATTCTTGACATACAGCTACAGGATAATGTAAAAGCAAGGTGGCTTGATAATGAACTAAGTAATGAGTACGTAAGAACAACAAAAAAGAAAATCCGATCACAGGTAGAAACATATAACTACCTGTTCAATAAAACAAAGATCAACCGTGAGACTGGCAGCAATTGATATTGGAAGTAATGCAGCAAGATTATTAATAACAGATGTAATTTCCGGCCCACAAGGTATCCCCGATTTTATTAAAGCCGTTTTGGTACGTGTGCCGTTACGTTTAGGTTTTGATGTATTTGACAAAGGAGAAATCTCTCCCGCCAAAGTTGAAAAGATCATCAAGACGATTAAATCCTATAAACTTTTACTGGATGTCTATGAAGTAAAGCACTTAAAAGCCTGTGCTACTTCTGCTATGCGGGATGCAGCCAATGCAAAAGATATTATAAAGAAAGTAAAAGCGGAAACAGGAATCGAAATAGAGATCATCAGTGGTGACCAGGAAGCTTCTTTCATTTATGAGAATCACATTGCTGAGAATATGAACATTGCTGAATCCTACCTGTACATAGATGTGGGAGGCGGCAGCACTGAACTCACTTTCTTCAGCGATGGGAAAATGATTTTTAAAAAATCCTTTAATATCGGTACTATCCGCCTGTTAAAAAACCAGGTAAATGAAGCCACCTGGGATGAAATGAAGGAATTCATCCGTAGCAAAACAAAAGGACACCATCATGTAACCGCTATCGGTTCTGGCGGTAACATCAATAAAATATTCTCCATTTCAAAGCGAAAAGAAGGAAAACCATTGACGCTTGACCTGCTGAGAGATTACTATAAAGAATTCAGCAACCTTTCCCTGGCGCAACGTATCAGCCTGCATAAACTAAGAGAAGACAGAGCCGATGTAATTGTTCCCGCCCTGCTTATTTATATTAATGCCATGCGATGGGCTGATGCAGAAGAAATCTTTGTTCCCAAGATTGGTTTGGCGGATGGATTAATTCATACCCTTTTTGAAGAGGTCAGGCTGAAGGAGATTGAAATTTAATTCGAAAACAATTCCAACATTACATCAAACAGTAAGCATGAGTGTTAATAAAGAAATTAAGAAAGTAACCACCAACACGTTACTAAAAATGAAAGCTGCCGGTGAAAAAATCACCATGTTGACAGCTTATGATTTTTCTTTTGCCAAAATTATTGATGGTGCAGGCATTGATGTGATTTTGGTTGGCGATTCAGCTTCCAACGTAATGGCCGGACATGAAACAACATTGCCAATTACTTTAGACCAGATGATCTACCATGCTTCTTCTGTTATTCGGGGTGTGCACAGATGTTTGGTGGTAGTCGATCTGCCATTTGGTTCTTATCAATCTAATTCTGACATTGCTTTAGCTTCTGCTGTTCGCATTATGAAAGAAACTGGTGGTCATTCGATAAAACTCGAAGGAGGCGAAGAAGTACTGGATAGTATTAAAAAAATTGTTTCCGCAGGCATACCGGTAATGGGGCATTTAGGATTAACACCACAATCTATTTATAGGTTCGGAACTTATACTGTCAGAGCAAAAGAAGAAGATGAAGCCAATAAATTAAGAAGAGACGCCAAACTGCTTGAAGAAGCCGGTTGCTTTGCCATTGTGCTGGAAAAAATTCCCGCTGCCTTAGCCAAAGAAGTTTCTGAAAGTATTTCCATTCCTACTATTGGCATTGGCGCCGGAGGTAATTGTGATGGACAAGTATTGGTCATGCATGATATGCTTGGTATCAATACCGAATTCAGCCCCCGTTTCCTTCGCCAATATTTAAATATTCATGAACAGGCTACCAAAGCCGTTCAACAATATATCAGCGATGTGAAGGCAAAAGACTTTCCCAACGAAAATGAACAATATTAAATGAGTTATTAGCTTCCGCTCCTTCCGATAATAGCTTGTATTGCTATTATCATCACCCATTATCTCCCCCTCTCTTCCTACCTTTGCAGCCTCAATTTATTGCTATATGGATTTCCTCAAAACCCTCGGGATAGAAACAACAAATAATGGTGTAAGCACAGGTACGAAATGGATAAAATCAGCAGGAGAAACGATCGACTCCTTCTCCCCTGTTGACGGTAAAAAAATTGGTACTGTTATCGCCGCTGATAAAGCAAGCTATGAAGTCGTCATCACAAAAGCAGAAGAGGCTTTTACAACATGGCGGTTGATGCCTGCTCCTAAAAGAGGTGAAATTGTAAGACAGGTTGGTGAAGCATTAAGAACTCATAAAGAACCGCTGGGAAAACTAGTCTCCTACGAAATGGGAAAAAGTTTACAGGAAGGTTATGGCGAAGTGCAGGAAATGATTGACATCTGTGATTTTGCAGTGGGCCTTTCAAGACAACTCCACGGGTTTACGATGCACAGCGAACGTCCCGGCCACCGGATGTATGAACAATACCATCCCCTGGGCATAGTGGGAATTATTTCAGCTTTCAATTTTCCGGTTGCTGTGTGGAGTTNNTGTGGGGATGTATGTGTTTGGAAACCTTCGGAGAAAGCTCCATTATGTGGTGTGGCCTGCCAGAACATTATTGCAGACGTATTTAAAAAGAATAATATCCCGGAAGGTGTTTGCGGATTAATCATTGGCGGCCGTGAAGTAGGTGAATGGATGTCAGCAGACACCCGGATTCCCCTGGTTTCTGCCACAGGCTCTACACGGATGGGCAAAGCTGTTGGCGCAGCCGTTGGTGCAAGATTAGGAAGGGCTTTATTGGAGTTAGGTGGTAACAATGCTATCATTATTTCAAAAGATGCAGACCTTGATATAGCAGTACTCGGTTCACTGTTTGGGGCTGTTGGTACCGCCGGCCAGCGTTGCACATCTACACGAAGATTGATCATACAGGAAGAAATTTATGAATCAGTGAAAAACAAATTGGTTGCTGCTTATAAACAACTTCGTATCGGCGATCCCCTGGACCAGAATAACCATGTCGGCCCATTGATTGATAAGGATGCAGTTAAAATGTACCTGGATACTATTGAAAAATGTAAAGCTGAAGGCGGGAATTTTGTTGTGGAAGGCGGGCAGTTAAGTGGTGAAGCCTATCAAAGCGGTTGCTATGTAAAGCCTTGCATTGCAGAAGCACAACCTGGTTATAAGATTGTTCAGCATGAAACCTTTGCTCCCATCTTATATTTATTAAAATATAAAACAATTAATGAGGCAATTGCCATTCAAAACGAAGTACCACAGGGTTTGTCTTCTTCCATCATGACACTGAACCTACGGGAGGCAGAACAATTCTTGTCACATGCCGGTAGCGATTGCGGTATCGCCAATGTAAACATTGGAACCAGTGGTGCCGAAATCGGTGGTGCTTTTGGTGGGGAAAAAGAAACAGGCGGAGGCCGGGAAAGTGGTAGTGATGCATGGAAAGTCTATATGCGTCGCCAGACAAACACCATTAACTACGGCACTTCCCTTCCATTAGCGCAGGGAATAAAGTTTGATGTGTAATTATTAGCCAAAAATTGATCTCAAACAATACACAGGCAACCTATTACTATTACCATCCGTCAAAAAAATCATAAAAGCCCTTCCTGACGGGGCTTTATTTATGTAAAATGTANNGTATTTGACAAAAATTGATTCCGAACAATAAACAGGCAACCTATTACTATTACCATCCGTCAAAAAAATCATAAAAGCCCTTCGTGACAGGGCTTTATTTATGTAAAATGTATGAATGGTAATCAGTATTTTTACGCTTACACCAAATTTGCAGTATAAAACCTAACACATGATCATTTCAATGAAACGTACCTCCCTCCTTGCCATCTGTGGGCTGGTATCTTCCGTACTCTTTGCACAGAAAGATGAAGTTCCAAAGGGTTGGCACATGATGGATAAAGCAACAACCGGTTATTACGGTCTCAGCGTTGACAAAGCATACCAGTTTGTAAAAACCAAAAAGCTCAAAAGCAAAACAGTTATCGTTGCTGTTATTGATTCCGGTATCGATACATTGCATGAGGACCTGAAAGCAGTATTATGGAAAAACCCAAAAGAAATTCCGGGTAACGGAATTGATGACGACAAAAATGGTTATGTGGATGATATCTATGGCTGGAATTTTCTTGGCGGCCGTGACGGACAAAACGTTGAGCAGGACTCCTATGAAGCAGCCCGGGTTTATCATAAATACAAAAGTAAATACAGCGGAAAAGATATTGACCCCTCTTCGTTGTCCAAAGATGAAAGATTTGAATATGAAATGTGGAAACGATCTGAAAATGAAATAGCTGGTGATTCTAAAGACAGCGGATTGGAACTTATTTTCCTGAAAAGGGCTTATACCAACTGCCTGAAAGCCGATAGTATACTTCGTAAG
>MTKZ01069321.1_pt1 | contig 12651 bp, 10 predicted proteins | sample 1042781 | NCBI WGS metagenome assembly MTKZ01 (sample SAMN06212207, study PRJNA360539) | anaerobic digester metagenome | biome: Wastewater treatment plant; material: sludge; isolation source: anaerobic digester fed with sludge from wastewater treatment plant | place: Denmark: WWTP Viborg ...
GCGCTGCCGCGCCCAACCTCGCCCGCGCGGGCGGCAATCAACATGGCCGGGCGGTTAAAGCGCCGCGCCAACCCAGAGGCCGCGATGCCAATCACGCTGGGGTGCCAATCCTCGCTTTGCAAAATAATCACCGGCTGGCGGATGAGGCTGGGGTTGCGCTCAATCATTCGCGCCGCGTCATCTTCTACCTTGCGCTGGATTATTTTTCGCTCGGCGTTCAGCTCTTCAATGCGGGCGGCCAGCTCGCGGGCTTCGTTGTCATCTTCGGTGATGAGCAGCCGCACGCCCATCTCGGCCTTATCCAACCGGCCAATGGCGTTTAGCCGCGGCCCAATTTGAAAACCAATGTCATCCGTGGTGAGCGTGGACGCCTCCAGCCCGGAGACGCGCATGAGGGCGCGGATGCCAGCGCGGGCAGAGCTGCGCAGTTGCGCCAGCCCGCGCTGGAGCAGGTAGCGCGTGTCTCCGCGCATATACGCCAGATCAGACACAATGCCGAGGGCGACGAGGTCGAGCAGACCCAAGACGGGAGACGGCAGACGGGAGACGGTTGTCTCGTTCGTCATCGGTCTTCCGTCTTCCGTCTGCCCAAGCGCCTCAATCAGCTTATACGCCACGCCCACGCCGGGCAGGTTTGCCAAAGGCGTGCTGGGCGGGAGGCGTTTGGGGTTGATCACGGCCAGCGCGTCTGGCAGGTGGTCGGCCAAATCGTGGTGGTCGGTGATGATGACATCGAACCCCAGCCGCCGCGCAAATTCCACTTCCTCAAAATCGGTCACGCCGCAATCGCAGGTGAGCAGCACTTTTGCGCCTTGCTCGCGGGCTTGCGCCAGGCCGGGTTTGTTCAGCCCATGCGAGTGCGTGGCGCGGTCTGGGATGGAATATGCGGCGTTTGCGCCCGCCGCCCGCAGCCCCAGCAGCAGCACGCTGGTGGCGGTCTGGCCGTCCACGTCAAAATCGCCCCAGACGAGAATTTTTTCGCCGCGGGCGATGGCTTGCCGCAACCGCGCAACCGCTTCGGCCATGCCGGGCAGGTCAAATGGCGAGGTGGGCGTGAAGGCATCGGGGTCAAGAAAACCGCGCGCCTCTTCCAGCGTCTGGTATCCGCGCTGCCAGAGCAAATGCGCAATGAGCGGGTTGCCGCCCAGCGCGGCGGCCAATTGCTGCTCAGTCATGCAAAGAAACAAGAAATAAAGAAGTAAGAAATTTTATGATGCCCATTTTCTTGTTTCTTGTTTTTTGTTTTTTTACCCAATCACCACCAAAATTTGGCCCAGCTCCACCGCCTGGCGCGGGGCCACTTTTATTGAATGAACCGTGCCCGCTTTGGGCGATTTGAGTTCGTTTTCCATTTTCATGGACTCAAGGATAACCACCACCTGGCCCTTTTCCACCACATCGCCTTCGTTGACCGAGACCGCCACAATCAGCCCGGGCATGGGTGATTTGACGGAGATTTCTCCGCTGGCCGGGGCAAAGGCCCCCGCCGCAGATGCGAGGCGGGAGGTGCGCTCATCCACCACGCTGACGGTGTAAAGCACGCCGTCAATCAAAATGCGGTATTCGCCATCCTGCTCTTCCACCAGCGCCTCAAAAGACTGGTTGTCTAAAATGATGGAATACAGCCCGGCCTCATCAATCGCCTTAAAATCCAGCGTGCGGGTTTTGTCATCCAGCGTCACTTCGCCATCGCGGTTCACATCCAATATAAAATTTTGCTCGCCAACAGCGGTGATGTATTTCATGGGTGCGAAGTATACGCGGAAGAGTGGTTTGCGGCGGCGCTTGTCTGTCTTGATACACTTAACAGCATGACGAATATCCGCATCTTGATCGCATCTAACAACGCGCACAAATTGCAAGAGTTTGGTGAGATTACTCAGTTATACGCGCCTGCCGGGTTGCGGGTGGAGCTGGTCACGCCGGAGCAGCTTGGGTTGTCTTTGGACCCGGGTGAAACGGCCAGCACGTATATGGGCAACGCCCAAATCAAGGCGCGCGCCTTTCACAACGCCATCAGCCAAAAAGACAACTTGATTGTGCTGGCCGATGACAGCGGGTTGGAGGTGGACGCGCTGGATGGCCGCCCCGGTGTGCTCTCGGCGCGGTATCACAAAAGCGCGCCGCACGGCGATGGCTGCGCTGCGCTCATCCGCGAGCTGGCCGAGATGCCCACCGCCAGCCGAGCCGCGCGGTTTCATGCGGTGATTGTGTTGATTTACCCCGATGGCCGCGAGTTTGCGCTGAACGGCGTGTGCGAAGGGCGCATTGCGCACGAGAAACGCGGCGCGGGCGGCTTTGGTTTTGACCCGGTGTTTTTTGTGGAAGACGACCGGTTTGATGGCACGCGCACCATGTCTGAGTTGACATCCATTGAGAAACACTCGGTCAGCCATCGCGGGCGGGCCATGCAAAAGGTTCTGCAAGAAATTGCAACGCGCCGCGCGTAGGGTGTTTTATTTTTACCACTGGGGCGCCACCACGCACGGCGAGTTGGTGTATACCGGGTAGGGCGATGGCAGGTTGCGTATGCTGACATTCACCCCGGCGGCTTTTGTTCTGAGCGATGGAAGCTGCTGAAGCCCCGGATAACTTGTTTCCTGCCCGCCCCAGCGAATGAGGAAATACGAAACAAAGTTAAATTTTGTGGATTTGCTGCGCGCGTAATCCACCATTTGCTGCATCTCCTCCTGAGTGATTTCGCGTATGGCAAGCGCGTCATTGCGGAAGGATTGGACATACGTGCCCAGCACCTCTGTCTTTCCCGTTGGGTCGTATTGAGCGTGATCGGCCACGAACTTATCCACCACTTGCTGATATTCGGTCATGGAGGTGCGATACGAGCCGCTGCCATGCACCGGGTAATAATCGAACGAGGCGATATTGGCGATGCCAAGATAAGGAATATATGCCGTGGTAGGGCTGCTGAAGTTCAAGAGCGTGGGGTGAACTGGGTCGTTTTGTTTGATGAGGGTGTGAATGCGTTGAATCTTGGCCGCGTTCACCGAGCTGAAATTTTGGCGTATCTCTGGCTCATCATACAAAAAATAACCCCAAAAAGAAGGATGATTTTTGACCGCGTTGACCCACGCCACCAATTGGGCCTCGGTGGTGGCATCAAACATCTTCTCGGTCACACTTTCCAAATTGGCGATCAACCGAACGCCGGTGGATTGAAACTGGTTCAGGAAGGCTGTGTTTGCAGATGGCAATGGCAGATACGGAAAATATGGCACAAGATTTCCGCCAGATTGCTGAACAATCGAAATAATCTCGGTGGTGGAGTTGGAGCTTGTTTGATTGGCGTAGCCGTTCAGGGCCACAGGGTATTGAGCCACGCAGGCCACCCCGCCGCCGCGCCCTGTATTTGGAAAAAAAAGGCGATGCGCCCCCGGCGGCGCGGATACATCTTGCGCAGATGATGCCGATGCGCGAAAAGGAAAGGCTATTCCCGCGCATAAAACAAGCAAGGCAACGCCTTTTATGGAACAACGATGAAGCATGGTGATCTCCTTGATGCTAAATTTTTTTACTGATAACTTGACAAGACAGATCCCAAGAGTCGCCAGGTTTTGGTTAATCCCGTTGTCTTGCAGGCTATGTAGCCGAAGACACAGGGCGCGTGTCCATGTCGGGATCAAAAAAAAGTGACCCGGATACGGAATCTTTCTTGCGGTCTTATTTGGTTCGTGTCAATCCCTTCCTACAAGGGAAGATATTTCAATTCTATTCCGGCTGTTCGGGGGCTCCCAGGGGTTTTTCATGAAATCGTAATCTGCCTCAAAAAATTAGAATGAGGCAGGCGGCATTTGGCCGCGCGGCCTTGGCGCAAAGAAAAATTGCAGCGGAGATGAATGGGTCGAAAAAACTCTGTTCAGCCCATTTTTTTGAGGGCAAAAATTTTCAACTGCCCAAAATCACGCTGATAAAGTTGTAGAGGAAGTGGATCAGGATGCACACGATGATGGGATAACCGCGCTGGCGCACGGAACCAATCACCAGACCCAAAATGAACACGATGAGCGTAGCCATGCTGAACCCGTATTGNNAACAAGGCGAAGAACAACGCGGTGAACAACACGCCAAAACGCGGCTGATACGCCCCGCGAAAAAACAGCTCCTCGCCAATGGCTGCCGTGCCGCCAATGGCAAGCGCACCCGCCAGCCCGGTGAAGCTGCCCATGAGCGCCTGAGACAACCCGCCCACCTGTTCGCGCCCGGTGGCGTCAATCACGCCCCAAAGCTGGTCTGCGCCAAACGAAACAGCAAACAGCGCAACCGCCAGCCCCACGCCCACGCCAAGCTGTTTGATGGAAGGCGGGGTGAGCGCGAGCCGCTCAACCACATCGCCCCACGAGCGCCGTGTGAGCCAGCCCACCCCAAACAGCGCAGAAAGAGAAAGAATGAGCAGCGGGAAGATAAACACATCCATGTACCCCACGCTAAAACCGCCTTGCTGCCCAATCTGGTCAATCACATCTTTGGTGAACATGCCCTGATTCATCACGCTTTGGCCCAGGTTTGCCCCCAGCGCGGTAAAGGTGAGCGAAAGCGCGGTGGCGTGGGTGATGGAGTCTGGGTTGATGTTAAACACTTTGGCGGCGGCGCGGCGTATGGCTGGCAGAAGCGCCATCAGCCCCAGCAGCGCGCCAGCCGCAATTAAAAAGCCAGACAACCCCCAGTTCACATTTTCCAGAATCCCCGAAGACAGCCCGCCCGCCTGCCCGCTAATCATGTCAAAGTAGCCCGGCATGAGCTTGAGCACGCCAATAAGCATGAACATCGCGGCCATAAAAAGCAGCCCGGCGTTGAGAAGCACCACATACAAATATGCAAAAACCCGCGCGTTGCTGCGGTTCTCGGCCAGGTTTGCCGCCAAAATGGCAAACACAAATGGCAGCAAAAAAATCAAAGTAAGTAAAGACGATTCCATGCGCGAAGTCTACCCGAACGCACGGGCGATTGAAGTCGCAGGTTGGTGCTGCCCGCGCGTCCGCGCAGGCAGACGCTCAGCCGAAGGCTCGCGAGGCGCGATTTCAATCGCTATGTTGGTTTGGCTTTTGCGTAGCGGGCTTACAATCTTGCGCGTGAATCAAAATCTTTTGCCGCGCATTGCCCGGCTGCTGTGGCCCTACCGCTGGCCCGTGATGGGTGGCGCCGCGTGCCTGGTTGTGGCGCTGGCGATGGAACTCTACCCGCCGCTGGTTTGGCTGCGGGTGGTGGATGTGGAACTGCCCGCGAAAAACATCAACGGGATGGCGTTTTGGCTGGGCACGTATCTCCTCTCGGTCGTCATCGGCCAAATTTTTACCGCCGCCCGCACCCTGCTTTTGGAGATCGCCGGGCAACGCCTGACGCTTGACTTGCGTTTGCAGCTCTACTCAAAATTGCAAAACCAATCGGCCGAGTATCTTTCGCGCCAACGCGCCGGCGATTTAATCTCGCGCATCACCTCGGATGTTGAGGCGATTCAGGATTTGCTGATTAACGGCACAGACACCGTGCTGGCCAGCGCCCTGCGGCTGGTGGCGGTCGCGGGCATCCTCATCATCCTTCAACCCACGCTTGGTTTGCTGGTAATTTTGCCCATGTTTGGCGTGGGCTTTTTGCTGGCGCGATACAACACGCGCGTTCGCCCGTTTTACCGCGCGGCCCGCCGCCGTTTGGGAGAATTCACCGCGCGGCTCTCCGAGAACATCACGGGCATGCGGCTGATCCAATCGTTTGCGCGAGAAGATGGCGAATTTGGCGTGTTGAAGGGTCTGGGGCAGGCCTTGCTGGCCGAGCAAATTGGGGCAGTGAAGCTGCGCAACAAACGCTTTCCCTTCATCCGGTTTGTGGCCGCGCTGGGGCAATTTCTCATGCTGGCGGGCGGCGTGGCGTTCATCATGATGGGTAAATTTACGCTGGGAGGCTTGCTGGCCTACCGCGGTTACGGGCGCTACTTTTTTGGCCCGGTAGATGACTTGGTGGGTGTGAACGATCTGGTTCAGCGGGCCAGCGCCGCGGGCGCCAGAATTTTTGAAGTTCTAGACGCGCCCATCAGCCTGCAAAATGCGCCAGATGCGCAACCCATCCCGCCCCTGCGCGGCGAAATTGCTTTTGAAAATGTGTCATTTGGCTACGACGAAGGCCACCCCGTTTTACGCGATATTTCGCTGCGCATTTTGCCCGGCCAGCGCGTGGTGATTTTGGGGCCAAGCGGCATTGGCAAATCCACTTTGTTAACGCTGGTGGCGCGGTTTTACGACCCCACTTTTGGCCGGGTTTTGGTGGATGGAATTGATGTGCGGCAAATTACCTTGCAATCGTTGCGCTCGCAAATTGGGCAGGTGCAGCAAGACACCTTTTTGTTCAACGCCAGCGTGATGGAGAACGTGCGGTTTGGCCGCCCTTCTGCGACCAAAGCCGAGGTTGAGCAAGCGTGCCGCGTGGCCAATGCGCACGCGTTTATTTGCGACCTGCCAAAAGGTTACGATACGCTGGTGGGCGAGCGCGGCGTAAAACTTTCGGGCGGGCAAAAACAGCGCATTTCAATTGCGCGGGCGGTGCTGGCCAACCCGGCCATGCTTTTGCTGGATGAGCCGACCAGCGCGGTTGAACCCGACTCCGAAGCGGCCATTCTGGAGGCGCTTGAACGCCTCATGCATGGCCGCACCACGCTCATCGTCACGCACCGGCTCTCGCTGGCCCGCTCTGCAGATTGCGTGGTGGTCATGGCCGGTGGCCGCCTGGCCGAGGTGGGTTCGCCGCAAGAGCTGGCGGTCATACCGGGCGGGCGTTTTGCAGGGATGATGACGTAGAGCCTAAAGGTCTTGCCTGAGAGTACTCAGGGCGAGATTTTTAGGCCGTGTCGGTCCAAAATCTGTTAGCATCTAAACACGAATGCTGGATGAATTTTTGGACACGCGGCTGGCGCAAATTGACGACCTTTCGGAGTTGAAAGTGACGTTGGTGGCGTTGCGCCTGCTGGAACGCAAACAAAGCGATGCGCCGTTCATCACGACGAAGGAGCTTGAGGCGCACCCCGCCTTGCGCGAAGGGCTGGGCGCGTTGCTGCATTTGCGGCTGGAGACGGCCCTGCGCAGCGCGGTGGCGCGCGGAACGCTTCTCGTGGCGGCCACATCGCCCAATGCCGCGCCGCGCTATTTTGCCAACACGCCCGCCGCCCGCGCCCTGATTGAAAACCTGGAAAGCGCGATGGCCGGCGCGCACGACCAAAAACGAGACGAGCAAGGCGAATTTTCGAGCGCGCGAGATGCCATCACCCGCGAGATGGCGCGGCTGGAGAGCGTGGAAATTTACCCCGCCGCGCCCGGCGATGACGCGCTGATTGGCGAGTGGCTGGGGCGTGGCTACGCGCTGGATGAAATTCTGGAGGGCCTTCGCGCGGCGTTGCGCTTGCCCCGCGCGGGCGGGTCGCCGCGCTCGCTGGCCTCGTGCGCAAAAGCCGTGGAAAAACTTGCGCCGCACACTCCATCGGCCTATTACCGCGTGGTGATTGCCAGAACCGAACGGCCCGGCGACGCGATTGTGAACTTGCGCGAGAGGCTGCGCCGCGCCCCAACCGCGCAGGAATTTAACGCGGTGATGGCGGCGGTGGGCGTATTTGGCGCTCAGGCCGTGTTGCGCGGGCTGAAGATGGTGAGCCAAAACGGCGCGGTGAACGTGGACGCGTTGATGCCTTTGCTGGCAGAAAGTGAGGAAGCCGCGCTGGAGCTGGCCCGCAAAGAAACGCAAACTCAGGATGTGATTTTGCAAGACATGCTGGCGCTTTACGAGGACAGCCTGGGGTTGCCGCCCACCGGTCTTGTGGCGGATGAGATTCGGGATTTGTTGAACGATCAGAAAGACCCGCAGGTGTGGCGCGGCGCGTTTGCGTACGCCATCGGCCAGGGCAAAAAAAGCTGGGCGTATGTGCGCAAGATCATTCGCAACCCATCGCCCAATTTGTTTGTGCCAGAGCCAGCCAGCGAGACCGCGCGGTTCGCTTTTGACGAATACAAACGCAGGGTGGGGCGGCTGGACCCGGCCATCGCAAACGACATCAACCAAATTGCGGCGCGGGTTGGCGAACAAGCCCGCTGGACGCAGGCGATGGACAAGGCCGCCGCCGCGAATGCGCTAAACTGGAATTACATCAAAGCGGTTTTGGTAAACGAGCTGAACGCAAAACAAGTTAAACAGGATGGCACGCATGGCAAGCCAAAAGCAAACTCAACCGGAGCGCGCAAACGCGTCACCCGCCGACCCCAGGTCCAATACTCCGACGCGGATCGGGAAGCCGCTAGAGAACGCGCTCGCAAACAGATCGAAGAGCGCGAGAAGCAAAAATCAAGCGTCAAGTGAGGCGGCTGAGGCGGCGTTGTCTGTCATCGCCGACAAACCCATCCCCCCGCGCGATGGCGGCGAGCCGTGCGATTACTGCAAAAACCTGCGCTATGTGATTGGCGCAAACGGCCAGATGATGCCCTGCCCAAAGTGCGGCGCGCCCAGGCAATGGAAGGTGGACGCGCTCAAGGCGTATTCCTCGCTCAGCGGGGCGGCCATCGGCCAAACGTTGTTTAACTTTAAGACGACGTTCAAAGGGGCGAAGGATGACGGGCTGGTGAACTGCTTGCAAGCCGCCGAGGATTTTGCTGAGCATCCCGATGGCCGCTGGCTGGTGATGTGGGGCGAGCGCGGGAGCGGAAAATCGCATTTGTGCGCGGCGGTGGCAAACCACCTGATTAGCGCGGGCACGCCAGCGCTGTTTATCACCGCGCCAGATTTGATGGCCGCCCTGAAAGAGGCGATGGATTTGCAGACCAACACCGAGCAGGAGAGTTACTCTGGCCGGTTGAAGATGATGAAGAACGCGCCGGTGCTGATTTTAGATGACCTGGGCGCGGAGAGCGGGTCGGCATGGAGCGATGGCGTGATTTTTGAGGTGATTGATTTTCGGTATCGCAACCGGCTGCCCACCATGATCGCCACCAATGTGCCGCTGGAAGAATTTGACCCCCGCGTGGCCTCGCGGATGCAGGATGCGGCATTTGTGACCGTGGTGGAAAATGCCGCGCCAGACTTTAGGCGCAGACCGGTGGGGGAGAGGTAGGCCTTTTTAGCCCGTTTGGTTTTGCGACGCCACCCAAGCCACGTGCCGCGCGTGGGCCACTTGCCAAAGCGCGCTAATCTCGGCATCGCTAAGCCGCAGGCCAAACGTGTCTTTCAGGGTGATGGCGTACTCGGCGGGCGTGGCGATCACGCGTTCGCGCTCGCCCTCGGCGGTCAGCGTTTTCATCACCAGCCCGCGCAAAGACACAACGCCATGCTTTGTTTGGCGGTAGCACACCGTCTGCCGCACAAATCCCGATTCCGATGAGGTTTGCAAATGGCGGCAACGCGGCGCAAATTCGCTCATTTCGCGTTCGCGCAAAGTAAAGTCAAACCCCGGCCCTTGCCCCGCGTGATTGACAAACCACCAGCGCTCGCCCTCTTTGCGCAACGCAAAACGGAAGAAATCTTGTTTGTATTCGCCCACTTCCAGCGGGATGGGTTCTCGCAGGCCGTTGCCAAAGCCCACATCTGCCAAATACGGCCGGTCAAGGTTTACTTTTAAGATGAGGTGATCGTGTTCATCGCCCGTGCTGGTGTCTGCGCGGCCAACCGCGCTGCCCAGCAGGCGCACATCAAACCCAATTTGGCGCAACGCCCGCGCAAACAGGCCGTTCATCTCGTAGCACCACCCGCCGCGCCCGCGATTCACAAGTTTGTCAAAAATCGCATCTTCATCCAGCGTGAGGGCGCGGCCAAGATGAATGTCTAAATTTTCGTAGGAGATGGCGCGCAGATGGGCGCGATGCAACGCGCGGAGCGTGGGCAAATCCGGGGCCACATCACCCAAAAAACCAACGCGGGCGATGTATGAAGAAAGCAAAGAGGGCATTTGGTAAATGCAAAATGAGAAATGCAAAAGGCAAAAATTTTGCATTTCTCATTTTGCATTTTTCATTGCGAACTAACCGCCGCCCGCCGGGCCGCCCAGGCCGCCCTCGGTCAGCTTGTAAAGATCAAGCGCGGCGTCCACCTCGGCCAAAGTGAGCGGAGAGCCGTCAACCTTCTTGAGTGTGCCCGCGTTGATGCTCTCGGCGGCCACATCGCGGATGGTCATGTTGCGCTTCATGGCTTCCTTCACCAGCGTGGAGCCAGCCATGTAGCCAATCACCGGGTTGAGCGCGGTGACGACGATGGCGTTCTTGGCCAGCCAGCCCTTGGCCTTCTCTGGCTGGGCGGTGATGCCCACCAGGCAGAATGTGTTAAAGGCGTTGAGCGAGCCAATGGTCACATGCACCATCTCATTCAGGTTGTGGGCGATGATTGGCATCATCACATTCAGCTCAAGCTGGCCTGCTTGTGCGGCCAGCGCCACCGCGTGATCGTTGCCCTGCACGTGGAACATGGTCATGTCCAGCATCTCGGCCATCACGGGGTTAACCTTGCCCGGCATGATGGACGAACCCGGCTGAACCGCGGGCAGCCGAATCTCATCCAGCCCGGTGGTGGGGCCGCTGCTCAGCAGGCGGATGTCGTTCGCCACGCGCACAAGCGTGATCGCCATCGTGCGCATCGCCGCGCTAAAGTGCGCCGCATCGGCCATGCTCTGCATCCCCTCGAACAGGTTGTCGCTGTCATTCAGCGGCTGGCCCAACAGGCGGCTCATCACTTTGACCATGTTCTTGTGATAATCCGGGTGCGCGTTCAGGCCGGTGCCGGTGGCCGTGCCGCCAATGGGCATGCGGCGCAGTTGGTCGGCGGCGGCGTTGATGCGCTCCAGGTCGCGCTCCAGGGCGCGGGCGTAACCGCCAAATTCCTGCCCAAGCCGAACCGGAACCGCATCTTGCAAGTGGGTGCGCCCGCTTTTAACGATGGGGTCAAATTCTTTGGCCTTGGCGTTCAGGGTGTCAATCACCCCTTGCACGGCGGCCTGCAATTCTGGCAGGCGCCACAACACGCCCAGGCGGATGGCTGTTGGGGTGGTGTCGTTTGTGCTTTGGGCCATGTTCACGTGGTCATTTGCGCCCACCGGTTTCTTCTCTTTGCTCAGAAGTGGGAAGCCCAAAATCTCGTTGGCGCGGTTGGCCAGCACCTCGTTGGTGTTCATGTTGTGGCTGGTGCCCGCGCCAGCCTGGAACGGATCCACCACCCACTGGTCGGCCAACGCGCCCGCCATGCACTCATCCGCCGCCTGAATGATGGCTGCGGCCAATTCTGGCTTGAGCAGGCCAAGGTCGCGGTTTACTTCTGCCGCTGCCCGCTTGATGAGCAACATGCTGTATACAAAAGCGCGGTAAGGCGCGCGCCCGCTGATGGGAAAGTTAATGACGGCGCGCTGGGTTTGCGCGGCGTAATAGGCGTTGGCAGGCACCTGCACTTCGCCCAATGAGTCTTTTTCAATACGGTATTCCATGAGTCGTAAATCTCCTGATTTTTAGAATTGCAGTTTGCAACAAACGCCCCAAGCTTACCCGAAATTTGATTCTCGCGCATCATCCAGTCAGACAGGATGCCGCCAAAATCCCAGGCTTATGAATATCCGGGCATGGCTTACAATTTGCAGCCATATGCAAATATTTCCATCTGCACAACTTGTTGCGCGGCCCGCTGCGCTTATCCGCGACATGGCCTCGTTTATCCGCCATCCGCGCGTCTACCAGGGTGATGAGAACACGCTTGGCGCCGGACAGCGCACGGTGCGCACCCTGCGGGCGTGGGCGTTGCTGTTCTCGCTGCTCCTGCCATTTATGTGCGCCATCGGTTTGGTGATGGCAGCCTTTAGCGCGGTGGTTCAGCGCGTGACCGGGAACGCCCCCGGCGAGTTTGATGCCCAGAATGTGCTGACAGATTTGATGACGTTTGGCAGCCCGTTGCTGGTCTTGTTTTTGGCGGTGATTCAAGCCCCGCTGCTGGAAGAAACGGCCTTCCGTTTGTGGCTCAAGCCTACCCGCCGCAACCTGAGCGTTGGTTTGGGGGCTTTCGCGTTCTTCGTGTTTACCTTTGTGCGCGATTTGTTCACCACCCAGCGCGGCGGAGGAGAGGCCGCCATATCGGCCAAATCGGCGCTGCTCGCTCTTGGCATGGCGATTGCCTTTATCGCAGTTGCGGCCCTTATTTTGTGGTTTGTTTTCTCTGGCAAACGGCTAACATGGGTTCAGAATTTTTATCAGCGCCATTTTTGGCTGCCATATGTGGCCTCGTCGCTCATTTTTGGCGGGATTCACATCACCAATTACACCAACCAGGTGTTTTGGCTGGCCGCGCCGATTTTGGTTTTTCCGCAGACTTTGCTGGGGTTTGGGCTGGGCTATGTGCGCACCCGCTTTGGTTTTGGTTATGGCATTTTGATGCACATGCTGCACAACGGCTTGATGCTGGTCCCCGGCGTGCTATCTTTGCAAATGGCTAAGACAGCAACGCCCACGCCAGCGCAAGGCGCGCTGGGCATCATCCTCACCGCGTTTCTGGTGGCGTATTGCGGCCTTCTGTTCTTGTTCGTGGCCTTTAACGCCATTTGGTCTGTGGCCGAACTTAGAAACAAAAACGCATCGGGCGCATCGGCCCCCGTTTAACTATGAAACGCCAATCAACGCCAACGGAGCGCATCGTAAACAC
>MTKZ01034626.1_pt1 | contig 12650 bp, 14 predicted proteins | sample 1042781 | NCBI WGS metagenome assembly MTKZ01 (sample SAMN06212207, study PRJNA360539) | anaerobic digester metagenome | biome: Wastewater treatment plant; material: sludge; isolation source: anaerobic digester fed with sludge from wastewater treatment plant | place: Denmark: WWTP Viborg ...
ACCATGATTATGGAACTGCGGCAATGACCATGGTCTGTAATGCATTTGGTTCCCTTCCCGTTCAAAATTTCTCCCAAGGCAACTCGGAAGATGCCGAAAAAATCAGCGGGGAATTGATGCGGGAGGTTATCCTGCAGCGGGGAGGAAAGGCGAACCCTACGCATGCCTGTATGGCAGGCTGCGCCATCCAATGCTCAAATGTGTATGCTGATTCAAAGGGTGAAGAAATAGTTTCTCCCCTGGAATATGAGACCATCAGTTTAATGGGGTCGAATTTGGGAATTTTTCATCTGGATGATATTGCCCGGATGAATTGGGATGTGAATGATCTGGGATTGGATTCCATTGAAATTGGTGCTGCTTTGGGAGTGGCTGCCGAAGCGGGACTGGCTGAATTCGGAAATTCTGGTTCCATGATGAATTTATTAGCGGAAATCCGAAAAGGTTCACCGCTTGGACGAGTTTTGGGAAATGGGGCAGTTGTAACCGGGAAAGTTTTTGGGGTGCTCCGCGTTCCGGCGGTAAAAGGACAGGCGATGTCGGGTTATGAACCGCGCGCCATCAAGGGTACCGGCGTTACATACGCCACTTCTCCCCAGGGGGCGGATCATACCAGCGGGTTGACCATCCGTGCCAAGGTTGATCACCTGGATCCAAAAGGGCAGGCGGATCTCTCGAGATCTGCTCAAATCAATATGGCTGGATTTGATACGTTGGGAGCGTGCATTTTCAGCGGATCCGGATTTGCTGCAGCCCCTGAGGCTATCCGTGATTTGCTGAATGCCCGGTATGGTTGGGAGGTTGGAACCGATATTTTACAGGTATTGGGGCGCGCTACCCTGAGCCTTGAAAGAGAATTTAATCGGCGAGCTGGTTTTACACCTGCTGATGACCGCCTTCCTGAATGGATGTCCATGGAACCACTGCCTCCACATCAATCTGTTTTTGATGTTCCCAATGAAGATTTGGATGGCGTTTTTAACTGGTAATTCCTGGATGGTTTGGCTGACAAGCCGGAAGCGGTTGTTTGCGCCTGAGAACTACTAGACCCCTGAAAATGTCTTGGATTTTGCGAGGTTTACGCTACCAAAGCCCGGAATTACGGGGCGCATTGTTTTATTTTTTTGTATTTGCCATTACCGGGGCATATGAACCATTTCTGACGGTTTACCTGGCGGAAATGGGTCTGGACGGGAAGGAAATTGGTGTGTTGTCTGCCTTTTTCCCCCTGATGTCTCTGGTTGCAGCGCCCATCTTTTCCCGTCTTGCAGATCAGCGTGGGGTACACCGCGCTGTTCTGGTGATTTGTCTCGCCGGACAGGCAATTGGGCTTGGTATTCTGCAAATCCCCAAGACCTTCCTTGGCATGCTGCCATTGATTCTTGTATACGCCATCTTTCGAAGTCCCATCCAGCCCATCTCAGACAGCCTGATTGTCCGCATGGCTATTCGTCATAATCTGAGTTACGGAAAAATTCGCCAATGGGGGTCCGTTAGTTTTGCAACCGTATCACTCATCAGTGGGATTGTGTGGAAATTGATGGGTTATGAATGGATGTTTTTTGCCGCCTCGGTGTTAAGCTTGCTGGTTATCATTCCATCCTTGTGGTTGGAACCGCATGACCAGGAGGAGCATCAGAAAAAATCGGTTGGTCGCGGGTCCATCCTGTCGACAATGAAGAACCCTTTGTTGCTTGTGCTTGTATTGGCAACCTTCCTGGTTGGAGCAGCATTGGGAATTGGAAGGACCTTTGAGAGTGTTTACATCAATTACCTGGGGGGAAACCGCCAATTAATTGGGGCTTTCTATGCCATCTCGGCTTATTCGGAAATTCCAGCCATGGTGTTTGCAAGGTGGATTCTCCGCAGGTTAAATGGAAAAAAGATCCTGATTCTTGCATACACGTTCATCCTGCTTGCTTATATTGGATATTCACTGGCACAGGAACCGGAATGGATGCTCCTCCTTGTTGTGTTAAAAGGTGTTGGTTTCGGATTGTTTTTTGTAACCACAGTTGGATTGATCGATGAGATTGCGCCAGACCATTGGAAGGCAACCGCTCAATCGGTTGTGGTGGCTGCGGGATGGGGATTGGGACCTCTGCTGGCAACGCTGGTTGGGGGAGTGGTTTTTGATGTTTGGGGACCGGCATCCGTTTTCCTTGTCAATGCCGGGCTTGTGGCTGTGGCAATCATCCTGTTTCTTGCAACCAGGTTCCCCCAAAAAGAAACGCAACCGGAGATATCTATTCAATAATATTGTTACCAAAATCCGGGGATCGCTGAAAATATTCACTTGGAACTGGTGCTGGTGGTGTTTGAAAAATTGGGGACCTGTCCGATACCGGATCTGCCCCCGGAGGTCAGTGGTTCGAATCCACTCCCCGCTACTGGAAACCACCTGGAAAGGTGGTTTTTGTTTTAGGAAAACAAAGTAGGTCACTGGTCCCCATTGAGGGGATGGTATTCGAATCCACTCCCCGCTCTAAAAGTCAAATCCTTAATCAGACACAAGCAGCCATATCCGTTTACATGTAAAATATAATCATATTTATTGTCTTGGAGTCACTTGATTTGACCTTGCCTTTGCCCGAAAAACACGCACGTCTGAAGGATACTCTATCAAAGTTGCCACTGTTCAACGCGCTCAGCACCGAAACGCAGGCAGCATTCCTGACAGCTGCAACCCTGCAGCACTTCGAAGCCGGGCAGGTGATTTACATTGAAGGTGAACCGGCGAATTATGTCTACATCTTGGAACGCGGCTGGGTAAAATCCACGCGCATGACACATGAAGGCCGCGAGCAGGGCTTGCTCTTCTTACGACCGGTGGAAATCTTCGGCGATATCGCCGTTTTTACCGAAAAACCTTACCCTGGAACGGTCACAGCGCTTGAAAAAGTTCATGCTTGGGCTGTGTCAGCTAGACAGATGCTTATGCTGGTAAACGAACACCCCGATCTGGCGTTGGCGGTGATCCGGCGGTTGAGCGAGCGGGTGCTGCACTACGTTGGATTGGTCGAGGATCTATCGCTGCGCAGTGTAGAGGCGCGCCTGGCACACACGCTGTTGCGTTACGCCGCGCTGCAGGACGGTCAACTGGTGGTACCTCGGCGCGAGTGGACCACCTTCGATGAAATGGCTGTGCGTTTGGGCACCGTGCGCGATGTGTTGAGCCGGGCGATGAAAACATTGGAAGCGGAAGGACTGCTCAGAGTGGAAAAACATGCCATCCTCCTGACCAATCCCAAGGGATTGGCGGAGCGCGCCGACCGGTAAATTTCGCTGATACGATAAAAGTCGTTTACATATTGGGGGGAATTCGCCATACTCAATCTGGATTGTTGCATTGATTCAAGGAGGAGTATGGAATGAAAACCATCCCAAATAAAATGGCGGCTGTTCTGGCGTTCGCCATTGGCGGTATGGCGGTCTTTGCGGGTATCCAGGTGCTATTGGGGAACGATCCCGGCTATTACGTGATCAACTGGCTGCCGATCTATAACTATACCGCTGGTGTCCTGACCGTGTTTATCACCGCCATTCTGATCTGGACGGGTCACCGCCTTGCCATGCCGGCTGCCATCATGACGATCAGTTTGCATGCTGCCGTCATGGTCATCCTGCAGACAGCTTACCAGGATGTTGTCGCACCCGACAGCATCCGCGCAATGACGGTGCGGCTGGTGGTGTGGGCAGTCATTCTGGGGTTGTTGTTTGTACAGCGCCGTACGATAAAAGTCGTACCGCAAAACCCACCAAACCGATAAACTAATCCATAACACAAGCCTTTCAGGTTGAGGAAAGATGGATCAAAGATTGTCTCCTGACCCGGATGAATTACTCCGGTCAACGGTTCTGGATGTGTTGTCTGCCAATGGGCTGAACAGGGCTGCGTTGCGGGTGGGTGTCCTCTATGGCGTCGTGCACCTGGCTGGAAGTGTCAGTTCGCTGGCGATGCGCAGGACCGCTGAGGCATTAGCCCGCAGCGTGCCGGGTGTCCGTGGCGTGGTTAACCGAATTGACGCCCCTGGGGCGCCCAGCCCAACGCGCATCATCAATCTTGACTTGGGCCGCGTGTCCAGGAAGATAAAAATCAAAAATTCAAAGGTGTAACAAACAAATGACAAAAATTTTGGCGAAATGGCTGCGAAAATTTCATCGTTGGATTGCCGTGCCTACTGCCCTGGCAATCCCGATTGCATTTATCATCAAACTGGTGGGCGATCCGAAACTGGTTGTGGTTTGGGAAAGATTTGAAAAACTCCCATCCATTTTAATGTTGCTGATGGCACTGAGCGGGGCTTATTTATACCTGTTACCCTATATTGTCAAAGGGCAGCGCAAAAAAAGAATTATGGCGAAAGAAGTATAAAGTCAGGCTTTTTCTAATTTTTAAACAGCACCAGGAAAGGATTGTTAATGAAATTGGTAAAGACCTTTGAAACTGCAGAAATACCGATTCCATATTTCATCAGTCATCATGCTTGACTCGAGAGGTGTTCCGCTCGGTGCAAGTATTTGTCACTTGACCCAGGTCAAGTGCACCCAAAAATATCACTTATACAAATATTTACCTTTACATCCTGAAAGGCACAGGGATTATGAGAGCGGGCGAAAATACGATTTCTCTTTCCGCTGGTATGTTGTTGGGTTTGCTTCTGAAATTCCACATCGTTTGATTAACAATAACAATATCCAAATGTGTTTGTTAAACATTAAAGAATTGTAATCCGCAAGTTCTACGCAGAATATTCTAGAAAGTAAAGATTGAAATGATTGCAAGAACAATTGTAATTGCTTTGGTTACATTTTTTCATGATTTGTTTACCGTGGTGTGGATTGGAGGGATGATCGTCACTGTCATCAGTTACATGCCAGCTGTCAATGATGCACTGGGGACAGGACCGCAAGTCAAAAAAGTGATGATTGCTTTCCAAAAAAGACAAAGTATTTGGGTTTATATCAGTATGGTTGGGTTGATTTTGACTGGACTGATGATGAGTAACCGAAGTTCGGAATTTGAACACTTGTTTGGGTTTGGTAATGGGTTCTCAATAGCCTTGTCAATCAAACATATTTTTGTCATTCTATTGATTGTGCTCACTTTATATCGCAGTTTTATTTTACGTCGAAACCAGACTGGCACAATTCCAAACTATGACCGATTAAGCAGGCAGATCCTGATTGTCAATGCAGTATTGGCTCTTGCTGTATTACTTACCAGTGGAATAATCGCTGCATTATCCTGAATGCGGGAGATGGAAAATAAGTTGACGTTCTATAATTCTCTTCCAAACACACAAAACGAAAACAAATAGAAAAGGAGATTAACAATGAAAAATAATACAAAAATTGGGGCTGCGTTGGCGGTGCTCGGCGTGCTGACTGGACTGTTGATTCTCTACCTGATGGCAGCCCAGTATAACCTGGTAATCGACGCAAAGACGGCTGCCGGACGCACGGATGAAGCCACTTCGGTGACGATTACCTATGCCGTACTCGGGTGGATTGGTATCACAGCTGGAGCAATCTGGGCGGCGGTCCTGTATGGATTCATCTGCAAAGAAAAATGGGCCTGGTTTTGGGGTGTTGTGGCAGCCACCATCCAACTGTTGGTTGGCTTCTTCCCCGCCATCCCTGCCATGGATAGTGGTCTGCCGACACCTACGTTGATCGTGTTTGTGGCTGCCGCAGTGATGTGGTTTGGCATGTTGTTGATCGGTGGTGTCAAATGGAAGATCATTTTGCTGACGTTCATCGCCGGTCTTGCTTATGTTTTGACCTTCATGGATGGTGTTGCACCTATTTCCAAGTACACTACTTCACATGGCAACCCATTTTGGAACGGTATGTATGTCATGTTGCAGCAAGTGAGCTGGTGGGGTGCAGTGGCTTGGGCAGTTTTCATCTTTGCTGTACTAAAGAAAAAAACCTGGGCTATTCCGGTGGGTATTTTTGCGGGTGCCATGTCGATGATGGCTGGTTTCCCACTGGGTATCAATAATGCCCTGTTTGAGGTCCACCGCTTCTCAATGTTCCTGCCTGCGCCATTGATCAGCATGGGATTGGTGATCTACCTGCTGCTGCCAGGCGCGCACAAGTTGCTGCGCGAATGGAGCGCGGCTTGACTTCAAGGAGTCTCTGGATGCAATGGATTATAGGTCGATTTAAGTACCTCTTTTCCTCAACCAAGGGCTTAATCCTGGTGGCGATTGCGCTGATTGCACTGGTTACTGCGACTTGGGGAATGCTTTCTGGACCAATGGCGGAGATGGGCATTGGGCAGGCAGTGGCTGGCTTTCTACGCATGGACATGGTTCAGGCGGAACGCGAGGGGCGCATTGTCATCCTGTATCACGTGATTGCCATGGCTGTGATTGCCATCGAAACCTACATGGTTACCAGCTTGGTGAAGATGAAAACGGTTTACAAGACGGCAATCAACACCACAATCACGGTCGGTTACATCACCACAATGTTTTCCGGATTGGGCTTTGCTTACTTTGGTCACAGCTATGTGTTACACGGAATCTTTATCAGTGGCATGACGCTGACCTTCCTTGCCGGTGTACTGCTGGTCATTGCCCTCTGGCCGTGGCAGAAGGAATACCGCCAGGCGAATCTCGCTTACGCGCGCACGAAAGGTGGGGTGGACTTGGAGCGCGCTGCCTTCTTCACCACTGCGCTGACTACGCTACTCTCATCGCTCTTTGGAGCCATCCCCGGCGCGAATTTTGGCAATGGCTTCCAAATTTTCCTGGCTGAAAATGTGATTCGCTATACCGGGAAATCTGTTCTGGAATATTCGGTCATTGGGCACCTGCACATCATGCTTGCGCTGATTGCTATCATGATCACGCTGATTGTCGGTCGCTGGTTGAACTTCAAGGGTATTTTGCACAAAATCGCCATGCCGCTTATGATCCTGGGCACTTTCGTGTTGAATATTGGTGTGTGGGGAGTGGTGACACCGTTTCAACCGATCGCGCACATGATCATCTATGTGGGCGCTACGCCTTCCATGCTGGCTGCATTGCTGTTGTTGATCTGGAGCTGGGGCAAGCTGAGCCATGATCACACCGCGCACATTGCGAAGCCAAATTTTTTCCAGAAGGTAAGCGGACTGCTGCGTGACCCGTTAAAGTTTGGCCCAACCTGGCAGATGTTATTCATGAACTTCACCACCAGTGGTATCGGCATTTTTATGGCTGTGCGTCTGGATGAAATCTTCCGGGTATGGCCGGCGCGCGAGGAACGTATTGAACTTACTGGTCACTGGCACGCGCTTTCGGCAATTGTTGCTACCATTATTCTGCTTTACTACGGCGATATTGTGGGGTTAAAGGGCAAGTGGCGGCAGATTTATGGCTGGGGCATCATCATTGCATCGGATATCGCCCTGGCAGCGGTGACCGTCTTTGAGATGAAGCGTCTGTTTATCACTGAGGCTGAACAACAACCGCTAGTCAATGGGTTGATCTACGCGATGGATGTCGGTCTTGGCTTGTTGTTGGTTTTGTTAGCAGGCATGATGGTATGGCGCCTGATTGACCTTTTCAAGCCGAAAGGTCGCTGGGCTGAAGAACATTCCCAGGAACTTTCGCAGGAGGTGAAGCAATGAAACGCGTCATTCCGATAGCAACTTTGCTCACCGTGCTTTTGGCAGCTTGTGCACCCGTTAATCTAAACGCAGCGATGCCTGTCTACGATACCGGTGTGGACCCAGATGCTTGGGCGCAGATCCCAGCAGGCGAGTTTTACTTTGGACAATATGACGAAGTGGAGAGCACCGCAGGCTATGAAATTATGGTCACCGACGTGACCGTCGCACAATATGCCGCTTTCCTGAATGCCGCGTTGGCTGGAGGGGTCGTCCGGATGGATGACCACCGTATCAGCGGGTACTACCACGGCGATGAATTTCACGGCTACAAGCACGAAGAACGTATTGACGCGGGGGATTATACCTATATACCGCTGGATGATCCATCCCAACGCGTCAAGTATGACGGTACGACATTCAGAGCGCAACTGGGCTACGAGAATCACCCGATGACAATGGTATCGTGGTTTGGAGCGCACGGCTACTGTGAATTCTACGACAGCCGCCTGCCCACAGAACTGGAATGGGAGAAAGCTGCTCGCGGAATGGATACCCGCCCCTTTCCTTGGGGGGATAACATCCAACGAGAAAATGCCAATTACTATTCCAGTCGTGATCCATTTGAAAACATGGCTTCCTTCGGTTCTCGAACATCGCCAGTCGGTTTTTACAACGGCAAGACCTATGATGGTTATCAAACCCTCGATTCAGTTTCGCCTTACGGTCTGTACGATATGGCAGGCAATGTCTGGCAGTGGACTGGTGATGTTTATGAGGGCATGCATTATCGGTTTATGCGCGGTGGTTCGAAGGACACTTACTCGATGGACCTTCGTATCTGGGTGCGTAATAACGCCACACCTATTTATTTCAGCCCGGGTGTAGGTTTCCGTTGCGCCCGCGATAGTCAATAGTTATGTGACTATAAAGGAGAAGCGGAATCACTTCGGCACTGCCTCATCCTTAACAGCAGGGAACATGATAAAGACATTTGCCAATAAAATGCGCCTGTACTCCCCATTGATCAAGAGTCCGCAGACCCTCCTGCTGGTTGTGACTGGCATGGCGGGCTACATGACCGTGCGTTGTCCAGTGTATAATCTTGCCACGATTGCTGGACTGCTTGCCAGTCTACTGGCATCCATTAGCGGCAGTACCGTGTTGAATATGTGGTGGGATCGAGATATTGATGCAAAGATGAATCGCACCAGAAAACGTCCAACCGCCAGCGGGGCAATCAGCCCGAGTGAAGCACTAACGCTCGGGCTGATACTCTCAATTCTGGGTTTGGGGCTGGCGCTTGCAATGGATGTGCTTTACGGTTTGATCATCTTTGCTGGATTATTTTTTGATGTAGTTGTCTACACCATCTGGCTCAAACGACGCACACCCTGGTCCATCGTCTGGGGTGGAATTTCAGGCGGAATGCCCATCCTTGCCGGGCGTGTGCTGGGTCTCGGCTCATTTGATTGGGTTGGCATCATGCTTTCACTGGGCATCCTGTTTTGGATCCCTACCCACATTCTCACTTTCAGTATGCGTTACTATGATGATTACAAAGCTGCGGAAATCCCCACCTTCTCATCTGCTTTTGGATTCGAGGTCACCCGCGTCACCATTGCCATTTCAAGTATTCTGGCTGCCTTGGCGATGGTTTTGGCAGCGCTGGGGATTGGCATGGATTGGGGATTCCTGAGTCTGCTTGCAGTTCTTTCAATCGGTCTGGTTTTAATGGCGGTCAACATGATATTCCGCCCATCAGAACGCCGTAATTTTGGACTGTTCAAATATGCTTCGGTTTACATGCTTTCTTCGATGATTCTGATGGTAGTATGATGTCATCCTTTACCGGTTTTTTATATAAATTCAAACCTGCTGTCCGCATCGTCTGGCTGCTTTTATTGGCCGGTCTTGTCTGGTTGGGTGTGGGTCTGATGTTGATCAGCATTTCCTCCCACTGGTTATACCCGGTGGTTTCTCCTTCCCTGTTGTTATTGGCAATGGCAGTTCTCATGCCGGCAATCGCTTCCCGGCTGGCTAATTGGATGGAGAAAAACATTCCGGAATGCCTCCCCGTTTTCTCCATCCCGCTGGACCACCGTCGCAGGATCCGAACAACCAACGGTCTGGAGCGGGTCAACAAAGAAATCCGTCGCCGGACATGTGGTCAGTACCTTTCCCAATGAGGCTGCCTGCTTACGCCTGATCAGTGCCATCCTGATGGAGCTCGACGAAGAGTGGCGGACAAGTAAAATCTATCCATCAATGTTCAATTCTTAATGTTCTTTGACAATCCGTTTGGTCTCCTGACCAATCCTACAGAAAATACCTTGCACAATCTAAAATTCAAATATACAACCTTACTTGGTATGGCTCTGATGGTTGCGAATGTACTATGCGAAACGGTTATGGGCTTTATGAATACAACCGACTTGATTGACGCATTGTATGGCATTATCGGAGTAGCGATTAGTTTTGTGTATCTGATAGTAATTTTTATGCATGGGCTCGTTTTAGTAGAAGAAATGAATCAAAAAAATAATTCAGAAAATAGTTTTTGAGGTAATGTATGAAAAAATACTGGAAGATTATTTTTTCAATTATTTTGACTTTTATTGCTACAGCATTCTTATTTGTTTTTATGAAATCTCCGTTATTCAACATTCAAGTATTCGACAAAGAGATTTTGAATTTTTATGCGAATTATGAATTTTCTACACTGATTGTCAGCAGTACCTTGCTACTTGCTCTATATCTGCTTGCTGACAAACTTAGACTTGGCTATTTTAATCTAAGAAAAGTTGATGGCGCTGTAAACCCTGTGCCATTATTAGGAATTAAACCAGGCGAACGCTGGAAGACTATCGGTGTGTCAATAGGATTAATCATCACAATCGTAACAGGCATTGTGGTTTACTTTCAAGTGGTTCCCCAAAATGGTCTGACATTTAGGTTCTTTCCGGAAGTTCCTTTGATACTTTTGTTTGCGTTAATGAATTCTTTTACAGAGGAGGTCATCTTCCGTTTATCGTATACAACCATCGTAGCCAATGAAAATGGGAACCCACGCATATCTGAATTTCTCTCAGCGGCGGTTTTTGGTGGCGTTCATTATTTCGGAATTGCACCCAGTGGGATTGCAGGCGCGCTTATGGCGGCTTTTATTGGTTGGTTTCTGGCAAAATCGATCAATGAAACGAAAGGGTTTTTTTGGGCTTGGGTGATACATTTTGCGCAGGACGTCGTTATATTGTTCTTCCTTTTCATGAGTAACTGATATATTTCAATTGTCAGTGAGTTTTGAATATGCCAATTGCAGATGGAGTGTAACCCAAATGTTTCTATGCTTTTACAGGATGTGATCATTTTTACCGGGTTATTCCTGGTGGTTTTGTAATCCCAAATGAAGGGATTTAACAATAAGAGAATAGGGCGTAAATCCCACGTTAAAACCACCATACTATACTAATAAATAGGTCAAAGGAGGTTAATGGTGAAAAGGATAGCTGAATTTGTCGGGCAAGTGTTGAAATGGGTCCAGCCTAACGGAACAAGGTTGGAATATGAATTGCGCGCAGGCGATGAAGTAATCGCAACCCTGCGGTTTCGAAGTTCATTTGGATCCTTTGCCACCGCAACATGCGCTGAGGGTACTTGGACATTTAAACGAGTGGGATTCTTCCAAACAAAAGCTACAATTCGTGAGAATGAATCAGAGACAGACCTTGCCTTTTTCGAAAACAATACCTGGAAAGGTGGGGGAACACTCCAATTTCCCGACGGAAGAAAGTATCCAGCCAACACAAACTTTTGGTCGACCCATTATGAGTTTACGATGGATTCGGGGGAGCCTTTGATTAGTTATAGTAAAATTGGTGGATTTCTACACATGTCCTCGGCGACAGAGATTCATCCCATCGCCAAAAATATCCCTGAAATGCCTTGGATGGTAATGTTGGGGTGGTATTTGACCTTGATGATGTACATGGATAGCTCCGCATCGACTGCTATTATCGCAACTACCATGAGCTAACAGCAGTTTTAGATGAAACTCCGGTTGAGTAAAACGATTCTCAGTTTTAGCAGCACAAGAACCCCTATTATTTAACCCTAATGGTTCTTCGGGCTCCTATAAATGAGATGGGTATGAGATTATTGGTATTTCTGGGTTTGCATACTGATTCAATTTGCCTTAAAGCGTTTCATTCAAGGTAAAGTCAATAGGAATCTGAAAAATTACGGTCTAGTACTATGGATTCAATGGTGCATTCGCCATAAGTAATAAAGTCAAATCACCTGGACACTGCCTATCTCTCTTGGCGAGCGATGTCATTAACCACTATCTCAGCCAATACAGATGGCAGCTTCAATAATAAAAAGGTTCTTGACGAACCCATGTAATACAGATACTATACGAGCATCGATCAACTACTGCTGCGTGCCGGGCAAGCAATAATCAGCGTTCGTCAGGTCGGCTGATTTGCAGAGCCCGCCGCACAAACTGCACGGATTCAGGATTTTGACTCATAACCCGGAGGTCAGTGGTTCGAATCCACTCCCCGCTACTGGAAACCACCTGGAAAGGTGGTTTTTGTTTTGGGAAAAAGAATGAGATCATTGGTCCCCACTAAGGGGATGGTATTCGAATCCACTCCCCGCTGCGAAAGTCAAACCAGAGTCCGTCAGGCTCTGGTTTCGTTAGCCTGGCGCACAGCGGTAGACATTTTTCCAAAAATGGAGGAATTTCTAAGGTAAGCTTTGAGTCCTGGCTTGAATAAGTTGAATGTTACCAGGAAAGTTGTGCGATCATACTCGGTTGTTCAAGCTTGAAAAGCGCTGTTCTTTTCCCAGTCTTGATATCCAATTCGTAGAGTACTCCACCAGTGTAGAGTTCATCATCAGCAATAACGGCAAGCGACTCTCCGTCCGGTGACCAGGCGATCATCCAAGGATCGAGATCTGTCGTAGTGAGTTCATGGAGGTTGCTGCCATCCGTGTTAATCATATAGATGGTTTTTTCAACACAAGTAGCGTTTTCTCCACA
>MTKZ01003063.1_pt1 | contig 12649 bp, 3 predicted proteins | sample 1042781 | NCBI WGS metagenome assembly MTKZ01 (sample SAMN06212207, study PRJNA360539) | anaerobic digester metagenome | biome: Wastewater treatment plant; material: sludge; isolation source: anaerobic digester fed with sludge from wastewater treatment plant | place: Denmark: WWTP Viborg ...
GAAGCTGCGCAACGAGGCGCTCCAGCAGGTGCTGGCCAAGCTGATGTTGGCCACCGGCAAAAAAAAGAGCGACTCAGCCGGCTACATCTCCTACGCGCAGCTGGGCATCAACCAGCTGGGTGCGGTGTATGAGGGGCTGATGGCCTACACCGGGTTCTTCGCCACCGGCGACCTGTTCGAGGTGGCCAAGGGTGGTGACCCGTCCGGTGGCACGTGGATGCTGCCCGTCGAAGATGCCGACGAGTACCCCGACGACGTGTTCGTCATGGCCGAGAACCTCACCACCGGCCGCAACGAGCGGGTGCGCCACAACAAGGGCAGCTTCGTGTTTCGGCTGTCCGGACGCGACCGGCAGCGCTCCGCCAGCTACTACACGCCCGAGGTGCTCACCCGCNNGCGTTCCTCAACGAGGCGATCAACCAGCTGTCCGCCGAGTACCTGAAGCGCCGCCAGGCCGAGCTGGGCGAAACGCTCGACCCCGACCGGTATCTGCGCGAACTCCAGAAGGTGAAGGCCCACTTCGCGCTGCACCAGAGCTACGGGGTGGATCTCAACGCCACCGCCGTCGAGCTGGCCGAGGTCAGCCTGTGGCTCAACGCCATGCACCCCGGCCTGAAGGCGCCGTGGCTGGGCCTTCAGCTGCGGCGGGGCAACAGCCTGATCGGCGCCAGGCGTGCCACCTGGAAGGTGGGCCAGCTGCAGCACCGCCCGTGGGCCGAGACCCGCAAGGGCCACGTGCAGCCACCCACCGATCGCCCCCTCACCGACCGGCTGGCAACCGAGGGCGACACCGCCGAGGTGCACCACTTCCTCCTGCCCGGCCACGGCTGGGGTGCGGTCGCCGACCGCAAAGAGGCCAAAGAGCTGCGCCCCGACCAGGCCAAGGCGCTCAAGGCGTGGCGCAACACCATCCTCAAGGCGCCCAACCAAACCCACCACAAGCGTCTGGCATCGCTGGCCGGGGGAGTGGAGACCCTCTGGGAGCAGGCCGCCGAACGACTCCGCCTGATTCAAGAGGGGCTCCGCCGCCCCATCGACGTCTACGGCGCCACCATCGCCGACCGACCCGCACGAATCACCAGAGCCCAAGCAGTGCAGGCACTCGAAGATCCCGACTCGGCGCTGGGTCGATTGCGGACACTCATGGACGCCTGGATCGGCCTCTGGTTCTGGCCCCTCGACAACGAGGCCAAGCCACCCACCTGGGATCAGTGGCTACGCGTCGCCGAAGACCTCGTCAGGCCCGATGAGCGCCACGGCCAAACTGGCCAGCTCGACATCTTCGATGACCTGCCCCAGCTCCTCGCCGCAGAAGCCGATCGGCTAGAGGGTCAGATTCCCGTCGCCGAGTTCAGAGACCGCAACCCCTGGCTCGCCGTCGCCTGCGACGCCGCCCGTCAGGAGGGTGCCTGGCACTGGGACCTCGAGTTCGCGCCGGCCTTTGCGAAGGGCGGATTTGACCTCCAAGTGGGCAACCCGCCGTGGGTCCGACTGGATTGGGAGGAGGACGTCGTCCTCGCCGAACACGACCCGTGGTGGGGGGTGAAGGGAAAGGTTCCTGCCAAGGTGCTGAGGGAGCGCCGTGATGAGTCGCTTTCCGACCCGGCCGCGAAGAAGTCGTACCTGGAGGAGGTGGCCTCGGCGTCCGGGGTAGTCGAGGTGCTTGGTTCGCCGATTGATAGGCCTGTGCTCACCGGCGTGAGGACCAATCTCTACATGGTCTTCATGGATTCCTCCTGGCGGCACGCCGGTCCCAGAGGGGCCGTGGGGCTGGTCCATCCCGAAAGTCACTTCGTGGATCCCAATGCAGCGGCGCTTCGCCGGGCCGCCTATGCACGACTTCGACGTCACTGGCACTTCAAGAACGAGCTCTTCCTATTTGAGGACATCCACCACCTAATTTTCTTCGGGGTACACGTCTACGGTCGTCAGAGCGCTCCCAGCTTCGTTCAGGCGTCGTTCCTTGTACACCCAGAAACCGTTGACGCGTCACTCAATCATTCGGGCGGAGGCCACGCCCCGGGGCTGCAGCTCCCGGCAGGTGGATGGGATCTTCGCCCGCATTGGTCACGGCTTNNACTGTCGATCTGAAGGTCCTCGCCGACTGGGCACTGCTCTTCGATGGTCCGGGCACTCCGGCTGATGAAGCCAGGTTGCTCCGCCCGATCACGACCGATGACTTGGAGGCGCTTTCCGTTCTCGCCCGCCAACCCCATCGGCTAGCGGACCACGCCTACTCCTGGACTCAGGGCTGGAACGAAACCAATGCGAAGACCGACGGAATCATCCGCTGGCAGACGGGGATTCCGGATACATGGGACGACGTCGTACTCCAAGGGCCCCACTTCACAGTAGCGACGCCTTTCAACAAGCAGCCCAATGAGAACTGCCGCAACAATTCGGACTACAGCGAGTGGGACCTCGAAACCCTCCCCGAAAGCCAGATTCCTCGAACCAACTACCAGCGAGCGTCAGACCCCGATATATACCAAGCTGAACAGGCCCATTGGGGCGGCCAACCGGCCTCGTTGCGCTTCCGTCACGTCCACCGCGAGATGACCCAGCCAGGGCTGGAACGAAGTGTCCAAGGGGCGATCATTCCTCCAGGGCCTCTGCACATCCACGCGTGCCTGTCCTATGGCTTCGACGATCACCATGACCTAGCCCGCTGGGCGGGCCTGATGGCTTCGCTTCCGTTCGACTACCTCTTCAAGGCCAGCGGCGCGGCTCATGTGGCCGAGCACCAACTTGCTCGCATGCCCTTCCCGAAGGCGAGCAACTTCGACGCACCAATGCTGCTCCGTGTGCTCCGTCTCAACTGTCTGACTGCCGACTACGCCCCGCTTTGGGAGGAGCTCTATGACCCGACCTGGCAGAAGGAACGGTGGACCGACCCAGCCCTCACCCGTTCGGCGCTTGGTGACGTCGGCCCTAAGTGGACCATGGACACCCCCCTCCGTCGCGACCAAGACCGTTGGCAGGCTCTCGTCGAGATCGACGCCCTCGCCGCCCTCATGCTCCGCCTGACCGCCGACCAACTCTGCGCCATGTACCGCACCCAGTTCGCGGTCCTCAGGAAGTACGAGTACAAAATGGTCTTCGACGCCGAGGGCCGTAAGATCTGCCGATACCACCAGAGCGCCGGGTTTCGCCAGACTCAGCTCCAAGACCAAGCCAAGGCAGGCGATCTCCCCAAGGAATGGTCCAACATCTGGAAGGTCTACGAGCAGTACGACGCCGACGCAGCCTCCGTCGACTGGCTCGGCCACTTCTCCCCGCCCTTCACCCCAGCCAACCGCGAGGCAGCAATCCTGGTCGCTATGAGTGCATTTCAGCGCACAATTCGAAAGCATGCTCAATCGTAAATGTTGATCAGATCAATGGCCGTTGAGTTTAAACAATAATGATAACACTGCCCAAAAGGGTGCAGAAGCCTATTCGAGGATGTTATGCGGAAGATGGTAAAGCGTTAAATGAATAGACCTAGTGGAAATCGAATAGCAATTTTGTTAGGGTTTGGGTTTGCATTTCTAGTAGGCCTTGAGTGGTTGAGGATAGCCTTTGCATTTGCGCCGAATCACATAGATCCTCTTGATCTTGGCCAGACCCCTGCACGATTGGCCATTGGGGCTGCTACGAGTCTTTTCACAGCGGCTATCCTGGTAGGCGTTATCGTGGCCACGTACGGAATCTTTCTATTCTTGGTGTATCTCGTGAATATGGGCGTCGGGTTTGCGATCGGCCGGACCTGGCGAACGTTCTCTTCCGTAGGGCATGTCTTGGCCGGTAGGGCTTCGCTCGAGGAGGCTGAAACAGAGGATAATAAATGTGCACTCTTGAACAAGCTCGTTGGAGTGGTAAAGATCTGGTTGGGGTTGGTAGGTGAACCTTGGTCTGAGAGTTTGACCCGTATTTCAATCCCTCGATTCGGCCTGGATGTAGCCGCTATGGACGCTCGTGTTAGAGGTCGGGCCTCCCTTGCATCCATCGCTTTGGCGGCCGCCTTTGCAGACCTAAATCGAGACTCTAGCGACGTGGATAAAATGTACCTTGCGACGCGTGGCGCCAAGAAGTTGCATCGGCTGGATGTCAAGAATTGGCTTGCGGCGAGACGGAGCGTGAGTCAGGCAAGGCGCGATATCTCGTTCGGTGTAGTCGCAGAGGGTTCTGGTCTAGCGAAGTCGTATCCCGCCTATCTAGAAGCGGAAGTGGAATTCGCGAGAAGTCTAGGTAACCTAGGAGAAGCAGATGCTCAGAGGCGTGATAGCAAACTAGCGCTCAAGCAAGCGAAGGTGCAGCTACAGGAAGCAAGAAAGAGGGTGAAGGTATCAAGTTCTATCCGTTCTGCCGCCTGGCTTGAGCAAGGTCGCCTTGGCGGGTACGGGGTGGCTCCAGTACTTGGTGCCGGTGTGCTAGCAGTAGTTTCAGCTCTCTGTTTGCTGGCTTTCGGAGCGGGATGGCCTGGCGTTGGTGCCGCCAGTGCGTGGGTGTTGTTGCTAGTGTTTGCGCCGCTTTGGAGCTTTCGAAAGGCGACCACCGTCTTGGCGGTGTTTTTACTACTTTATTCGATCAATATCTCCTTTGCTCGGGTGCAGGTTGATAATGCTTTTGCTGGGGGTGGCGGTCGATTGTCTTTCTCGTTCGTTGGATTGGGTATGAGGAATGTTTGTGCAATAGGAGCTCATGAACCGGGCATCGGGTTGGCGCCGGTCGAGTCGGCAGCTGATGGGCGCTCTGATTCGAAGCAGTACGTACCTGCGGTCCTTCTGAGCGAAACGAATGGTTCCTACGTCTTGTTAGTGAATCGCAACGGTGGGGCTCTTGGTCTGGAGCAGTGGCCCATTGATTCCACCCTTCTAACTCCGCCGGCAGGAGATCGTTGTCAGTAGGTCTGGGGTGGGTTTGAGGTGTCTCCAGCTCAACGTCGCACCCGCCGGAGGTTTCAGTCCGTATTGCGGGACTCGATCCTTCCTGGAACTCATCGTCCCCATCTACGCGGGTTGGGGGTGGTTGTCGTTCAAGTGTCGTCCCACCATCCTGTTGTTGGGTGGTCACGTTCGGTGCCTATGGCCCAATCACGCTGGGTGCCCGTCGTCCAGTATGGGAATCCGGTGAAGTGCCACAATGAATGAGATGCGTCGCGCCGTTGAGTTCGTGACAACACGAGTCTCCATGCTCATGACTGGTGGACTCTGCCAGTGATCCCGTCGCTGGTTGTCACCGAGGTTCGGGAAGCGCTGGTTGAGTATCTGGCCACCACGTTTGCGCTGAGCGACGACGAGACACGGGATGCATTGTCGAAGTTTCTGACCGAAGCCGGCGATGGGATCTTCCGGGGCCCGTACCTTTCGGTGCGGACGCCGTTCCGACACGTCGCCGATGATTGGGCTCCTCCACTGGAGTGGCTGCCTGACGACTTCGTTCCCTACGCCCACCAGGCGGCCTCATTCAATCGGCTGAGCAGTGTCGGCGGGCGGAATCCGGAACCGACCCTGGTGACGACCGGGACCGGGTCGGGCAAGACCGAGTGCTTTCTGTACCCGGTGCTCGATCATTGTGCCCGGATGCGGGACGAGGGCCACCAGGGCATCAAGGCGCTGATCCTCTACCCGATGAACGCGCTTGCCTCCGACCAGGCTGGGCGCATGGCCAAGCTGATCGCCGGCGAAACCCGGCTGGCTGGGCTGACCGCCGGGCTGTACGTGGGGGAAGCGGGCCGCAACTCGACGATGGGCGCCGACCATGTGATCGACAAGCGGGAGGCGATCCGGGCCGACCCGCCCGACATCCTGTTGACCAACTACAAGATGTTGGACTTTCTGCTGCTGCGCAACGACGACAAGGAGTTGTGGGCAGGGAACGGGCCGGACACGCTGCAGTACGTGGTGCTGGACGAGTTCCACACCTACGACGGGGCCCAGGGCACCGACGTGGCCATGCTGCTGCGTCGGCTGGGTGCCACGCTTGGCGCGACCGAGCCCGGACGTCCGTTGGGCGCGGCCACCCCGGTGGCCACCTCGGCGACGTTGGGCACCGGCGCCTCGGCAGGAGAGGAGCTGGCCGAGTTTGCCGGAAAGGTGTTTGGGGTGGAGTTTCCACCCGAGTCGGTGATCGGCGAGCGCCGACAGAGCGTCGATCAGGCGTGTGAGCCGGTGAACTACATGCTGCCCATCCCTGAGGTGGCCGAGGTGACCGGACTGAACGAACTGGAGGACGTCGCCAACGCGTTCTGTACCTCTCCCGATACCGACGGCGATTGGTCGTCGCTGGGCACCGGTGAGGATGCCCGGGTGCGGTTGGGCGAGGTGCTGTTGGCCCACCCGCTGACCTGGGCGGTGCTGGCGGCGGTGGGAGACCGGCCCCGCTCGTGGCCCGACGCGGTGAAGGAGATCGTGTTTCGGGCGCCCAACTGGGGCCAGACCCACCAGATCGACCCCGAATCGGTGGAACGGGCCTTGGGTCAGTTTCTGTGGCTGCTGTCGGAGGCCCGACGGCGCAGCGGCGCCGCCTTGCGGCCGCTGTTCAGCGTGGAGATTCAGCTGTGGATCCGCGAGGTGTCCCGACTGCTGCGCAAGGTTGAGCCGGAGCCGAAGTTTCGTTGGCGGGACTCGGCCACGCAGGTGACCGAGGACGGCACTGACGGCGGCGATGCGTTGGAGCTGCCCTCCGCTTACTGCCGACGTTGCGGCATGTCCGGGTGGATGGCGATCGCCTCGGAGACCAGCGATGCGCTGGGTGTGAACGCCAACCACATCTACACCAGCTCGCTGCAGGGCTCGCCGCTGGTGCGCACCATGCTGGTGGGGCACCGCGACGATGCGTCGGTGCGCTGGTTCTCGCCCAGCAACCACACGCTGAGCGATGTGCGCTCTGAGGATGCGCTGCCGGTGCTGGTGACCGAGGGCGAGGACGACGCCCGAGCCGGCACCTGCCCGGGGTGCGGGGAGCGCGACTCGATCCGCTTTCTGGGGCTGAAGGTGGCCAGCCTGGCGTCGGTGTCGATCAACACGTTGTTTGGCTCCAACCACCTGAAGGGCAACGAGCGAAAGCTGCTGGCGTTTACCGACTCGGTGCAGGACGCCTCGCACCGGGCGTCGTTCTTCGGTGGGCGCACCCACCGGTTCAACCTGCGGGCGCTGATGAGCCGGGCGCTGATCGAGGGCGGCGAGCTGTCGCTGGCCGAGCTGGGCGACACATTGCTGCACGAGGCGACCACGCCCCGGGAAGTGTTCTCGCTGGTGCCGCCCGACCTGTTGCGCCACCCGGTGGTGCGCACGGTGTGGACCGACCAACCCAAGCCTCGGGCTTGCGAGCTGCTGGCCGCCCGGCTGGGCTTCGAGGCCGACCTGGAGTTTGGGCTGCGGGCCCGGGTGGGCCGCACGCTGGAGCTGTCGCGGGCGGCATCGGCCCGGGTGGCTCTGCCCGACATCGACGACTGGGCGTCGCTGGTGGCCGAGGAGGCCCAGCGTTCCTCGGGCGAGGCGATCGACCCGCTGGCGGCGGTGACCTACGTGCGGGGACTGCTGGAGCGGCTGCGGCTGCGGGGCGGGCTGATGCACCCGCTGCTGACCCAGTACATCGACCACGGCGGCGACACCTGGTTTATCTGGGGAGGGCGCCCCGACGGGCTGCCGCCGTTCACCAGCGACCGGGGCCGCCCGGTGTTCTTCACCACCAGCCCGAAGAGCAAACTGGACTCGCTGAGCGCGCTGGGCACCACCCCCACCTGGGTGGTCGACTGGGCGGTGCGCAGCCTGGGCGTCGCACCGACGTTGGGCCGCGACCTCAACCTGTTCACCATGAAGCTGTTGGCCAACGAGACCGACACGGTGGTGGCCTGGACCGCCGGCGGGCACACGATCTACGGGATCGACCGCAGGTTCGTGATGATCAGCGACGTGGCCGACGACCTGGACGGGCCGGAAGCGTTGACCCCCAACTCGGTGCGCTGTGGGAACTGCGGCAACGTGGTGGTGGCCCCGCCGGCGCAGCTGGAGGAGTGGGAGGGCACGCCGTGCCTTCGCTACCGGTGCGCCGGACGCCTCGAGGCGCTGGAGCCCCGGGCGATCAACTACTACCGCGACCTGTACCGGGGCGGCAACGTCACCCGGGTGGTCACCGGCGAACACACCGGGCTGTTGCGCCGGCAACCACGCGAAGACCTGGAGGCGGCGTTCAAGGCGGGGACCGCAGCGGACGCACCCAATGTGCTGACCGCCACGCCCACCCTGGAGATGGGCATCGATATCGGTGATCTGTCGGCGGTGATGCTCACGTCGGTGCCTCGCAACCCGGCCAGCTACATCCAGCGGGTGGGCCGCTCGGGGCGGGCCAGCGGCAACTCGCTGGTGACGACGTTCGTGCCCACCGACACCCACGGCCTCTACTACCTGGCCGACCCCGAGGCGATGCTGGCCGGGGACGTGCGACCGCCCAACTGCTACCTGGACGCCGTCGAGATCCTGCAACGCCAGTACGTCGCCTACCTGATGGACCGCATCGCCGACGGGACGATCGCTGCCCCCAAGCTGCCCCGCCAGATCGGCCAGCTGATGCGACGAGGCGTCGATGAGGGCTCGTTCCTGCGGGCGGTGATCGACGCGGCGATCGGCACACCAGCCCACGTCGACGCGTTTCTGGGGCTGTTCGACGTGGGACCGGACCGGCCGGGTGCGCTGGCCGAACGCAGCGCGGCGGCCCTGCGCGAGTTCGCCGGTGCGGGCATCGAGGCGATGCTGAAGGGGGCGATCGAAACCTGGCAGGAACACGCCGACGACCTGCGAAACCGGGTGCGGCGCCTGACCGACACCGCCGACAAGCTGGAGGGCGAGGGCGATCCCAGCGACGAGATCGTCCGAGAGCTGGCCGACCTGCGGGGCCAACGCTCGGCGCTGATGCTGCTGGCCAAGCACCATCGGGAGGAATACACCCTGAGCGGGCTGGAACGCCTGAGCGTGCTGCCCAACTTCATGCTGATGGACGACTCGATCACCCTGTCGGCCACCACGTGGTCCCGCGACGATGACGGCGAATTCGAAACGACGATGGTGGAGTACCAGCGGCCGGGGCGCCGGGCGATCACCGAGCTGGCGCCGGGCAACAGCTTCTACGCCGCCGGACACCGCCATGTGATCGACGCCCTCGAGATCGGTACGGCCGACTCGCCGGCGTACGAGCAGTGGCGGCTGTGCCCCGACTGCGGCTACGGCGCCATCGACGAGGGCGAACCGCCGGCGACGTGCGTGCGGTGCTCGGGGCGCCGGATCGGCGACACCGGCGCCATCCACCGGATGCTGCGCCTGAAGCGGTCGATGGCCTCGGGCTCCGAGGAGGCCGCCCGGGTGTACGACGAGACCGACGACCGCCGACGGGAGCGCTACAACGACATCCTGACCGTGGACGTCGACCCGCACCTGGTCGACGGGGCCTGGGCGCTCGCCAACCAAGCGTTCGGCGCCGAGTTTGCCGCCGGCACCCACTTCCGCACGATCAACCTGGGGTTCACCCACCGCAGCGGCGAGCGGCGTCGGATCGCCGGACACGACCGGCACGTCACCGGCTTTACCGTGTGCGCCTACTGCGGGGCGGTGCGCGAGGTTCGCGACCGCAACAAGAACACGCCCAGCGAACGGCTGCACGAGGGCTGGTGCAAGGTGCGCTCCGGTGCCAACACCGAGCAGTGGGACGACCTGGTGCTGTTCCACGAGCTGACCACCGAATCGATCCGCATGCTGTTGCCGGTATCGATGTTCGAGGTGGACGAACGCCTGGCGTCGTTCAAGGGGGCGCTGCTGCTGGGCCTGCGGGCCGACTTCGGCGGCGACCCCAGCCACCTGGAGGTGGCCCTGACCGACGCGCCGAACCGGGCCGGGCAGGGACGACGCCGCTACCTGATGCTGTTCGACTCGGTACCGGGCGGCACCGGCTACCTGGCCCGGCTGGCCGAACCCGATCGAGTGCGCACCATCCTCGAACGGGGGCGCGAGGTGATCGCCCGGTGCCCGTGCGTCACCGAGGGCCGTCAGGCGTGCCACCGCTGCCTGCTCGGCGTGGTCGACCGCAACGAGTACGACCTGGCCAGGCGAGACCTTGCCCTGGAGATCCTCGATGATCTGCTTGGCGACGACGTGTGGCATCCCGAGCCGGTGCCCACCGTTGCCGACATCGAGATCGGCACGGTGGAGGAATCCGAGCTGGAGCGGCGCTTCAAAGCGGCGCTGCGGGCCTGGGCCTCCAACTTCGACGACACCGAGATCTCGATCACCGACGTGCCCGGCCAGGGTCGCTACAAGGCCTTCGAGCTGCGCATGGCGCCCGATGAGAGCAAGCCGGGTGACCCGCAGCGCACCCACTACCGCATCGAGGAACAGCAGGGCCTGAGCACCTCGCCAAACGTGCTGCCGGACTTCCTGATCAAGCGACTGGACACCCGCGCACCCGACATCGCCGTGTTCCTCGACGGGTTCCAGTTTCACGCCTCGGCCGAGGTGAACAACATCGCCGCCGACGCGTGGAAACGGCGCGGCCTTCGGGACCACGGCAGCCTGGTGTGGAACCTCACCTGGGACGACGTGAAATCGTTCCACTCGGCGGTCGAGGCGTCGCCGCCCACAGAACCGGCTGCCCGCACGATGATCACCGGCGAAGCTCGCCGCCGCGCCCAACAGATCCAGGCCGGGCTGGGTGGCCGATTCGAGATCGACACGCTGAACCGGAACCCGATGGCGCTGTTGTTGGACCTGATGCGCCGTCCCGAGTTGGACGAGTGGAGCCAGCTGGCGATGTCGGGGATCGGCGGGGTGTTCGCCGCCTCCGAGACGCAATATCGGCTGGGCGCCGGGGACGGCGAGGACTTTCTACGGCGTGCCGCCCGGGGACGTCCGGCGGTGACCCCCACCGGTGGGGGCGACGCCGAACCGGTGGCGATGGGGGTGTGGGCGGACACGGCCAACGGGTTGGGTCTGGCGTTGGCTCTCGACGTGCGACCCGGACGACAACAGGCCCAACGCTGGACGGTGCTGGCCGCGCTGCGGGACTCCACCCGGGACGTGCCCGATGAGGATCATCCCGCCCGCTGGCACGACTGGATGCAGTGGGCCAACGTGCTTCAGCTGATGCGGGGCCACGGTCGCCACTGCCTGATAACCGCCACCTCCGAGGCCGACGACCTGAGCTTCGACGACCTGTGGCTGGTTGCTGTCGACGTCGATGAACAGGCGGACGGAGAGACCACGGATGGCGCCGCTGCGCCATCCGGACCTGCGGATCAGCCTGACAGGGCTAGCGGCATGACCGCCGACGCAGTGTCACAGGCCGCCGCCAAGATCTCCGGTGACATGAACGACGAGCTGGATCTAGTGGAGGATGACCAGGTGCGAGAGCTGGCCAGGCTGGTACTGATCGAGGGTGCCCCCGAGTTCGTTGCCGGACACGAACTGGATGGTGAGCCGGTCGAGGCCGCCTGGCCTGCAGCGAAGGTTGGTGTGCTCGGTGCCGACCAGGCCGGCGTCACCGCCGCCGGTTGGGACCTCCGTCCCGCCGAGGGTTGGACCACCGAGACGCTGCTCGACGCGTTGGCGGCCCGCTGATGGCAACGCTCACCATCGCCACCTCGTTTCTCGCCGACTATGCCCGGCTGGAAAACCGGCTGCAGCGCCGCCTGCGCGACCTTGTCACCAAGTTCGCCCAGATGACCCCCGCCGAGCTCGGCAAACAGAAGGGCATCAACCTGGAGCCCTACAACGGCTCCGCCGATCCCCGCTCTCGCACGATCCGCATCACCGACAACCACCGAGGCATCGTGTTGGACGTGGGCGACGGCGAGCACTTCGTGCTCACCCGCGTGTGCACCCACGACGAGGCCGAACGGTGGATGGCCAACAACACCTTCAAGATCAACGCCACCACCAACGCGCTGGAGCTGATGGACACCACCGCCATCGAAGCGGAGGCCGCGGTCGTGCAGGAACAGGCCGACCCCGCCGGGGAGCGGCTGTTCGCCCACCGGCGCGAACGCGACTTCGCCAGCCTGGGGGTGACCGACGAGGTGGTGCCCACCCTGATGGTGCTGACGTCGGAAGATCAGCTCGAAGGCCTGCTCGGGCTGCTCCCGCCCGCCCAGGCCGAAGCGGTGATCGCACTGACGGGCCACGATGAGGTGGACGCCATCTACCGGGAACTGGCCGGCGCCATCCACGGGGAAGTCGACACCGACGACGTGGTCGCCGCGCTGGAAGCCCCCGCCTCGCAGGCCGCCTTCCACGTCATCGACGGTCAGGACGAACTGGCCGACATCCTCGCCCAGCCGTTGGAGATGTGGCGGATCTTTCTGCATCCGTCGCAGCGTCAGCTGGCCTACCGGGACAGCTACAGCGGGCCGGCCCGGGTGACCGGCGGTGCGGGCACCGGCAAGACCGTGGTGGCGATCCACCGGGCCAAGGCTTTGGCCGAACGGCTGGAGAGCCCGCTGGGCAAGCCGATCCTGTTCACCACCTTCACCCGCAACCTGGCCCAGGCGATCGAGAACGACCTACGGGCGCTCGACCCGGCGGCGGTCAGCCGGGTGGACGTGATCAACGTGGACCGTCTGGCCTTCGCGCTGGTGCGGGAGGCCGAGGGGCGGGACCCCAAGGTCGCCCAGGACGACTTC
>MTKZ01109781.1_pt1 | contig 12649 bp, 12 predicted proteins | sample 1042781 | NCBI WGS metagenome assembly MTKZ01 (sample SAMN06212207, study PRJNA360539) | anaerobic digester metagenome | biome: Wastewater treatment plant; material: sludge; isolation source: anaerobic digester fed with sludge from wastewater treatment plant | place: Denmark: WWTP Viborg ...
AAACCGTCACGGCCGAGTTCGCGGAGCTTCCGGCCGTTCCGCCGCAACTGCGGGCCTTCTGGGCCGACGTGTTCCACTACGGCCTGCAGAACGCCAGCCAAATCGACCAGATGATCAGTCTGGCAGTTCAGGGCAATTACAACGCCATATTCGCGGAGGTGCTGGCCTATCACGACAACCCCGTCGGGTCGCACGGGGCCTACTGGCGGTCCAATATCGTCGCCCGTTCGTCGTATGTTACGAGTTCGTTCGATCCGCTGGCCTACATGATTCAGAAGGCTCATGCCAACGGCATCGAGCTTCATTGCTGGCTCGTGGCATTCCGGGTGTCCACCGCGTGGCCTCCCGTCGGCAACAGCTTTCTGACATCGCATCCCGAGTACTTCATGGTGCCGCGTGCCAGCATTGGCGCGGGCCCGGTCAAGGTCGGCAGCGACTACGTGCTCGATCCGGGTTCGCCTGACGCACAAGAGTATCTTGTGTCGATCGTCCGCGAGCTGGTCACCAACTACGAGATCGACGGCATCAACTGGGATTACATCCGCTACACGCAGACCGATGCCGGCTACCCCGCTGACAGCAGCTACGCCAACTCCGGCCTGAAGCGGTTCCAGCGGATCACCGGCCGAACCGACGTCCCCGCGGCCACCGGCGATACGCAGTGGAACGATTTCCGCCGCCGGACGATTGACGAACTGGTCCGACGCGTCCGGGCAGAGATCCCCTCGATCGCCGACCCGCGCCAGCCGCTGCGCTACACGGCCGACCTGGTCACCTGGGGCGACGCACCCAGCAGTTTCACCAGTTCCAGCGCCTACACCCTGTTCTCGAACTGGGAATACTGGCTGCGAATGGGCTGGCTCGACGGCGGCGTCCCGATGTGCTACGACCGCGAGTACAACAGCAGCCAGGCCCTGTACTACCGCCACTGGGTCGACAAGTGCATGATCTGGCGCTATGACCGCCACATGTACGTCGGTCAGGCTGCTTACCTCAACACCATGGCCGGCAGCGTCACGCAGATGGCCTATGCGTACAACAAGGGCGCCGAGGGAACCTCGAACTACTCCTACTATGTCACGGTTGATGCGAATATGGACGGTACCGGCGAGCACGATACTGCCTGGTATCCGTACGTGGAGGCCAACCTGTTCAACGAGCCCGCGCCGACTCCGTCCATGCCCTGGCGCAGTCCGGCCACCGCAGCGGAAGGCACGCTGTGGGGCCGCGTGACCATGGGCGGTGCACCGGTGGACGATGCCGTTGTCCAGGTGGGTACGTTGACCGCTGTCCGCACGGATGCCAACGGTTATTACGTCGTGACGCTCATACCGGCCACGGCCTCAGGCACGAACTACGAGGTCAATGCAGCCAGCGGTGATAGCTCGGCCACACTGACCGGCGTCCAGGTAGTTGCCGGCGACGTGCGCCTCGCAGATATCGTCCTGGGGCAATAGGGCTGCGGCTGTTGTGAGATTGGGCGGCGGTTGAAAAGTCGCACCGTGCGTCGCATAATCCTGACACCGTGAGCCTGCTTTGTTCGCGTGTGGAGCCGGGGTCATGTCGGTCCGATGACAGGCCGTCAAACCGTCCATCGCGGCTGCTTCAGCAGGCTCCGACTGGATGGAGCATCATGCTGCGCATGGAAACCATGAGCNNCAGCGCGTCCGGCTCGCCCTCAACCATCAGATCCCCGATCGTGTGCCGATCGACCTGGGCGGTTTCCAGACCGGCATCCACAAGGGCGCGTACGCGGCCCTGATCGAGCATCTGGGCATCCGGGATTCGATCTCGATCATGGATGCCGTACAACAGCTCGCCAAGCCCTGCGAGGAGATTCTTCAACGTTTTCATGTGGACACCCGCTACCTCTGTGCCCACGCTCCAGATAGCTTCAAGGCCGGCATCGTCCAGAACCGCCGCGACGGCCGTCTGTGGCACGATCTCCGCGACGAATTCGGCGTCGTCTGGTCCATGCCCGACGACCAGCGGCTATTCATGGATGTCTCCTATCACCCCCTCGCCAAGGCATCGGTTGCCGACGTCGCCGCATACCCGTTCCCCAAGAGGCAACGACCCCAGCCGATTCACCGGTGTGCGCGAGCAGGCCCTCAAGCTTCGCAACGAGACGGATTATGCCGTCTGCACCGGCATCGGCGGTGTGGTTTATGAGTATTGCTGGTACATGCGCGGCCTGGAACAATGGTTCATTGACATGATCGAGAACCCCGCGTTTTGCGAGGCCGTGCTCGACCAGACGCTGCAATACTGGAAGGACTTTTACACGGGCTTTCTCGGCCAGGTCGGCGACCTCGTGGACGTGATCATGATCGGCGACGACCTCGCCGGCCAACGCGGACCGCTCTTCGACCCCGCCTTCTACAGGCGCGTCATCAAGCCTCGCCAGAAGGCTCTCGTTCAGCACATCAAGCGGCAGACCACGGCCAAGATCTGGTACCACACCTGCGGGGCCTGCTCCGTGTACATACCCGAACTCATCGACAACGGCGTGGATATCGTCAACCCGGTGCAGATCGGCCTGGAGGGCATGGAACCGGCCTCGCTGAAGGCTCAGTTCGGGTCGAGGATCTGCTTTTGGGGTGGTGGCATCGACGCGCAACACGTCCTGCCGTTCGCTTCCCCGGCCGAGGTCCGCGAACACGTCCGGGCCAACATGGCCGTCTTCAAGCCCGGCGGCGGCTACGTTTTCAACAACGTCCACAACATCCAGCACGGCGTCCCGCCCGAGAACATCGTCGCCCTCTTCGACGCCGCATACGAACTGGGCTTCTACGAATAAGCCGCCGGCTGGCTGTGGAATCCGTAACTCGGTGCGCGAGCCGCCTGGCCCGCCCACCCCTCACTCCCCGCCGCTCGTCCCGTAGAATGACCGCATACATTCGGCCGTCTCGCGCGTCACCTTACCTTGCGGGGTTGTCGCGCGGGGCTGGTTGGTGGTACAGAGACCGGGTCATGGCCATCAGGTATGAATGCAGGTGTGGGGCGAATATCCGCATGCCGGTCTCGGCGGCGGGCAAGAAGGCTCGTTGTCAGTCCTGCGGGGCGGTCTTCACCGTGCCCGGACCGGACTACGACCCGGACGCCCAACCCATCCCGCTGGAAGGCAGTCCCCCCGAGCCGCCGACGCCGCAAGACCATGAGCCGTCGGTCGGCGGCTGGCTGGACGACTTTGCCCGAGACGAGAAGCGCACCGCCGGCGAAAAGCCCGTCGTAGTCGATCAGATACCCTCTAAAAGCCTTACTAAAGAACTGGAACGCGAGCAGGCCGTCCAGGAGCAGGCCCGAACGGCCATCCCGCACATCACGGGGCGCCTGCCGCACGAGGAGGCCAAGGCCCACGACGCCGAGCGGTCGGGCGTGATCGCGCCGGAGGTGCCCTTCTGGGAGGACCTGCTGAGGTCGTTCGCCTTTCCCCTGGACGCGTCGAACCTGGTGACCTATCTGATCCTGGGCATTGCCCCGTTCGTCTCCTGGTGTATTCCGATGGCCGGCCCGTTTCTGGCGCTCGTCGTGCATCTGTACATTGCGGCCTTCTGCATGGAGATCGTGCGGGAGACCGCGGCCGGCGAGGATCGGCTGCCCGAGACCGTATGGATGACCAGCGCCCTGGACCTTGTCCGGCCGCTGTTCCATTTCCTTGGCGCGACCGCCCTGGCGATGCTGCCGGCAATCATCTGCATCCTCGCCACCATCGAGCCCGGCAGCGGAGTCATGGCGGTGATCCGGCACTTCACGCGTGCACCAGAAATGCCCGCCGTGCAGGTGCTCGCCGCGGCGGGCCTGTTGTTCTGGCCGGTCATCGTCCTGNNGTCATCGTCCTGGCCGTGGCTATCGGCGGCAGCTTCAACGGGTTGTGGCCCCATATCGTTGTCCGCACGGCTCTGTGCGCCCCCGGTGCGTATCTGGCCATCTGTGGAACGCTTCTGATCGCCGCGGCCATCTGGATTCTTCCGAGCACCCCGCTTTTCAGCGAGTTGTACGTCAAGGCAACTCAGCTTCTGGGTCGTCGTGGACCGCTGGTTGTGTCACTCCCGCAGGACCTGATCAGCCTCTACGGAATGATCGTCGCCATGCGGACCATCGGACTGTACTACAGGCATTACAAGCACAAGTTCCCCTGGGTGGCCGAGTAACTCTTGCCCGGGGCACCGCGACAGCCCTCAACCATATCTTCTTCCTGATCAATCACTTGAAGCGATTGGCTTACCCGCCGATTCTTGTGGTCGCACGTAAGGCGGCCTCCTAGAATCCTGGCAAGACAAGTGAAGACGTATGAGAAGTGACCGCTGAGCGGTCAGACGTTTGGCAGTGAGTCGAGGACAAACCTGAGATGAGACGCCGTGACCTGATACGACGGACGGGAGCGTGGGGAGCAGCAATGCTTCTGGGTTCCCGTATTGGCCGAGCGGCAGACGACAGCAATAGGGAAAACAACCCAGGTCTGTCTTCATCTCCGGCTCACCATCTCAAGAAAGGATCAAAAGCGATGGCCCACGTACTACCCGACCTTCCTTATGACTTCGCGGCGCTGGAGCCGTACATCGACGAGCAGACCATGCGGCTCCATCATGGAAAGCATCACGCCGCCTATGTCAACAACCTGAACAACGCGTTGGCCAACCACCCCGAGCTGGCCGCCAAGAAAATCGAGGACCTGCTGGCCAAAACCGACGCCGTCCCGGCGGATATTCGCCAGACGGTTATCAACAATGGCGGCGGACACGCCAATCACTCGCTTTTTTGGACAATCATGGCCCCAGCGGGCAAGGGTGGAGGTGGCGAACCAAGCGGCGAACTGGCAAAAGCCATCGAAAACGCCTTCGGCGGATTTGCCAAGTTCAAAGAGACGCTGAACAAGGCGGCAGCCACTCGGTTCGGCTCGGGATGGGCGTGGCTGGTCGTGGATGACAAGCGCAAGCTCCAGGTATACTCGACCGCCAACCAGGATTCGCCCATCATGCAGGGGCATACGCCGATTCTGGGACTTGACGTGTGGGAGCACGCTTATTATCTGAAATATCAGAATCGCCGGCCGGAGTATATTGACGCATGGTGGAATGTGGTAAAATGGTCGGCGGTTGGTGAGCGATTGGTAAAGGCATCATAACAGGCTTCACTCCTTGCCAAGCAGGGCTGGCAGAGGACCGAACCGATCACAACACCCACCCCTCTGTCAGTCCAACCGGCCTAGCTTTCCCCCGCCCGGGGGAGAGCAACGGCCGGTCTTTTTTGGGGCATAGAACCCGGTCGCCGGCGAACAAGCCCCCGGTGGCACCCTGTGTGCGATCCGCCAGTGGCTCCCGGCAGCCGCCCGGTGACGTCAACAACACCGGCCGCGCCAGGCGCGAAGTATGGGTCTCGTGCTGTTGACATCAAGCAGGTCGATCCGTACCCTTCTTGGTCCTTTGTGCTCCCGAGCCGGCCGCGTTGGAGGGTCGGGCGGGCCAGCCACCGGCCGTCGGAGCGGACGCCCGTTCGGGTCTGCGGCCGGTGACAGCAAACCGCAGACGTGCTGGCGCACACGTACACCATAACAGGGGCAAACCCCAGGAGAAAGCGTAAACCATGGCAAAGAAGTGGGTCTATTCGTTCGGCAACGGCAAGGCGGAAGGCGACGGCAGCCAGAAGGAGCTGCTCGGCGGAAAAGGGGCGAATCTGGCGGAGATGGCCTTGCTCGGCCTGCCGGTCCCGGCCGGCTTCACCATCACCACCGTGATGTGCACCGAGTACAACCGCCGCGGCAAGAAGTTTCCCCCCGAGCTGACCAAGCAGGTTGAGAAGGCCCTGGCCCAGGTCGAAAAGGCCATGGGCAAGAAGTTCGGCGATCCGAAGAACCCGCTGCTGATGTCCTGCCGCTCCGGGGCCCGCCAGTCGATGCCGGGCATGATGGAGACGGTGCTGAACATCGGGCTGACGAGCAAGACCATCCCCGGCATGATCGCCAAGACCGGCAACGCCCGGTTCGTGTGGGACTCCTATCGCCGCCTCATGCAGATGTACGCGGACGTGGTGATGGAAAAGGCCGGGGGCATCGAGCCGGCCGAAGACATGGGCGTCCGCCGGCAGATGGAACGGGCCATGGAGCAGCTCAAACGCAGCAAGGGCTACAGACTCGACACCGACTTGACGGTCGAGGACCTGCAGACCCTGTGCGACACCTACAAGCAGATCATTCAGAGTACCCTGGGCAAGTCGTTTCCGGATAACCCGATGGAGCAGCTCTGGGGCGGCATCCGGGCGGTCTTTCAGTCGTGGAACGGCAAGCGGGCGATCGCCTATCGGCGGATCGAGAACATTCCTGATGACTGGGGCACGGCGGTCAACGTCCAGGCCATGGTCTTCGGCAACATGGGCGAACACAGCGCCACCGGCGTGGCCTTCACCCGCAACCCAGCAACCGGTGAAGACGCCTTCTACGGCGAGTGGCTGGTCAACGCGCAGGGTGAGGACGTCGTGGCTGGCATTCGCACGCCCAGCCCGCTGAACGAAGCCACCCGTCCGGAAGGCAACACCGAGCCCAGCCTCGAGAAGGCCAACCCGAAGACCTACAAGCAGCTTCACGCCATCCGTGACAAGCTGGAGAAGCACTTCCGTGAGATGCAGGACATCGAGTTCACCATCGAGAACGACAAGGTCTACATGCTGCAAACCCGTACCGGCAAGCGGACGGGACCGGCGGCGGTGCGGATCGCCGTGGACATGGTCAAGTCGAAGCTGATCACGCCGGACGAGGCGGTCATGCGGGTCAGCCCGGCGCAGCTCGATGAACTGCTCCATGACGTGCTTGACCCGGTCGCCGAGAAGAGCGCCTCCTGANNTCTGCCGGCCGGCCCGGGCGGTGCAACCGGACAGGTGGTGTTCACCGCCGAAGCAGCGGTCGAGTGGGCGGCCAACAACAAGAAGGTGATCCTGGTCCGTGAGGAAACCAACCCCGAGGACGTGGAGGGCATGCGAGCGGCCGTGGGCATTCTGACCGCCCGCGGCGGCATGACCAGCCACGCCGCACTGGTGGCCCGCGGCTGGGGCAAGTGCTGCATCGTCGGGGCGGGCGAGCTCCACGTCGACCTTGCCAGCAAGACCCTCCGGGTCGGCGGCGAGACCATTCGCGAGGGCGAGTGGCTGAGCCTCAACGGCACCAAGGGCGCCGTCTACAAGGATCGCCTGCCGATGGTGGCGGGAGCCGAAGACAATCCGTATTTCAAGCAGTTCATGGCCATGTGCGACAAGATCCGCAGGCTCGGCGTGCGCGCGAATGCCGATACCCCCGCGGATGCGGCCAAGGCCCGCACGTTCGGCGCCGCCGGCATCGGCCTGTTCCGCACGGAGCACATGTTCTACGGCAAGGGAGCCGAGGAGCCCCTGTTCAAGCTCCGCAAGATGATCCATGCCGGTTCGGTCGAGGAGCGCAAGGCGGCCGTGGATGAGTTGTTCCCCCATGTGAAGTCGGACATCAAGGCAACGCTTGAAGCGATGGACGGCCTCCCCGTCACCGTGCGCCTGCTCGATCCGCCGCTGCACGAGTTCGTGCCTCAAAAGGAAGAAGAACGAAGGAAGCTGGCCGGCAGCCTGGGCATTTCGCTCGAAGATCTCGAGAAGCGGGCCGAGGCCCTGCACGAAGTCAACCCGATGATGGGACACCGCGGCGTTCGTCTGGGCATCACCTACCCTGAGGTCAGCGAGATGCAGATCCGGGCGATCCTCGAGGCGGCCGCCGAGCTGATCAAGGCAGGCAAGAAGGCAATGCCCGAGATCATGATCCCGGTTACTTGCGACGTGAACGAACTGAAGCACCAGAAGAAGATCGTCGACCGCGTGGCCGGCGAGGTCGCCCGCAAGTTCGGGATGAAAAGAATCCCGTTCTTGTACGGCACGATGATCGAGATTCCGCGGGCCGCTTTGAAGGCCGACGAGATGGCCGAGGTGGCCGAGTTCTTCAGCTTCGGCACGAACGACCTGACCCAGATGACGTTCGGGTTCAGCCGCGATGACGTGGGAGGGTTCGTGCCGGACTACATCAAGAGCAGCCTCCTCCCGGCCGACCCGTTCCAGACGCTGGACCAGAGCGCCGTGGGCGAACTGGTCAAGCTCGGGATCGAACGCGGCCGGGCAGCGCGTGCGGGCCTGAAAGTCGGCATTTGCGGCGAACACGGCGGCGACCCCGACTCGGTCAAGTTCTGCCACCGCGTGGGCATGAATTACGTCAGCTGCTCCGCCTACCGCGTGCCCATCGCCCGATTGGCGGCGGCCAAGGCGGTGGTGGAGGAGAAGCGAGCCCAGTCGACCAAGCCCGCGAAAAAGGGCAAGCAGGCACCGAGGCGCAAGAAGTNNGCAAGAAGTAGCTCTTCAGAAGTCCTCACAATGTGTGCGAACCGACCAAGTCGGTCGGTCGGGCAGTGTCGAGGTCGACGGGGCCAACGGGACCTGCCATATTCCGCAGCCAGGAGCGGCAGGTCTCCGCCACCTTCGGTGGCTCCGACCATGCCCTGCCGTTTTCGCACGCATTCACCGTTGTCGGTACACTGTGGCGAAGCGGCCGCCGGACCATGCAATACCCCGCCCTTCCTTTCGGACGGGCGGGGTGTTGTTTTATTCCATGCCCCTGGAAGCATCGCGATACGGGCTGGCAGCAGTCCGTTTGATTCATCGAGACAAGCGATCCGTCGTTGGGTGGCTGACGACGGTGCCCGAGAATCATCGCCTCATGAATACTTAACAGGAAAGCCACGAGCATACCTTGGTATGCTCGTGGCCTCCGTTTCTGTCGGGTTCGCAGTCTACTGCGGATCCTGAAACCCTGAAGCGACATGGGCAAGACGCCCGTACCACGAGGGTCTCAGGACGCGGTCTTAGTAACGGCTCCTGCCGCCACCATAGCCGCCGCCACCGCCGCCATGGCCGCCGCCATAGCCCCCACGGCCGCGACCGCCACCGCCACCGCGATCTTCGCGCGGTTTGGCTTCGTTGACCTTGAGCGGCCGGCCGCCAACGTCTTGGCCATCAAGGGCCGAGATTGCGGCCTGCGCCTCTTCGTTGGTACCCATTTCCACGAAACCGAAGCCCTTGCTCCGGCCACTGGCCCGGTCCATGATCACTTCCGCACTCTGGACTGTGCCGTGAGGTGCGAAAAGCTCTGCCAGTTCATCGCTGGTGGTAGAGTACGACAGATTTCCAACATACAACTTCTTGCCCATCGTCAGTTCTCCTATTCGAGGGCATCACGACCCGCATTTCTCTTTCCGGGTCCTTTCAGAAAGTGGCCAACGTTCCGGCCTGGAAGGTAGGAGGGCGATTGAGATTGCAGTGCGGACTTGTTCAACCAACGTCACGTTCCTGACTCGTTCGACAAACCAACCGATGACACTATATCCACCTATCCGGGAATTGTACAGTCCCGAATACGGCAAAAACCGCTCCCCGCCGGCCGCCCAACTTATCGTCTGGCTAGGCCCTGGAATGTCAGAAAACCGTCATCATGTAGACCACGGAGGCGTTCCGGGCGTACCATTTTCTCCTTTCCGATATCTAAGCCATTTGTTTATAGGAAGATACGTTCATTGCTTGCCGACCGACGGTGAAGGATGCCACGATGCCGGCCAAGGCCACGGCGAAGCCCGATCGGGGACGGCCGTCTGTTCACGACCGCCCGATGCCCGCCGCCTTGCGGTTGAAGAATCCGGCACCGCTGCTTGACACCTCGTCTGCCACTGAGACGATGTGCTGGCCCCCTGGGCGGCGGCACGAACATCTGCTGAGCCCAGCGGGCTGGTCGCGTCTCAAAAAGAAGGGGAGCCCTGATGTCGGGAAATCAACCCACGGCTCTGTGTGTCTTAGTCTGCTGGGCAACACTCCTGCCGATCGGATGCAGTCATCTGGACCAGTCCACGGCCATGCCGCGCATCGCCGGTCCCTGGTGGACCGTTGCCCGGAACCCCGACCTCGGCGAGTTGAACGGCCCCCCTGCCGGGAACCCGAACCATCCGCAGGAGCCGGTCGACTTTGCGATCTGGCAGGCCGCTGACGGATCGTGGCAGATCTGGTCCTGCATCCGCAACACGAAATGCGGCGGCCTGACACGGTTGTTCTATCGCTGGGAAGGCAAGCATCCGACCGATCGCGACTGGACACCGATGGGCATCGCCATGCAGGCCGACCTGAAGTACGAGGCCCGCGCGGGCGGGTTGCAGGCGCCCTATGTCATTCGCATCGGCGAACTCTACCACATGATCTACGGCGACTGGGACTGGCTGATGATTCAGCGGAGCCAGGACGGCAAGACATTCGAAAGGTGGCTCTATCCCAACGGCAAACCGGGCATGTTCACTGAAGGCCCTGAAGTCAACGCCCGCGATCCGATTCTCATCAAGATCGGCGAAGTATGGCACTGCTACTACACGGCCTTCCCAAACAAGATTGGAGCGGTTTTCTGTCGGACCTCCAAGGATCTGCGCACTTGGAGCGAGTCGAAGGTGGTTGCTCGCGGCGGGCTCACCGGGACCTCGCCGTATTCCTGCGAATGCCCCCACGTGGTGAGAGTCGGCGACTGGTTCTACTTGTTCCGCACGCAGCGCTACGCCGGCCCACCGACCACCAGCGTCTATCGCTCGAAAGACCCCATGGATTTCGGCATCGATGAGAAGGCGGATGACAAGTTCGTCTGCCTGCTGGAAGTGGCCGCCCCGGAAATCGTCTTCCACGACGGCCGCTACTACATTGCCGCCTTGCTGCCGGACGTCCGGGGGATTCGTGTCGCACGACTGGTGTGGATCGCCGATGCCCCAGACACGGAAGCATTACGCGACCGCTGACCGTGTCTTGCCTGGAATCCGGTTGTTGCCGCCGTCGACGCCGCACCAGGAGAAAACGCGACATGCCAAGCAAGTCGGGACAACTATCTCGCCGGGGACTGCTCGAAGGCACCTTCCTCGGACTGGCCGCCGGAGGGTTGGGAGGCTGCATCGCCGGCAGGAACGTGCCTGCTGCTGCCGCCGCCCGGGGGAGAAGGCGGACTCCCAGAATCGCCTCCGATTGGCGCCGTGTGGTCACGTATCCCGACCACCATCTCAACGACTTCTGTCTGTTCAAAGACAACGAAGGAACCTGGCACGCCACGGGAATCATGGGCACGGGCACGTGGGAAAGCGAACAGAGCCTTTTTCATTGTGCCGGCCGCGACCTGCTCTGACCCTGGAAAACCCTCGAACCCGTGCTGACGGACATGCCCGAGAACGACCTGCCTCCGCAGAAATATGCGCCCTACGTCGTCTGCCACGACAACAAGTACTACATGTACTACCGCCGGCCCCCGGGCACGATCCTTCTGAGTCTCTCCGAAGATCCGGACAAATGGGCCGGACTCGGCAAGGAGCTGTTCGCCGAGCTCGATGCCCGCGACGTGCACATCCTCCGCATCGGCGACATGTCTCACATGTACTACTGCCAGGCCGCCAAGATCGACCATGACACGCAAAGCTGTATCCTCATGCGGCGATCGGACGACCTGCGTTACTGGAGCGTCCCAGTCGTCGTCCATTACGATACCGCCACGCCAACACACCACTCCTACCTCGAATCGCCCTGCGTGGTTCAGCGCCCGGAAGGCTACTACCTGTTCATCCGGCATCGGCTGATGGATATGCGGACAACCACCGTCGTTCTTTTCTCTCAAAGACTGGATGCATTCCCGAGCGGTGACCGGACATGGTTCTGCGAGTTGCACGACGTGCACGCTCCGGTGATCGTCATGGACCGGGGCAAGTACTACATCGCACGGGTGAGCGGCGCCCCACATGCCAGCAAGCATGCACCCGACAGAGGCGGTTGGATCGACATCGCTGAACTGGTGTTCGAGTAGAAAGTGTGTCAATTCTTGATGAGACTTACACCGACAATGACATCGAACTTGTGAATTGGGGGATCAAGCACTTCGCGGAGCGGGGCGAGGGGTCACTGACTCCCCATGTTGCCCGTCTGCTTGTTGGATTTCACGATGGCGTACCGCAGGAGCGGCGGCACGAGCTGACCTGGCATCCTTCGGAAAGCCTGCGTCGTCTGGCCCAGACTGATCTGAGCAGAACCCTGATCACGGTTACTGCCCGTGAGTCACATCCCGCCGCGAGCTTCCCGGATTTGGCTGCACCTCACTCAACATTCNNCATTCGTTCGACGATCCCCCGAGGCATCCGGAACGTAGTCTTCCGCAACTCGGCGATGGTCTGCGGCAGATCGATCAGGCCTTTCGAGGCCGCTCTTGCCAGGACGCCCAGCGTCCCCGCAACCTCAATGTGTCGCATGAGGGCCACCTGACGGGCCTCCAGGTCGTCGGTAAGCAGAAGCTCAGCCCTCAATTCGAGGGCCAAGCTGATCGCCTCAATCTCGCCGTCGCCCAGCTAGCACAAAGATGGATCACTGGCCTGCGGTCGCCGGATCTCCAGCCACTCAGGAGGCGACTTGATGAAATCGCGGACTTCGGGGGGAGCTGCTGGATGACCGAGTTCATTCGCAACAGCGGGAGGGATGAGAACACGGCCAAAGAGGCTGGGGAGAACGTGCGTGTACTGAACGATCACAAGGTAATTGAGTGGTGATGTATCGGCAACAACGATCATTGCGGCCGTTCCGCAAAGAGCCG
>MTKZ01040479.1_pt1 | contig 12647 bp, 10 predicted proteins | sample 1042781 | NCBI WGS metagenome assembly MTKZ01 (sample SAMN06212207, study PRJNA360539) | anaerobic digester metagenome | biome: Wastewater treatment plant; material: sludge; isolation source: anaerobic digester fed with sludge from wastewater treatment plant | place: Denmark: WWTP Viborg ...
CTCCTGGAAATATCAGTATCAATGAAGGGCACTAATGCATTTTAACATTTCGCACCGTTTTTTGTATCTGGCGCCATACGATTTGAGGTGCATGCAAAAGTTCAAATTGTGGATACTATAATGCACTATGGCCTGTCTTGAGTAATCAAAAAGAAAAGGAGGTATGCATCTTGAGTCCAGATATTAGTAGGATGGCATCTGCTCTCGCCTTTATTGCACTATTAGAGATATGCATCATTGGGGCAATGGCATTGGCTCAAACAGATCAGGATCAATTTGTTCTGGAGGAAGTATCTGAACAGACTGGAAAGATCGGGGCGATATACAACCTGGTGGGATCGCAATCGCCCTTGGATCTGCCGTCTGCCAGTGGAGCTAGGCTTGCAGTTCATGAGATCAACAGGCTTGGTGGAATCGATGGCAAAGAGATCGAACTGATCATATGTGATGGCAAGAGCGATACTGCAGGTGTGGGCGAATGCGCAAAAGCCCTTATCGCAGAAAACGTCTCGGCAATAATAGGCCTGAGTGACACAGATATGGTCTTAGCAGCAGGACCGATTATAGCTGCAGCGGGGATACCTTTTGTCACATCAGGCGCAACTTCTCCCAGACTGGCAGAGGAGAATGAAGGCCTGTTCTTGGCATGCTTTGGCGACAATGTCCAAGCCCAAGCGGGGGCTGAGTATGCCTTTAATGAGATGGGAATCAAAACATGCTCACTTCTAGTGGATGGGGATATGGAATTCGCTCGCCTCCTGGCCTACTATTTCAAGGAACGATATGCAGATCTGGGAGGAGAAATCATCATGGAAGCCTTCATCAATGATTCAGATCAGGCGATTCTGAGCCAGGAAGTCTCTGATGCGCATTCTGAGATGATTTACCTTGCAGCAGGACCGGAAGAGGCCAAGGCTGTGATCGAAGCTCTGCGGAAGGCCGACATTGATAGTCCTATATTTGGCGGCGATAGCCTCGATTCGCTTGACTTGAGGCGAGATGGGATGGGAAGGATCATCTTTTCGACACATGCCCTTCTGGATGAAAACTCCTCCCGCACAGGTGAATTCGTTCGGGCCTACAAATCCGAGTACGGATATCCTCCTGAGAACGCCTTCTCTGCTCTGGGATATGATGCAGTCAAACTTCTGGCCGAGGCCATTGACAGGGCTGGATCGAGCGATCCGGAGGCGATTTTTCAGGCCCTTGGAAATACTTCAGGGTTTAGTGGAGTGACAGGGGATATAAGCTACCAGGATGACTGTCGCATACCTAACAAGGACGTAACCATAGTATCGCTGATAGATGGGGAAATTGCTGATTTGGAAGTGATGCAATCCACGAATATGCCGCTTATATCTGGATAGGAGTCCTTCTCCCCGTGGTCATGCGCTTCTGTCGGGCGATGAAGGAGAAATCCGTGATCCAGCTCAAACATAAACCTCTCCAGCACCTGAGAATACCCGCCCCCAGGTCCCGCTCGCTGTTGGCGTCCTCCAGCNNCCCCCAGGTCCCGCTCGCTGTTGGCGTCCCCCAGCCCCAGGAAGCCCATGAGGTATAATGTTAGAATCGGCTTCTGTGACCACCTGGCCCGGTTGGCGTCCTCCAGCTCCAGGAAGCCCATGAGGTATGGGATCCCATAGGCTCCTCGCTATGTTGTATGGTTGAACTTGAATCCACCACAAAATTCAGCGAAGAGCCATCCCATAAGACCAGATCCAAGGTTATGCGAACCTCCTCGTGAAGGGCTTTATGCCCCTGCCTGGCCAGCTCCTCCGGCTTCCGGTAGATGGCACTTCAGAGGATCCTTGATGTAGATGATTTATATGAAATGTGATCAGGAGAGCTGTGCAGACAGTGTCTGCACTGTCTTCTCCTCTTCAAAAGGTATTCCCCATCCGGATCAATTGAAGATATTATCATTTTTACGAGAAAAGAAAGAATTAGCTCGAAATATTTGACGGTTTTTGGAATCGGCAAGGGGATATTTTATCATGAGATTTTTGATAAAATCACCCCTATTATACTCTCAATAATGTGTTTTTGTCAGGATCACCGGACGGATAATTATCTATACCATGATGCATTCCTTGGATTAAGGAGGAATACTAATTCCAAATCAAGCCACAGTGACAATGGCTTTTTTGATTTTTTTATTCGCAATAGCAGCATCAGATAGCTTTTCTGCAGATAGCAGCAATTCTGCTGAAGCATCAGATGCTTTAGCGATTTCTGATAGCCAATTGATCACCCAGACGATAGCAGCCGACGCCAAGGGTCGCTCCAGCAACGGATTGCTGGAAGACTCTGGCCTGGAACTGGTTACGAATAGAAGAAAGGTCTTATCCGAGAGTTCGACCCTGGCAGATGTGTCCAATGAGGACGTAATCTCGCCCGAGCAGGAGACCGTACTGGTCATCAAGTCTGAAAAGAGCGAATCTACGTCCGCTTCTTCTCAGGGCACAACCGAGGCAGGTGAGAAATGCGTACCTCAGATTGGCCTGACTTATGCAGACTCAACACCATGTCCCATTGAGACCGTAAAGGCTCCAAAGGGGTCGCCCAACGTCGTGTTCTTGGTTTTAGATGACATTGGATATGGTGGCCTTGGATGCTTTGGCGGACCTGTCGAGACTCCAAATATAGATCGATTGGCTCAAGGAGGGCTCAAGTACACCAACTTCCATACCACTGGCATCTGCTCTCCCACCCGTGCCTGCATGCTCACGGGCAGAAATCTTCATTCTGTAGGGGTCGGTTCTTTAATGGAGTTTGCATCGGGCTACCCCGGATATACGACTTATCTATCTAAAGAAGCAGCGACCATGCCTGAGATGCTGGTTGGGCAAGGGTACGATACGTATTGCGTGGGCAAGTGGCACCTTGCGCCTTCCGATTCTATCAACGCAGCAGGACCTTACGACCAGTGGCCAATGAGCAGGGGATTTGAGAGGTTCTACGGATTCCTTGAGTCCCACACCAGCCAGTGGTATCCTGACTTGGTTTCCGGCAGTACCCGCATAAAGCCGCCCGCCACCCCAGAGGAGGGTTACCATCTCTCCAAGGACCTGGTGAACCAGTCCATACAGTACATAAGCGACGGAAAATCCCTCCAGCCGGACAAGCCTTTCTTCCTTTACCTGGCCTTCGGTGCTGGCCATTGGCCGCATCACGTTCCCGAGGCCTACATCGATAAGTATAAGGGCAGATTCGATATGGGCTGGGACGCCATGAGAAACCAGACTCTGGCTAAAGAGAAGGAATTGGGAGTCGTACCTGAGAACACCGATCTGGCGCCACGTGACCAGTGGGTAAAAGCGTGGGACAACCTAACAGAAGACGAGAAGAAGGTTTATGCAAGGTTTGCTGAGGTTCACGCCGCATACATCGATTACACTGATGAGCAGATTGGAAGGTTCTTGGATTACCTGGAGGACAGCGGCCAGCTCAATAACACCATGATAGTGGTGATATCTGATAACGGCGCATCTCCAGAGGGTGACGCCAATGGTTTTACTAACACGGTCATGTGGGCAAACTCGGTTTCCGAAGGAGGAGACTCGACCGGATTCCAAAACGACTTCCTGCCCATTCGCAATATAACCAATATCAGCACTATGCTTTCCAAGATCGATGAGATTGGCGGACCTCTGTCGTACCCGACCTATCCTCTGGGATGGGCTATGGCCGACAACACCCCCCACAAGCTCTACAAGTGGACCAGCCATGAAGGCGGAACTCACGACCCAATGATAATATACTGGCCTGATGGCATCAAGGAAGAGGGCGGTATCCGGTCGCAGTTCTGTCACGCTATCGATGTTGTGCCAACTGTTCTTGATGTCCTGGAATTCGATGCTCCTGAGGTTTACAATGGCGTCACCCAGAAGCCTATCGAAGGAATTAGCCTGGCCTATACCTTCGCTAACTCCACCGAGCCTACTCATAAGAAGGTCCAGTACTTCGAGATGATGGGAACCCGCGCCATATGGTACGATGGCTGGAAGGCGGTTGCGTTCCACCACCTGAACTATGGCCCTGACTTCCAAAACGATACCTGGGAGCTGTACAACCTCACCGACGATGTCTCTGAGGTACACAACCTGGCAGACCAGTATCCTGCCAAGCTTGAAGAGATGAAGGATCGCTGGTGGGCCGAGGCCAGTAAGTATAACGTGCTGCCCCTGGATGACCGCGCAGGCGCAAGGTACTCCGCTCTCCAGGCAAGAGGAATATCGACCTTCACCTACCTGCCCGGAGTAGAAAAGATCATGGAGCCAGCTATCCCCGACACGCGCAACAGCTCCTACACTTTGACTGCATATGTGAACACCTCCGGAAACGATAGCGAAGGCGTTCTCTTCTCCATAGGTGGCAGGTTCGCAGGATTGTCGCTCTATGTCAAGGATAAGCACCTCATCTTCGACTACAATCTCTTCAACATGAAGCATTACAGAGTCTCCTCGATAAATGAGGTACCTGAAGGAGAGGCCACCCTGGGCTTTGAGTTCGAGAAGACCGGAAGGTGGAAGGGCGAAGGCAGGCTCTTCATCAATGGCAATGAGGAAGGAAGCGTGGATATGTCTTTCACAGTGCCCGCACGCTATTCCTTCGAAGAGGGTTTGGAGGTTGGACAAGATCCGCAGACGCCTGTGACAGACGACTACCAGAGCCCGTTCAAGTATACTGGAGATCTGGAGAAAGTGGAAATGACTGTCGCTAACGACTGAACCTTAGGTACGGGCAGTCTTCAGACTGTCCATACCTTTATTTTTATTTTATGACTTGGTCAACGATGACTGGAACAGGAATTCATTCATCCCGCCCTTCCATGGCATTTCTTGTATTTCAGCCCACTGCCACAGGGGCAGGCATCGTTCCTTCCTGGCTTGAAGATGACCTGGGGAATCTTGCCGTCCTTGGTGTATTTCATAATGCTAGCTGGAGCCCGGCCCAGGCGGAGTTCATGAGCCATGAACCGCATCGGCCCGTCAATGTGCCTGAAGAACTCCTTGTAGCCGGCGCACAGATAGTTTAGACCAGATTTTCCGTCAGGCGTTTTTATAAAGCGGTTCTTAGGGCATTCGCCATTGCAGACGAATCTCACCTCGCAGCGGCGGCAATATTCCGGCAGCGCGTCGAGCTTATCCCGACCGAACTTCTGCTGCTTTGTCGATCTGGCCAATCCGGCCATGTCCCTCTTCCAGATATTGCCCAGAAGGTATTTCGGTTCAACAAAGTGATCACAAGAGTACATGTCTCCGTTATGCTCCAAGGCCATGGCCGTGCCGCAAGTCTCTGAAAATGCGCACATTCCGGAAGGCATTCCAGACCAGGCGGCTAAAGCCACATCGAATATCTGAACAAAAATCCTCCCTACATCTCTGCACACCCATTCATTGAAGACAGAGATCAAGAAACGGCCATACTGTTCCGCTTTCACTGAACGATCGGTGACGACATCTCCCTCCTGAAAGCCGGTGTCGTTTTCTCTCTCCACTATGGGTATAAACTGGATGAAATTAGCTTTCACTTCATCTCTGAGAAAACGGTAAACCTCCAGTGGATGATCGCCGTTGGCGGCATGAACTGTGGTAAGGATGTTGTAGTCCACCTTATGATGCCGCAGGAGTCGGGCCGCCTTCATCACCCTGTCAAAGGTAGGCTTTCCTGTCTTGTCCACTCGATAAGCGTCGTGAAACTCTCTGGGCCCGTCCAGGGATAGACCTATGAGAAAGTTGTTTTCGCGGAAGAATTCGCACCATTCGTCGTCAAGCAGAGTGCCATTGGTCTGCATGGTGTTCTGGATAATCATATCCGGACGGCTGTACTTATGCTCGATCTGGACCGAACGCCGGAAGAAATCCAAGCCCATCAGCGTGGGCTCGCCGCCCTGCCAGGCGATGGTAGCCTGTGGAATTCTCTGCGCTTCCAAGTACTGGCGGATATATGTCTCCAGCAGTTCATCGGACATCCTGAAGCTGCTGCCAGGATAAAGGCTCTTCTTTGAGAGAAAGAAGCAGTACTTGCAGCCTAAATTGCATGCTGCTCCCGTGGGCTTGGCCAGCAGATGAAAGCCGGGCAATGAGTCTGTCTTTCCCATTGATGGTGGAAATTTCCTCAAAGCAAATCAATCTTCCCCCAATTAGGTTTTCAGCTCCACTAGATGCTCTGCCGTTCTGGTCATCTGGGAGTAGGACTGGCGCTGCAATACGCTCTCTAATCGGGCAAAACCAAGCAACCCTGCTCAAGTTCGAAATGAGGATTCCAGGCAATCTCCCAGGGATGCCCATCTGGATCGGCAAAATATCCTGAATAGCCACCCCATTCGGGTGCCTGGGCTGGCTTAAGGATGCTACCTCCGGATTGAATAGCTTGAGATAAAACCAAATCCACCTCTTCACGGGTTGCTACATTATGGGCAAGGGTGATTCCGCCAAATCCTCCAGGATCCCTAACATTGGCATCTAAGGCCAGCAATTCTCTGGGAAATAAAGCCAATGCAGTGCCTGTGCTCAATTTGAATATCGCAAAATCTCCTGCGCTAACGCTGGACATTGGCCATCCAAGACCATCTCGATAGAATCGAATGGCTTTATCCAGATCTCGAACCCCTAGCGTGACGATGTTCAATCGTGCTTCCATATTTAACTCCTCTGAATTAGAGGGTTTAATGCTGCCAGAGGCATTAAAGGCTCCTCTCCGAACCTAACCTTGATCCGAATCATCAAACACGATCTTCTTCTGGGTCTGGAATGATCCCGAATAGGACTGTTTGCTTCTATTCATATAGATCGACCACCCACGTCTGTTCTCGAGGTCCCACTTTCCGTCAAAGGCGAGCGCTGTGTCGTAGATCATAGAATTATTGAAGCGGTCAAAAGACCTGATCGCATTGGTCTCACTCCGGTCCACATGGCTCAGATTGAACCTCTCCCGGACAGTTGCGCCGGTGCCGTTCTCGAATAAGGGCAGGCTCATGCTTTTCCTATTCTTGAGCTGTCCGCCAGCGAAGACCAGATCGTCCTTCTGGATGAATTCCACCTCCTGGCGAATCTTGCTCATGTTGCGCAGAGATTCGAGGCTGATCGATCCAGAGCCTTTCATCCAGCCGCTGGAATCCACTCCAGTATCGTGAAATGATCCCTTGATGGAAACCTCGCCCGAACCCCTCACCGTTGATGATTCTTCAAAACGAAACTCCATATCCGCAACAGTGCTCTTACATATGGGATTATTATGGCCAAGGTGGGGAGTTGAATTGAGAGCATTGGCGCCATGATCTTCTATTTCGGTTGCTGCTGCTTCTCCAGTATCGCAGAAAAAGCCTGCCGCAAGAGCCGTTGCCGCCACACTCACGATGAGCATTAGACAGAATGAATTCCCGATCACTGGAATCATAATTGAAAGATTAGATAATTAATCTTTTGATACCTTCAGATCTGTTCGTGACCTGGGTTCCGACCCTGTATGCTGTAACCTTATTCGGTCAGCTCGAAGTATACTCGTCGGTTGGCCTTTCCCTTGTTCTCTGCCTTTACCAGCTTAATTCCCTTTATCTCACCAGTTCTGCCGACATGAGTCCCTCCGCATGCCTGCCGGTCCACGCCCTCGATCTCAACCACCCTTATCTCCTCTCTATCCGGGACATCCATGGCAAGACGCACCAGATCCGGTATAGCCATGGCCTCAGCTCTTGGCAGCAGGCTTATCCTTACAGCATGATCCTCGGAGATCAACTGGTTGGCCTGGTCAACATATTCGGCTATCTTCGATTTGTCAAAGGCTTCCAGGCTGAAGTCCACCCTCGACCGGGCAATATCTATCTGGTTTCCAGTTATCCTGGCGCCAGTTTTATCGAATATTACCGAGCTGAGAATATGGCAGGCGGTATGGCTGCGCATAAATCTGTAACGTCGATCCCAATCTATTCTTCCCGATACCCTATCTCCCGGAGCAAGGCCGGTCCTGTCCATGATGTGGATTGGTCCTGACGGCTCAACTCTCAAGACGCAAAACTCATCCTCATCTCGAAATAATGACCCCAAATCCGATGGCTGTCCACCTGATTGAGGATAGAATGCAGTCTCTTCAAGGATGACGCCATCCCCCTTTACATCAGCAACAGTCGTATCAAAAGATCGTATGTAACTATCTTCGATATAGATTGACTTCATCGCCACAATGTTAACCCATTATTTTATCAGCTTATCGGCGGGGTGATTCACCCGATCCACCTCCAGGTCAAAATAGTCGTTGGTGATCATGGCGGTGCCGGAGATGAAAAAGCCGGCAAGAAAGCCAAGAATTCCAATAGAGGCTTCTGGCACTGATCCGGATGCTATCACCTCGCCAGCCACAACGCATACCCCAGCAGCACTTGGCAGCTCGGGCTTCACCAGATCGTGCACTGCTTTTGCCTTTGCTGCAATTCCAGTGCCAGGAGAATTGTCACTCATGGAAAAGGGGTTTAGTGCTCAGCTCTCGCTCCACTTCCCATTCTTCCTCAGCCAATGGTCTATATCCGCGGCAGCGATCTTGCCCGCTCCCATGGCACTGATCACCGTCGCTCCACCGGTGGTGATGTCTCCTCCTGCCCAGACCCCTTCCATGGTGGTCCTTCCACGTTCGTCCACCACTAAAGTCCCCCACTTTGTCGCCTTGAGCTCAGGCGTGCTGGAGGTGATGAGGGGATTGGGCACCGTTCCCACGGCGATGACCACTGTATCCACGTTCACTATATGCTCTGAGCCCTTCTTCACCCTGGGGCTTCTCCTGCCGGAGGCATCTGGTTCGCCCAGCTCCATTTCCACCACCTCCATGGCATTGACCATGCCCCGGTGGTCGCCCAAAAACCGGGTAGGATTGGTGAGGAAGTCGAAGATCACTCCCTCTTCCATGGCGTTCTCCACCTCCTCTAGGCGAGCAGGCATCTCCTCCCGAGAGCGGCGGTAGATTATGTGCACTTCATCTGCTCCCAGACGCAATGCCGACCGGGCGGCGTCCATCGCCACATTTCCTCCTCCCACCACGGCCACCTTCTTACCCTTTTTAATGGGAGTGTCATAATCGGGGAATTTGTAGGCCTTCATCAGGTTGACCCGGGTGAGGTACTCATTGGCAGAGTAGATGCCGCTCAGGTTCTCGCCGGGGACATTGAGAAATCGTGGTGCTCCGGCGCCGATCCCCAGGAATACGGCATCGTAGCCGCCCTTGAGAAGCTCATCTATCTGGACCTGTTTGCCCACCACAGAGTCCAGCTCCAGCTCAGCGCCGAGGGACTTGACATACTCGATCTCCGAGCGGACGATCCCCTTGGGCAGGCGGAACTCGGGAATTCCGTAGACCAAGACCCCTCCGCCCTCGTGCAGGGCCTCGAAGATGGTGACCTTGTGGCCCATTCTGGCCAGGTCTGCAGCGCAGGTGAGCCCTGCGGGACCGGAGCCCACAACAGCAGCGCTCTTGCCTGAGGGAGGCAGCAGCTCGCAGGGCGGGCACTTTTTCGTCACCCGCTCCCAGTCGGCCACAAAGCGCTCCAGGCGACCTATGGCTATGGGCGCGCCCTTCTTTCCAAGAACGCAACGGCTCTCGCACTGCACCTCCTGGGGACAGACCCGGCCGCAGATCCCGGGTAGGCTGTTTTTTCCTTTTAGCGATAATGCCGCTCCGGGCATATCACCATCCCGCAGGGCGAGGATGAATTCGGGGATGTTCACTCCCACGGGGCAGCCTTCAACGCATTTGGGCTTCTTGCACTGGATACACCTGTTGGCCTCTAGAGCCGCTTGCTCTGGAGTGTAGCCCAGGGCAACCTCCTCGAAATTGCTCCTCCTCTTCTCTGGAGATTGCTTGGGCATCTCCACCCGGTTTAACTTCAACTTTTCTGCCATTTCTTCCACACCGCGCCTCAGAGGCTATGATCTCTTAGCGCTGAGCATCGCCCTGCTATATAAAAAAGATTTTCCTTTCAGAGCAACCTACTAATACGATCAATCCGCATCATCTTCTGGTGCGGTCGGGAACATGTCGGAGTTCAAGCTTGCCAACGATGGGCGAGAGGTTGTGGTCTTGAAGGGATCGACAATTCCAGAAGCGGCCCAAAAAGCTGGCTTTTATGCGCTAGCGCTCTATGCCGCTGCGCCAAAAAGTCCCCGGCGGGAGTGGCNNCACTTCTCAGAGACCCCCACCAATGTCCTTACCAATCCAGCTCTGGATCCCATAGCCAAGATCCCGGAGCTGAAGGTCTGTGCCGTGAAGCTGAATAAAGTTCGAGGAGGCTAGATGTACGAGATAGTAACCAAGGAGACAGTGGCTCCCAATATCATTCATATGAAGTTCAAGGCGCCCAAGATCGCCAGCAGCGCAAAGCCCGGTCAGTTTGTGATCATCAGGGTGGACGAGAAAGGGGAGAGGATTCCCATGGGCCTTGCCGGCTGGGACGAAAAAGAGGGAACAGTAGATATCGTCTTCTATGTCCTGGGAACCAGCACTGCAAAGCTATCCACCATGTGTGAAGGCGATTCTCTGGCCAACATCGCCGGCCCCCTGGGCAAGCCCTCGGAGATCGAGAACTTCGGCCGGGTGATATGCGCCTGCGGCTGCTTCGGCGTGGGGCCCTCGCTACCACTGGTCAAGGCCCTCAAGGAGAAAGGCAACTATGTCATCACCGTGGTGGAGGGCCGGGGCCCGGATTTCGTCTTCTGGACGGACAGGCTGGGAGAATTCAGCGACGAGGTTCATGTGGTGACAGGCTGCGGCAAGACCGCCTGGGCCAATGACTTCATCGAGCAGGAGCTGCAATCCGGAAAAAAGATCAACAGGATCTTCGCCCACGGCTGTCCCTTTATGATGAAGGTCTCCTCGAATGCATCTCGTGCTGCGGGAGTGGACACGACTGTGAGCCTGACTCCGATCATGGTTGACGGAACGGGGATGTGCGGAGCCTGCCGGGTGGAGGTGGGAGGAGAGACCAAGTTCGCCTGCGTGGATGGGCCGGAATTCGAGGGGCACGATATTAACTGGGATGGGCTGGTACTGAGGCTGCGCCAGTTGATACCGGAGGAGGACAAGTCCTTCAACATTTGGGAGAGAGACAACTGGCATAAATTGATGGACTGCCGGCATAAGAAGAGCTTCAACCCTGCAAAGAGAATGAGCGTCGAGGAGATAGAGCATACCGAGGCCAACTGCAAGCTGGCGGGGGTTTAATGCAACGGGAGTGCGGAGGGTCACGAATTCCCCATCCTTTAGGTTGGGGATGAAGTGAACCCTCGNNCATCCATAACTGCACTCAGTGCGGGCTATCCTTGGATCGAGATTGGAATGCGGCAATCAATATTCTCAGATTGGGACTACAATCTGTCGGAATCAAAACCGTTGAAGCCTGCCCCTTTTAAGGGGTGGGAGTAGTCACCCACTGCAAACCGCAAGCCTTTTACGTCATATCCCGGCAAGGAGTGTCCACAATTGCGAGCGATTCACTGAGCAGTTCGTCCGGGAGCAGCATAGATCAAGGAATGAAGTATCTGCAGCTCCTGGTCGGGACTGCACTCGCCCGTCTGGGAGGGAGAGACAATAGCATTCAAAGTTCCCGCTGATATCGCTAAGGCAGCCATAGCTGCCGGATGCACGAAATGCAATATGACCTGGCAGAAGCTGCTGGTTTTAGGCTTTTTGGCCGGGGCCTATATCGCCTTTGGAGCCCTTTTGAGCGAGATTGTGGCCGGAGGCCTCTCCAACGGCACCATAACCGGCCCAGACGGCGAGATCTGGAAGATCGCTATGCCAGGGGGCCTGGTCAAGTTCGCCGCCGGAGCGGTCTTCCCCGTGGGCCTGATGCTGGTCGTCATCGCCGGATCGGAGCTCTTTACCGGCAACTGCATGTTCGCCCCCATCAGCGTCCTGAACGGAGAGGCAAGCCTGGGAGGCCTGGTCAAGAACTGGTCGCTCGTCTACGTAGGCAACCTGGTGGGATCGGTCTTCGTCGCCTACTTCCTTGCTTACCAGTGCGGACTGTTCGATAACCTCCCCTGGGCGGGCTGGGCGGCAACCGTGGCCAACACCAAGTGCGGCCTGGACTTCAGCACCGCCTTCCTGCGAGGGATAGGCTGCAACTGGCTGGTTTGCCTCGCCGTCTGGCTGGCCATCAGCTCAGAGGACGTGATAAGCAAGATCTTCTCCTGCTGGTTCCCCATCATGGCCTTCGTTACCATTGGCTTTGAGCATAGCGTGGCCAATATGTTCTTCATTCCTCTTGGCATCTTCGCCGCCAACGATCCGGCCATCGCCGCTAATTTGGCGACCGCTGGAGTGGCTACGACCAACCTCGCCGGTGGAATGGGATGGTACAACTTCTTTATCACCAATCTTATTCCAGTAACGCTGGGCAATATCGTGGGAGCAGCCTTCTTCGTGGCGGCGCTCTACTGGTATGTCTATCTCAAGGGGCCAGTCTGCAAGGCAATCCCTGAGAAGGGAGCAAAGAAGTAACAATGCCCGGCAGTTCTATTGGCTGCAAATAGAGCATGAATCAAAATAACGGAGAGAGGAATGGAGCCCTGGCTATAATCGGCTGCTGCATCGCTATTTTCTGGCCGGGCGCCCTCACCTTCGGCTTTCCCGGAGTGATGGCCTCCCTATGGCAGGAG
>MTKZ01055368.1_pt1 | contig 12647 bp, 16 predicted proteins | sample 1042781 | NCBI WGS metagenome assembly MTKZ01 (sample SAMN06212207, study PRJNA360539) | anaerobic digester metagenome | biome: Wastewater treatment plant; material: sludge; isolation source: anaerobic digester fed with sludge from wastewater treatment plant | place: Denmark: WWTP Viborg ...
AAATTTCAGAACCGCTGGGCTATGGTCTGGGCAGCCTGGGTCGCCGTTCATTTCGTCAGTTCTGTCTCTTCACCCCCCTATGCTGACCCGCCGGCCGCTGACGTATCCTCGATCTCGGTTTCCTTCAGGAGATTGCTGCCTGCCTCGATCAGTTCCCGTGCATACCTGCGCTTGGCCTCGGTGCTCATGTGCGCTATCTCCGCGCTCGGCAGGACCTCTCCGGGCTGCAGGAGTTGTGCAGGCTGGGCCTTCCTTATCAACTCTCGGATTACCGATGACTGGGTTCGTCTGGTCTCTCTGGTTAGTTTGACTAGACGCTCTTTGTCCGCCGGGTCTATCTTGAAACTTACCATTGCCTCGTCCATGGTGTGGTTCCTCCCATCTCTTAATTAGTCCCTAGTCCCAACCTAATACTAGCATACCGTGATGCCATTTGTCAAGTCTAGGCTATACCCCTCTAGTCTAATTATACTAATGCCGTGTCCCAAAGTCAAGTAACCACCCTACCTAGTCGATTCTGAAAGTCCCCTGTTCAAGTCCAGAATATCACACCTTCGGATCAATGTCAAGTCATAGCATACTTCCATTGGCCCCTCACTTCAACGTAACATATTCTGGCGATATTGTCAAGTATCCAGCCTGCCTGGCACCTGTTCGATTATGGCCTCTAATATTAGGTTACCATAAGTGTGTTTTAAAGTCAAGTTTTCTGGTTGCACCCTTCAAGCTTAATTATACGGGTCTTGTCTATTTTGTCAAGTATGCTTCCACCCCAAAACAAAATGCCCGACGCTGTTAAGCCATCGGGCGCTAGGCCGCTAGACTGATCGCTTGAGTTGTTAACTTCCTATACTTAAAGGTAGCATGTGTGGCGGCCTATTGTCAAGTATCCCGAGTAACGACGGAGCGCTCGTCTCTGATGATTTGCCGGCATCCCCGCCGATATCTGGTAGATACGCGCGGCTAATACCTGTCACCCGGGCTCAGCCGCTTGTGGGCCTCCCGTGCCCTCTCGGCGGCCTTGCTGGCGGCGTAACGGCCGAGCATCATCCCGGAGCGCCAGCCGGCAACTTTTCGCGGCCGCAACCCGATACCCCCTGCAGCTGCCCCTGCCACCGGGCTTCCACCACTGACCGGCGAGCATTGGCGCGCGGGTGCGGGATAAGCACGTATAAGGGCGCCAAAAATGAAAATATGCATCAGACAAGCGCCCATGCCGTACCCCACTTCATCGGATTGGGCGTTACCCGGGTGAATGGCTCAGGGTCCCTGGTCCTGCACCTGGCCGCCGCCTTGCCTGACTCAAAGTAACGCCGCTTCCTGGTTGCGTCTGCACGTTCAAACACCTCGGAGGCCCGAGCGTTCACTTTGCGGATCATGCCGCGGGGCAGTCGGTGCATATGTGTGACGTAGGTGTTGGGCAGGCGCCGTATCTGGTAGTACATCTGTGACTTGCCCTCTACCCCGTGAGTCATGGGTTGCAGCTGGCCATCCTGGTCATAGGCAAAGGCGTAGTTTGGGCGCTTCCCGGTCTTTGTGGTCCGGTCATACCGCTGCTGCGAGCGCCGGCTAACACCCGTGGCCTGAGTTATCGCCTGGCGGCTGGTGGGAAGATCCTCCCGGTGAACCAGCCAGGCCTGGTAGCCTATGGCCCGGCGCTGGTGTACGCCTCGATACTCTTGGGGCTGGATTGCTACCTTCGTTGACATCCTCACGCCGGGGTAATGGTCCACAGCCAGCCTCTTCAGGCCGGTCAGTATGATGCGCGTGCCCCTGGTGCGGTCCAGGCGCCAATATGCGCCGTCACCCTTACGGAGTATCCGCCGCACCGTCTGCGGGCTGTAGCCGTAGTCCTGGAGCGCTTGCAGGGTCGCGTCTAGGCGCAGTATCCCGCTGCCGGATAGGTTCAGGGCCCGTAGGCAAAACCACAGTCCGACCTCTAGGTCCTGATGTCTCTGGCGGGCAGCGGCGAAGAGTTCCGCAATGACCTTAACCTGGGGCTTTGCACCCGGTTGACAGCCTGTGATACCATTTAGACACGAAAGACTGACGACCTTCACAGTACGTCCTTTCGTTATGGCCGGTGGTGCTACCAACACTCACCGGCCGCCTCTTTTATGCGCCTAGATCGTGGGCATTATAGCCCGCATACCCCGATCGGTCAATAACGTCACTTCCTCCAGAACATCCACCATGGCCGTCTCCCTGGCTCGGATAGTTGCTTCTGCCCGGCCATGGCCAGGGCGTTGGCCTCATGTAGACGACTGTTGAGGTCGTCAATCTGCCGGTCCTTCACCTTGAGCTGATCCCGCAGCCATGCTACCTCTTCCCGCAGTTCAACTACTTCGGCATGGACATCTGGCGTAGTCGTGGCATGGTCGCCGTCATGGACATCGGCCATGTCAACGAGCCAAACCTCGTGGCCGTCCCTCAGGATCTTCCAGGCCTTCACCTTGCCCTCGTCAATCCAACGGTGGAGGGTCCTGGGACTCTTGCCCAAGCGGGCGGAGGCCTCCGCGATGGTCACGCCCTGGTCGCTTGCCATAATCATGCCTACCCGTTGTCTATGATGCTGTCATCGACAGCCAGGCTATGATACCGGCCGCAGCGGCTCATCCCAGTTCCCGCTATGGCACTGTGGGCATACTCCGGGCCGCCCGTGTTTGCGCGGGGTCCATTTATGACCGCAGCGCAAGCATAGCAAGGTGGGCAGCTGCATCACGAAGTTGGCATTGAGCGCCATCTGCTCCTGGGAGGCCTCAACGGGCGGGTGTCTGCGTCGGCGCAACTTCTTTGCCATCGTGCCCCCAATTATAATACGTAATACGGATAAGTCAACCCCTGCAGCCTATTGACATTCCCGGTCGCCATGACTATAATGCGTATCATAGTAGTGATTTCGAGGGAGGGAAGGCAATGAAGGCAGCAGCATACATCAGGGTGAGTACAGAAAACCAAGTGGGCGAAGATCGGTATGGGTTGGCCAGCCAGAGGGCTGATATCGAGGCCTACGCGGCCAGGGAAGGGCATGAGATAGTGTACTGGTTCAGCGATGAGGGTATCAGCGGCGGCACACTGGACCGGCCCGGGTTGCAGGATGTGATGAGCCATGCCGGCGAGTTCTCCGCCGTGCTGGTCGCCAAGACGGACAGACTATCCCGTGACCTCATGATGACGCTGTGGATTGAGAAGGAACTGCTAAAGGCCGGGGTGGAGATCCTATCGGTATCGGAGCCATTCCGCGGCCAGGACCCGGCCAATGTGCTGTTCCGGCAGATCATCGGAGCCTTCGCCCAGTTCGAGAAGTCACGCATAACAGAGAGGATGTCAGGCGGCCGGAAGCAGAAGGCATCCCGTGGTGGGTACGCCGGCGGCGGCTCTCCGCTCGGGTATCGGGTGGTCAGGGGCAGCAAGGTGCTGCACGTGGACGATGAGAAGGCCGAGACGGTCAAGAGGGTGTTCGCCATCAAGGCGGAATGGCCCGGGGCCACCCTCCAGCGGATCGCGGACATACTGAACGCCGAGGGGCACAGGACCGCCCAGGGACGGCCCTTCGGGCCCACTCAGGTCATGCGGGTTCTGGACCGGGAAGACCTTTACCGCGGCATATACAGCTACGCCGGCCTATCCGCCGCCGGGCAGCATGACCCGATTATGAGGTAGTCCAGCCGTACAGGCTGAGAATAAGAAGGAGGAAAGGAACAATGACGACGAAGACAAGGGAGCCAAGGACATTCGGGGATGCTCTGTTGCTCGGCCCGGATAGTGAGGGGATACCGACCATCTGGCACTTTGAGACCCGGGGCGTGGGCGTGCGCTTCTCACCTGAGGACGTGAAGGCTTACTGCCGGGAGAACGTCGACCAGTGGCCGTCGACGAGGGTTTGGCGTATCTACGTGGATCACCAGATATTCTCCGACCCGAGGATCAGGCGCGGGGACTGGCTGATATGGGACAGGGAGAAACCGGACGAGTTGCAGCTCCAGAGGATCACCCCGCTTTAGATGCGGGGGGCACAGGCACCAGGAGCGGGGGCCTTCGGGCCCCTTCTCTCTTTATACGCGAATTCCCACACGCTCAGTTCTTCTGAGGCTCCCCGGGCTCATGCTTCGGCAGAGTCGGGGCTTTCTTTTCCTCCACCTTGCGGACCAGCTTCTGTGGATCAACGATGATGCGGATCTTCATGGCTTCAACTCCCGCATTGAGTCGACAACATCCTCCATGTGGGCATTAGCCGCAGTCAAGGAGTTGCGGGCGTTCTGAAGGGCCTCAAGGCCATCGTCACTATCCCCGTATATCATGGATTGAGCATAGTCGCTCATGTGGGAGAAGTAGTCCCGTTGATCGCTGAGATGGTCCTGGTATTGGCCTTTGATGTCGGAATAGTCACCCGACACGGCGTATGAGCCGCACTTCGTCAGTGATGCCTCAGTGTACTCCTGGCCCTCATCTGCCGCGAGCATCAGGTCATAGTAGTCATTGTGATTCAACTCGTTGATTACCTTTGTGTGCAGACTTGATATGCCCCCTGTATCACCCTGCATCCAGTCCACGAACCCCTCATTGTCCACGGAACCGCATGAGAGCAACAGGGCTGCGAGAATCGCCAAGACGATGACTGCGACACGCCTCTTCTGCTTACTCACCTTACCTCCACCAGCACCACGATACACACCAGGACTATCCCCTCCGGTAGGCGACAGGCGCGGAGTTCGTCGGGGGTTACAGCAAGCCACTAGCCGAAGCGATCACATAGGCACCTGATGAAGTGCTTGACTTGAATTGCTCCCCGTCCTTGTAGATGGTGACGGTTACGGTGCCCGTCTCACCATTGTTCTGTGCGGAGACGTAGACGAAGTTCAGGGTCTCCCCGGTGAAGGTGTACGACCAGGGAACAGAGGCGTCCGACACCTGCGATGTCCCGCCGTCCTCGTTCTGGTAGGTGATGTCCACGCTCTGAGCGGATCCAGTCACTTCGTACTTTACGTCGTGGTCCTTGGAGAGCTCGTTTCCCGCCGACAGACAGACTCCGATAATGACGGCCAGTCCTATCAGGACGATCACCCCGCAGCCGAGAGCCAGATAGCGTTTCTTCATGAATCCCTCCATCACCGGTGAAGTTGTCCTTCGTAGGATAGTCCTCATCGAGGTACGCGTCAAATGTGGGATGCATGATAGGCGGAACTGACTGGTGGCATTGTGCAGCACTGGCCGTGAGGTTGGTGGATGCTCACGCCCCACGCTCAGAATGCGTCCTGGGGCATCTGGTGACGTTGTGAGGCGAATGGCGCTATGGAGAGGGGGAGGGCCCCCGTACGACCCTCCCCCTGTCCCGCCGCCCGCGCTGGAGGTCGCGGCCGGTTTCGCTAGGGCTTGAAGGGCTGCCCCTTCATCAGTAGTCTCAGGTAGGCCAGTTCACCGTCCCGCGTCTCGTCAATGACGCTGAGGCACGCTGTCAGTTTCTTGACGAGGTAACTGGCGTGGCTGATCTTGCCCAGGTCGGTATCGGTGAAGATGTCCGTTATGGCACTGGCCGCTATTTCCTTGATGCCGCTCTCACCGCGGGCCTGGGCTTCCTCAACTTTGTCATGGCCGACGCGGCGGCTGTGCTTGATGCCTCGGTGGGCCTTCTCGATGCGCCGGGCGTAGACCCCGAGTTCGCGCCGTAGCCGAGCGCCCGTCTCCAACTTAGCGGAGTTGTCCACCCGGACGGGAGCTGTGTGAATCCGTTTACCCTGTTCACTCTTATTCATTTCCTCACTCCTCAGAAATCCAGTTGGGCCGCCAGTGTGCGGCATGTTCGTATGAATCGCCGGTGCTCTCTCTCGAATGCCTCAACGTCGGCCCTGTCCTCTTCGGCCAGGACGGACATCCCGAGTCGCGCCTCTGTGAGTGCCATGTCCTGCAGCCAGGAGGACAGCTCGTCGGCCACGACGTTCTTGGCTGCCTGGGCCGCGTCGACGAGTTCTCGCTCCCTGATGGTGATACGGGTGAGTTCCTCCTGGAAAGCGAGGGCTTGTTCTTTGGTCGGCTTACCCAGCATCCCATTGTGCTGAATCGGGACTTCCGGGGATGAAGGGGTGGGGAGGAAGTGCATTCCGCCGCTCCCCGAGAAGAGCGTGTAACCGGATCTCGGCTGCAAGATGCGGGCAATCGCCGCCCGGAGTTCAGACATGGCGGCGTCCCGCTCCTCGAAGTTCACCCCCAAACGTAGGGGCTCTATGGTCTCGTCTTTGGGTTTGGTCTTCAGTAATTGCATTGCTTTCCTCCATTATTAATAATCATCGTCGCTACCTCCAATCCAACTGATTCTCACTTCAGCGCCGCCTGAGAGCTCGGCCAGGGCCGAAGCGGCGGCGTCCACCATGTCGTCATGCGCCCCCTGGGGGAAGAGCTCTGCCTCGTCAAGAAAGGCGCCAATCCACGGGCCTTTAACCAGCTTCACGTTCCCCCTCTCGGCCTGGCTCGCTAGGGGATTCGCCCTGACCTCTTTGCTTCCCGTGGAGGGTACGCCCCGGAAGTCGTATCCCATCAATACCCGACGGGAATAGTCATCTACAACTTTGACCCCGCTTGCACCAGGTTCTTGTTCCATTCGTATCGCGACGGATCGGCCGTCGGTCTCGGCTGTCTGCCTCACCAGGGCTTCGACAGCGCCCGGGGTGCCACGCATGTGGGCCATGTGGATCAGATAGAGGGTGTTGTCCTGGCTCTTGCCCATGAGGCAGCCGGCGGTCCAGTCCGGATCTCGGCCGGGCTTGGGCTCTGTCGCGGCCAAGTCCCAGAAGCGAACCATCTGGCAGCCTTCCGGGGCAGCTTCCACGATCTCGAACCACTCGCGGCGGAACTTGTTGCCCGATTGACGAGCGGACCAGTCGCCATTGAGAAGCTGCTGCCGGGTGATCGGGTCGAGTTGCATCAGTGATTCGGTGTATAGTCCACGGTCCAGGAATGGGTTGTCATCAAGCGAGGCAGGAAGGAAGATCCTCTCCGGGCCCGGCTCGTCGAGGAAGCGTTGTCTGACCCACTGGTGACCTCTACCGCCGGGGTTAGACGCCGCCCGCATCCTGACCGGGATGGTCGAGCCTTCCAAGCGGCGGAGCCGGGAAAACAGGTAACGGTAGTCTGCTTCATCGAACTGGGTAAGCTCGTCGTAGAAACACGCCTGGAACTGTGAACTCTGGTATCTGAAGTGGTCCTGGGGGCCGTCGAGGTATCCGAAGGTCAGCGTGGCCCCGCTTGGGAACGCCCACGTTTTTTCGAGTTCTGACCACCGGGCGGCAGTGCCCGCCAGCCAGGAGCGGGCCACGTCCATCAGCGCCCCGGGGAGACTGAGGTCAGCGTAGGTCCGCCGCAGGATCAGAGCTGCATAGCGAGGGTGGGACACGTATTGAAGGGCGGCCATAAGGAGCGCCACCGACTTGCCCCCGCCACTGCTGCCGCCATACAGGGCTTCCCTGGTATCGAGCAAAATAAAGGCCAGCTGCTTCGCCGTGGGTGTGACCCGGATGTACTTTGACCACGGGATGGACTCAGGTATGGTCACCGCCTCATCGCCCAGGCAGCCTCTCAGGGCCTCCTGGGCGCCGTCTACCGTCTCCTGGGGAAGTTCGGCCAGGTTGAGGTACGTCGGCACTATGCTGGGCTTGTTCCACTTCTTTTCGAGGGTGGCCACCCTATTCTTCAGAGAACCCATCGGACCCTCTCTTCTGCCTGACTTCCAGGACGGACAACCGCATCTCTACCTCGGCTGACTCCACCACCTTGACCAGCGCCGTTGCTATAGATGCAAGGCTGGAGCCCTGGGCCGGGGTGATTTCACCTGAATGAACCTGTTGGGCCGCCTCTCCCAAGAGCGCCACTACGTCCTTCAGCCGCGGACTCATTTTGTCCTCGAGACGATAAGCATTGGCCCTGTGCTTGCCGCCTTTGATTTGAATGGCTCTTGCATGGGGGCCATGCATATTGCAGTAAGGGGTGTCCAAGACGGCCAGGGCCCGGCAGGGTTTGCCGCTCTTGGTGAGTGCTGCGCACGCTGGGCGCTCAGCGTCCATGTGGCCTCACAGGTTCGAAGATCACGACGAGCGGAGAGACGCCGCCTTGCCTGGCGAGTCGGATCTGCTGGCAGATATCGTCCACGGCCTGGCGGTCGCTGCAGAGCTTCTCCGACAGCGGCACGTAGTAGGCTTCCGACTCATGCTCACCGAGGGTCGGAGATGTCAGAGTCGTGCTGTAGTTTCGGACTCTAGCTATCATTGTCTGGCCTCCGTTATGTTAAGTGGTTTTACGCCAATCTCAATTACTGTAAAAAGGCTCATCTTCTACCCCTTCCTGCCGGCTCCGGGACGACCGTTATCGGCATGAAAAACACATCGCCCACCTTGCCGATACTGTCCTGATGCACCAGGCTCCGGGCCTCATTACGTGTCAGGAAGCCCCCCGTGAAGCCCTGTTGTGCCCGCTGCAGCCTCATTGCACTATCCTCCGGGGTTGGGTCCGCAAACTCGAATGTCAGGCCCTCAGAGCGTGGGAACTGAGGTAGCAGGAATTCGGTTATCTTGCCGGCCAGGCGCTTCAGTCGGGGCGATATCAGCCAACGGGCGAAGACGTATTCCGAACTTTCGGCAGAGGCGCGGTTAGAACTTTCCTCTTGGCCCAGCATGTGCGGCGACATCCCGAAGGCGCCGAGAATGATGTCACGGTTTGCCTGCCGCAGCTTGGCGTAGTCCATGTCCCGGATGCTGACCCTGGGCGTAACCATCTTGGCACCACCCTGGAGGATGGCCACCTTATGGGCATTGGCCACGCCCTGGTGGCTTTGCTTCCATTGCTGGCTCAGGCGCTCATACTGCTCTTGGCTCAGTGTGCCCGGAATCTCAAGGACTTCCCCGGGGCTGGCCCCGTTGACGAAGTAGTTTCTATTCCACTGTGCCGCGGCCTTCTCCGACTCCAGGTCAGTGATGATGGCCTGGACCGCGCCTTGCCCGCGGTATTGGCTCGCCGGGTTGGGTGTCCTGATAAACAGCACGTCCCGCTTATCCATTGGCACCTTCTCGCCGCTGCTCGTGGTGTAGACCCAGCCTGTCAGGTACTCAGTAGGGTGAGGCACGACTGAGAGCAGCTGCGGGCTCACTGGCCAAAGTTCGCGGACGCTGCCGCCCTGGTCCCGGAAGATCAGCATGGCGAACTCGCCGGTCAACTCCATGTAGGTTTGCTCTAACTCGAATGCCTCTTGCCTGGTGTGAAACGGCGTCATGTGGTTCAGCACGTCCAGGAGTGGGTGACTCGTCACCTCTTCCCGCGCCTTGCCCTTGCCGCGGTACAAGTGCGGTTCGGCCTCTGCGACGGCGGTGGAGATCCTGGCCACGCATGCATGAAGCCAGCCAATCTCACCGTATGCCTTCAGGCATGACGGGGTTGACCAGGACAGCGGGAGTGATTGACCCAGTGGCGTGACGCCGACAGGTGCCCGGCCGATAGTCTTCTCAATCCAGCCGGCCAAGGTAGTTCTAATGTTCACAGATAGTCCTCCAAAGTTGCAGGATTCCCGGTCCTCCTCCCATGTGTGTAAAAACGTGTGTAGCCCATTTCGCGTGTAGCATGTGTGTAATCAGTCCGGAACTACACGCATCAGCCCGTTTTGTTCGGGAAATACGCGTGTAATCAATGCGTGTAGCCCACCCTATAGATGTGTGTGTGTAAAAACACACTATAGGGTTACACACATACACACATGGGTTTTCTGGCCTCATTGACGGTGCTCCTGGAGCGCCCAATACTGCTCTTTGCCGACCTTCCTGGTTTTCACAAACTCCTCGCAGCCGTTGAGCAATCGCGAGACGTTGGCCCGGTCCCTGTCTAGGGCGTCGGCTATCTCGGTTGCCGTGGCTTCACCTACCTCCAGTAGATAGTTGATGATCTCCTGGACGGGTGACATCTTCTGGCTCATGGCCAACTCTCCGAACTCATGGGACCGCGCCGGCCGGGCGTCTATCAAGGCGCTGTCCACGAACTGGAGAGCGTATGCCTGCATGGGGCCCTTGGGCGTGTCATTGCTCTTGGTCACCTTCAGGCCGATGCCAAGGGTCCCGTCCTTCGCCTGGCTGGTAAGCTGCACCATCAAGTCCGCGCCGGCGTCGAAGTGGACGGAGCCGAAGGCGTGGGTATCATCCGCCCGCGGCGTGTGGCCCAGGGCTACCCATGTCGGGCAGAGTGCCGACAGCATGTCTATGGTCCGGTTCGCCGTCTGGTTTTCGATCAGGTCACCGGCCCCTGATCGGCTGATCGAGTCGAGGAAAACCACCTCAACGCCTTCCTGCCGGATGCACCGCTTGACGGCTTCGGAGATCTCGGCCAGCGTCCGCCCTCTGCGGTTCAGCATCAGCAATGGCCTCGTCACCGGCAAACCCAGCGCCTTGTTGCACATCCACAACCGCCGCCTCACTGATTCCTCGGACCGCTCCAGGTTCACGAACAGGACCCTGGCCTGGTTCACCGGCCACAGCTTGGAGACACCGGCGTCAATAGAGACGGCCATCAGCATCGTGGTGTAGGACTTCCCGGCACCGGGCGGGGCGAACAGGATCGTACCCGCGCCGGCCAGGACGTAGGACTCCAGCAGGAAGCGCAGCCGTGGAAGGATCTCGGATGGCACCACCAGGCGCGGCATGTCCTGGCTCACTGAGTTGTCCCACAGTGAGGCCGTGAAGGCGTCCAGATAGCCCTTGAGGGCCGAGGGGTTAACGAGGGTATCTATCCCGTCCGGGAAGCGCTCTGCGGCGCTCCTGGCGAGCCTGCCGCGGTCGGCGTCCCGCTCTATGTTGAAGGTATCGAACGCCAGCGGAGACCCGTCGAGAAGGATGGTCACCCGGGAGTGAACGCCGGTCCTCTCCCGCCGGACGTTCTCCGCCCGGAAGGTGATAATGTTCCCGGTCAAAAGGTTAACGTTCTGCTCTATGTGCTCGTTGGCGCTGACCAGCTGGGGAGTTGCCGTCTCTGCCGGCCAGTGCTCGGCTGCGGCGATCAGGCTGTCCAGGTCTCCCGTGAAGTCGGCGGCGTCACCCTTTGGCGGGGCCTCCGTCCAGCGGATCAGCCTCACCTCCACGCCCATCTTCTGCAGCGTCCGGGCAATGCCCGCCATGTGGGCATACCCGGGAGGGTCGTTGTCCGGCCAGAGGTAGACCCGAGACCCTAGCAGCGGTTCGAACACTTCGGGATGAGGGACCACGTTCGCCCCGCACACTGTACCCAATGCCAGGCGGCCGCGGGCCTTCAGGGAGTCCCTGGACTTCTCGCCTTCCACCAGGACGATGTCCGCCCCGGGTTCGGCGGCGATCAGGTCAACCATCCCATAGAGGGGGAGCCTGTCCGTCTTCAGGCCGCCGAGGCCGTCTTGCCCATCCCTTCTCCATATGAAAGTCTTGGACCCGTCCGGGAGGTCTCTGCGGATGTGCTGGGCCACCAGTTCGCCGGCATGGTCGAAGATGTCATAGGTGGTCTCGGTGGGCTGGGCAGCTTTCGACAAAGTTGACAAAAGCTGGTGCCCGCCATACCTGGCCTCCAGCGTGGCCTTCGCCGTCTTGAAGTCTACTCGCTGGGTCTCCATGACCCACGCGAGGGCATCGCCCGCCTTGCCGCAGCCATAGCATTTGAAGCGGCCGGTATCGGGATAGACGGCCAGGGAGGGTGTTTTCTCGTCGGGGTGGAGGGGGCACAGCCCCTTGAAGGCGGCGCCGTCCTTCCGAAGCTTAACCGTTTCTCCGATCAGGGCTACTATGTCGATTCTGCTCTTGAGGTCCTGCAGGCTACTGGCCATCATTCCCCCCGTGGGCCATCATGGGGCCGGCGCAGTAGGGGCAACGCCTGTCCATGAGGGCGGGAAGGTGCTCCCAAAGGTAGGACAGCAACTCGGGAACGGTCCTGTCGGCCTCGCCTGTGGACATGCCGGGTAACACGGCCAGGGTCGCCAGTTGGTCAACGACGGCCCTATCCATGGTTCTGCCTCGGATCTGGGTTGATGGTCAGCCGCCGCCGCCGCCTGCAATCGGGGCATCGGCGCGGGGGCATTATCAGGCCCTTGGACATGTAGAAAAGTTGTTCGCCGGCGGTGAAGGTGAAGGTGCTCTGGCAGTCTAGACAGGTAACGTTGATGTCCTTTGGTTCCGTCCATCTATCCATCTTCACTCACCTACCTACCTGGCCCGCCGTGCCATGGCCGACTTCCTGGCGAGCTTTGCCATATACGCCTTGAGAGCGGCTTCAGCGCGTCTCTGCCGCTCCTGGGGGGATAGATCGGGGTCCGTGGGGGTGAATCTCGCCATGAACCCGCGGCGAGCGTTAAATGTCAGCTCGTCGGCTGGGTATCTGGCGGCTTTGGAGAACCCGCCGATGCGGCCTCGGGCGGCCATGTCTCGGGGGTCGTATTGTGGTGGGATGCGGGGTTGCCGGGTCGCCTCTTCAGTTGTGGGCAAATCACCTCTTTGCCCTTCTCCCCGTGATTTCCTTTCCTCTCTAGTGGTCGCCTGGTGGGTGGCCATTAATCAGTCGTCATAGGCGAAATCTCCTGTCCCTTTCTGCCCGCTCCTGTCCGTAAATTTCAGAACCGCTGGGCTATGGTCTGGGCAGCCTGGGTCGCCGTTCATTTCGTC
>MTKZ01124075.1_pt1 | contig 12643 bp, 23 predicted proteins | sample 1042781 | NCBI WGS metagenome assembly MTKZ01 (sample SAMN06212207, study PRJNA360539) | anaerobic digester metagenome | biome: Wastewater treatment plant; material: sludge; isolation source: anaerobic digester fed with sludge from wastewater treatment plant | place: Denmark: WWTP Viborg ...
GAGGCCCTGCTAGAGCGGATCATCCAAGCATCGAGCAACGAGGGCGATCTTGTGCTTGACCCGTTCTGCGGGTGCGGGACCACCATCGCCGTTGCCGAGCGCCTGAAGCGGCGATGGATCGGCATAGACATCACCTACCTTGCCATCACCCTCATGCGGACCCGTCTCCGGGATACCTTCGGCCCCAACCTCTCCCCGTATGAGGTGATCGGGGCTCCTACGGACCTCGAAGGGGCAAAGGCCCTGGCCCAAGAGGACCGCTACCAGTTCCAGCTATGGGCGCTCGGGCTAGTGGAGGCGCACCCGTACCAAGAGGCGAAGGGGGCAGACAAGGGAGTGGACGGGGTGATCAGGTTCTTCGATGACAACTCGGGCAAGGCGAAGAAGATCATCGTCCAGGTGAAGAGCGGTGGTGTACAGCGGGGAGACATCGCGAAGCTCGGCCACGATACCGACCGCGAAGGAGGGGTGATCGGGGCGTTCGTGACTCTTCAGGAACCGACCGAACCGATGAAGACAGAGGCCGCAAGCGCGGGGTTTTATGAGGCGAAGGCGTTGGGGAAGAAGTACCCCAAGATCCAGATCATCACGATTGCCGAGCTACTGTCCGGCAAGGAGCTACAGTACCCACGGCTTGACGTGGCCACGTTCAGGAAGGCCCCGCGCAAGGCGAAACGGGTACACGAGGACCTTGGGATAGAGTGGGAGGAGGACTTTCCCAAACCAGATTCCCAGAAAGAGGACGAAGAAAGGAGGAGGCCCGAAAGAGCAGAGGAAAGACACGAAAGGGCTTGACAGGAGGAAGGCAACTTGCTACAGTCGGAAACGGTTTGGCAGACCACAAGCTGATGGGGAGGCGACATGGACGATGGGGGAAGCGTAGCAGTATCAGACAGGGATCAAGGAATAGCCCTGAAGCTCCATCAGGAAGCGCAGGAGCTTCGGTCGTCTGTAGGTCGGGGGCTCTACGAACTGGCCTTTCGGTTGTTCATAATCCACAGGTACGAGCTATGGAGACACGTTGATCCTGATCTCCGAAGCTGGGAGGAGTACGTTGAGGTCTACAGGTTCGGAGACTGGGCACGGGGCAAGCAGTTTGCCCTCATGGGGCAGGTAAAGGACCTCGTTCTCCCGGCTCTTTCGGGCAACGGGGAGCCTCCACCCGAACCAGAGAACCTGTCCAACTGGTTGGACAAACCCGAAGTAGGGACGATCATGGAGCGGGTGTCCAGGCCAGGTTGGAGCAAGGCAGAGATTGTCCGCCCAGCCGTTCGCAAGGGACTCGTATCTCTGGACGAGGCACTTGCAGACGCAGAGACTCTAGGTCGCAAGGACCTGATGCGGAAGTACGACTCCATGATCGCACCGGAAAAGCCTCGCGTCCAATCGTGCTTTGACTGCGTGAACCTGCACCGTGGGGACCCGGCGAGAGGAGACAAGCTACAGGTAGTAACTGGGCACGGTCAGACGATCCCGCTTCATGGGATGGACTTCCGGTACTGCCCAAAGATGAGTAAGGCGTGGGCAGGCAGAGAAGGACGCGCCATGATAGAGCGGGAAGCCGAGGAGGCAGCCAAAGGGTGTCCAGGGTTTGACAACGGAGAGTTACCCAAGACGCAGGCCAAAGGGGAGTAACAGATGACCAAGAGACCGCGCAGCTTTGGTCACATCACCCCTAAGGGGACGCCCCGGCCAAGCTTCAACGGGGTGAAGTTCCGATCGAAGTCTGAGTGTGCGGTAGCCAAGGCTCTTGAGACACTGGAATGGGAATGGGAGTACGAGCCTCAAGAGTTCGAGTTCGTAAACATACGTCGCGGGAACCGATTCTACAGACCCGACTTCAAGGCGTGGCGCAAAGGGGCACCGGAGCACTACCGCTGGATCGAGGTCAAAGGGTACTTTGATGCCCCGTCTCTCACGAAGCTCAGAAGGTTCGCTCGGTACTACCCGCACGAGGCCTGTAGGTTGACTCTGATCACGGATTCCAAGATTGACGCGCTATTCACCGAACCGTGCTTCCGATCGCTCTTGGACAGCGAAGACGTCGAGTACTGCCCGGAAATCTGGAGTCTAAAACGGATGGAGAAGCTTGGGGGTGGAGTGTGACCCGGACGAAAGACAGTTTGACGCTCGCCTGGGAGAGAAACGAACCTGCCGTGAGGTTGAGGTACCCGCACCTAACCGATGCTGACCTCCGAACGTTGGAGAGGCTGAAGGTCGTTCCCTTGGCAACGGGGGAGCTGGTGCCTGGGCCGGAGACCGTGCTCGAGATGTACCGGGCATCGTTCCGTGGCAGGAGGAAGAAGCTGGACGATGAGGAGACAGGAGATGTGCCCGTCGTGTAACCGGGCCAGAGAAGTGGGCGCCGCGAGAGCCACTGCAAGCCCCACCTTAGCACCGGCGAGGGGCCGTGGTGGGCCCCGTCGGGACCGAATCCCGACAACCTCTATGGCAATCAGTAGAGGGTATGGGGAATGGGTTCGATTCCCATCCCCCTCGCTAGAGGCCCTACCCACCGGTGCCTTCCACAGTGGGGGCCGTGGCAGGGAAGCCTACGAGTGAGGCGTGGGTCCTGCCCGGCCCCCACACTAGACGAAGGAGAGGAGGAGTCATGCGAGAGGACGAACACGGGAACCTGATCCTAGACGATGGCACGTTCATTCCTGAGCGGGAGAGGCAGAGATCAGAGGTGTACAGCCGGTGCGTGGGGTATCTCAGGCCTGTCGAGGCATGGAACAATGGCAAACAGGCCGAGTTCGCAGACCGGAAAGTATTCCGTGTAGAGATCCCAGAGAAGTGTGGCGAGTGTGATTGTTCGGGTACCTGTTCAGGCCAAGCCTAGAGCAGGGATGGAGGGGAGATGATCCTCAACGACCGACAGATCATCGAACTGTGCCAGGGCGACAAGCCCATGATCGCCCCGTTTGAGAAAAAGCAGTGTGGAAAGCCTAGCTACGGCCTGGGATCCTTCGGGTATGACATCAGGCTGGGGTGCAGATTCCTGGTGCACAAGTTTGGTGCAAACATCGTGCTCGATCCAAAGAAGTTCCCAGAGGACTTGTACACGGTGTACGAGGCTGAGAGACACTTTGACATCGCCCCGCACGCCAACGTCCTCGCGGAGAGCGTGGAATACTTCATCATGCCCGAGGACGTTACGGGCCTGGCCTTCGGGAAGTCTACCTATGCCCGTTGCGGTCTCCTCTGTAACCTAACACCACTGGAGAGTGGGTGGAAGGGGCGGCTCACGATCGAGCTTGCAAACCTATCTCCCTTGCCGATCCGGCTGCACATCGGTGAGGGGATTGCACAGGTGGTTTTCCACAAGGGGGAGCGCCCACTGCGAACGTATAGCGAGAAGGAGGCGGGTGGCGTGTACCAAAACCAGTCGGGCGTAACGCTTCCTAGGTAGGAGGCAAGATGAAGGGAAAGAGAGGGGTTGGGACCGGGGAAACGTGTGGAACATGTGGGAACTATGCCGGAGGGTACTGTCATAGCATTGCCCACGTGCGGGATCTTGGCAGGAAGACGAGAGCATTGAGAATCCGAGTAAAGACGGAGGAGCTGGGGTGCATGTACTGGATGCCGATAGAGAGGAAACCGAGGGGAAGCGATGCAAGTTGATCTCCTGAGCGTTACACAGAACGCGGAGAGGTTGATCGCTGAAGCGGCCCGCGTTTCCCGTCGGAAGGACGGGTTGAGCTGTAGCGTGGACAAGGACAGGGCAACGATCCGCAAGCTCATCTCCTCTGGTCACGAGTCTGTACTCGAGCACGCCTCTGCGACGTTCCTGGTGGAGGGGATCAGCCGGGCTTGCCTGGCGCAGTTGACCCGGCACAGGTTGGCTTCGTTCACCGTGGAGAGTCAGAGATACGTAAATCCTCTCGGTGGAGATCAATGGGTAGCTGTTGAGGTGCCACGGACGCTCGATGCAAACGCCTACGGTATCTTTCTCGAGTCCGTGCTATCGGCACAGCAAGCGTACAGCCAGCTTATTAGGATGGGAGTGCCGATCGAGGACGCGAGGTACGTGCTTCCCCAGGCGATGCCGACGCGCCTGGTGGTCACGGCGAACTTCCGAGAGTGGAGGCACATCATCAGTCTTCGAACTGCACCCGAGGCACAATGGGAGATCCGTGAGCTGGCCAGGTGGATTCAGGAGATCCTCGTGAAAGAGGCTCCGAGCGTGTTCGAGGACTTGAGACCAGGGGAAGGGCATGAGTAAGGATCAGGACATACGCCAGGTGAGCTACGAAGAGGCCCTCGCTATTCTCGGGGACTCTTCGGATCTCATGCGTCACGACGATGGGAACGTTCTGTGGTATGCCGGAGAGGGGTGCTGCGGAGCGGTGTCATTGCTGTACGGTGGGCGTACTGCACGCTTGCGCTCAATCTTTGTGCGCCCAGAGCTTAGAGGGCAAGGTATCGGCACGCGCCTGACCGAGCACTTGATCTCTATCGCTTCCCAACTGAGCGTCAGACGCATTGACGTTATAACGTATAATCCTGCGTTCTACGCAGAGCGTGGGTTCGTTGAGAGGCGGAAGCAGTCGTACAAGGGCAAGGACGTTTGGGTGATGGAGATGACCCTACATGGGAGAAGGCACTAAGCTCCGGCTGTACAATAGCTACAGAAACGTGAACGTCCTCGAAGCCGCTAAGGAGCGGATGCGATTCATCTTCGAGGAGTTCCCTGTAGTGATCGCAAGCGTTAGTGGCGGGAAGGACTCTACCGTAATCTTCCACCTGGCGCTCGAGGTGGCTCGTGAGCTCGGGAAGCTACCGTTGCGGGTTCTCTTTGTAGATCAAGAGGCAGAGTGGGCTCATACCCTAGACGTGATCCGGGAGACGATGTATCACCCGGACGTTATCCCCATGTGGTATCAGATGCCGATCGTACTCTCGAACGCGACCTCCAAGACTGAGATATGGCTAAAGTGCTGGGACCCCGAGCAGCGGGAGCTATGGATACACGAGCCGGACCCGATCTCGATCAAGGAGAACAGGTACGGGACAGATCGGTTCAAGGACGTCTTCGGGGCCATCTTGGACACCGAGTTCCCTACGACCCCGGCGGCCTACTTGGTCGGCATACGCATCGAGGAATCGCCTAACAGGAGGATGGGCCTAACGACCTACGCGACATATAAGTGGGTGACATGGGGCAGCGTGCTGAACAAGAGGCTTCAGCACTTCTCCTTCTCGCCGATCTACGATTGGTCCTATACAGACGTCTGGAAGGCTATCCACTCGTACGGCTGGCGGTACAACAAGATCTACGACTATATGTTCGCGTACGGCGTACCTGTCAAAGCGATGCGGGTGTCAAATCTGCATCACGAGACGGCAGTGAATGCCCTATTCTACCTTCAAGAGATAGAGCCCGACACGTATGCGCGGCTAACGAGGAGGCTCAGGGGGGTAGACGCTGCGGGCAAGTTTGGTGCAGAGGACTTCTTCGTAAGGGAGCTGCCGTTCATGTTTTCATCGTGGAGGGAGTACCGAGACTACCTTCTCGAGCACCTACTGGACAATGACCCGGATCCGGTTAGGGCAAAGGGATTCAAGGAGAGGTTCCGCAAGAGGTTCGCTCAGGACGATGCGAGGTGGGGGGACATCGCGGGGGACGCCCTTACTAAGGTTCAGATCGCGTCTATCCTTACGAACGACTGGGAGTTTACTAAGCTAAACAACTTCGTGCTGTCCCCGCAGGTTCATCTTCGTGCTAAGATGGAGCGGGGCGGACGTCCAGCATGGGAAGATGAAGAGGATAAAGAGAGCCTCAAGTCTAAGGAGGCGAGCCTTGGAAAGCCCGATGCCTAAGCGAGATCACCCGGTTAGCCACATCCGCTGGGTGCCGCTAGAGAAGGTAGTGGCGAACGACTACAACCCCAACAGGGTTGCACCAAACGAGATGAGGCTCCTCTACACGAGCATCAAGGCGGACGGGTACACTCAACCCGTTGTGACGTACTACGATGCCGAGCGGGACATGTACATCATCGTAGACGGTTTCCACAGGTACTTGGTGTGCAAGACGTACCCGGACATCCGGGAGTCTACAGGGGGGCTTCTGCCCGTGGTGGTGATTGACCGTCCGTTGAACGACAGGATGGCCTCGACAATCCGGCACAACCGGGCCAGGGGGAAACACGCGATCACCGGCATGGCGAACATCGTGTTCCAGATGCTTGACGGGGGATGGACAGAAGAGCAGATTTGCAAGGAGCTTGGGATGGAGCACGACGAGCTGATCCGTCTCAAGTACATCACCGGCTTTGCCAAGCTGTTCGAGAACGTGGAGTACCGGAAGGCCCTCGAGACGCGTCGGCAGATCAAGCTGCGAAAGGACTGGGAGGCTGCGCATGGAACTGGAACCGCTGGAAGTAAAGATGATCAACCTGGCGGCGATCAAGCCGTACTGGAAGAACCCNNGCCTGCGTCATCTTGGACCTTGACCCGCGTAAGGCTCAGGAGTATAGGCTTGTGGACAACAAGGTTCACGAGATGACCTCGTGGGACTTCGATGCGCTAGCGGTTGAGCTCAGGGAGCTCGATTGGAAGGGTATGGAGCTATACTTCCCGGATGTGGACAAGCTTGTNNGGTTCTCGCGAGACGGTCAGGAGGAGCGTGACCCCGCTAACATTCAGAAGCGGAACGAGAAGGACATAGGCAGCTACATTGAGGTCATGTGCCCGGAGTGTGGCGCGGTGTTCGCTGTGACCCGAGACGAGATCGAGCGGGAGCTAAAGACAGCGGCAAGGCAGGCTGAATGACCGAGCAAGATGAAGGCGCTGTGGCGTCGGGGCCCTCCGAGGGTAGAAGCCCGGAGGAGCGCATAGACGCCTACATCGGGGCCGTGAGGTGGGTGGAAGCGAAAACCTGGCAGAGGACATTCCCTCACGAGTACACGATCCGGGAATGGGCCCCGGAGCGGGAGGAGGACTTCATCTTCTTCGTGAAGTACATCCGTGAGAACGGGCGTGTCGAGCCATTCTTTAGCAAGCGCTACACCTACCTACGTTGGCACGACGGGTACAAGTACTGGACGCTAGGCAACCCGATAGAGAGCACTAATGTGATCAACCGTGCCATGCCGGGGAGAGATAGGGGGGCATAGGGATGCCCAAAGCGATTGCGCCTGGTCTGATTGAGGCTGTCCGAACAGAGTACGTCACGGCTGTGACGCGACCGCGCCTTCAGGACCTCGCGGCCAAGTATAACATCGGCTACCGGACTCTAGCGAGGTACTCTAGGCTCGGGGAATGGACCAGGCAGCGCGATGAACACTGGAGGACAGTCGCTCAGGGGCTTGAGAAGAAGAACGAAGAGGAGGCGCACCGGATCGCAGAGGCGGAGATGAGCGAGAAGGAGCGGACGCTTAGGATGCTCCGCTTTATCCGGGACGGGCTCCTCCGAAGCTTCCAGGAAGGTATTACCCGGATCGTTATCACCGGTAACCTCGACGAAAAGGACGTCGCTAAGATCATTGAGCGGTGGGACAAGATGGCAACCGAGGACATCGCTAAGTTTGTAACGTCCATACCGAGGGCCATCGCCGAGACGGTAAGAGCAATTGAGCTTGTTCAGGGATCCCGTACGACTATTGAGGGGAGGATCTCGCTAGATACCCTAGAGACCTCTCCGGCAGAGCTGGCCGGAATGGTTATCAACGCGCTTATCGCTCACCGTGGAGCCCTGGACGGGGATCAAGGGGTAGGCGACGGGGAGGACGATGAACCCAACGGCTAGCTCCCTCCAAGATATTCAAGATATTATCACCGAGGACTACATCACGAGGGCCATGGCTAGCGATGGCCACCTCACCAAGGTCGCGGTAGAGTTCATGCGGCAGTGCGCGCTCTCTAACCCATGGTACTTCATCTCCTCTATCCTTGGCTATCACCTGGAAGAGTTCCACAAGCGTTGGTTCGCCCATCAGGACACCTACAAGAAGACGGTACTCCTAGCACCACGTGGGCACGGGAAGTCCACGATCTGCGACGTCTCCTTCATTCTCTGGAGGATCATTCACAACCGTAACATCAGAATCCTCATCGCTTCCAAGACTACCCGTCAGGCTGTTCTCTTTCTCTCGGAGGTCCGTCAGCACATTGAGCGTAACTCCCGCTTCCGGGACATCTTCGGGGACTGGGTGAGTAGGGAGGAGTGGAACGTGGCACAGGTCCGCCTACCCAGGGACCGCATCATGAAGGAGCCCACCATCACCGCCATCGGTATCGGTAGCTCCCTCCCCTCGTGGCACTTCGACATGATCATCGCCGACGACCTGCACGACCTGGCTAACAGCCGGACTCCAGGACAGCGGGAGGCGGTGTGGCGATGGTTCGAAGGGACCATGCTTCCGACGCTTGAGCCGCATGGGGAGCTTCACGTTCTAGGCACGCGTTGGCACGCCGATGATGTTTACGGGCGACTCATAGCAAAGTCCGCAGAGGCTAAAGCTGCAGGGCAATCCTCCGGGGCCTACGAGGTCTTAGTAGAGAAGGCGATCATCTCGGAGGGGCCAACCCCCGACCAGTGTCAGGTGCTATGGCCGGACTACATGCCCTACGAGAAGCTTGTGGGCATCCGTCACGAACAGGGTCCGGCCATCTTCTCCCTACAGTATCAGTGTTCGGCAGAGGGGGCGTCCTTGGAGGGTGCGGTCTTCAATCATGCTGACTTTAGGATACTTACCGAGGACACTCAGAAGGCCAGGAAGCAATGCGTGTACGTTGCCCAAGGGTGGGACTTGGCAACCGAGGGGAAGGATCTGAAGGGCGAGGTTGTAGGGGAGGAGATCCGCACCAACTACACCGCCTGCGTAACAGTAGGATTGACCAAGGACAACGAGTTCATCGTGCTCGACTGGTACCGTGGCCGACCGGGTTTGATCGGTCAGGTAGAAGAGGTTCAGGCACAGGCTGCCAAGTGGGACCCGGACGTTGTCGTGATGGAGAGCGTGGCCTATCAGAATATCCTAACGCAATACATGCGTAAGAGCACAGGACTACCGATCGTCCCCGTGATACCCCAGCGGGACAAGGTGGCTAGGGCATGGAGGCTGCAACCATACGTCGAGGAGAAGCGGGTGCTGATTCCTCTAGCCCACATCGGGCTAAGGGACATCTTGAGCTCGTTCCCATTGGGAGAGGAAGATGACTCCGTAGACGCCTGGATGCACGCGATGGACCGCGTGGTGATGTTCGCACGCGGGAAACAAACGGGGCTTATCCGAAAGGGACTCGGTCAGCAACGGAGGGGCATGTGAACGCGGAGAACATGCAAGAACCTACGGAGGAGGAGCTTTCAGACGATGCACTTCGTGTCCGGGCGCTCGTGGCGGATCGGAAACGACTGGGATACAAGGGAGGGCGCAAGCCGACCACTCACCTCAATGAACTCATCAAGGCAATAGATGCTCTGGGAAGGGAACCGACAGAAGATGAGATCCGCAGGCTGGCGTGGCGGTTCTCGGAGACATATACGGTCGTGGAAACAGCGGTGAAGTTCAGACGGGAGAGGACTCGCCACGGAGCCAAGCGTCTTGGCTCCAAGCAGCAAGTGAACTGTGGAGGTGGCAATGAAGTCTGAGGGTGCAATCCTGATCGAGGTCAACGGCGTGAGCTACCTAGCATTCCCTATCACTACAGGAGAGCCAGCAGAGCAAGGCTGGGCCCCATGCCCCCTGTGTGGAGGGGAGGTGCGGAGAGGCGAGCAAAGGGTGCGGATCGTGGAGGAAAACCGGGAGACGGTGTACCCGTCCGTTGACTGCAACTGTGGCCTGAGCCTATGCGCACCAACCGAACAGGAGCTTTACCGGAGATGGCATAGGAGAGCACGATGACCGGCCTGACGGTATCCCTGTTCCGACGGCTTCGGAGGAAGCGGTGGCGATGTGACATCGTTGCCTGGATGCGGGACGACAAGAAGCTGACCTTTCACAACGTTCTCCGCGTGAGCAAGGTTCGATGGGACAAGGGCGAAAACGCCACCGCTCTGAAGATCATCTGGTCGGATTCCAATGAGCACGTGGGATATGTACCGATGGACGGTATCCGAACGCTAACGGAGCTATGGACACCGAGGTCGCCGCTTCGCAATGTTCGGGATCGGATAGGCATGTAGGAGGACAAAGATGCCAGAGGGCGTGGAACAGTTATCGGCCAGGGTTCTCTCTGGTAAAGACCTGCAAGACATCGGTGCCCTGTGCGCTCGGTGGGACCTCTTCTTTGAGGCAAGCCATGGCAACTTGGATGCCGTGTACGAAGCGTTCCATGAGCGCTGCGTGAGAGAAGGCATGGTATTCCCGCGCCAGCGGTTCGTGTACCTGAACAAGATCGCTACCATCGTTCGGAAGAGGGCAGAGACTATCCCGTCGGAGTTTCAGTTCACCGCAGAGAACTACCCGGCAGTACAGGCATGGCTTGATGAGTGGGCGAACAGCCCGTCATTCGGTAGAGGGGAGAACCTCTGGGCGTCCTTGCCGGGGTGGAATCTATGGCTTGAGCGTCACGGGAATCTCATCCTAACGATCAGCCGGGTGGGCGGGCAGGTATACGTGACGTGGAGATCGCCCCGTGGCGCAAACGTCTACGTTGACCCGGACGATACCACGAAGGAGATGGCGTGGAGCTTTGAGTGGACAGAGACTGCCGAGACAGCCTCCCCGGAGGGTGGAGGTACCCAGCGTATTGTGAAGAGGGTTCGGGAATGGATTGACACTAACATATGGCAGCGGTACGAGGACGGCGAGCTGGTCTGGGAGAACGTGCACAACCTAGGCTGGCTACCCGTAGTCCATGTCGCCGTGAACGGGCGGGAGGGATCACCCTGGGGCCAGTCCGTGATCGAGGAGTTGATCGAGCCCCAGCTCATGCTCGCAGCCGTTTGGTCAACGATCAGAGAGGTGAACGTGTGGGCCGGGTGGCCCGCATTCGCAGGGTCTGTGGATCCTACCCTGGCCGACCTATCGCCTGGTGGGTACTCGGTTGATCCCGAGTCAACCTTGAGAGCAATCACGTGGCCCACGAACATCGGAAGCCTGCAATCGGAACAAGAGCAGTACATCCAAGACCTCTACGAGAAGGGGCGGGTCACCTACAAGGGGCCCGAGGCCCTGACCGCAGCCGGTAGCATCCCAAGCGGGAAGGCGATTCTCATGCTGACCCAGGACGGGATTCAGTACGTCCAGGGCGTTGTGGGGGTGCTGGAGGAGAAGATGGCCGAGCTTCTCTACAAGGGGGCCGCTCTAGCCGGGAAGGTTCGGTACAACTCCGAGAATAGACCTGTAAGCGTCAGCTACCCGCCGATCAAGACGGACGATCAGCAAACAGTGACTGCCAGGGCGCAATTGCTACTTATGGCGCATGAGAAGAGGATTCTGACCCGGAAGAGGACGATCCAAGCCCTCTTGGAACTCGGTGTACTACCGTTTGAGGAGAGCCCTGATGACCTCGTGAGGGAGGTAGAGCAAGAGGATGCTGCAGGGTTCGCGGAGATGGCGACAATGATGGGTATGAACATGGGAGGAGAGGCATGACAGTATCGGGCTGCAATGGCATCGTCGGGGAGCTTGAGGTCAAACTGGCGGAATGCCATCTGGAGCTTGTCGAGGCCTTGGAGACTCTTCTCGTGAGCTGTTCACACGAAGAGGACGGTTGGCTCGACACGATGGGGCATCCCGGTGCGGTGTGGGCTGGGGAGAGGCTTGTGGGAATGGGCCTGTGGGAGCGAAGGACCTTCTTCAAGGGAGGCGCGGGGATGGACCGGCAGTGGTACCGTAAAATTGCAGGTCCTGATATGGGGCAATACAGGGGGTGAGAACGGTGCAGTTCGTGCTGATGGGAGCGGGGATCGTTACGAGCCTGGTGGGGACCGGGCTCAAGGAAAAGATCGTGGACAGGATCGGAGTGGTGGTCTTCGCCATTGGGTTTGTCTGGTGGGTGGCCACGTGGTTGTGAGGCGTGCCAAGGAGGCGAGATGGACATCCTGCTCATGGTGGCGGGTGCGGTCGTGTGGTACCTCGGAAAGAAGGGTGAGAGCACGGCCCTCCGCGTGCTCGGTGGGCTAATCATCGCGGCGGGCGGGGTATGGGCCGTGTGTGGCTTGATCGTAGGATGTTCTATCATGGCAACCCTATAGAGGAATCGTGGGCGTCAACGCACTGATCGCAAAGCAGGTTCTTCTTCGGCGGGCCAAGATGGTCCGTGTGGAGAACCGCGTGGTACAAGAGCTTCTGGACAAGATGGCGGAGGTCCGGGGCCGTGTCATGGACGGGCTGGCCTCCATGGAGTCATCTCCAAGCGCTGTACCTCTTGGGAAAGCTACGATTGACCTGGCGTTCAAGACCGGTCAGAAGGAGATCACGAGTCTCCTGAGCGAAAGACTCTCCGAGATCGCTTCCGCAGAGTATGCGTTTCAACTCCGGACGCTCACCAGGTATATCCCAGAGGGGGCGAGGGCTCGGGTGATGGGTGGCGAGTTCAACCGTGAGCTGCTCCGTGTCCCGGTCGGTGGGGTAACCTACGAGGAGGCCGTCGGCAGGATGTTCGATCGGCTAAAGGTCGGGGTGGACACCGAGGTGCGACGGTCGTGGGCGGAGGGGTTCCAGAAGGCCCTGGAACGTGGAGAGAGCCC
>MTKZ01000892.1_pt2 | contig 12641 bp, 7 predicted proteins | sample 1042781 | NCBI WGS metagenome assembly MTKZ01 (sample SAMN06212207, study PRJNA360539) | anaerobic digester metagenome | biome: Wastewater treatment plant; material: sludge; isolation source: anaerobic digester fed with sludge from wastewater treatment plant | place: Denmark: WWTP Viborg ...
GGCGTCGTCGCAGTCGGCATCGTCGCGAGCATCGCCATCGCACCGGCGGCCGCGACCGCGAGCGACACGCCGCAGACGGGGTCCAGCTTCGCCGAGGCGCGGTTCCTCGACGGCACCCTGCTCGGCGGCGACCTCGCCTCGGTCGTCGCGCTGCGACCGGCCACGGCGAGCACCCGCGGCGACGGATCCGTGGTCGAGCAGAGCAACCCGCTCGCGGCGACGATCCTCGACGCGATCACGATCGCGCCGGGGCCGATCGTCCTCGCCGAGGGGGCGCCGGGCGCCGACGTCGGCGTGCTCGGCCAGTACGCGATCGCGCGACCGGACGGCAGCTCGTACGCCGTGACGGGCGCGGTGGGATCCGATGGGGCCGTCGCGATCAGCCCCGCGGCCGGCACGACCGCCTCGATCGACCTCGGCGCCCTGCTCGGCGACTCGATCGCGGCCGAGCTCGCCGACCTCCGGCTCGAGATCCGCGGGATCGCCGCGGAGGCGACGGCCCGGCTCGACGAGGTGAGCGGCGACTACGCGCTCGCCGATGCTCGTCTGCTGCTGACCGTGCCCGCGGTGGCCTCGGCGCCCGATCGCGCGGTCGCCGCCCTCGGCCCCGTGCAGCAGACCCTCGCGGACCTGGGCGGCCCGACCGGGGCCATCGCCCGCGCCCTCGACGGCGTGCTGGTCGGCCGCAACGGCGCGCTCGGCATCCTCGGCGTCGCGAACGTCGACGTCGGCGTGAGCGCCGACATCGCGGGCATCGTCGACGCGGTGAGCGGCACCGTCCTCTCCGACCGGGCGCTCACGATCGACCTCGGCACCGGGACGATCTCCGTCGACCTCGCCGCGCTGCCCTCCGGCGCCGGCCTCGAGGACCTCGCCCCCGGCACCGAGCTGCTGAGCACCCCCGTCGTCCGGGACATCGGCAACGGCGTCCAGCGGCTGCTGGGCGGCTGGGCCGACGACCTCGAGCGGTCGCTGCTCGCGGCGCTGCGGGCGACGAGCGTCTCGGCGAGCGTGAGCCTCAGCGTCCTCGACGAGGTGCGCACCGGCGACCGGGTCGTCGAGACCCTCCGCAGCGTCACCCAGGTCGTGGACCGGGTCACCGGCCGGGTGCTCGGGATCCTCGACCCGCAGACCGGGACGGTCACCAGCCTCGTCTCCGGCATCAGCGGCGAGTCGCTGCAGCGCGTCCTCGGCGGGGTCGACGGCCTGCTCGCTCAGCTGCTCGGGCTCGGCAACGGCGTCGTCACGCGCGTGGTCACCGAGGTCGACCAGACCCTCGAGCCGGTCTTCTCGCTGCTGGAGACCCGCGTCGACGTGCGGCTGAACGGGACGCTCGCGCAGTTCCAGGACGGCGGCGTCGCGGCCAGCGCCGACCTGCTCGTGCTCGGCACCCCCGTCTCCCTCGACGCGGCGCTGCTCGTCGGCCCCGTCGGCGACGTGCTCGTCGGATCGCTGCTCGGCGACGGCGGGGCGCTCGACCGGGTCGTCGCGGCGCTCGACGCCGACGTGCTCGGCCCCGTCGCGGCGGCGCTCGGATCCGGCGATGCCGGCGCCGGGGGAGTCGCGGGCCTGCTCTCCGGCCTCGTCTCGCTCCGCGCGAACGTGCAGCAGCTCGACCGCCTGCCGGGCGGCGGGGTCGTGTTCACGCAGACCGCGCTGCGCGTCTCGGTGCTCGGCGGCGGCCTGGCCACGCTCGACCTCGCGAACGCGACGGTCGGCCCCAACTCGGCCGGCTCCAGTGGGCCCGGCGGACCCGGTGGCCCGGGCGGCCCCGGGGGAGTCGGCGGAGGCTGGGCCGGGCTGGCCTCGACGGGCCTGCCGCTCGCGCTGCTCGCGCTGCTCGGGGCCCTGGTCGCCCTGCTCGCGGGCGCCCTCCTGCTGCGGCGTCACCTCTCCGCCGGGACGGACCTGCCCGCCGGGGCGGGNNGGCGAAGCCTCCCGTCCCGCTCGGTGCGGGGCCGCCGGAGATCCCGTGCGGCCCCGCACCGTGTTTTGCCCTTCGGGGAAAGAACGGCGATCCTTGCGCGCATCTGCGGGTCGGAGGTCCCGCATCCTCCCCATACTCTCGAGACATGAGCGCGAGGATGCCCGGTGAGCCGGCCGTCCCGCGCGCGGTGTTCTTCGTCTCGGACTCCACGGGCATCACCGCCGAGACCCTCGGCAGCGCGCTGCTGGCGAACTTCGGCGAGGTCGCGTTCCTGCGCCGCACCGTGCCCTTCGTCGACACGGAGGAGGCGGCGAGGTCGCTGCTGGCCGACGTCGAGCGGGCCGCCGCGACGGGAGAGCGTCCGATCCTCTTCACCACGGTCAAGAATCCCCGCCTGCGCGGCATCCTCGGCGAGTCCGCCGACGCCGTCGTCATCGACCTGCTCGCCGGCCACCTCGCCGAGCTCGAGGCCGCCCTCGGCGCGACCGCCTCGGAGCAGTTCGGCCAGTACCACCGGGTGGGCGACCCGCACCGCTACTTCGACCGGATGCGCGCGGTGGAGTACGCGATCGAGCACGACGACGGGCAGAGCGCCCGCGCCCTCGAGCACGCCGAGCTGATCATCGTCGCGCCGAGCCGCTGCGGCAAGACGCCCACGACGATGTACCTCGCCCTGCANNAAATACCTCGCCCTGCAGTACGGCCTCCTCGTCGCCAACTACCCGCTCACCGACGAGGACTTCCCGGAGGACGGGACGCGGGAGGGCCTGCCGCCGCGGATCGCGCCGTACGCGCAGCGCTGCTTCGGCCTCACCACGACCCCGCTGCGGCTCAGCCAGGTGCGCCAGGAGCGCCGTCCGGACTCGCGCTACGCGAGCCTCGCGCAGTGCACCCTCGAGCTGCGCCGCGCCGAGGAGCTCTACCGCCGGTGCGGCATCCCGTTCCTGAACTCCGCGACGAGGAGCGTCGAGGAGATGTCCGCCGTCATCACGCACACCCTGCGCCTGCGCTCCTGAGCGCGGCGACGATCGAAAGGCCGGCCATGACCCGCATCCTCTGGTTCGACGAGATCGGCATGGCCGATCTGCCCCAGGTCGGCGGCAAGAACGCCTCGCTCGGCGAGATGGTCTCCCGCCTCGGCGACGCGGGCATCCGCGTGCCCGGCGGCTTCGCGACGACCGCGGACGCCTACCGCGACTTCCTCGCCCACGACGGCCTCGCCGAGCGCATCGACGCGCTCGTCGGCCCGCTCGACGTCGAGGACGTCGCGGCGCTCACCCGCGCCGGGGCGACCGTGCGGGCGTGGATCGAGGCCCAGCCGTTCCCCGCCGAGCTCGAGGAGGACATCCGCGCCGCCTACGCCGCCCTCATCGAGCGCGACGCGGACCCGGAGTCGGTGACCTGGGCGGTGCGCTCGTCGGCGACCGCCGAGGACCTGCCGGACGCCTCCTGCGCCGGCCAGCAGGAGACCTACCTCAACATCGGCGGCGTCGAGAACGTGCTCGCGGCCGTCAGGCACGTGTTCGCCTCGCTCTACAACGACCGCGCGATCGCCTACCGCGTGCACCACGGCTTCGACCACGGCGAGGTCGCCCTCTCCGCCGGCGTGCAGCGGATGGTCCGGGCCGACATCGGCGCCTCCGGGGTCATGTTCACCGTCGACACCGAGTCCGGCTTCGACCGCGCGGTGTTCGTCACGAGCGCGTACGGGCTCGGCGAGGCCGTCGTGCAGGGTGCGGTGAACCCGGACGAGTTCTACGTCTCCAAGCCCGGCCTGCGCGCGGGGCGGCCGGCGATCCTCACCCGGACCCTGGGGGAGAAGGCCGTGGCGATGCGGTACGCCGGCGGCGTCGACGTCGGCGGCAGCACGGTGTTCGAGGACGTCCCCGCGGCCGATCGGCGCCGCTTCAGCATCGACGACGCGGAGGTGGAGGAGCTCGCCCGGCACGCCGTGACCACCGAGGAGCACTACGGCCGGCCGATGGACATCGAGTGGGCGCGCGACGGCGTCGACGGCCTGCTCTACATCCTGCAGGCGCGCCCGGAGACGGTCGTCTCGCGCGCCGACGGCAACGTGCGCCGCCGCTTCGTGCTGCGCGAGCGCGGCGAGGTGCTCTCGACGGGCCGCGCGATCGGCCAGAGGATCGGATCCGGCCCCATCGCCGTGCTGCGCACCCTCGCCGACATGGAGGGCTTCACCCCGGGCGACGTCCTCGTCGCGGACATGACGGATCCCGACTGGGAGCCGATCATGAAGCGGGCCTCGGCGATCGTCACCGACCGCGGCGGCCGCACCTGCCACGCGGCGATCATCGCCCGCGAGCTCGGCATCCCCGCCGTCGTCGGCACGGGTGACGCGACGCGGTCCCTCGTGCCGGGGGAGCCCGTGACGGTGTCCTGCGCCGAGGGCGACGACGGGTTCGTCTACCGCGGCGGCCTCGCCTTCACCGAGGAGGAGACGCGGCTGGACGCGATGCCGCCGATCCCCGTGAAGATCATGATGAACGTCGGCACCCCGGACCAGGCGTTCTCCTTCTCCCGGCTGCCGAACCACGGCGTCGGGCTCGCCCGGCTCGAGTTCGTCATCAACCGCCAGATCGGCATCCACCCCCGCGCCCTGCTCGAGCACGACGCGCTGCCGGAGCCGCTGCGGAGCGAGGTCGACGAGCGGATCGCCGCCTACCCCTCCGCGCGGGAGTTCTTCGTGCGCCGCGTCGCCGAGGGCGTCTCGACGATCGCGGCGGCCTTCGATCCCGAGCCCGTCATCGTGCGGATGAGCGACTTCAAGTCGAACGAGTACGCGAACCTGCTCGGCGGAGACCGCTACGAGCCGCACGAGGAGAACCCGATGATCGGCTACCGCGGCGCCTCGCGGTACGTCTCGCCGGAGTTCGCGGAGTGCTTCGCGATGGAGTGCGAGGCGATCCGGTTCGTGCGCGACGAGATGGGCCTGACCAACGTGCGCCTGATGATCCCCTTCGTGCGCACGGTGGCCGAGGCCCGCGCGGTGATCGAGCTGCTCGCCGAGCACGGGCTGCGCCGCGGCGAGAACGGCCTGCAGGTCGTGATGATGTGCGAGGTGCCCTCGAACGCGCTGCTCGCCGACGCCTTCCTCGACCACTTCGACGGCTTCTCGATCGGCAGCAACGACCTCACGCAGCTGACCCTCGGCCTCGATCGCGACTCCGCGCTGGTCTCCGCCGCGTTCGACGAGCGCGACCCGGCGGTGCTCGCCCTGATGGAGCGGGCCATCGAGGCCTGCCAGCGTCGCGGGAAGTACATCGGGATCTGCGNNGACAGGGCCCCTCCGACCACCCGGACCTCGCAGCGTGGCTGCTGCAGCGGGGCATCGAGTCGATCTCGCTGAACCCGGACACCGTCGTGGAGACGTGGCTGAGCCTCGCCGCGGCGGGATCCCGGTAGCGGTCCATCCCGGTATCGATCCATCCCGATAGCGGGACCGCGCGGTCCCGGCATGGGGTAGCCTGGAGTGTCGCATCTGCGATGTTTTCGCCTGCCCGGCGAGCCCCGCGCACAGCCGCACGCGCTCGACGGGCCCGACCATGTCCAGTCCGGAGCACCCACTACATGACCATCACCACGACCGACTCGGCGCCCAAGCAGATCGCCATCAACGACATCGGCTCTGCTGAAGACTTCCTCGCCGCGGTCGAGAAGACCCTCAAGTTCTTCAACGACGGCGACCTCATCGAGGGCACCGTCGTGAAGATCGACCGCGACGAGGTCCTCCTCGACGTCGGCTACAAGACCGAGGGCGTCATCCCCTCGCGCGAGCTCTCCATCAAGCACGACGTCGACCCCTCCGAGGTCGTCGAGGTCGGCGACACCGTCGAGGCCCTCGTCCTTCAGAAGGAGGACAAGGAGGGTCGCCTCATCCTGTCCAAGAAGCGCGCCCAGTACGAGCGCGCCTGGGGCGATGTGGAGAAGATCAAGGAGGCCGACGGCGTCGTCACCGGCAAGGTGATCGAGGTCGTCAAGGGCGGTCTCATCGTCGACATCGGGCTGCGCGGCTTCCTGCCGGCGTCGCTCATCGAGCTGCGCCGCGTCCGCGACCTCACCCCGTACCTGGACCAGGAGATCGAGGCGAAGATCCTCGAGCTCGACAAGAACCGCAACAACGTGGTCCTGTCCCGCCGTGCGCTGCTCGAGCAGACGCAGTCCGAGTCGCGCTCGACGTTCCTCGCGAACCTCAAGCCGGGCCAGATCCGCAAGGGCATCGTCTCCTCGATCGTCAACTTCGGCGCCTTCGTGGACCTGGGCGGCGTGGACGGCCTCGTGCACGTCTCCGAGCTGTCCTGGAAGCACATCGAGCACGCCTCCGAGGTCGTCGAGGTCGGCCAGGAGGTCACCGTCGAGGTGCTCTCCGTCGAGCTCGACCGCGAGCGGGTCTCCCTGTCGCTCAAGGCGACGCAGGAGGACCCGTGGCAGGTCTTCGCCCGCACGCACCGCTTCGGCCAGGTCGCGCCCGGCAAGGTCACCAAGCTCGTCCCGTTCGGCGCCTTCGTGCGCGTCGCGGACGGCATCGAGGGCCTCGTGCACATCTCGGAGCTCTCCGGCGAGCACGTCGAGCTCGCGGAGCAGGTCGTGTCGGTCGGCGAGGAGGTCTTCGTCAAGATCATCGACATCGACCTCGAGCGCCGTCGCATCTCCCTCTCGCTCAAGCAGGCGAACGAGGGCGTCGACCCCGAGGGCACCGAGTTCGACCCGGCGGTCTACGGCCTCGCCGAGTACGACGAGCACGGCGAGTACAAGTACCCGGAGGGCTTCGACCCGACCTCGGGCGAGTGGCTCGAGGGCTTCCAGACGCAGCGCGAGAAGTGGGAGCAGGACTACCTCGCGGCGCAGCAGCGCTGGGAGGCCCACAAGGCCCAGGTCTCCGCGGCGCGCACGCGCTCGGCGGAGATCGCGGCCGAGTCGCCCGCCTCGTTCTCCACCGAGGCCAGCGGCTCGCGCGGCACCCTCGCCGACAACGAGGCGCTCGCCGCGCTTCGCGAGAAGTTCAACAACTGAGCCGAGCGCTCACGCACGACGAGCGGGGCCGGTCCTTCGGGACCGGCCCCGCTCCCGTCCGTCCCCGTGACTGTTCCTATTTCCGACAGATTGCGTCACTTTCTCGACGTAATCGGTCGGAAATGGCCACAGTTGCGGCCGGCGAGGGGATGCGGATGCCGGTCAGGCGGGGGAGGTCCGCACCGCCTCGCGTTCGGCCTTCCGGCGCTTCGCCCGCGATCGGGCGACGAGGATCGCGACGATCAGCCCCGCGACGCCGAGGATGACGAGGATCGGCAGGACGATCGCGAAGACGCTCAGCAACACCGCGCCGATGTCCTCCGCCGTCGAGGCGACGGGGGCGCCGGCGCCCACGGTGGCCGTGTTGATGACGGGTCGCGCCGTCGCCTTGAAGAAATGCGTCCCGAGGGCGAGGACGACGCCGATCGCGACGGGGATCCACACGTTCGAGGTGAAGAACGAGGCGGGATCGGTGACGACCGCGGTCTGCGTGCCGGATCCCGTGCCGAAGGCGATGCCGCCGGCGACGGGCCGGATGAAGGTCTGCACGACGTCGTTGATCGAGTCGACCGCCGGGATCTTGTCGGCGACGAACTCCACGAGCAGCAGCACCCCGAGGATGCCGAGCACCCACTCGTTCTCGAGCCACTGCCATCCGGCCGGCAGCTCGACGAAGTCGATGAAGCGGCCCGCGAGGCCGAGCACGAGCAGCGGGATGTAGGCGTTCAGGCCCGCGGCGACGGCGAGGCCCGTACCGGCGAGCGCTTCGAACATGGTCCCTCCGATCGCGACGATAGCATGCGGTCATGCGCGTGTACGGCCTCACCGGGGGCATCGCCTCGGGCAAGTCCCTCGTCGCCGATCGGCTCGCCGAGCACGGCGCGGTCGTGGTCGACGCCGACGTCCTCTCGCGGGAGGCCGTCGCCCCCGGCTCGCCCGGCCTCGCCGCGATCGCGGAGGCCTTCGGCCCCGGAGTGATCGCCGACGACGGCTCGCTGGACCGCGCGGCGATGGGCGCGCTGATCTTCGCGGATCTCGAGGCCCGCGAGCGGCTCAACGCGATCGTCCACCCGGAGGTCCGCCGGCTCGGCGAGGAGCGCATCGTCGCGGCCGCGGAGGCCGATCCCGACGCGATCGTCGTCTATNNTCGAGGCCGGTCCGCCCCGGCGGGCGGGGTTCGAGGGCGTCATCGTCGTCGTCGCCGACGAGGCCGAGCGCATCCGCCGGATGGTCGAGCACCGCGGCCTGACGCAGGCGCAGGCGCGCGCGCGGATCGCCGCGCAGGCCACGGACGCGGACCGGCTCGCGATCGCCACGCACGTCGTGGACAACACCGGCTCGGTGGACGAGACGCTCGCGCGGGTCGACGCGCTGTGGGCCGAGCTCGCCTGAGCCCCAGCCCGATGTCGGCGGCCGCGCGTAGCCTTGACGCATGACCGCGACCCGATCCGTGCGCCCCTTCGAGGTCGTCAGCGAGTACGCCCCGAGCGGGGACCAGCCGCAGGCGATCCGCGAGCTCGCCGCGCGCATCAACGCGGGGGAGACCGACGTGGTGCTGCTCGGCGCGACGGGCACCGGCAAGTCGGCGACGACGGCGTGGCTCATCGAGCAGGTGCAGCGGCCGACCCTCGTGCTCTCGCACAACAAGACGCTCGCCGCGCAGCTGGCCAACGAGTTCCGCGAGCTCATGCCGAACAACGCCGTCGAGTACTTCGTGAGCTACTACGACTACTACCAGCCCGAGGCCTACGTGCCGCAGACGGACACCTTCATCGAGAAGGACTCCTCGATCAACGAGGAGGTCGAGCGGCTGCGCCACTCCACGACGAACTCGCTGCTGTCGCGGCGCGACGTCGTCGTCGTCTCGACCGTGTCGTGCATCTACGGCCTCGGCGCCGCCGAGGACTACCTCGCCGCGATGGTGCCGCTGCACGTCGGCGACCGGATCGGGCGCGAGGAGCTCATCCACCGCTTCATCGACATGCAGTACAACCGCAACGACTACGACTTCTCCCGCGGCACCTTCCGCGTGCGCGGCGACACGATCGAGATCATCCCCACCTACGAGGAGCTCGCCGTGCGCATCGAGATGTTCGGCGACGAGATCGAGGCGCTGTACTCGCTGCATCCGCTCACGGGCCAGGTGGTCGCCAGGCTCGATGCGGTGTCGATCTTCCCCGGCACGCACTACGCGGCGAGCCCGCAGACCATCCGCCGCGCGATCGGCTCCATCCAGGAGGAGCTCGGCGAGCGGCTGGGCGAGCTGGAGCGGCAGAGCAAGCTGCTCGAGGCGCAGCGCCTGAGGATGCGCACGACCTTCGACATCGAGATGCTCGAGCAGCTGGGCTTCTGCAACGGCATCGAGAACTACTCGCGCCACATCGACGGGAGGCAGCCGGGCGAGGCGCCGCACTGCCTGCTCGACTACTTCCCCGAGGACTTCCTCGTCGTCATCGACGAGTCGCACGTGACGGTGCCGCAGATCGGCGCGATGTACGAGGGCGACGCCTCGCGCAAGCGCACGCTCGTCGAGCACGGCTTCCGGCTGCCGAGCGCGCTCGACAACCGACCGCTGAAGTGGGAGGAGTTCCTGCAGCGCGTCGGCCAGAAGGTCTACCTCTCGGCGACCCCGGGCCGCTACGAGCTCGGGATGGCCGGCGACGCGATCGTCGAGCAGGTCATCCGGCCGACGGGCCTCGTCGACCCGGAGATCGTCGTGAAGCCCTCGAAGGGGCAGATCGACGACCTGCTCGAGCAGATCCGCCTCCGCGTCGACCGCAACGAGCGCGTGCTCGTCACGACGCTGACCAAGAAGATGGCGGAGGAGCTCACCGAGTACCTCGGCGAGCACGGGGTGCGGGTGCGCTACCTGCACTCGGACGTCGACACGCTGCGCCGCGTCGAGCTGCTCACCGAGCTGCGGCAGGGCGTCTACGACGTGCTCGTGGGCATCAACCTGCTGCGCGAGGGCCTCGACCTGCCGGAGGTCTCGCTCGTGGCGATCCTCGACGCGGACAAGGAGGGCTTCCTGCGCTCGGGCACCTCCCTCATCCAGACGATCGGGCGCGCCGCCCGCAACGTCTCGGGCGAGGTGCACATGTACGCCGACACGATCACGGACTCGATGGCGCTGGCGATCGACGAGACGAACCGCCGTCGCGAGAAGCAGATCGCCTACAACACCGAGAACGGGATCGACCCGCAGCCGCTGCGCAAGCGCATCGCCGACATCACGGACGTGCTCGCCCGCGAGCAGGAGGACACGGCGAGGCTGCTCGCCGGCAAGTCGGATGCCAGCCGCAAGCGCCAGCCGACGCCGAGCCTGCGCCGCGAGGGCGTGGGGGCGCAGGGCGCAGCGCAGCTCGAGGCCGTCATCGCCGACCTCAACGAGCAGATGCTCGCCGCGGCCGCCGAGCTCAAGTTCGAGCTCGCCGGCCGGCTGCGCGACGAGCTGTCCGAGGTGAAGAAGGAGCTGCGGCAGATGGAGGCGGCGGGCCACGTCCGCTGAGTCGCCGCCTCCGAGACGCCGATCTCCGCTGACGACGTCACCCTCATCGACGCCGTGCTCGTCCTCAGCGATGCCGCGCAGCAGCAGCACCGCCTCCCCGGCTCGCACACCCTGCAGTACTTCGCACGGTGTGCAGGCAGCAGACGCCGATGGATGCCTGCAGACCGTGCGAAGTACTGCGAGACGGGTGCGTTCCGGGCTCAGAGATGGGGGATGAGCCGGACCAGCGCGCCCTCGGGCACGGGGAACGGCAGCGTCACGCGCTCGTGCTCGCCGCCGACCGCCGAGGCGGCCCCGAACTCGTCGGAGCCGACGACGATCCCGTCGACGCTCGCCTCCGCGATCCGCACGGGCCGCTCCGCGCTGTCGGGCAGCCGCAGCGCCCACCGGTCGGCGAGGTAGCCGATCCCGAGCGCCTCGAGGGCCGCCTCGGCCTCGAGCCACTCGATCGGCCCCGCGGACGCCGCACGGCCGAGCAGGTCGTAGGGGCGCCATCCCTCGCCCTCGGCGGCGATCCAGCCGACCACCTCGCGATCCTCGCGCCGGTGCTCGATCCACCCCTCCGGAAGCATCCGGGAACCCTACCAGCCCCTCCGCCCGCGCTCGGGGCGAGGTGAATGCCGGTGGGGATGCGGGATTGGCTAGGCTGGGCGCGTGAGCGACAACGACGCCGCCGCGACCGCACCCGAGCGGGAGCACATCGGCACGCGCATCGGCCGGATCGCGGGCACCTGGTTCCCGCTCATCGTGCTCGGAGCGGGCGCCATGGCCGTCCTCGTCCCGGCGCCGTTCCTCGTGCTCCAGCCCGCGATCACCCCGCTGCTCATGGTCATCATGCTCGGGATGGGGATGACGCTGCAGGCCTCGGACTTCGCGATGGTCGTGCGCCGGCCCTTCCCGCTCGTCATCGGGATGCTCGCCCAGTTCCTGATCATGCCGCTGACGGCATGGGGCATCGTCACGGTGCTGAACCTCGACCCGATGATCGCCGTCGGCGTCATCCTCGTCGCCGCGGCCCCCGGCGGCACCGCCTCGAACGTGATGACCTACCTCTCCAAGGGCGACATGGCGCTCTCGGTCTCGATGACGACGGTGTCGACCCTCGTCGCCCCCATCATGACGCCCCTCATCGTGCTGCTGCTGGCGGGGTCCTATCTTCCGATCGACACGCTGGGGCTGTTCCTCTCGATCATCCAGATCGTCATCGTGCCGATCGTCGTCGGGGTGCTGCTGCGCCGGTTCCTGCCGAGGGTCGTGAAGGCGCTGACCGTCTGGATGCCGCTCGTCTCCGTCATCGGGATCACCCTCGTCGTGCTCGCGGTCGTCTCCGGCAGCGCGCAGACGATCCTCACGAGCGGGCTGCTCATCCTCGGCATCGTCATCGTGCTCAACGTGGTCGGCCTCCTGCTCGGCTACGTCGCGGCGCGCGCCGTCGGGCTCGACGAGTCCGCCCGCCGCGCGGTGAGCATCGAGGTCGGGATGCAGAACTCCGGGCTCGCCGCGGGCCTCGCCCGCCAGCACTTCAGCGCCGAGGCCGCGCTGCCGGCCGCGATCTTCTCGGTCTGGCACAACGTCTCCGGCTCCCTGCTGGCGAGCTACTGGTCGCGCCGGCCGCTGCCGCCGCGCACGACGGGCGCGGCCCCCGCCGAGCAGGAGCAGGAGTAGGGGAAAGCCCACCCGGATCGTGGTGATCGCCGCCTCCCGCTCGCGCTCCGGTGCGGCGATGCTGACGGGATGGCCTGTGGAAAGCTGATGTCATGATCCGACGCCGGTGGATCGCGCTCGGCGGTGCGGCGGTCGTGACGCTGCGCCTCGTCGGCGTCGCTCTCACGTTCGCGGCGACCGTCGTCGCGCTGGCGCTGCTGCTCGTCGTGGTCGGGGTCGTCCTCGTCCCGCTCTGCATCCGCGGGCTGCGAGCCCAGGCCGCGGGGCTCGCCGCGACGCACGCCCGCTTCACGGGGGTCGCGCCGCGCGTCCCCGAGCTCGCGGCGGAGGGCGCAGGAGACGGCCTCGTTGCGCACGCGCGGAGCACGCGATCGCTGCTCGCGGATCCTGCGGCCTGGCTGCTGCTGCGCTGGGCGGCGCTGGAGACCCTCGTCGGCATCGTCATCGCCGCGGCGCCCCTCGCCCTCATCGCCTGGGGCCTGCGCGGCCTCGTCGTCCTCCCCGCGCAGC
>MTKZ01002000.1_pt1 | contig 12639 bp, 6 predicted proteins | sample 1042781 | NCBI WGS metagenome assembly MTKZ01 (sample SAMN06212207, study PRJNA360539) | anaerobic digester metagenome | biome: Wastewater treatment plant; material: sludge; isolation source: anaerobic digester fed with sludge from wastewater treatment plant | place: Denmark: WWTP Viborg ...
CGTTATATCAACCGCAGGATTACTTTTTACAATCAACCCGCTTATCTCCGCTTTATAATCATCCTCTGATCCGGGACCGAGGTTTATTTCGCCGGATGTCCGTTTCAGTTCTCCATCCGGCTCATCCAGTGATTTGACGCTCATTTCGGGTCTGAATACCCGTCTCCTGCCTTCATCATTCAGAAGAGGTTCTGATATAACTGAGTTATCTGCCTTAACTTCAACGGCCTCAATTGCTATTGATCCTGATGCAAGTCCGGGTGTCGATACCATAACAGTTATCCTGCCAGCCGAACCATTGGATCTTATCACATTCGGCACCGGCATATCCCGATACCACACTCCCTTTGTCCGGTTTTGCCTGCTGACTTCCGGCTCATAAACCGAAGGTCCTGAAAGGATTGCCGGTCCTGTTACACTCCACTTTATCGTATTTGTCGCTCCGGACACATGGGTTCCTTCAGAATCAACGATATCTGCGGTAATTATTGCTACTGATCCCCTGTCGGCATTTATCTTATTGTGTGAACTTTTAAGAACGATCTTTGCCGGCTCTCCCGACCTGACTTTTCCAGGGATTAACCTGCCTGCTGATGTACTGTCTGCGGTATTTATAATTAGATTTTCAGCAGCATCCCATAAATCAATTTCAGTTATCGGTTCAGGAACAGCAATACCAAGCCATGGGTATTCCCGGTATCTGTTTTTCCCGCCGATCTGCACTCTCTCAGAACTCACATTATTGCTATTGTCAGTAAAATCCCGCCTGAAAGCCAGAGGGCTGGAGAAAATATCAGCAATTTTGTTATCGGTCAGAACTTCAGAACGAACTTGATATAAATAAGGATCATCAGGTGACCACAGATGAGGCTTCGCAACAGGCTTTAAGATCTGGTCGAACTTATATACTTGCTTCGGATTGATCTTTGCTTTTGATTTTATTACCTGAACATTTCTGTCAGAAGCATCTGTTATATAAGTATTAAGAATGCATTCCTTCGGTTCACTATAATCGTTTTGAACCAATGTAATGACCCTTACAACTCCCTCTTTTTCAGATACTGACGGAGTTGTTATAAGTACACCTCCCTCTTGTAAGGAGGACCCCTTTTTTTGTATATAAAGACTGTTCTTTAGAAGAAGATTTACATTGTTATGTATCCCGCCATAAATATTCGGATCACCTTTATCTGATGGGTCTTTTCCGGAATCATTTTCCCGGACATTTCTGACAGCAACAGCAAGGAGATTGTCATTACCCGGTATTATGAAATCGGTTAAGTTGAATTCAAATGCATCGTAGCCACCAGCATGTTCTCCAAGATAATTACCATTGATCCATACCCTGCAATATTTCTGAACCCCCGTAAATTCGACAAATACTTTCTTCCCGGAAGCAATTGTGTTAACAATAAAGTGTTTCCGGTACCAGCCCCAGCCGTTGGTCCAGTACGTATTGTCAGTACCGTCATTGCTTCTCATTAATGGATGAAATTCACCTGTTGTTTCATATGTATTCCAGGTATGAGGGATACTAACCGCAGGCCACCTGGAGTCATCAAATCCCGGTGATTCATATCCCTTATCCGCTTTCTCATCAGGGAAATAATTAAAGGTCCAGTTTGAATTAATGACCTTCTCATAACGTGGAGGTAAAGCTGGCTGAGATTGCTTTTTCTGTGAATAGCTGAATGGTACCCACAATAACAAAGATGTTAGCAGGACAACGACAGGTTTCATATTGCAGAATTTCGACAATAAAGTTAGTCAATGTTAATGTAATGACAAAAACTGAGGTTTAACGAANNGCCTTTGCGTCCTTTGCGTAACTCTTACCCTCCGTAGCCTTGGCGAAGGAGGGCTTTGCGTACTCTGCGGTTAAAATGACGTCCCGCTCCCGGTAGAAGGATGCGGATTAATTACTTATCATAATTGCCCGGATTTTCATCCTGCCATTCGTTTATTCCGTCGCGGATCCTGTTCCTGAAAGTCATAGTATCCGTGCAATGGTATGTCCATCCTGAAGCAGGATCGGTATACTTATACTTCAGGTAGATCTGTCTTTTCTGGAGCAGTTTGGCATTGTTATATGTACATTCGCCGTCGGGAGTAAAAGCAAATGCCGAACCCTCTGCTGCGCTCAGGATGATTTTGTTCCCTTTCTTAACAAGTTTCATCTGGGTTGCCGACGCTGTGGTTGCTGCCTTGTAATATCCATTACAGACTACTGTTGTGGGACCGGTGGTTGTCAGACTCCAAATCAGGTTTTCCTGCATGGGTACTGTGGTGTAATATTTCACTGTTGAGTCTGCTTTGCCGGGTCTCTCGATCCTTGCCGAGCCTCCATGCCAGTAATTACCGAAAAGCATATGTTCGAACATTGTACCGACCACATTGGATCGTTTGCTTTGGATAAGTGAATCGGCATCTGCACTATTTATGTAAAAAGGAAGCACATAGGTCGCAGTCCTGCAAGTTTTAAGAGAATCTTTCAGGTAATTAGCCGAATCGGCTTTTACAGTAATGGTTCCCGTATGAAATCCCGTTTCAATAACCATGGTCGTATTGTTCGACAACTGGTAGTGCGTAGTCGGTAACAATTCGAATGCGGTCACAGGGGCTGTCGGGTTTTTGATATGACCATGGGAAGCTGATTTCATCCTTGCAAGCAGCGCCGGAGTGATCAGTGCCGGATCAAGTGTAAAGCTCACATTACGATTGAATGTATTCTGCCGTACTCCCCCGAGTGTAGCGCCTACTTTAAACTTCATGCCCTCACCGACAACAAAGGTCCGGACATCCTGCTGGATCGGAAAATATATTGCGGTGTAGGGATAGTCTTTGAGATATTCTTCGTAGCATGAAACCATGACTATCGAAAGAACTATAAAAGCTATAATCTTTTTCATCATTTTTCCTTTTAGTGTTTTAGTTCCATGTCGGCCATCCTACGTTCTGAACTAGTTTGTCCATTCTGAGTATCTCATAATACGGGATCGGGTTATATGGTGATGGCAGTTTTCTCTCTTCCACCTGCCAGTTCAGATCATACTCATATTCTCCCGCAGCTGTTTCGGTTATATAGGCTCCGTGAACCGGCTGATTGATAACAGATTCCCAGTTACCCTGACCCGGAGCATCCCCCGTTGTCCAGCGGCGGAGATCATAGAACCTCATCCCCTCGAAGCAGGTCTCTATTCTGCGCTCGTTCCTGACGAAGTTTTCGAAATCTTCCCAGTTACCTGTTGATGCGATCTCATCGAGGTAGGGATCAGCAGACTTGAATCCCGGAACAGCATTGTCATAAGTGTTCCTGGCCCTCATATACTTAATGGCTGCTTTTGGAGTAAGGCCATAAAGCGCTGTGTTCGGATCCTTTGTCACGCGATTTGCAGCTTCGGCAAACGCAAGTACGAAATGTGCCCAGCGGTAAATGAATTTACTGTGAGGAGCATTTTTAACACTTGCATCCGACCAGTTGACATCCATATATACATATTTCTTTATATGGTAGTTTGTCCTGCTGTTATCTGATCGGCTTCCTGCTGCATCTTTTCCTTTACCGGATATTCCTTCATTCCAGTTTTCGAAAGTGTACATGGGTTTCTTTACATCTTCCAGTCTGTTGGCCTTTCTGGCATTGTGGAAAATTACAGAATAGAACCTCGGATCGCGATCCTTATAAGGATCATCCGGATCATATCCGCTTAGTTCGTGATCGATAGGATAACCATTTGCCATTCCAAATGAATTTACAAGCTCCTGTGTAGCACCAATCTCCCCATTACCCTGAAATCCGCCCGGATAGAACAATCTTTCCATATAGGTTTGTCCGGTAATGTATCGTGTGGAAAATACTATCTCAGGTGAGTTAGGATTGAACCAGTCTACCTTCCCGGTGGGTCTGAAGCTTGAGCCGCTTGATATCTGATCCACATTCAGCTTGAAATCAATCAGCTTCTTGGCATATCTGGCAGCACTGTCCCAGCGGGCAATATCTCCTGCGGGATTAAACCTCGGGCTTGCCCAGGTAAGATAAACGTTGGCTTTTATTGCCCACACGCCGGTGTCATCGAACCTGTTCCAGAATTTGCCTCCAAGGTAGGTCAGATCGGTATTGGCAGGATACAGAAAGTCCCTGTATGCAAGAGGCAGGTAGAACAATGCAGAATCGCAATCCTTGATTATCTGGGCAATACATTCGTCATAAGTATTACGGGCATAATTTATTTCTGAATAGGGATCAATAACATCGGTAATTATGGGGAATCCCAGCATTTTGCCGTCTGTTCCTTTCCCTCCGAACCTCTGCAGCAGATCCCATTCAAAATATGCACGGAGTGCAAAGGCCTCGCCCTGTAGCCTTTTTCTTACCTGGTCATTATATACGGCTTTTACCATAAACCTGGTATTGTAACCCCTCCTGTCTTTAAGGAAGATATTACATTGTGATATAGTCCGGTAATTACGGTCCCAGTAAGTTGCAAAAGGATCGTTCGAGGTTGTAAGGGCGTTAACTGCATACCTGCGTAAAGCATGGGCTGTATTTGTAATTACAGCATCATCAGTAACACCATCGAGGAATGCACCCTCATTATCATTATAGCATCTTTGTGAATTGGCTATCCCCGGAGCGGCAATATTGTCATAGCACCTGTTGATTATACCCTGTACCATATCCTGGTATTCCCAGATGTTCTCATTGTCATAATTACCGTTTGGCCATGGTTCAAGATAATCCTTGCAGGAGCTGATAAGGAGTATTAATGCTCCAAATAATATGATTCTTTTCTTCGTCTTCATAATAACAATCGATTTAGAAATTTAACTTAACTCCTCCGGAGAATGTCCTGAATAAAGGATAATATTCTACTCCCGAATTAATTGATTCAGGATCTACATCCTTCACTCCTGAAACAGTAAGAAGGTTGGCTCCCCTGATATAAACCCTGATTCCGCGGCTTCCCATGAATTTCAGCACATCGGCCGGAATTGTATAGGCAAGCTCCACATTCTGGATCTTGAAGAAATCTCCTTTTGTCAGCCAGAAATCAGAAGTAACAAAGTTATTGTTCACCTTGTAGTATGTAAGCCTCGGATAGGCACCTCCGATATTATCTCTAACAAAGTTGGAATAAGTATTCGGAGCATCATCACTCCATCCGTTCCAGAAGTATTCATTGGTAAGAGCGAGGTCATAAAAGGCTCTGCCGGCACCCAGAACGAACAGATCGAAGTTCTTATACTTCAATGATAAGTTTATTCCATAATACAGACGAGGAGAGGAATATCCGATAACCGCCTGGTCAGTCTCATCGACAAAACCATCTTTGTTGAGGTCGGCATACTTCAGGTCATCCTTGTGCAGTTCAGCATCAAAAAGCTGAACCGGTGTATTATTTCCGCCCTGAGCTTCTGCATCAGTTGCGAATTTCCCAAGGTACTGATAACCGAAGATGGCATCCGAAGCCTTTCCTGTCCTTATCTGGTAATCATTTCTGTACTGAGGCTCGTCGTATTTTACCCTCTTCCCTTTGGACGTAGTGGCATTTGCGCCAATAGTAAGTATTACGTTACCCACCTTATGAGTAAATGTAAGGTCTGTACCCAGGGCATTATATCTTGTCTGGTTGTAATTCTGATAAGGCCGGGTACCATTATATCCGGCAACGTAAGGCATATTCGATGTTGTCTGGGATAATGATCCATCTACCAGCCAGTTATAATATGTAACCCCAAGTGTTACCTTTTCATTGAACAGTACTGCATCAAATCCACCGTTTATTTCCGCTCTCTTTTCCCAGGTAAGAATCGGATTACCTGTTCTTGAAAGGTAAGCCCTGGTTACGGCAGCTTCGGTGGTTGTTCCGAACCAGCGGTTTGATGTATAGGGTCCGAAAGCATAAGGGGTTGATGTACTTGTAGTTGAAGTACTTGACCATCTGTCGACATCATAAAGGTTGGGGAAATATGTTTCGTTGCCGACAACTCCGCCCTGAACCCGAAGCTTCAGATAATTAAGAAAGTTACTGGCGGTAATGAGATCCTCTGTTACAACATATGCTCCTCCGACTGCCCAGTTAAGCATGCTGCGGTAATCTTTTGCGAAACTTGAGTTACCTGCATAATTGAGAACACCCTGGAACTGGTATTTATCCATAAGGTTATAATTAAGTGTTCCCAGCCAGCTCCTTTGTCTTTGAGGCTCTTCTATCCCGTTTATGTATGAAAGCGTCTGGTGATACATCGCAGCAGCCTGCAAATTACTGTTTGCAAAAGTTTTGTCATAGCTCAGCCTTTCATAGAACATCCACCTCTGGAAATAATAATCCATAAGCTTGTAATTGTCGGCCATTTTAAACAGTGAGTGTCCTGAATACCTGGTAATGCGATCCTCGAGGGTTTCTCCGTCCGGATTTTTTATTGTGTAAGCCAGATAATCGTTTGTTTTACCAACACGCACAGTATTATGAATGTTGAATCCAAAATAGGTTTCGGATTTAAGACCCTTAACAAAATTGCCTGCATCATAAATCAGTTTCAGGTTTGATGCCCCGGTCCTCCCTCTGTCGGTGTAATAACCCTGGTCGACCACATTTCCGATCAGGTTATTGGTATAAAGTGCACTCACACCATACCATGGAGTATTGCTCGATTCATCAAAATATGCCCAGATCGGATAAGCCACAGGAGGAACCGTATGAAGATCGTCCAGTATTGAAGGTAATTCGGTAAGTGTAAGTGTGGCATTACCTGTACCTTCTGTTGTATAATCAGGATCATATCCGTAGTTGGGTGATCTTCTGTAGGTAAGGTTACCGTAAAACCCGAACTGTGCGCTGAAATAATCATTGATCTTTACATTGACATTCTGACGGGCAGTGATCCTGTTATAGTCGGATTTTGCACCCAGATCAATTATATCTCCTTCACCTGCATACCCCAGATACGAATAATACTGGACAACATCATTCCCTCCGGAGGACGACATATTCACCCTTCTGAATTCCATTGTATTATCCAGGATCATGTCGGCAAAATCGGTACTTGGATTTTTAAGGCTGTAGCCGTCATTTTTTTCAAATGCCTTTATTTCATCACCGGTATATACAGCCGGAAGACCTTCATAGTATCTTGCCCTGTTGACAAGTCTTGCATATTCGGCGCCGGAAACATATCCCGGCATTCTGTCAACCGTGCTTACTCCGGTCTCAACATCAAAGTGCAGAGTCCTTTCATTCGGTACGCCTGTCTTGGTTTTTAAATAAAGGACACCTCCGGTTGCGGCCGGTCCGTACATTGCTGTGGAAAGAATACCTTTCATCAAAGTGGCAGATTCAATCTCGGCCGGCCCTATAACCATTTCCTGAAGTTCGGAAGGCATATCATTGATAATCACATAGGGCATCCCGTTGAATTTGTCAGTTGCATCATAATCATTCGACAGTCCCGAGAATTGCTGTAGTCCTTCCATTGGACTCAATCCGGGGGAGCCGTCAATTTCCCTGACATCGTACATTGAAGATATCCCTGTAAGCGAATTGCGGAGATCCGTTGAAGGGTAATGTGAAAAATAAGATCCGTCGACGACAACTTCCGAACCTGTAAGGTTACGTTTCCTCAAAGTTGTGAACGGCAGGGGAACAATATCTCCTGAAGTCATGTGAATTTTGCCCTGCAAAAGGATTACAGTCGGATTGGCAGCAAGATCAAGTACAATACCTGATTTCTTTTCAAACTTAAAAGCAGTTATTGTAACAACATCTTCAGGATAACCACTTAAGGAAACGGAACCATTAGCGTCGGTAAAAAGATGTGTAACTCCTTCGCCAACGACAACTGAAGCACCCGGTACCGGGGCTCCGGTTTCGTCCGTCACTTTAAGGGTAACATTAAACATCTGCCTGACTCTTTTCTCTTTCTGAACCTGACCGCTCACCGGTATTGCCAGTATTGCGATAAGGATAATCAGTCCGGCAAATCTGATTTTTTGGAATGATATATTTATAAATCTCATATACTTGTGTATTATATGGTTCAATTTACCAGACTGGATTAGCTACGAAAGTTTTCATTTTCAGAGCATCTGCATTCAGGAAGTACAGATAGTACATTCCTTCTTCCCATGCAGGCTGACGGTCTGCAGGAAGTGGAGTACGGAGATATTTGAATCCGTCGGGCCATTCAGGATCAGAAGTCTTCTGCGGAATGATCGCATATAGCGTACTTGACATCACCTGAGGCAGATCCATCCATCTGCGGACATCGTCATAATAGAACTGACCTTCAAATGAAAGCTCAATACAACGTTCATTTTTGATCCTTGGTCTTAGTGCTGCAGCAGATCCTGTAAATTCAGCTCTCACATCCGGCATTCCCGATTTAGTTCTTATCTTGTTGACAGCCTGCAATGCGGTCAATGTCGCACCCGGTGCAGTTCCATTAGGACCATAAGCTTCATTGACAGCTTCGGCATAATTAAGATAAAGCTCTGAAAGGCGGGACAGAGCGTCGGCCCATACACCTCCGATATTCTGCTGCTTGGTGCTGTTCCCAGCCCAGTGCTTTCTGAGAGCATATCCGGTATAAGTCCTTCCGTTATATGCTGTTGTAAGAAGTTCGGAAGGTTTATCTCCGTCCATATAAATATTTGCCTTGCCATCTGTCCAACCGGGAGCAGGACTGCCATTATATATTATATCGGTATAGAACCGCGGATCCCTGTTCTTGAACAACTGATGTTCGTCATATTCACCTGCCGCAGTTGCAGCTGCCCGGTCGGCTTCAGTATTAAGCGGCCAGCCGTTCTTTGTCTCATATTTGTCAACCCAGTTCTGTGTGGGATTAATCCCGGAGGCAGAGTTGTGTGCCATGAAATGTCCTCCCCACATTGTTGCTATCGCGCCGCTACCTCCTCCCCAGTTCCAGGTATAGTTGAAACTCATAACGCGTGTCCAGATACTCTCTTCGCATACGGGGGTACCATAATAATTAAGGTGCCTGTCATTACCACTTGGATCACTGAGGGGTAATATTCTCACGCCATTTGATTCAGCAATCTGAATTGCATCCCATGCGGCTGCAGCGGCTTTCTGCCAGTCGGCAGCCCCGTTCTTATTATTGAGCGGACTTGCTGCATAAAGCAATGCCCTTGCTTTATAGGCTTTTGCCGCCATACCGTTGGGACGGTACATCTCATAGGCATTATAATCAAGAGAACCTCTGGGATCACGACGTATTTTATCGCACAATTCAAAATAATAGTATGCCGAATCGAAATCCTGAACTACCTCCTGAAGATAATCGTTCTTCGGAAGCCGGGCCAGATCCCATGTTTCATCATATGGACCCATAACATAATCAAGATACGGGAAGGGTCCCCATAACCTGAAAAGAGTCCAGTGGAAGAATCCTCTCATAAAATAAGCCTGGCCGAGGAAATCATTTTTTACATCCTCAGTGATATCCTGAACCCTGTAAATATTCCGGATTGCCATATTGCAGATCCTTATATCATCAAAGCAGGCTCCAAGTACCGGACGTCTTGAACCATCAAAGCATAATTTACTTATAATAGTCTCCGACATATTTCCGCTCTTCCAGGCCTGCCCTTCCATGTAGCGGCCCTGGTCGCATGCATCAGTTGTTGAATTAATGCAGTACTTCTGATCCCAGCAGTCCATATAAAGCGGAGTGCAACAGGCGTAATTCCATGTATCGCGCCAACCGTTGTTATAATATTTTCTGCCATTATAAACAGCATCGAAAAAGAGCTTGAAGTTGGCATATTTGGTGAAAACAATATCTTCGGTAAGGCCCGATTCGGGAGCTTTGTCGAGATAGTCTTCAAGAAAACCGCATGAAGTGGCCATAAGCATGCTCATACCCACAATTAACAGCAGTATATAATGTTTTTTCATGATTACTGTCTTAATTATTAGAAATCAACTTTAATTCCACCCCGGAATGTTGTCATCTGGGGATAATATCCCTGATAAAAGTTCGTAGCCTCAGGGTCTCCCTCGATAAGAGGTGTAAATGTAAGCAGGTTGTTGCCGGTGGCATACACAACAAGGTTTCCGATTCCAAGTGACCTGTTCAAAGCAGCCGACCTTATTGTGTATCCTATATAAACATCCTTAAGCCTTAGATATGAGGCATTCCTGAAGTACCTGTCCTTAATGATGGCCTGGTATCCCCTGTCGGCTTCACCACCTCCCCATACAAGATTATCCTGGCTTGAGGATCCGCTATAGTGCATTGTCGCATGCGTTGCATCCCGGTTTGTCGGTGTCCAGTAGTCAAGAGCTGATTTGTGAACACGCAGGTCACCTTTGATAAATTCAACTTCAAATGCCTGGTTGTACTGGACATATTTTCCCTGGTTGCCTGAGAAAAGGAAATTAAAATCAAAATTCTTCCATGTAAATCCTCCGGAGAAAGAATATGTGATCGGAGGATATGTCAGTCCGGGAATAGCATGCTTGTCCAATGTATTGACAGTTCCGTCAGCATTATAATCAAGGTAAAGGTAGTCGCCCACATAGGTCTTTGTGTAATCAATTGGTGATACATTATTATGGATATCGTCAACACTGGTGTAATATCCTCCATTTGTGAGTTCAACACCGTTTATTTCAAGACCTTCCAGACTGTATTCTACATTAAGCATCTCAGTCAGGGGCTTACCGGCAAGTTTCATATGATCGGGAAAAGCATCCGGATCGTCCTTGAAAACAACCCTGTTCTCATTCCATCCAAAAACACCTCTCACCCAGTATTGGAAGTTGGGTGTCGGATTTTTCCTGAATTCGAGTTCTGCCTCCAGTCCATGTTTTTTAACCTCTCCAAGGTTTATCTCCTTGAAGCTCTGGCCAATGAGCATTGTGGTACTCTTGGGTGTCAGAAGCATCTTATCACGGTACTCATCGAAGAGGTCAACAGTAAGAGTAATAAGATTACTGAACATGCTCATCTCAAATCCGAGGTCTCTCTTGTGAGCCCTCTCCCACTGTGCCATTGTATTTGCCATCATATCTTCGCGGATGTAACCGCCGTTATCGGTAAAGTACGAACTTGTATAAAGCCAGCGGCTCTTTGCATAATCACTTCCGACATATCCGTCAGAATACCTGAATTTAAGCCTGTTGATCCATGGAATTGTATTTTTGAAAAAATCTTCTTCTGAAATCAGATAGCCTACTGCAACCGACGGGAAGGTACCAAACCTGTTTGCCGGGGCAAATCTTTCGGAACCCGTATATCCGATGTTAAATTCAAAGAGATATTTGCGGTCATAATCATAGGTTAGCCTTCCGACCAGACCCTCATTATAGTAAGGGAAATCTGTCTGGTAGTTCTTCTCCTGCCTGTTGAACAAGCCCAGGGCGCTTATATTGTGATTTCCGAACGACCTTCCATAATTTAGTGAAAGTTCATAATAGAGGTCACTGTAATACCCACCCTGTAATCCACTGGTATTCAGATCGAATGGAGCCAGCTTGTAAGTTGTTGCCCCCTCGGCAGGTTCCTGCCTGAACCATGGATTCTGTCCGGTTACATCGGAAGGATCATCTCCAACCCTGTTAAAGTACAGAATATACATCGGGTAAGTGATCGATCCGGTCTGCTGCCTGTTGACAAAATAGCTGCTCAGAGATACCTTACCCCCGACCGATAACCCTTCTGTAATGAAATTAAGATCCTGTTTGAGAATGAGGTCAGTAAACAGGGTGGAGCTCAGGTCTTTGTTCATGGTTCCCGATTTCAATGACCGGTACGGATTACCTGTATATTCACCGACCGGATATGCGAACCTGTCACCAGTAGCATCCGGATAATCAGTGTCTTTAACCATTTCAAGAACCCAGGCAGGATAGTATGCCGGAGCAGAGATACCTCCTGTCGAATAAAGGTCCCTCCATGAGCCGCCGCCAAGGTTCCTGAGGTTCAGGATACCTCCTACATTCATTGTCAGTATAGTCGATTTTGTTATGTTGAAGTCGAGGTTTATCCTGTAATTGAATTTATGATTGTAATACCTCTTGTCATAAAAACCCTCCTTTGTGCCAACAAAGAAATCACCGGTATACTGGTGACCGAATGAAAGAAAGTACTTGGCAAATTCTGTCCCTCCGGAAATATTGAGGTTCTCGTTGCTGACCGGGGCAAAATCCTCGGTGCACATATCAAACCAGTTGACATCGGGATATTCAAGAGCTTTAAGAGGAGTTGAAGGATTTTTCCATTGTGAAAGCTGGTAGTCTGATTTCAACCCTGTGAATTCCTGCTTGTTCATCATTGCGACGTTATACATTTGCATAGTGGTATATGCGTCAACATGATCAGGTTTTCTTGTAGCTGTCTGCAAACCGTATGAACCCGTAAAACTCATGTGGGGTTTTCCCAGCTGACCGCGTTTTGTTGTAACAACGATAACACCGTTTGCACCCTTGGCTCCAAACACTGCCGTAGCCGAAGCATCCTTAAGAACTGAAATCGTATTGATTTCAGTGGGATTTAATGATGCAAAATCACGTTCAACACCGTCAACCAGAACCAATGGTTTACTTCCGTTCCAACTTGAAAGTCCGCGTACATACAGGTCTGCATTTTCTGCTCCTGGTTCAGCATCGAGCT
>MTKZ01007122.1_pt1 | contig 12637 bp, 7 predicted proteins | sample 1042781 | NCBI WGS metagenome assembly MTKZ01 (sample SAMN06212207, study PRJNA360539) | anaerobic digester metagenome | biome: Wastewater treatment plant; material: sludge; isolation source: anaerobic digester fed with sludge from wastewater treatment plant | place: Denmark: WWTP Viborg ...
GTTCTGTACTAACTACAGGAAATACAACAATAATGAACCAGAGATGCCGGTTGATATGCACATGCTTATGGCGCTTATTGCACCCCGGGCATTATATGTGGCATCAGCTGCCGACGATCTCTGGGCCGATCCGCGTGGCTCATACCTGTCATTGTTTAATTCATTGCCGGTATATAATCTCCTGAAAATAAAATCATCCCTGCCTCCTGAAATGCCTCCGTTGAACAAACCTGTAACAAGCGGCAAAACAGGATACCATATCAGGGATGGAGTACATAATATGCTCCTTAAGGACTGGAACTGGTTCATGGACTTTGCAGATATGGTGCTAAAATAGAATTATTGAGAATAAAAAGAAAGAAAGAATAAACCGCAAAGATCGCAAAGATTACGCAAAGAGCACAAAGACCTTATCATATAACTGCAAGGTTTTAACGCATTATCCACGCAGCTTTTGGGATAAAAGAAAATATGAATATGCAGAATATTATTGAAACCATCAGAATTCCATTTGAGGAAATGAGGTCAGTATTTACCGGGATCCTAATGCGTTCAGGATTTTCTCAAAGAAAGGCAGAAGAATGTGCCGGGATATTTGCGGTTAACAGCCTTGAAGGAGTTTACTCGCACGGAGCAAACAGGTTTCCGAGATTTGTGGGAAATGTACGGGACGGTTATGTAAAACCGGATGCAGAACCAACATTGATCCACAGCAGCGGTGCACTTGAACAGTGGGACGGCAACCTGGGACCGGGACCGCTGAATGCTCTTTTTGCTTCTGACAGGGCTATGGATCTGGCATTAAAATCCGGAATTGGGATGGCTGCTCTGGCAAACACGAATCACTGGCAGCGCGGAGGAACATACGGCTGGTATGCTGCAAGAAAAGGATTTGTTATGTTATGCTGGACAAATACTGAAGCAAATATGCCGGCATGGGGAGCTTCTGATGTCAGACTCGGGAACAATCCTTTTGTTATGGCCTTGCCATATGAGAATGAAGCCATTGTCCTGGATTTCGCAATGACCCAGTTCTCATACGGCAAAATGGAAACATACCGCAGGGAAGGAAGAAAACTCCCTTACACCGGAGGCTTCAGCGATAAAGGAGAACTGACTGATGATCCTGCTGAAATACTGCAAACCCGGAGAGCTCTTTCGATAGGTTTCTGGAAAGGTTCAGGCCTGTCACTTTTACTGGATATCCTGGCAACTGTTTTGTCAGGAGGTCTTTCCACTTATGAGATTACCAGAAGTAAAACGGAATATAGTGTATCACAGGTTTTCATTGCAATAAATCCCCGGAGTTTGAATAATAATCCATCAATTGAGAACTCAATCAGGGGAATAATATCCGATCTTAAGAAATCACTGCCCGTCAGTGATGATACAACGATACGTTATCCCGGAGAAAATATCGTAAAAGTCCGTGAACATAACCTGAAAGCAGGAATACCTGTAAATAAAGAACTCTGGGATCAGATAACTAATTTATAAGTCTGTTTTTCATTATGGAGTTTACATTGTATCCCGGAGTTTTCACAGAGTCTCCTCATCTCCCCATCTCCCCATCTCCTCGTCCGCCCTTCGCCCTGAGTTATATCTCCTCCGGAACCTCATTCCATTGAATACCATGTTCTTCAGCAAAGCCTATAACCTCCTGCTTCACAGGGTCAATAATTTCCGGATAACTGATCCCAAAGCGGAACCTGATCTTTTTGGAATCTTTTAGAAGGAATTTGATGCTTAACGGATAAAGTTCAATTTTTTCTATTTTATCTGAAGGTATTTCTTTTACAGGCAGTACTGAATGTTCTTTGAACGAGATAGTGCTTTGTGTCACCTGGAAATATTTTTTTGTTTTACCCAGCCCGGCCATTATCTGATAGATACCGAATAAAAGAAGGAAAACGGCTGCCACAAGGAGAGAAGCTATTGATGTGTCCGGATGACGACCGGAAATTAAAAAATAGATTGAAGCTATAATGCAGAATATTCCGAAAATGATCTGTAAAAGCTTTACAAACTTTGTTTTACTGTCCGGATCAAGGTCGATTTTTTTCCCTTCCATTAATAAGTCACTTTTAGTCCGTTAAAATGATGTTGAACATTCAATCATCTGCAGATTATCATTATTGATGGCAGCCACCAGGATGTTTTTTCCCCTGATCCTGAGGTAAAGGATTTTCCTTGCATCACCGTCGATCTTTAATCCGCTCTGATAGGGCATCAACGCTTTGAAGCCACCTTTTCCGTCACCCTGTAAATACAATCCGTAACTTGCATCGTAACGGCCCATTGAAGGCCTGATAGTATAATCGTTCCCGACAAGGATGAGATCCATTTTGCCATTTCCCGTCAGATCTTTTACAAGGATATCGCGGACAGGAGAGAACTGAGCTTCAACAGGAAGTATCACAATTTTAAATGTACCGTCGCCATTGTTAAGGAAAACAGAACTTTCAGACATTACTGCATCTTTCATTATGGAGCGTTTCAGTATACTCCGGTCAAACATGTCTTTTACAGTCTTCCCTCCGAAGTCATAATAGTTTGGAAATTTCTTAGCCAGATCAGGGATCTGCAGGACCAGTTCGTCAAGTGATGCAAGCGGATAGCTGATCCCTTCCTGGTATGAACAAATTACCTGATCAAGAATGCCGTTGTTGTCAAAATCATTTATATACATTTCGACCGGTTCTTCAGGCGATGGTTTCAGCAGGGAATTGAGGCCCAGATTGCCACCGATCAGGTCCTGATCCCCGTCTCCGTCAATGTCGGCTGAATGTATACAGTTCCACCATCCTGATGTAGACAGAAGTCCGGATTGTTTGGTCACATCAGTGAACTTCCCGTTGTCGTTACGGCAAATATAGATCCTCATCCATTCTCCTGCCATAACAAGATCAAAGTCACCGTCGTTGTCATAGTCAATCCAGCATGCATCCGTAACCATTCCAATCTTTTTGAGCCGATTCATCCGCTCATCGGTAACATCTTTAAAATGACCGCGTCCGGTGTTCTCAAGTAATAATTGATTCGGAGATAATCCGTATGCACCGGGAATGGACCTGGATCCTACAAACAGGTCGATGTCTCCGTCCCCGTCAAAATCACAGGGACTTACGCATGAACCGTTATTCGCGGTAAAAGGTAATGTGCCCTTTACTGATTCATTGAAGAATCCGGTTCCATTATTTATAAGAAGGCAGTCTTCCAGCAATGTGTTTCCCAGTGTTACATCATTCCCACCCCTTACAATATAAATGTCATTATCATTATCCCCGTCTGCATCAAAAATTGCTGCATCCACATCTTCATACTTTATATCCCGTTTAAGCACCGGAACATCCTGCTGTTGGAAACTCCCGTCGGTTTGTTGAATAAAAATCGCGGATTCCTGACCTCTGGCGCCACCTGCAAAAATATCTTCCAGACCGTCTCCGTTCAGATCCCCGGCTGCAAGTGCAGGACCCTCCGCGAAGAGGCTGTGTGGTATCAGGCGTTCCCGGCTGAAATCTTCAAGCTTGTTTTCCGTATGCCTGAAATTAATTCCCGGAATAGTTGTCTTTACAAACAATCTTGAATCCCCTTTTATATGTTTCTCTCTCTTTTCAGGTACGGAAGCATTTTTCTTTTCAAGGACTATTGTCTGGTCAGAAGCCAGGTCCTTTATGACCTCTTCAGACAGGTCCGGCCATCTTACCACAAGAGAATCAATCTTATTGTCCGAACCCAGACCAAAATGCAGTACATCTGAGGTTGCCGACGAAAACCCCCTCGTTGAGAATTGTTCCGCAATCTGCATTTGTCCGTTGCAAAATATTTTTACCCGTGTGCCGACACCTCTTGTATTCAATCCTTCTCCCTTCAGAATAACAGCGAGGAAATGATTGCCTGAAAGTTCATTTGAATTATTCCTGTATATATAGGCATAATCATTTATATTGTTGGTTATCAGCTCCAGATCTCCGTCATTATCGAGATCTGCATAAGTAGCCCCGTTGGAATACGATCTGGTATTGATTCCCCATTCCCGGGCCATATTCGTAAATGTGAGATCGCGGTTATTCTTAAAAATATAATTGAAGTATGGATAGAGGGGCATCTTTTCATAGATCATTTTATCAGGGACCTCTGCCTCGCTTTTTGATTCAAAAAAATCATTATCAGCCAGAAACTTAACATAGTCGAGATCGTTTGCTCTCCGGTAAATTCCGTTTGAAATGAAAAGATCCTTCCATCCGTCATTGTCAACATCACAAAAAAGCGGTGACCAGCTCCAGTCAGTCATTGTAATGCCTGCCAGCAACCCTATTTCACTGAACATGCCATCGCCAAGATTGAGCTGCAATACATTGCGGACGAACTGGTAGCTGTAGCCATGGCTAAGCTTCAGTGAAAACAATTCATAATCATCTTCACCTCCCGATTGTTTGCGGATATTCTCTTCCTCAGGGACCATGTCAAGCACAACAATATCAAGAAGCCCGTCGTTGTTGAAATCTCCCACATCGTTGCCCATCGATGATCTGCTCGTGTGTTTTATGAATTCATTCAGTCGTTCCTTAAACGTGCCGTTACCATTATTTATATACAGATAATCATTTTCATGAAAATCATTGGAAATATAAATATCAGGAAAACCATCATTGGTTATGTCGGAAATGTTTACTCCAAGTCCATAACCAATCTGGCTGTTATAAATTCCTGCCTTAAGAGTTACATCCCGGAAGATCCGCTTTCCGTTCACTTCATCATTCCGGTAGAGCCTGTCACCGGCCAGTGAATCATGCTGGAAGCGAAGGGAAACATCGCCATAGCTCCTTGACGTATGAAATGAATGGTTCAGAAGATACATATCAAGGTCTCCGTCCAGATCAAAGTCGAAAAATGCTGCTTGTGTTGAGAAACCCTGAAAATCAAGTCCGTATTCATGTGCTTCATCTTCAAAAGTAAGGTCCCCCTGATTGATGAACAACTGGTTCCTGCCAAGAATGCCCTTATAATCTCCAAGCTGGCAGACATAAATATCCAGAACCCCGTCACCGTTAACATCTGCCATTGTAACACCGGTTTTCCAGTTGCCGGTACCAGCAACGCCTGCCTTTTCTGTTATATCCTCAAAAATGAGGCCCCCTTTGTTCAGATATAACCTGTTCGGATTCTGATTTGAAGTGAAATACAGATCGGCCAGACCATCGTTGTTAATATCACCTGCAGCAACACCGGCACCGTTATTGAAGTAAAGGTATTTTACCATGTTGAACTGCTCAGTCTCGGTCAGGGTATTGACAAAGTCAACATTTGTCGAAGAAGGAGGCAGCAATGAAAATAATTCATCTTTAACGGATTCTTCCCTGTGTTTACAGGAAATAACCGTCAGAAAAAAAATAATAATCAGAAATTGATTTTTCATTATCTGTCATCCCGGGCCAAATTTAATACAATTAATGAGTTTAAAAAACTACATCCCTTAAGCTGGTGATCGGTAATTTCAATGAACATATATATTTAAAGAACAGCTTATTGTGAACTTATCTCTTTAACAATTTTTACTAATAAAAATTTATTTCATCCACGATTTGTTTTTATCAGATTTTAATTTTATTTTAATCCTCGCTACAAATCATGATAACTTTTCAGTACTGCACTGATACAGTGGAGTCTGAGAAAAGGATAAAATAAATAATAATCTAATAACCCGATTGCCTATGATTAAGACCTGATTTATGAATGGTCGGGAAAAGTATAGCTACTTTACCGGCGGGATTTTTTCACTTTTTACCTTTAGTAATAACTAATCAAACCTAAACTTAATTTGTATGACAAAAAAAATTGAACGATTTGTTTCATTTCTGTTTCATTCAATGAAAATGAAAACAGTGATGAAACTTACGACTGTACTGTTGTTGTCCGTATCTTTTCAGCTTTCTGCCGGATCATTGCAGCAAAGGGCAGTTGCAGGGCGGATAGTTGACAACAACGGTCAGGCATTGGTCGGTGTAAATGTTGTTGAGAAAGGAACCACCAACGGGGCAGTTTCAGATGTTGACGGACGATTTAGTCTGAATGTTGCTTCTGCCAGTTCCGTTCTCGTATTTTCGTTTATCGGTTATACTTCCCAGGAAATAACCGTCGGATCTCAGGCTGCTATAAATGTGACACTGGTTGAGAGTGCTGTCGGACTCGACGAAATAGTGGTAGTCGGTTATGGAACCCAGCAAAGGAGGGCAATATCCGGCTCAGTTACCAATGTTACTGAAAAAAGCTTTAATAGCGGTATCACAAGGACCGCGGCTGATTATATTCAGGGTAAAGTTGCCGGATTGACAATTACAACATCAACCGGTGATGTAACAGCCGAACAATCAATGAGATTGAGAGGTACTTCTTCATTGACAGGAAGCAGTGAACCCTTTGTTGTTATTGACGGAGTACCCGGTCTTAGTCTTAACTCAGTCGCCCCACAGGATATTGAATCCATCAGTATACTGAAGGATGCTTCAGCTGCTGCCATTTATGGATCGCGGTCAGCCAGCGGGGTAATTCTGATAACAACAAAAAAAGGAACCCAGGACAGAACCACTGTTGACTATAATGTATATGGCGCTGTTGATATTGTGAGCAATAAACCGGATGTTCTTACTGCTGCTGAATACAGGCAGTGGGCTGAGGATAACGATGTTGATATTTCTGTTTTCGACAAAGGTGCCAATACAAGCTGGTTTGATGAGATCATGCGGACAGGTCTTTCCCAGAACCATGATCTGTCGGTTTCAGGAGCCGGGAAAAGCAACAGTTACAGGGTCTCCGTTTCGTATCTAGACCAGGAAGGTGTCATGAAAGACAACTATCTGAAAAGGATCAATACCAGGTTTTCTGTAAATCAAAAGGCTCTTAAAGATCATCTGGACCTGACATTGTCAGGTGGCCTGAATCAAAGAGATTATCAGGAAACCTATACATATAATTTTGTCCTTGCATACAATGTGGTGCCTACAATTCCTGTGTATAATGCTGACGGATCATGGTGGGATTCAGATGAATATGACCAGGGAAATCCACTAAGAAATATTGAATACAACATGAGACCCCGAAAGACAGGCATGTTTTTTGTAAATGGGAAAGCAACTTTGAAAATTACAAAGGACTTATCTGCGGGAATTAATTATTACAAAGAGCGTGAATCACGCGATTATGGTATATACTATGATTCACGTACTCGTGCCGGAAGAGCTTCCAACGGGACTGCGTCGCGTGAAGCCAGGACTTATGATAAAAGTCTTTTTGAAGCTACTGTGAATTATGCAAGGAGATTTGGAAAGAATGATTTTAACATTCTTGGCGGTTATTCCTATGAAGATTTTCATTACCAGCAGGCTTTCGCACAAAACCGGTATTTTGTTACGAATCTTTTCGGTTTTAATAACCTTGCTGCCGGAGAACAGCTGCTGACCGGTGATGTTTCTTCTGATGCAAACATGTATAAGCTTATTTCGTTCTTTGGAAGAATAAATTATTCATTTGCCGATCGTTATATTATTTCTGCTGCATTGCGGCGGGATGGTTCCTCAAAATTCGGACCCAACAATAAATGGGGTACCTTCCCATCAGTTTCTGCAGCATGGCGAATTATTGACGAACCATTTATGAGCAGTTTAACCAATGTGATCGATGAACTGAAATTACGTGTAGGTTATGGTATCTCGGGTAACCAGAGCGGTCTGAATCCTTACCAGTCATTATCACTGTATGGTTCAACCGGATTGTACTATGATAACGGAGCATGGCACTCAGCTTATTCTGTCAGCCAGAATCCAAATCCGAACCTGAAATGGGAATCCACAGGACAGTTCAATATAGGTGTTGATTTCAGTCTTTTCGAGGCAAGGATTAACGGAACAATTGAATATTACAACAGAAAAACAAAGGATCTGCTGTATAGTTATCCGGTCCCATCGCCTCCTTATATGTATACGACAATGGTTGCAAATGTTGGTTCCATGGAAAATAAAGGTCTGGAAATTACACTGAATGGAGATATCATAAGAAAATCTAATTTCAGATGGACTGTTTCTGTGAACGCTGCCCATAATGAAAACCAGATACTTAAACTTTCAAATGATGAGTTTACAACCTCAGTTATCAAGACAGGAAGTGCATGGGTAAGGGGAGGTTCTTCCAATACCACTCATATAGTTCAGGAAGGATACCAGGTAGGCCAGTTTTATGGACCCCGATGTCTCGGAATCGATGATGCCGGAAAATATATAATAGATGACATGGTAGACGGAGTAGCCGGTTTTACGGTTTCTGACTATACCTATATCGGGAAAGCGCAGCCTAAATTAACCTATGGTATTAATAATTTACTTACCTATAAGAATTTAGAGCTTTCATTCTTTTTCAGAGGAGTAATGGGTAATGATGTTTTGAATTTTTCGAAAATGTCATATGCTAATTTACAGTGGCTGCCCGGGGCAAATTGTCTGAAGGTGGCTTTAGACATGGGATTAAAACAAAGTCCGTTTTATAACAGCTATTACATCGAAAAAGGAGACTTCTTAAGATTGGATAACCTGACCCTTGGATATTCATTACTGCCAAAAGACTTGCTGGGGGTCAGCAGGATAAGAGTTTATGCTACAACTCATAATCTGATTACCTTTACGAAATACAAGGGAGTCGACCCGGAAGTATCAATGAGCGGACTTGATCCCGGTATTGAGGGAAGAGAATATTATCCTAAATCAAGGACCTATATTTTAGGTGTAAATGTTACTTTTTAACTTTAAAACTGATTTACAATGAAAAAGTTAACAATATACTTGGCATTAATAATGCTCATTGGATTATTGGCCGTTGGATGTACAAACCTTGATGAAGAAGTATATTCCCAATTACCGATGGATTCATATGGTACAACTCCATCTGAGATAAACTCGATTCTTGCCCCTATTTACCTTAGGCTGAGAGATTTTAACTGTGTCGGAAGCCCTGCACCGAAAGAAAATTGCACGGATATGTCCGTAACTCCGACCAGAAGAGGAGGTGACTGGTGGGATGGAGGCGCTTATAAAGAGATGACAATGGGGATGTGGACTCCAAAGACCAGTGCTGCAATTAATATTTATAATACCAGTTATTCCAGGATAACTAACTTCAATCAGATCATTTATCTGATCAATACCAGTCCTGCGATTCCTGAAGCTGATAAAGACCTCTACCTGACACAGGTAAGAGCTGCAAGAGCAATGAGATATATCGAGCTGGTCGACTGCTATGGTAATGTACCGCTTGTAACTGATTTCACGGATCTGACCAAGCCAAGTACAAAACCCCGTGCGGAGGTTTATGCGTGGATCATGACTGAACTGAACGATATAAAAGATAAGATAAGGTCAGATGTAAGTGCAGCGAGCTACGGGAAGTTTACCAAGGGAGCAGTTTATTTTATGCTTGCTAAAATGTATCTGAACGCATCGGTATGGAACCCGGCAGGAGGTACCAAATGGCAGGAGTGCATCGATGCATGCAATGTCATTATGGGTCTTCCTTATTCTCTGGAGCTTGATTGGAAAAGCCAGTTTAGTGCCAGCAATGAGAATTCCAAAGAGCAGATATTATCGGCTGTAAACAGCATATCCTATGGGCATCCTGCCCGTGGTTATACCCTTCATTATCTTGATCCGAAAGCTCTGGGACTTCCGGGAAGTGCAAATAATGGGATCTGTGCTATGCCTGATTACGTTAAGTCCTTCGACCCGGACGATAAACGGTATGCCGGAAGTTTTCTGATGGGTCCGATGCTGGATCCTGCTACCGGCAAAGTGATCATTACCGCCCACGGACGGGAACTGATCCATACTGCAGATGTTACCATGAAATACGCCATTGATGCAGACGGCTGGGGACAGGTGGAACAGGAAGATGGTTTCCGGTGCGGTAAGTGGGAGTTCAAGAAAGGTGTTACTGCAATGGAAAATGATAATGCTATTTACAGACTCGCGGATGTATACCTTATGAAAGCAGAATGCCTTGTAAGGCTTAATCAGGATAATACAGAAGCAACGAGGCTCGTTAATGAGCTCAGAAAAAGGGCTTTCACTGATCCGGCAAAACTAAAATCAAGCGTTACGCTGGATGATATCAGAATGGAACGCAGGTTTGAACTTGCCTGGGAAAACTGGGGCAGACAGGATATGATAAGGTTCGGTACATTCCTTAATCCGATCCCGGTCTGGAGACCTAAAGCACTTGATAATTATCGGCTGCTGTTCCCTATTCCGCAGACAGCAATCGACGCAAATCCTAAACTTACACAGAATCCGGGATACTAGAAGACATCACAATTGTCGCTCGTTTCTGTGAGGAATCCAACAGGGTGTCAGTGATCAGTAATTCCACAGATCATGACACCCTTTTGTTTTGTTTCACGAATGAACTCAGATCCGAATTGTCTGACGTCATCAAAATAAAGGTTCCCAATAAAATATCCCGGGAGACAGGGAGTATTAAAAAAAGTTAAATAAAACTTAAAAACTTTAAAGATTGAGGGAAACCTGATTACATTTGAGAAGTTCGTTTCCTGAAACCATTTGTAATTTGACCTGACTATTATTAATATTTATAAATGTTTATTAATCAGAATTATATGAAGAAATTAATGATCCTCAGCCTTGCGCTGCTGACCGGAGCTTCAGCCTTTGGGCAGCCACAAAGACCCGGACCGCCTGCGGGCGGAGCACAGAAGCAGGAATATCCTGCCCGGATGACTCCTCAGATGACAGAAATTATGGAACCTGAAGTAACGATTATTTCACCGGGTGAGCAACCTGGCATGGCTCCCTCGGATGCAATAGTTCTTTTTGACGGATCTGCCGGTATCATCGAACGCGAATGGCAGGACAGCAGGGGAAATCCGACAAAATGGATACTTCAGGATGGTGCCCTTGTCTGCGTGAAAGGATCGGGAGTGATACAGACAAAGCGTAAATTCAATGATTTCCAGTTGCATATCGAATGGAAAGCTCCGGCAGAAGTGATCGGCGACGGACAGGGGAGAGGTAACAGCGGAGTCTATCTCCAGGGTTTATATGAAGTTCAGGTTCTCGACAGTTACAACAATAAGACCTACAGGAATGGCCAGGCGGGAAGCCTTTATAAACAATATGCCCCGCTTGTTAATGCCAGCAGGAAACCCGGTGAATGGCAATCTTATGATATAATTTATACTGCACCGCGTTTTGCGAACGATACAACAACATACTTCACACCCCCGCGGGTAACCGTTCTGCATAATGGCGTTCTTATCCAGAATAATGTAAGCCTGAGAGGACCTACACTTTATATAGGTATGCCGGAATACTCCGTCAAAAAACACGGAGCAGAACCACTTGTACTCCAGGACCATGGTAATCCTGTTGCATACAGAAACATCTGGATCAGGGAATTGTAAGCAGAGAAAATAAATTAAGTACAGGTGAAAATAATATTGAAATTATTACTTTTATGTTCAATTAAGATCAAAGAGGCTTAAATAATAAATAATTAAATCTATCTGAAAATGAAAGAAGAATCTAAAAACATTACACGTCGTTCATTTATCGGTACAACAGGTGCTGTTGCTGCCGGATTAACGATCCTTCCCGGCTCTGTTATAAGCGGTATGGGACGAAGAGCACCGTCCGATAAGCTGAATATTGCCGTTGTTGGTATCGGTGGTATGGGTAACAGCAATCTGAGAGCCGTAGCTCCTACAGAAAATATTGTTGCTCTCTGCGATGTCGACTGGGCATATTCAAAAAAGGTCTTTGAGGCCTATCCGAATGCAAAAAGATACTGGGACTGGCGCAAGATGCTTGATGAGATGGGCAATTCGATCGATGCTGTTATTGTTGCCACAGCCGACCATACTCATGCGATCATTGCTGCAACTGCCATGACAATGGGTAAACATGTTTATGTTCAGAAACCATTGACTCATACTGTTTATGAATCAAGACTTCTGACCAAGCTTGCTGCAAAACATAAGGTTGCAACACAAATGGGTAACCAGGGTTCATCCGGGGAAGGTGTAAACCTTACTGTTGAATGGCTTCAGAATGGTGAAATAGGGGAGGTGACAAAGGTTGAATCTTTCACTGACCGTCCTATATGGCCCCAGGGTTTAAATGTTCCAAAAGGTGAATGGGTTCCCGATACACTTAACTGGGATCTGTTTATCGGCCCGGCAAAAATGCGCCCGTATAACAGCCTTTATACACCATGGAACTGGCGTGGCTGGTGGGATTTCGGAACAGGAGCTCTTGGCGATATGGCATGCCATATCCTTCATCCCGTTTTCAAAGGACTGAAATTGCAATATCCGATCAGAGCTCAGGGTAGCTCAACACTCCTCTTAACCGATTGTGCACCTAATGCCCAGAGGGTTTCCCTTATCTACCCGGCAAGGGTAACTGATAAAAAAGCTAAGATGAAACTTCCTCAGGTTGAAGTAATATGGTATGACGGAGGACTTCAGCCACCTAAACCTGCCGGATGGCCCGCAGGAAAGGATATGAATAATGGCGGCGGCGGTGTTATATTCCATGGGACAAAAGATAAACTCATCTGCGGATGCTACGGAAGAGAT
>MTKZ01000202.1_pt2 | contig 12630 bp, 12 predicted proteins | sample 1042781 | NCBI WGS metagenome assembly MTKZ01 (sample SAMN06212207, study PRJNA360539) | anaerobic digester metagenome | biome: Wastewater treatment plant; material: sludge; isolation source: anaerobic digester fed with sludge from wastewater treatment plant | place: Denmark: WWTP Viborg ...
AACCGGCATCCTTGTCTTAAGACTGGCAGTTTCAAATAGTTTAATACTTAAAATCACAGCGGTTTCTCACTTAATCGGCAGATTCACGGCATTTTCATTGCATTATTTAAAAGGTTTATTTATATTGCGTTACAGGAAAAATAATGGGTATTATTATTCCGAAGCAGTTTTGACGGCGAAGGATCTGTTTTGAAGTTTTATAAGCCTAATCCCGTTCATCGGTTAAATGATGAACAATGAACAACCCAAACGGTTTTTGAATGCGGCAAGTCTCAAAATAACCTGAACGGGAATCACAATTCGTCAAAGAAGTAACTGTGGAACATTCTGCGGAGCAAAACGTGTGGAGCCTATATTTCAAATTCCAATCCTGATAAAATCCCAACAAACAATTTGAGCGAGACCATGGAAACAAAAAAACGCGAATCCGACAAATCACCCGAACGTACCAGTCCCATCAAATCCTCTCAAAAGCCCAGTGTCCAAATCAATAAAGCATTAAACACACTGAGCGATGCGGCAAAAAAACTCGAATCCAGAATGAAACAGGCCGAGTTTTCGTCTGAAAAAGATGGGAAGCCTGTCATTGCGAAAAGAAGCATTACGCTAGAAGATTTGAGCGAAGCCATGGAAAGGCAAAAACAGGAACCAGACAAGACACCTGCACAAATCCTTCGTGAGATGGGACTCGTACAGGCCAATTCCTATATGAATATCAGCAAAGCATTGAACGGTCTGCATGCTGTCACCAGGAAGCTCGAATCCAAAATTCAGGAGGCGGAATCCTCGTCCCATAAAATCGGCCAGATTCTGGTGTCGAAAGGAATCATATCGGAATCTGATTTAAAAACAGCTATGTACATGAAAAAACGTGAGCCCGGTAAATATCTTGGGCAAATACTCTGTGAAATGGGACTTTCTCAATCCAAAATCATGAAAGGTCTTTACTACAGCAACAAAAGAAAAAAGCTGGGAGAAATTTTCATCGACCTGAATATCATTACCCGGGAACAGTTAAATGACATTCTCGAACAGCAAAAACAACAAAAATACTTTGGTACTCACAAAAATCTGGGCACCCTGCTGGCCAAAAGCAAGTTGATTAGCGAAAAAGATTATGTTCATGCTCTGTCTGCTCACTTCAGCATGCCTGTCGTTTCGCTAAGAGGATACACTGTATCCCGCATCCTGCAAAAAGCCATAGGGGAACAATATGCATTGAAGAATCGGATTGTTGTTTTAAATAACAGCGCCAAAAAATTGACCGTAGCTGTTGCAGACCCTCATTTATCCGTTTTTGAATATCTGGAAAAAGCCATCCCCAAAGAAAAACATATCGTCTTTTGCATTGCCAAATCTTCAGAAATAGAAAAGTGTCTTGACAACGTCTATGATTATTACAGATACGCGCGTTATTGAAATTGCAGCCTTGAAACCTCGTCTGTCAATCTTTTCTTCTTTGTTACAGCGGCTGCTGTGAAATAAAGATGCGTGTGTACATTCTATGAGCATGGCACAATTGTTTTGACAATCAAAACGGTTCCCTTTATGCTCAATCATAAGACAGCGGGGGGATTGCCATCATGACGCGGTCAAAAGGATTTCTGTTAAAAATATTTTTCTTCTTGCCGGCCTTCATTATCCTCGTAACATTTACAGGAGCACCAGTTCATTCCGAAACAATTCGTACGGTAAAAGGAACCGTCACCCGGGTATATGACGGTGACACAATTCAATTAACAACACCGAACCAAACCATTCTTAAGGTCAGACTGTATGGTATCGATGCACCCGAAACGTCGAAGACCGATTACCGGACAGGTCAATGGAATATCCCCGGTCAATCCCACGCAAAAGAATCGGCCAGAGCTCTTAAAAATAAAATTTTAGGCAATGAGATAAAACTGGACATTATTGAAGTTGACCAATACAGGCGCATGGTTGGAATTGTCCGTCTGGAAAACAGGAACATCAACCTGGAAATGATCAGGGAAGGGTACGCGGACTGTTATTTCGAATACCTTCGACACCCTTACCGCAAACCGTTTCTTGATGCCCGCAGCGAAGCTAAATCAGCAAAAAGAGGAATCTGGTCGCTGTCGGAATATGAACGGCCAAGAGAATTCCGCAGGCGTTTCAGAGCGCAGGGCGTGGATTAATTTGACCGCGACATTAATGATGTGATAGAAAAAGCATGTTAAAGAAATGATATTGTCCCGGTACAGGCAAGGCTTAAATTCACATTAACCTTTTTAAAAATTGAAAGGAGATTGGTCATGGGAATCTTATCATGGATCGCAATGGGACTTATTGTGGGCATTCTTGCAAAATTAATTATGCCGGGCAAGGATCCCGGAGGTATTATCATTACCATCCTGATCGGCATTGCCGGTGCTTTTCTGGGCGGGTATATCGGGTCTTTTCTGGGAGTTGGAACCGTGACCGGATTCAATATAATAAGCCTGCTTCTGGCCATCGGAGGCGCTCTTCTTTTGTTGATTCTGTATCGCCTGATCAAAAGATAGCGCTTCCCTGTTTTCAGAAAACAGGATGGCGAAGTCGCTGTGCGGCTCAAAAAAGAAAATGAGGCCTGATAAAAAACCATTCATGCCTTTAAAACAGGGTTTCAACTTCATGAATGTCAAATGGTAAAATAAACAATCTCTTGGAGGATGCCACGGAGGTTTATCATGACTATGAATGAAATCAAAGACTTTCTTCTTTTTTGTACTATCGTCAATTATGTCATGCTTCTGATATGGGCAGGGGCATTCATCCTGGCCCATGATTGGATGTACAAGCTGCACAGCCGCTGGTTCAAAATCCCGGTTGAAACATTCGATGCCATTCATTACGCAGGCCTGGCCGTATACAAAATTGCCGTCATCCTGTTTAACCTTGTGCCGTTGATTGCATTGTGGATTGTTTTCTAGAGGATGATCACATTGTTTTCAGACTGGTTATGTCCATAAGTCCGTTCATCCCCCCTTCAGGGAATCTCCACTTCCTGTACCGGTTGCGAAGGTATCTGTAGTTGAGGAACAAGGGCGGGTTCCTGATTGGGAACTCCGTGCTTTGTACAGGGTTTTGTCGGCTCCGTACCCGCAATATAGAATTCTTCGCGGCAAACAGGACATTCAGGCGTTGCCAATTCATTTGTTTCCGGATCAATCATAACGCGGACAACCGTATCGGGTTTTGAAAAATCAGAAACAGGTTTCCCGGCCAGAGCGTTACGCATAAAGCGTCCCCAGACGGGCGCGCAGACTGCTCCACCCGTAAAACCCGTCCCTCCCGGTTTTGGCCTGTCGTAGCCCACCCAGACTCCCGCGATGATCTGCGGGGTATAGCCGATGAACCACGCGTCCCTGTAATCGTCGGTCGTGCCCGTTTTCCCTGCAGCCGGCCGCTTCATTACAAAACTCTTCAGGGTTTTTGCGGTGCCATAGGTCAGAACGTCTTTAAGCATCTGCGTTGTTATAAAAGCGGATGCGGGGGAAATGACAGAGGATATGGACAGGGGTGTTTCCGTCCAGGTCCTGCGATTGCGATCAAAAACGCGGATGATGGTTCGGGAGCGGGGCCGCAGACCGCCATTCGCGAATGGCATATAAGCACCGACAAGGTCATGCAGGGTAACTTCACCGGAACCGAGAGCCAGAGTTAGGTCATTGCCTGTGTTTAAAGTCAACCCGAGTCGGGAAGCAAAATCAACAAAATAAGGAACTCCCATAGCATCAAGGAGCTTTACGGAAATGACATTGTTTGAATATGCCAGGGCCTGCCTTAGGGTTAAATCTCCGTAATATTTCCGCTGGAAGTTTTTAGGGGTCCATTTCCTGCCGTTCCCTCGCCCATAAGACACCGGAGCATCGTTGAAAATGGTTCCCGCCGTGTATCCTTTTTCAAGGGCCGCTGCATAGATCAGGGGTTTAATGGCGGAACCGGGCTGACGCCTGGCCGAAAAAGCCCGATCGTAAGGATTCTCAATAAAATCAATACCACCCACTGCCGCCAGGACATCTCCTGTTTTCGGATCAAGAGCCACCAGCGCGCCCTGCAGTTGCGGATTGATGCGCTGGACACCTTCCCGCAATGCTTTCTCCGCCAGCCGTTGCATACGTAAATCCATGGCCGTGATGACATCAAGACCTCCCTGCTCAATGATATCCGGCCCATATTGCTCCATCAGCTTTTTGCGGACATGGGCCACATAATACGGGGCTTCTCCCTGTTTTGTGAAGGAAACACGACGAGAGCGGAGTTCTTTCGCCTTCCGCGAGGTGATCATTTTCAGGCTTACCATCTGACTTAAAATAAGTCTCTTCCTCTTGTCGATCATCGCCGGATCGCCCAGGGGATTATAGTGCGTCGGAGCCTTGGGCGTCGCAGCCAGGATGACACACTCCATCTCGCTCAACTCCTGCGGCGTTTTGTCAAAATAAAGCCGGGCGGCCTGCGCAATGCCCCATGCCCCGTTTCCGAAATAGACCTCGTTGAAGTACATCTCGAGGATCTGCTTCTTGGAGTATTTGTTTTCATATTCCATGGCCAGGATTCCTTCCCGGACCTTTCGCTCAATCGTTTTCTCCCCCTTAAAATACTTGTTCTTGATCAACTGCTGGGTAATCGTCGAACCGCCTTCCGCCATTCGTCCTTTCATCACATCCTTAACAAGGGCACGGGCGATTCCCCGCATATCAATCCCGCTATGCTCATAAAAGCGGGCATCCTCAACGGCAATGAGCGCTTTTTGCAGAAAGACGGGAATCTGATCAATTTCAACCCAGTAGCGCTTCTCCGCAAGAACGCGGCCTACAAATCTCCCCTGACTGTCAAATACCCTGATGGATTTGTAACCCTTTGGCAAATAAGGATATACGGCAATATTTTCTCCGGCAAAAGCCGTTGAAGCAAGCACCAGAACCAGTAAGAGTCCGCAGATGCAGAGCAGCCGATGGTGCTTACAGTGAAAAAGTGTACACAAAACCAAAATATTTTTTACTCCTTTTGATCTTTCAACGGCCTGTTGCCCACACGATATCCTTTTGAGAAACAGTTTGTCCCTCCACTCCGGAGATGGGCAACATGTTTTAATGGTCAGGTTTCTTTGACGCGAACTATAGGAAAGGTGACCATTTGTCAATTCATATTGACGGTCAGTTAAGGTATGCAAATCAACCAAATTTGAGCTGATGTCTGTCTGAAATCATTCTTTCAAGGGCTTCCCCGCAGTACAAGATGCAATCTCATAACTTTGCCGGTTCCCGCAGGGGCTCTTCATATCCAATTTGGGATAAGGGAAACCGGTTTTCGGGTCTATGTATGAAACGATGGTGTCCCAATTGAGAAGACCTTTGCGATCAAAATTTAAACGAAGCAGCCATCCGGTACGTCCGGCGTCATCATCATACTCATCGAACACAAAATTACCCAGACTGTATACAATCAAACCTCCATTGTAATACTCAACGGTTTGAAGGACATGTGGATGGCTGCCGATGACAACCGTGGCACCGGCATCAATCATTTTACGGGCCATCATTTTCTGCCTTTCACAGGGAAGCGGTTCGTCCTCCCAACCCCAATGCATGTAAGTGATCACGATATCCGGATTATCTTGTTTGATCGTCCTTTTAATGTCGGCTACCACCTGCTCATCTTCAGAACTCCAGGCAACCCCCGGCATGTTTGCGCCTGCTTCGAATTGTCTTGGAAAAAACTCGTTGTATCCCAAAAGAGCAATACGAAATCCTTTTCGCTCAATGATAAGCGGAGTGTGCGCTTCATTTAAATTATAGCCGGCACCAAAGTAACTAAGTCCGCCTTTTTTTAGATTGTGAAAGGTCTCTTTCAATGCTCCCTGTCCATAATCTCCTGAATGATTATTGGCCAGTGACATGGCGTGGAAATAACGTTTTAAAACGGGAACGACTGCAGGAGCCGCCCGGAAAACATAAGGTTTGTTTAAAGGCTTGCCCCCTGACGCAACCGATGTTTCCAGGTTTCCCATATTGATATCACCGGATTTAAAAAAATCCGCAAATGCGGTAAAAGGGTCGCGGCCTTTGATGATAAGATCACCTGGCAGCCCGGCAACCATTATATCTCCCACAAAACTGATGCGAACGATCTGCTCCTGAGCAGCACCTGCACGGGGAAATAGCAAAAAAAGGATCAAAAAAAATGTAATACTTAAAATCTTCATGTTTCCCTTTTCAAAATATTTATTTCCACCGGCAGCAATATTGAAAGGCTCTTCCCAGAGCGGGTTCGTAAACATTTTGCAAGCCTGTAAATCCAAACGGCTGGCTATCATCCCCGACCGGGAACGGGGGCAAATACTTCACCTGATGGATTGGCGCCTGTCCCGTCTTTGAAAGATAATAAACATAAATATTAATCGCCGCATCATCAGCCGGAGGCACGATATAGACCACCTTGAAAAGAAAATCCGTTTTGATTATTTCTTCAGTTTTAGAATCTTTAAATGCAATTTGCGTTGCTTCAACCTTGTAAGGATCCGTGACCGGCTTTACGATCATAGACTGCGTAGAGCCGCCGTAATGATATGTACACTCAAGATTTTTATATGAAAGAGAGGCACAAGATACAAAAAAAAGAGAAACAATCAAAAGATAATAACGATGATTTTTCAAGTTATTCATGTCTTGACAAACACCTCTCCTTATAAACCATCAACTCTTTGTAAATGGTTGCCTTCTGCGATTCTGACTGCAGTCTTAACCGGGCGGTTGATCAGTTTTCGGCGACGCGCCTGGCGATATGCTCAAGGGCCTCTTCCACCTGGTCGATGAGGATCAGGCAGAGATCACCGGTTTCGAGGCGGTGCAGGGCCTCGTCAATAGCCAGGAACTCACCGTGGATTTCTTCGACATGGCGGGTGCGTTCAGTTCCTCCGAGGCCTTCACGAAGAATAGCCAGAACTTCACCATCCTTTCGGCCACGCTGGCAGGCATCCTGGTAAAGGATAACCTCGTCGAAGGCATGACCCAGGATTTCTGTCTGGCGGCGAATGTCTTCGTTACGGCGATCACCGGCACCACTGATAACCACCGACCGCTTTTTGGCCGGCATAGTCTCTATGGCATCGACCAGGGCTTGAATGGCGTCGGGATTGTGTCCATAGTCGGCAATGAGAGTGGCGCCATGGTAATCGAAGACATTGAACCGCCCAGGTGCCATCTGGGCATCGTTCACGAAGGCGGCAAGGCCGGCGGCGATGGTATCCTGGGAAACACCCAGTGCCCAGCAGGCCGCCGTTGCAGCCATGGCATTCTCAATCTGGAAACCGATGTTGCCACCGCTTGTGATGGGAATGGATGCCAGGGGAATACGATGCTCTGTTTTGCCTTCGGCCTGGACAATGAAGTTTCCCTCGGCATAGACTACCCTTTTCCCCTGCGCGCGATGGGTGGCAATCAGCGGGTTGAAGCTGTCGCGGGCAAAGTAGATGACCTTGCCCGGACAGTTGGCCGCCATTGACGCGACATGGGGATCTGCGGCATTGAGCACGGCATAACCGCTTTTGGTCACGTTCTCGACAATAACGCGCTTGACGACTGCAAGATCCTCAACGGTCGTGATGTAGTTGAGACCCAGGTGGTCACCGGTACCAATATTGGTAATCACAGCCACATTACAGCGGTCGAAGCCGAGACCCTCACGCAGCACACCGCCACGTGCAGTCTCGAACACGGCAATGTCCACATCCGGGTGAAGCAGGACATTACGTGCGCTTTTGGGACCGCTGCAGTCGCCCTTGTCGATACGTTGGCCTTTAACGTAGACGCCATCTGTGCTGGTCAGACCTACACATCTTCCGTCTTTGGCCAGGATATTACTGATGAGGCGAGCTGTGGTGGTTTTGCCGTTGGTTCCGGCAACGGCCACCACGGGGATACGTGCATCCTCACCTGGCTTGAACATCATGGAAACAATGGCTTCCCCTACAGAACGACCCTTGCCATAGGAGGGAGAAAGGTGCATACGAAGGCCGGGAGCCGCATTCACTTCGACAATACCGCCCCCCTGCCCTTCCAGTGGCTTCAGTACCGTCTCACAGACTACATCGATGCCGCAGATATCGAGGCCAACCGTCTGGGCGGCAGCTACAACACAGGCGGCAAGTTCCGGATGTACATCGTCAGTGACGTCTGTGGCTGTACCGCCGGTAGACAGGTTTGCATTGCTGCGCAGGATGACGCGGTTGCCTTTGGGTGGCACGGAGTCGGCATTAAAACCCTGTACGGCCAGGCGGGCCAGAGCGATGTCATCGAAACGGATCCTGGTAAGGGACGTCGCATGGCCTTCGCCACGACGCGGGTCGGCGTTCACCTCATCAACCAGTTCGCATACAGTGTGCACACCATCACCGATCACCTGCGGCGGGTCACGGCGCGCTGCAGCAATCAATCTGCTGCCGATAACCAGGAAGCGGTAGTCATGACCCGGCAGGTAACGCTCCACCAGGACTTCGTCACAGAATTCAATGGCTGTATTATAGGCCGCTGTAATCTCTTCGCGTGTATGGATGTTGACGGAGATGCCTTTCCCCTGGTTGCCGTACCGCGGTTTCACCACTGCCGGGCCACCGATTTCCTGGACTGCGTTCCAGGCATCGTCGGCGCCTACGACCGGACGGCCTAAAGGCACCGGCAAACCGGTGGCGTGCAGCAAATGCTTGGTCAGCTCTTTATCCTGGGCAATGGATTCAGCAACAGCATTGGAGTGATCAGTCTCAGCGGCTTGTATACGGCGCTGCTTGCTGCCCCAGCCCAACTGCACGAGGCTGCCCTGGGTCAACCGGCGATAAGGAATGCCGCGGGAAACAGCAGCTTCGACAATCGAAGCGGTAGAGGGTCCTAGGCGGACACGCTCATCCAGTTTCTTGAGGCGTTCAAGGGCACCGGCACGGTCGAATGGCTTATTTTCAAGGGCTGCCTTGATGAGTTGTTCGGCCAATGTGAAGGCAAGCCGTCCGACATCTTCTTCGCTGTATTCTACCACCACCTGGTAAGTGCCTGTATTGATGGTTTCCGAGGTGCGGCTGAAGGTCACGGGACATCCGGCATGGGCCTGCAGGCCAAGAACGGCAAATTCCAGAACCCGGGCAAGGGGTACGGCTTTGTAGTGGCCACTGGCATTGAGAAAACCGATTTCCGGAAATCGTTCGCGCAGGCGTTCTTCGAAACCGGGAAGGGTGTCCAGCGAACGCTCATTTTCACTGCAGGTGACGATGGCCTCGATCGCTGTATTGCGAGTCCACAGATTGGGGCCACGCAGGGCCCGGATGCGTGAAACTTCCATGAAGTCCTCTTTCTATTTCAAATGGGCACGGTTACCCTGTCTGTTTTTCTTATGGCGCCTGCGGCCGTTGCCAGTGCGGCCTCTGGGGTGCAGTGCTTCCTGCTCGAAAGCCTTGATGCCGGCAATCAGCAATCCCAGCGGCATTTTCAAAGCCCAGCCCGCAGCCAGCGCAGCCAAAACGTTATCAATGCGAAACGGTTCATTGCCTAACTGTACGCTGGGAATTTCTGTCAGGCGGGCCAAACGGGTCTCAACATTGCCGGCAACCAGGATAATCTCGCCTTGTTTCACTACGGCGGCTCGTCCCCCCCTGGCGCAATGCTCAATGATGACGGGACTTTCAGCGTCCCGGGCAAAAAAGATCACCTCTCCGTCGGAGAGGTTTGCCATTTCCACCAATTTCGGGTCGGCTGCATTGAGAACGGATGTGCCGGTCTTTAGGACAACATCCACCTGTGTGCGCAGTACCTTGTATAGATCATCGGTATCCTCGATAGAGAAATCGGGATACTTTTCTTCAGGATCCAGATTGGTCACCACACCTACCTGACAACGATCGTAAGCCAGACCCTCGCCCAGAATGGCGCGGATACCGTTCTCCAGAATGGCCGTCTCCACGGAGCGGTTGAGCAACAACCGGCGGGCCGCGGTCCAATTGGCGGCGTCAGTCTTCTGCACATGGCGGCGATTCAGAAAAAGACCATCGGTGCTGGCAAGGCCGACAAACTTTCCGGACAGACGAACCAGATGGCCAAGACAACGGGCAACGGAGGTCTTTCCCCTGGAACCCGAAATGCCGACGATGGGTATACGCCCTGTTTCGCTTTCTGGAAAAAGGTAATCGACAATGGCCCTGCCCACCGGACGCGGCTGACCAACCGCGGGCTTAAGGTGCATCAGCAGACCGGGACCGGCGTTGACCTCGACGATTGCTCCATGCTGCTCGAACAGGGGGCTGGAAATATTTTCCACCACCAGATCGATGCCGGCGATATCAAGGCCGATGATGCGCGCAGCCAGAGCAGCCAGGGCAGCATTGTCCGGGTGAACATCGTCGGTGACGTCGAAGGCGTGGCTGTCCGTACGCTGGATCAGTATTTTTTTGCCTGCAGGCGGAATGGATTCCGCGGTGAAGCCCTGACGGGCCAGTTCCATGGTAACGATGGAATCGATCAGAATTTCAGAAAGCGGATGCAGTTCGGTCGGGCCCCGGCGCGGGTCGGAATTGATCTGACTCCCGATCAGTTCCTTTACGGTGGATTTGCCATCTCCCTCCACATACACTACGTCGCCGCGGGTGGCGGCGGCCAGTTTACCGCCGACAATGAGCAAACGGTGTTCGGTGCCCGGGATGGAGCGCTCGACAAGAACACCGCTGCCTTCATTCACGGCAACGGAATAGGCCATTTCGACTTCTTCTTTGGTCTTTACGTCAATGAAGACACCACGACCATGATTGCCGTCGATGGGCTTGACACAAACCGGTAGACCGATGTCCAGGGCAGCTTCCCACGCATCCTCCGGGCTGTCCACCTCACGGCCTTCAGGCACAGGAACGCCACAGGAGGAAAGCAACGTCTTGGTCAGGTCTTTGTCGCGGGAAATGGTTTCGGCGATTGCACTGGTCCGGTCGGTTTCCGCCGTCCAGATTCTGCGCATGGAGGCACCATAGCCGATCTGTACCAGATTGCCGCCGGGCAGAAGACGGATTGTGGGAATGCCGCGTTCGGTTGCGGCCTCGACAATGCACGCTGTGCTTGGGCCAAGGCATAGAGAATCAGCCATGTCGGTGAGGTGTTCGATGGTGGCAGCCACATCAAAGGGACGATCCTCCATGGCGGCCAAAATCAGGTCACGGGCGGCATGAAGGGCGGCTCGGGTGACATCCTCCTGCCAGGCACGTATGACCACCTTGTAGATTCCACGGTGGTTGGTCCCGCGGGCCTTGCCAAAGCCGCCGGGGAGACCGGCCAGGCTTTGCAGTTCCAGGGTAACATGCTCCAGGATATGACCGGGCCATGTGCCTTCTTTTACCCGGCGCAGGAAGCCGCCTTGTTCCCCATAGCTGCAGCGGTGGTCTTCCAGGGAGGGGAGCCACGCCGACAGACGCTCATAGAATCCGGGTATGGTGCTGGAGTTGGCATCTTCCAGGCCATGGATATTGATCCAGGCCTCCAGCACAGGACGGTAAGTCCACATGTTGGGGCCGCGTAATGAAACAATCTTCAGGAATTCGATATCTCTTTTGCTCATCATGGTGCCTTTCCGGGTATCCTGGCAGGATACAGTGAACTGCCCGGCATCGCCTTCAGATCGGAATGGTTGTCAAAATTACCGGTCTTTTTAGTTATTTTCATCCAGCGAATCATAGAAATCCATCCAGAAATTTGCGGCTGTCCCGGTCAAGTTTGGTCAGATCACGCACCAGGAAATGGATACCGTTGCTATCGGAGATCAAAAGCATGGTTCGGGAGATGCGGTGGATATCATCCTCGCTCTCGAGCACAAGGGTGAAGGGACCGCGGTCGGTATCGACCTTCCATGTACTGGGTATCGTGAACCCGGAAATGGCTTTGAGTGCGCTTATCTCCGGTACAAACTCGCGGTTGGCCAGTTCTTCTTCCACCAGGTTACGCTGGACGTCTTCAAGATCGGCAAGGCAATCAATCCAGGCCAGTTCGTGACCATCCGCGCCGACCAGAGAAATGCCTTTGTCCGGAGCAGCGATGGGGAAAGAGCGTATGGGAACAACTTCTTCCCGGGTGCCCTGAACCGTGATGAGGATCAGTCTGCCAAAGGAGTTGCGGTCTAGCTGAATATTGGTGGTGTTCATGCGGCATGCTCCCTGAACTGACTAACGGCACGGGGGATTTCCGGTTCAGTATCAACATTGCGGGCCTGGGCCTGGTAGAGACGGTAATAGTGGCCTTCCTTTGCCATCAGTTCATCATGGCTGCCCACCTCCACAATCTGACCACGGTCCATGGCTACGAGCCGGTCGGCCTTTCGGAGGGTGGAAAGACGGTGGGCGATGGCGATGGTGGTGCGGCCAAGCACAAGGTTATCCAGGGCTTTCTGGATTTCCTTTTCTGTTTCTGTATCAACGGAGGAGGTAGCCTCGTCAAGGATCAGGATCTTCGGATTAATGAGCAGGGCCCGCGCGATAGAGATACGCTGGCGCTCGCCTCCGGAAAGGCCCTGACCTCGTTCACCCAGCAAAGAATCGTAGCCGTGGGGCAGGCTCAGGATAAACTCGTGGGCATGGGCCGCGCGGGCGGCAGCGATAATTTCTTCACGGGT